>ENA-ORXD01000405-ORXD01000405.1-sediment-metagenome-genome-assembly--contig:-NODE-405-length-57260-cov-5.010965_pt1 | contig 57260 bp, 62 predicted proteins | sample MGYA00237862_ERZ511471 | MGnify/ENA metagenome assembly ERZ511471
TCGTGCTACAGCGGATTTCATCCCGGCCAGATTGAATTGCCCCGCTACCTGAATCTTATCGATGAATGTCTGAATGAAGAAAAGTCCTTTGAGATGAGAATGAAAGGAGTAACTGCCTCGCCGTCGGGATTGATGATTCAGGGATTTAGCGAAAAAGACCGGCTCAATGAACTCCGGGAAAAGCTTCGGGCCCGGTTCCGACAAACGGATTTGCAGCAATCCATCGATAAACGCTACATTCTGCAGACAGCGCATTCCACGGTTGTCCGTTTCCGGAAACCATTGCAACGGAAGGAAGCCTTTCTCGACCTGCTGGAGTGTTACCGTGATGTTGATTTCGGAACATTCCGGGTGGAGGAGGTGGAACTGGTGACCAACGACTGGTATCTCCGGAAGGAAAAGGTGCAAACACTTGGCCGGTTCAGATTGGGATAAGTGCAAACTTTCTGTTACATTGAATATAGCTAATGAACCTTCAAACCGATGAAGAATCTACCTAACCTGATGCTTGTGGTGCTTTTCCAATTCACCGTTACCTTCGCTTTTGGACAGGTCGATCTGGTTCAGCAGCTGATTGATGAAGGCGTGACCAAACATGATAGTGGAAAATACGCCGAGGCCATTGCATTGTATCAGAGGGCACTGCAGCTGAATCCCATGTCAAGTGTTGCAAACTATGAGATCTCTTATTCTTACCTGATGGATGGCGACTACCGGAATGCTGTCAAATATAGCCGGATAGCTATTAAACAAAAAGATGACAGTCAGTTGAGTGCATATATTACCTGTGGCTCCGCACTCGACATGATGGGCAAAACCAACCGGTCCATCAAAGTCTACGAAAAAGCGATGAAGCGGTACGACTATTATCTGCTTTACTATAATCACGCCGTGAGTTGTCTGGTTGGAGGGAAGTTGAATAAAGCGTATAACTCGGCCATCAAAGCCATTCAGGATAATCCGTCACATGCCAGCAGTCATTTAATCTTAAGTAAAATAATGGCCCGAAAGGGAGAATGTGTCAAGGCGATGCTGCCGCTTTACTTTTTCCTGTTACTCGAGCCCGACACCCCACGTGCTACGATGGCATACGAAAATTTACGTAAGTACATGGATGCGGGAGTCAGCGAAAAGCCCGGGAAAAAGATTGTGGTATCGGTACCCGTTAAAGGGATGTCTGATTTTGCTGCAGCTGAAATGTTACTCAGCTTAGCCAAAACCACACAAACGCTTGACAAGGATAGTACGGATACCGACTTGCAGCATTTTGCCGAAATCAATGAGCAACTATTTAAGGGATTAGGCGAATTAAAGAAAGACCACACCGGTTTTTGGTGGGACTTTTACGTAACTTTTTTTAGTGAAATGGCCGACAAAGGATTGTCGGAAGCATACAGCTACTATATCTCCCAATTGCAGGGAGAGGAAGCAACTGATTGGTTCGACTGGCACAACGACGATTTTGAACGATTTAAAATCTGGGTGAGTGTAAAATAAGCAGAGAACTCTTTAAGCAGTAGGAAAGAAGAACAAAAATCCATAAAATAGAATGTTATGATGGCATATTGTGGATTGGTGTGCGATGAATGTCCTATTCATCTGGCCACATTGGAAACAGACCCGGTGCGACGACTCGCCATGCGCGAAGATATTGTGCGGCAATGTGCCACACAGTATGGTGTTAACCTCCCGCTCAGCGACGTCAGCGACTGTGATGGTTGCCGGGCCGACAGCGGTAAACTGTTCACGGGTTGCCGAAATTGTCAGATACGAAGCTGTGCCATGCTTAAGGGCATTGACAATTGCGCACATTGTGCCGACTATCCTTGTCAGATACTGACTGATTTTTTCCGGTTGGAACCGGATGTCCAAACCAGGCTCGATGCGATTCATCAAACCTTTTAAATAGAAAGGCGAACGGATGGCTTGCTTTCCTCCGTTTCGTCGGACCACTTAACGAATACCAACCAAAATCCAAAAACGATGAAAGGAAGCATCATGAAAGGGAACCGCATTCTTCTGTCAGCAATACTAACTGTAGTGCTATTCGGATGTATACCCTCTCTGAATCCGTTATACACGAAGAACGATTTGATCACCAATGATGATCTCCTTGGCAAATGGGCAGAGAATCAGTCAAAGGAATTCTGGATATTTGAGAAGAAGGACAATACATCGTATAAACTGATTCATAAAGAGAAGCACGAACAATCAACCTTTGTGGCTCACCTGGTGAAAGTAGGTGACTCCCTGTTCCTCGATCTGTTTCCGGAAGAGCCCGATACGGATGACGCTTTGTATAAGTTGCACTTGTTTCCGGTACATACTTTTTCCAAAGTTATCCTGAGAAATAACGAGCTGATTCTCATGATGTTCAATCTCTCCTGGTTGGAGGAGGGCATCGAAAACGGAACCATCAACGTGGCTCATGTGAAGTCATCGGATAACAGGTTGTTGCTGACGGCTTCCACGAAAGAGTTGCAGCAGTTTGTCCTGAAATATGCCGGTAATAGCAAAGCGTTTATGGATCCGCTGGAACTGAAAAAGATAAACTGAACATACATTAACCGACAATTGAAAGAAGGAGAGTAAGCAATGAAGAAATGGCTGGTGATCTTCCTGACGCTATTTGTACAGGGACAGGGATGGGCGCAGAAAATTGCGCAACGAATCAAAGTATCCGATGATATTACCTTAATCAAATTATCCGATCGGGCATACATTCATGTATCACAAGCCGAACTTCCGCCGTTTGGCCGGGTGGCTTCCAATGGACTGGTGTTCATCAATGACGGCGAAGCTTTCCTGTTCGACACGCCGGTAACAGATGCTCAGACCGGTGAGCTGGTGAATTGGTTAAGCCATTCATTACAGGTGAAGGTCGTGGGCTTTGTGCCCAATCACTGGCATGTCGATTGCATGGGCGGATTGGCCTATCTGCAACAACAACACATCCCGTCGTGGGCCAACCAGATAACCATCGACAGCGCCAAAGTAAAAGGTTTACCAGTTCCCGATCATGGTTTCACCGATTCCTTGCAACTGAAACTCGGAGACAAAGCCATTGATTGCTATTATTTCGGTCCGGCTCATACCACCGACAACATTGTAGTTTGGATTCCGTCGGAGAAAATCCTGTTTCCGGGTTGCATGGTCAAAAGCATGAATTCACAGAACCTGGGCAACACGGCCGATGGAGATTTAAATGCGTATCCAATCACCATCCAAAAGGTGATGAATAAATTTCCGGATGCCCGCATCGTTATTCCCGGTCACGGACCATTCGGCGGACCGGAATTGATACGACACACGTATCGGTTGGCCACCCGGTAGAGACGCGATTTATTGCGTCTTGTGAGAGTTCTCAAGTCTCCAAAAGGGACGAACGGAAACTTACATCATGTATCCTCCAGACAAATACAAGAGCAAATACCGGATAGCCACATCACGCTTGTATAGCTGGGACTATGGATGGAACGGGATGTATTTCGTTACCATTTGTACGTCAGGGAAACAATGTTATTTAGGACATTATCACATTCCGGACCGGTTATTCCCGGCAGGATTTGTGGCAAGAAAACATTGGTTGGAAATCCCCAACCATTTTCCGTTTGTAAAGCTCGACGCATTTACCATCATGCCCAATCATGTACATGGGATTGTTATCATTAATAAACCGGAAAGTAATGTCAAGCCGCTGCAAAGTAGAGACGCGATTAATCGCGTCTCTACTGGGCTGAGCAATGTGAATATGGTTCATGGAAATGGTGGGGCCACCGGAAAACATAATCCTATGTTACAGGATAATTTGTCACGAATTATTCGTTGGTACAAGGGACGCGTGACTTTTGAAATCCGTAAAACCAATCCCCAATTTGCCTGGCAATCACGCTTTCATGATCACATCATCCGGGACAGAGAGGAATACCATGGCATCCGCCAGTATATTATCGATAATCCACAGCAATGGACGGAAGACCCTTTGCGGGAAGTCTTGAATTCTGACCAATACCTTTGATATTCCCTGTTACCTTTGCCCGTCAATCTCGTAATGAGGAAATAAAATTCCATGAGCACGGAACTGATTCAACATATCCGTCAGTTTGTCTCTTTAACGAATGAGCAAGCTGACTTTATCACAGCAAATATATCACCCCGGAAGGTTGCCAAAAAGGAAATGTTGCTGAATGCCGGTGATATTTGCCGGGGCAACCACTTTGTCGTATCCGGATGCCTCCGGTTATTTTTCACGGATGAACAGGGCAACGAACGCACCATCCAGTTTGCCATCGAAAACTGGTGGATGACCGACTACACCAGTAAAGACCGGAAAGTTCCCAGTCAATACAGTATTCAGGCTGTTGAGGATTCGGTCATCATTTCACTGAACAATCAAACAGGGGATAAGTTGTTCGCCACTGTTCCTGCACTGGAAACCTATTTCCGGAAGATATTGCAACGGGCCTATTCCGCTTCGTTGTTTCGCATCAGTTTGCTTTACAGTAAATCGAAGGAAGAAATGTTTTTCAACTTTCAGCAAAAGTTTCCTGATTTTGTGCAGCGTGTACCCCAATACATGCTGGCATCTTTACTTGGCATGACACCCGAATACCTGAGTGAACTTCGGAAAAAGACCAACTCATCCGTTTCTTAAACCCGTTTAAGTTTTTCCCCGGTTTTCATGGCCAACTTTGTCACGAACAAAAAGAAATTGTCATGAAAGCACATGTAAAGATTACCGAAGTACAGCCACAGGCATACCAGGCTATGCTTAGCTTGGAACACTACGTTAAAAACAGCGGACTAACCGATATTCACCGGGAACTGATCAAGATACGGGCATCACAACTTAACGGTTGCGCCTTTTGTATTAACATGCACACCACCGATGCCATGAAGTACGGAGAATCGCCGCAGCGTATCTTTTTGCTGGATGCATGGGAAGAAACCGATCTGTTCGATGAAAAGGAAAAAGCCATCCTGGCCTTAACCGAAGCGGTAACGAAGATACACGGAGATATTCCTGGAGAACTGATTGAAGATGCACGCAAGTATTTCGATGAAACATACCTGGCACAAATCATCATGGCCATCGTCACGATCAATGCCTGGAACCGGATGGGCATCCTGTCGGGTGCTGCCGAAAGGATTGAAGCGGTTCAATCGTAATCGTTCGCAGCTATCTCTCATCTTACGGAACCCGTCTGTGTTCTGCTCGTATGAATAACATCAAAGGAAGCCGGAATAACCATTTCGGTTACCTTTGATGTTATTCGTGCAAATAAAACACTGCTTATACAGACTGATGAAAAAACAAAAACCAAACGAGTTATCCATCCTTCCATTCCCCTCGGCAGAGGCATTTGAAACCTGGATGACTGTGAATTATGAAAGTCAGGAAGGCATCTGGTTGCAACTGTTCAAAAAAGATTCGGGAAAGGAAACTGTTACCTACGACGAAGCGCTCGACGTGGCATTATGCTACGGATGGATTGACGGGCAATTGAAGAAATACGATGACGAATCGTGGTTGCGAAGATTCACACCGCGCCGTAACGGTAGCAAATGGTCGAAGCGAAACACCGAACATGTTGACCGATTGACTAAAGAGGGAAGGATGAAACCTTCGGGACTGGCAGAGGTTGAAAAAGCCAAAGCCGACGGTCGCTGGGAGCAAGCTTACAAAGCGCAAAGCAACATGACCATTCCCGACGATTTCATGGAAGCCTTATCGAACAATCCGCAGGCATTGGCCTTCTTTCAAACCCTGAACAAAGCCAATCTGTATGCCATTGCCTATCGGTTAACAACGGCCAAGAAACCGGAAACCCGCGAGAAACGTATGCAGCAAATTCTGGAGATGATGGCCAGGGGAGAGAAGTTTCATTAATCAACATCCGGAGGCCCCAAATCCAACCTTTGCTTTCCTGAACTGTTCTTTTTCCTGAAAAAGAGAATATGATATGACCTCTCCCAAAAAGAAAATACTGGCCTTATCGGGAAGCACCAAACAGCAATCGGTGAACCTGGCACTGCTGAAAGCAATCGCTGCAACATACAGCGACCGAATAACGGTTGATTTGTATGAAGGCATTGACCGGTTACCCCATTTCAATCCCGACAAGGATACCGAAACACCTCCCGAAAACGTGGCGGATTTCAGGAATCGCATTGCTTCCGCCGATGGCGTCATAATCTGTACGCCTGAGTATGTTTTCAGCCTACCGGGAAGTCTGAAGAACGCCATCGAGTGGACCGTCTCCACTACCATCTTCAGTAAAAAGCCCGTCGCGATGATTGTGGCAGCCGCTTCGGGTGAGAAAGCACTCGAATCGCTGCAGCTTATTATGAGAACGCTTGACGCTACGCTTCCGGAAAACGGGAGCCTGCTTATCAGGGGAGCGAAAGGAAAAATCGGGGCAAACGGTGCTATCTCCGACAAGGAAACAGCCCGGCAGCTAGATAACCTGATGGATAATTTTCTCCGCTCCCTGGATGCGTAATGGAACGGCAAACATTTATTTGTCAGTGATGTTATGTAACCGGATAGACCGTCCGACGTAATACAATCTGTTAACTAAACTCGAATATCATGGCAATAGTAAATCCTTATCTGACATTCAAGGGAAACTGTGAGGAAGCTTTCAATCATTACAAATCGGTATTTGGTGGAGAGTTCGCCTATGTAGGCCGTTTCAAAGACATGCCGCCGCAGGATGGCGTAACCTTATCGGAAGCCGACCAGAATAAAATCATGCACATAGCCTTGCCACTCAGCAAAGACAATATCCTGATGGGGAGCGATACCGGTGGTTGGGCTCCCGAACTGAAAGTGGGCAACAACTTCTCGTTGTCTGTTTCGGCAGAAAGTAAAGACCAGGCCGACCGCTTTTTCATGGCCTTGTCGAAAGGTGGCAACGTCACCATGCCCATGGCTCCGACCTTCTGGGGAGATTATTTCGGGATGTGCACCGATGCCTTCGGTGTTAACTGGATGATTAGCTTCAACGAAAACCGGCCGGAATAAATTGTCAGGTCACTCACTGGATAGTATTTTGTAAGTTACCCCACCAAACCTCTCCTGAAGAGAAGGCTAAAGTCCCTTTAGGTTCCGGGACTTCGGAATAGGGGTTTAAAAAAGACTTGCCATATTATTGCGCTTTCTTTTATTGTCGGTTAATCTCATTTTTGCCGCCCACTCGTTATCGTGCCATGTGAGTTTCAGGAAGATGCATTTCAATGCAGGATTGTGTAACTTTATTCATGTATTGAAAGACCAATAAACCATTAACCTGAAACTTAGCCAAAATGAAACGACCTGAACTTTTTATCACAGCCCTAATAGTGGCCATGCTGTTGCTGGTTTCCTGTGAGAGCGACAGTGTCCGGATTTCGGGCGAAGGCCCTGTCGTCACCAAAACCATTACGGTTCCTGAATTTACCGGCATCGATTTGGCCGGAGCAGCCAACATCATCATTTCACAGGGAGCTACACAGAAAGTCGAAGTTGCTGCTCAGCAAAACATCATCGACCGGTTGGAGACCAACGTGTCGGGAGGCATCTGGATAGTGAAACTGGAAGACGGAAGTTACTCCAACTACGATTTGACGATTTACATTACCGTATCAACCATCAGCAGCATGCTGGTCAGTGGTTCGGGAAACATCAAAGTGAATGATTTTACCGGGCAGGATGATTTGGAACTGACCATCACCGGTTCCGGAAACATCGAAACAAATGCCTTTGGCGGTTGCGAAAATCTCACAGTCACTATCACAGGAAGCGGAAACGTGATGGGGAAGAAGGACTTTGCCGACCTGAAGAACATGATGGTTCATATCAGTGGTTCCGGCAACTTCCAGGGATTCCCGGTGGTAACGGACAATTGTCAAATCAGCATTCCCGGAAGCGGCGTTTGTTTTGTCACGGTCAATACGGCTCTGAACATCAGCATCAGCGGCTCGGGCAGCGTTTTCTACAAGGGAAGCCCAACTATCACGCAAAGCATTACCGGCTCAGGAGTCGTGATGAATGCGAATTGATGATCTATAATGATTAATCTATGTTTTTGATTCAACTTAAAATTAATCGCTATGTCAAAATCTAGTGGATTAAAAAATGCACCCAGCACGTCTGGAAAACCTTCCGGTGGCGGACGAGCTAACAATCCGCCAAAAACAGGCGGCAAGAAGGGGAAATAGAATCAAGAAGTATTCTGTGTTTCTTCAGATAATCGTTCGTTGATATTTCTACTCACCCCAACCCCTCTCTGACTCAGAGAGGGGCTTGCGACACTGCCATTTATGAATGATTACATCCACAACAGAAATTCCATCTACAACTATCAATTAGAGTAAAAGCTACATCGAAGCACCGGCCTGCCCCCTCTCTACCGGTAGAGAGGGGAAATTCGAACTCCGTTCGAATGGGATGAGTAACCGCCGTGTCAAATCAATAAAAACGATAGAAAACAACAAAAACAACAGTAACCTTTCTTAACCTGAAACCCTCCCCATCTCACCTTTGGTGTCGTCTTCTAATTCATATCTATTCTTAATAGTCCGATTTTGGTGATGAACCTATCGATCTGTTCCGTGAACGTACCGTTCTGTTCCGTAAACGGAAAAACGCCAGAGTTCATCCGGGTTGCAAATCCGTTGAAATGAACAATAAATTGAAACATAAATATTATTTTCGGACACTAATTGCGTTACTCTGTCGTTTTCACTAAGCCAAAAACGATGAGAGATATAAGAGCAACCGGTCATGGTAAGCTGGCATAAGGAGAAGCTTTCTGACGACAACGCTTCGGTGTGAGGGACGAACAAAGCAATACCCGACCGGGAACAAGGATTTGATAACTTATGAAAGAGTGGTATTACATCGCTGACGACGATCGGTTTGGGCCGTTCGAACTGGATGAACTGAAAGGAAAGATTACGGAAACGACGAAAGTCTGGAAGCAGGGGATGACCAAATGGGAAAAGGCCATCCTGGTGTCCGAACTGGCGCCTTTCTTCCGGAACACGCGACCGCCGGTTCCCAACGAAGAGGCGAAACTCGGGCGGGAGACCAAAGCTTTCCGGTACATCTACGCGGGCATTTCATGGGGATGGGTATTCCTGGCCTTGCTCCTGATCGAAACCATTATGCAGGTGCTAAACATGGACAACACCCGTTTCTATGGACTCGTCCTGTTCCTTAGCCTCATTGCGCTCATCCGCCTGTTAACAGGAATGAAAAAATACCTGACGCTGCTCCTGGAAAACAGGAAGCCGGCCATTAACATCAACTGGGTCATCGTGACATCCATCCCCATATTCATTCTAATGGCTTACGAGCGGGGACGCGTCATTGATGACACGCTGTACAGCTATGGCATCCTGGTGGTGGTGCTGGCCTTTATCCTGAACGGTTATCATTACCTGCGGCTGGCGCAGAAACTCAGTTACCCGAAGAGAGCAGGAATAGCAGCCTTCCGGAACTTTGCCTACCTGCAGTTTTTCTACAGCATCATGGTGTTTATCATTGTCATTGTGGCACTGTTTTTCATGATCTTTACCGACAGTACCGCGCTCAGTTCCCCGTTGAGCTTGCGCGAGGGCATTACCGTACTGTTTATTGAAATGCTGCCGTACCTCTTCCTGCAGTTTGGCTTATGGAAGGTCAAACGAAATTACTTTGTGCAACCGGCCTTTTGACGGACGAATGAGAAAATACAATTAGAACGAATCCTCAATCCTCATAGCACCCTGTCAGCACGTATCTGCCGGCAGGGTATTTTTTTGTAACTATCTGGTCGTAAGTCAGCACTTTCCACAAACCTTTCGAAAAACATAAAAAAATTATCAACACCCCAAATTAGTGGTGAACGGTCGTTTTTTAGTGGCGAATGCATCGATCTGTTCGTTAAACGGAAAATCAAGCCCTTGATCATCAGCAATGTTTCAATTGCTGAACAATAAGTTTTTCCAGATATTTTATATATTGAGAGGCAGTTGATTGAAGATGAGGGATTGATCAAAAGAATGATATGTGTTTTAATAAGGTTTGATTTATTAAATGACGTATATGACATCATTTTGCGACAAGGTAACTTTGAAGGTTTATTAAGTCGGAATAATGATAAATGAATAAAAGATCAAATTATTGAGCTGCATAATAAAAAAATGCTGATTGGATAAATAGAATTCACATCATGATTGGAAAAATTGAAAAAATCCCATTAAGAGATATTTGGAAACACGAGGCAAAAGATTTCACTACTTGGCTTGAAGCGAATATAGATGTTTTAAATGATGTTTTAGATTTTCAATTAAATACACCTGAAAGAGAGAAAAGCACTGGCAATTTCAGTGTTGATCTAGTTTCTGAAGATGAGAATGGGAATATTGTTGTAATAGAAAACCAGCTTGAAAAAAGTAATCATGATCACTTAGGAAAGGTGATTACATATTTAGCGGCAGTTGGGGCGGCTAAGGCCATCTGGATAGTTTCGGAACCACGCCCTGAACATGTAAAAGCAATTTCTTGGTTGAATGAATCCGTAAATGCCGATTTTTATATATTAAAAATAGAAGGGATTAAAATAGGTGATTCTCAGCCAGCACCATTGTTAACGCAAATTGTTGGGCCGAGTAGAGAAGTTAAAGAAGCGAGCCAAACTAAAAAAGAATACAAAGAGCGCCACTTCCTACGAAAAGAATTCTGGGATTTTCTCTTAGAAGAAGTAAAATCAAGAACTACGTTACATGCAAACATCTCATCAGGAATTTATTCGTGGCTAGGTACTGGAGCAGGTATTAGTGGAATTTCATATAATTATGTGATTGGACAACACGATGCCAAGATTGAATTGTATATTGATAAAGATAAAGAAGATGGTAAAGAGAATAAAATAATTTTTGATAAGTTATATTCTCAAAAGGAACAAATAGAGAGCGATTTTGGAGGGGAACTGAATTGGGAGAGATTAGAGAACAAAAGGGCGTCAAGGATTTCGAAACATTTTAAACTGGGAGGATATAGAGATAAGGAAAAATGGAAAAGAATCTGCAATGATATGATTGACGGTATGATAAACCTAGAAAAAGCCCTTTCTAAAAGAATTGAGAAAATTAAATAGTTATATCAGACAGTCACCAACAGTCTATGAAGCTTCTTTTCGCCAATGAAAAGAGCGATTTAAAAGGATACAAGAATGAAGTTGAAATATCAAGAACAAATAGAAGCAATTGAAAATTGCCCAATGGGAGATTTAAAAGGAGACATGTTGTTGTACAGGTGTGTGGAGAATCCAATGTCTTCAGCCTCTTTTGAACCTCATGGAGTTATTCATAAGCCTAAATACCAAAACCAATGTTTGGCATGGGGATTATCGATGTTTCGGGATTTTAAATCTGCAAAAGAAACATTAAAAAGCTTATCTTCGAAGAAAAAACAAAAAGTTAAGTTTGAAAGTATTGCTTCTGGAATGATTACTGATAAAGATGGTGTAAAACATAATTCAAAAAACAAAAAGCATTATACCTTTTATCCACAAAGTGAAATAGACTTAACTGAAATATTTGTAATAGTCAATGGAAGCGAAAAATAAAAATATAGGTTTTGACTTTGACAAATTTGAGAAAATAGAGGATATCATCTATTTGGATGAACCTATACTTACTCATTACAGAAGAAATGATAAAGAATATTTCTTATATCTTGTGGATACAGTTGATGCAAGTGATATTTACTTATTACTTGAAATCAATGAGGATATCGTTTTTGAATACCTGACTGGAAGAATTTCATTATACGAACTAATAAAGAATAATACTAATTTATGTTATTTAATAGAGCAAGATTTTGATGGTGGTATTGTTGATGTTATAGTTTCTCAACCTGAAAATCTCGATAAAGATTATCTTCCTGATAAAGATTCTTTTTTGAATTACGAACCACTTGAAAATTCTTATTATTTTAATTTTATTGAAAAATATCGTTCCAAACCTTATTTAAATTTATTGAGGGAAAGAGCTTTCTATCTCAAAATTGCATTGAGGAATTTAAAGTACTCAGATACAATAGGATTTAACGAATTGGCAAGTGTGTTGTTAATAAATATCTCTACGTCTTATAAGAGTTTTCTCAAGACAGATTTTTTTAATCGATTTAAAAACTTGACTAGTGATAAACAAAAGCTAAGAAATATTTTTAATGGAATTTTACCGGATTTGGACTATAGAATGGTTGATTTGAAATATGGTAGTTTTGAGATAGGTTTGTCTGTTGATAACGTTATGAAGAACAACGTAACAGATTATAGGGAAATTAATGATTGGGCAAAAAGAGTTGGGGATGAATACCGTGAAATGGTATTAAATAAGTATGACGATGAAAGCGTAGAGCAGATAATTGACAGCTATAGTGATGAGGAACGTAGAAAGATATTTACGCCAATCTTCAAAATAATAGAGAATCCTGACTATGATTTGTCAATAAAGCCATCAAAACATTCTTCATATTTGAGTATTAGAACTCGGGATCGAACTGTTGCTGAAAGGATTATTCCCAAAAGGAAAGAAGCAATTGATGTCCTGGAAGAGAAAGAATACCAGATTGTTAATATCACAACAGTCGTTGACAAAAACAAAACTAAGAAGTCTATTAATCTAGAAGATACATTATTTGATTCTACTAATGAAACGACAGTAATTCTAAAGAATAAGGAATTTGAGAAGCATGGATTTATTCTGGATTTTGACATATCGGTTACTGTCGATATAAAAGCTAGCAGAGGAGAAATTTTGCTTAGTGCAGAATACGGGGATAAAATGTTCAGTTCTGTTGTTTATTCAGGCAAAATTGATGATGGGATATTGGACTTAACTAAGCAGATCTATGAATCTGTAGCGTAATATGATTCAACGTATAATGAGGCTGCCTAAACCGATAATGCCATATAGATGTAAAAGTCAGTCATATTTGGGTCCATTAAGAGACATGCAATTCCTCTCATATCAAACCCCATGACCCAACTCTATACCAAACTGGCCCCGCATCTATCAACGTGATACACAATCCTATTTTGGTGTTCTGCTTGATGATAACAATCGAAAGCCTATCTGTCGGTTACATTTCAATGGAAACAATAAATACATCGGCTTATTCGATCAGGGTAAGAACGAAACAAGACATTTGCTGGAAAGTATCGATGATATTTACAACTTCGAGAAAGAACTGCTTGAAACGGTTGAATTTTATGTGGGTTTGAATTAAGAGGGAAAATCTGCCACTAAACTTAGCCAAACTATTACAGGCAATTATATTAAATCACAACATATGGACAAATTTATTAAGTTATTCAAAAAGTATTTTTTGTGGCTGTTTTTTACATTGTTGTTTATTCAAACGATAGCATTTTTGCTTAGTGCGTTTTCTGCTCGTTTAATAAATCATGAGCATTTTTTTGAGACATTCGACAAGATTAATCTAATTCGTTCCGAACTTAGTTATTGGCTGTTTAATGCTTTATTGGGTTTGTTAGTTTTTCTCGACATGAAAAAACTCAAATTAAATAATGTTGAGCTAATCATTTTGACTCTGTTGAATGGAACGGCAGGTGCCACACTATTTCTATTTCAGGCATATTATGAATTAACAAAAATAAGTAACAATGAATAACCAGAACTTTACAATTTACTTCAGGAAATATTCTATCCTATTAATAATTTTCTTCCTCATTCAACTATTGTTTTCCAGGTACCATGTTTTGCCTGTAAAATCAGAATATCTATTTTATATATCTTCGGCTTTCATGTTAGTTTATAACATATTTCTGGCAACCCTTATATCGAAGGATTTGAAGAAATTGAAGATAAAAAGTAACCTGACTGTAGTGGCGGTCATATTTTTTAATTTGTTTGGGATTTGTTTTTTCCTGTTGAATGTGATTGACAAAGATAGAAATGAAAATGTTAGCCATAACACGCAGTCATAATACAAAGCAGAACTCGTTCTAGCTTTTACGGAGAATTCACTTCTGATAGGTGGGCACCATTTAAGAAGGACCTAATACCTGGCAACCAATAAAATCAATAGGCAGATGCAATCCTTTAGACGCAAACTACGAGAAATAGTCGATGACAATATCAGGCTTAGCGGAAAGGTCTTCGACTATGTGATACAGTCGCTTATTCTGTTGTCGCTTATCTCTTTTTCTGTCGATACATTACCCGGTAATCCGGATACGTTGAATGTAGCGCTCCGGATTATCGAGGTGGTGTGTGTTGTCGTCTTTAGCATTGAATATGTGTTACGAATATATGTAGCCATAAAGCCATGGAAGTACATCTTCAGTTTTTATGGCTTGATTGATTTGATTGCCATACTTCCTTTCTATATAAGCCGAACCATTGACTTGCGTTCTTTACGGGTATTTCGTGTGTTCCGGATATTCCGGGCTTTAAAGTTGATACGGTATAATAGGGCATTGAGGCGATTTCATATTGCTTTTCGCATCATCAGAGAGGAGCTGATACTCTTTGCCATCCTGTCTGCGATTATGATTTTCCTTTCGGCATCGGGTATTTACTTTTTTGAGAATAAAACCCAGCCGGAACTGTTCCGCTCCATCTTCCATAGTCTGTGGTGGGCCATTGTTACACTGACTACGGTGGGATACGGAGATGTTTATCCTGTCACCGTAGGAGGCAAGATATTCACCTTCTTCGTGCTGATTGTTGGGATCGGTATTGTTACCGTGCCAGCCGGTTTGGTGGCTTCGGGATTATCGAAAGCGAGACAAATAGAGCAGGAGGAAATGGGGGAGAAAACGAAATAAAGATTAGCATCAAATAAGATTATTAAGCCATGAAACCTCGAATCAAAAACACGGAACTTACTTTGAAGATTATCGGTTGGTTACAGATTGTGGGTGGAATAGCCGGACTGGGACTGATAGCCTACCTCATGACAAAAACCGGGACCATTAATGGAGCCATATTATTGATATTTCTGCTGGGGCTTGGCCTGTTTGGTTTCTCTATTTATTCCGGTAAACGATTACTGACCGATACCGACAAGAAAACAGGCATCATCCTTTCGATTATCAACCAGGTACCGCAAATCATCCAGTGGAGCCTGTTGGGTTATGCATTGACATATGCCTCGGGAGTTCAATTGGCAATTGGAATTGCCAATGCAAGTTTAAGTTTTGGGTTTTCAATATCCGGTTTTAAGATGGCGATTAACTCCGATAATGAGTTTTTGTTCCGGGTAAATTTTGCAGCCATTATCGTTATTGGTATTCTTGGAGACATCCTGGCAGAACTTAAGAAGGGAACTATTGAGGAAAGCCCGGTAGCCACTTCAGATGATCAATCGGTTTAGGATTTAATGATATGTCGCTAACTTGTAGTAAAACGATGACTGTCATAAAATAACCAAACCGAAAGCTGATAACCCAACTTTATACCACACTGGCCCGCGTGTATCACGAGATGTACCAACACATCTTCGATGACAACGAAAAGTACCGTTTTTAAAACAACCTGCCGCTTGAAATAACCTGTAACACTTGTCGACAGCAACCCATTGTCAACAAGTGTTTTATTGTGTATGGCTTAGTAAAAAGAAGAACGATTATAAATAGAAACTTATGTCAATCATCGTCATTTTTAGACTCCCCGAAATTGAATATCTGATTTTAAATTGCCTTATATTTACTTAAAAACTAATTAACTATGATTTCACTAAGCCACATTCATCCAATGTTAGTTCATTTTCCAATCGCATTAATTGTGATTGGATTTGTCGCCGATTTTGCTTCGTTAGTTTTTAAGAAAGAAGCATGTTTATCAAGGGCGGGTTTTTACTTGCTAATCGTTGGTACACTTTCGGCCGTTTTTGCTTTACTGGCCGGTGTTTTATTTACTTCCGACATGTCAGGCTCCGCAGGAGAAGTTCGGGATACCCACGAGTTGTTCGCCTGGATAACGTTGGGTTTGTTATTTCTGACTTCCGTCGTTCGGATTTTTCTCGTTGTTAAGAAAAGAGAGAATTCCGACTTAAAATGGCTTGCCTTTGCACTTTACGGACTTGCTGCCATTTCAGTCAGTGTCACAGGTTTCTTTGGCGGAACGCTGGTTTATAACTATATGATGCCCCTTTGATAATTAATATAAATTCAAACTAAAATGAAAAAAGTACGCATAGTTTTAGTATTGGCTATTACAAGTTTGATAGCTTTTACAAGTTGCAATCAACCCAAACCGGTTAAAACAATAGAAAACCTCAAAGCAGGTATAATCGGTGAAACAACGGCCAGCAAAAAGTATGAAGCCTTTGCTCAGAAGGCAAAAGAAGAAGGTCACGATGCGATTGCGATGCTTTTTAGCGCCGCTTCAAAAGCGGAAGCCATTCATGCCTCCAATCATACCAAGGTTTTGGAATCATTAGGCGAAAAGATGGATGCTTTTGAACCGGAATTTGAAGTGAAAACAACAGCAGAGAACTTACAGGCAGCAATAGAAGGCGAGTCGTATGAAGTCGCTACGATGTATCCTCAATTTCTGGCGGATGCAAAAGCCGAAAAAGTTCAGAAAGCGGAGCAATCGTTTACATGGGCGTTGGATACGGAAAAGAAGCACAATGATTTTTATTCCAAAGCGTTGAGCGCTTTAACGATGGAGTCGGAAAGCAGTTTGCCCACGGGTTATGCCGTTTGCCCTGTTTGCGGTAATACTTATGATATGGCAAATGTCGATGACAAATGCGCCTTCTGCCTGACTGACAAGTCAGAATTTATCAATTTCGATTAAAATAAAAAGACTACTTTCATACTATCTTAGCTACAATATCCTGTGCAATTAAGTTATCATTGCACAGGATATTATGCGTTTGGCAATTATTGGCGTACCACAGCGGACGGATAACTTTTGAAACGGGTACACGGGTAATCAGCTGAATAACCCAAATCTGCGGGAAGGATAAAACACTCCCGAAGAAAAACCCGGACATTATTAGCGAAATCGTTTTCATGGTTGTGGTGAGCGGATGGATTGTTTTACAAAGAAAGAAGATCGGAGGCACTGTACTTCCGGTGGAATGAGGAATAATCATGGCAGACTATCAGGTGGTTGCTTTTGAGATAGCTACATCGAAAGTAGTACGAATAACAAGCGAATATTCATGACCCAACTTTATACCACACTGGCCCGTGTGTATCACGAGATGTATCAGCACATCTTCGATTACGACGAAGAGTTTCGCTTTTATGACAACCTTCTGCGGAAGAACCATTGCACGAAGATTCTGGAGGTAGGATGTGGTTCGGGCATGCTGGCCCGTCGTTTCCTCACAAACGGTTACGCCTATACGGGATTGGATGTAGCGGAGGAGATGCTGACCATTGCCCGGGAAGAGGTGCAGCAGGATGTATTCGTTCAAAACGACATGCGCCGCCTCTGTTTTGACCAGCAATTCGATGCGGTGCTCATCACCAGCCGTTCGCTGGCCTATGTCACCGAAAACAAAGGAATCATCGACACTTTCACCGGAATTCACAACGCGTTAAAAGAAAACGGACTGTTCGTCTTCGGTATCTTCGAAGCCGGCGCCATCTTCGATAACTTCCAGGACTTTGAGCAAACGATCGAACACAACGGAAAACAGATACGGCGAATCAGTCACCTCGAAAAGAATCTCGAAACCGGCTGGACCTGGAACTGGCAGGCACGATACATCATCGAAAGTAACGGTGAAGTGACCGAATACGATGACCTGACCACATTGCGGGCTTTTACCAAAGAGGAAATCCAACTCTTCCTAAAACTCACCGGTTTCGATGTGAAAGAGGTAGTGGAGGAAAATAAAGCCATAACGTTTATCGCAGAAAGACTGGTGGTGAACAATAAATAATTGAAACGGTTTGATGGAGTGATTCGTTTAAAGGTTTATGTGTTGAAGCGAACCGGATTAATAACTGATGACTATGAAAATTGCTGTTTTAGATGATTACCAGGATGCCATTAAAGGGTTGGACTGTTTTCAATTACTGGACGGACGGGATGTGCGTATCTTCAACGATACCGAAAAGAATCCCAACCTGCTCGCCCAACGCCTGGTCGATGTTGACATCATCGTCTTAATCAGGGAACGGACCGTCATTAACGAAGAATTGCTGGCCAGACTTCCCAACTTGAAGCTCATTAGTCAGACCGGTAAAATCTCGAACCATCTCGATTTGGCTGCCTGTACCCGTCACAGCGTCGCGGTGGCCGAAGGAACGGGTTCGCCCATCGCTCCGGCCGAGTTAACCTGGGCGCTTATCATGAATACGGTCCGGCAACTGCCCAACGCTATCGAAGGAATGAAGAGAGGGAATTGGCAGGTGAACATCGGGTCCACCATTCACGGCAAGACCATCGGGATTTGGGGCTATGGCAAGATCGGAAAACGGATTGCCGGCTATGCGAAAGCCTTTGGCGCCAACGTGCTGGTATGGGGAAGCGAAGCCTCGCGGGACAATGCCGTTAACGATGGATTTGAGAAAGCCGAATCGAAAGAAGCCTTCTTCCGCACCGCCGATGTGGTCTCGCTGCACCTTCGTCTGAATGATAATACAAGAGGCTTGGTGAAAGAATCGGACTTACGGTTGATGAAATCTTCCGCTGCTCTCATTAACACCTCCAGAGCCGAACTAATTGAAGAAGGAGCATTGCTCAAATGCCTGAAAGAAGGCCATCCCGGTTTTGCTGGCGTGGATGTGTACGAAGAGGAACCCATCTTTGACTCCGGATACGAACTGTTGAAATTGCCCAATGTCGTTTGCACACCGCACCTGGGTTACGTGGAAAAGAACGGCTACGAACTCTATTTCGGCAAAGCCTTCGAAAATGTTGTCAACTACATCAATGGAAATCCAACAAATATTGCCAATCCGGAGGTTTTTAATCGCTAATTCCATATAATTTCAATATTCACAGAGGTAGGAAGAACTGTAACGTGGTTCGATGATTTTGCGTCATTACTAAAAGAAGCCTGAACTTCTTTACGCATGGAAATCACAACTAATGAAACCTACAGCTATGAAAAACCGGTTCATGAATTTAGCGCTACGATGTATTGCCGTTATTATCGTCTTATTTCTCATCTCAACTCCATCAAAAGCCTGTTCCACCTTTAAACTGCAAAAAGGGGAAGCGCTTGTTTACGGACATAACCTAAATGAAGCAGACATTGGCGTGCCGGGCCTGATTTTCATTAACAAACGGGGAACCTTTAAAACAGGCAGGACCTGGGATGAAATCGTCAGTAAGGAACCCCAACGTTACTCTTCACATACCTGGATTTCCCGCTATGGTTCGGTCACGTTTAACAACTTTGGCAGGGACTTCCCGGATGGCGGAATGAACGAGGCGGGGCTCTATGTGTGGGAGATGAACGAAGATGCCGGTTACCCCAAAAATGACAGTTTGCCCAAATTGAATCAAATGAACTGGATGCAGTACATCCTCGACAATTATTCGACACTGGAAGAGGCGGTTCGCTGTGCGTCTGAAATCGAAATCGATGGTTGGGGATGGCATTTCTTTATGGGCGATGGTCAGGGAAATACAGCAGCGGTGGAGTTCATCGATGGAAAGGTGGTCGTTCATCAGGGAGCGCAAATGCCTGTTCCGGCACTTTTCAATTCACGGTATGAGCGGGAAATGGAATTGTTGAAATACTTCAAACCTTACGGAGGAGATTATGAGGTAGATATGGATGACCCGGAAATTCCCCGTTTTGTTAAAGCGGATCAATTAATCAAAGCGTATCAGCCGTCGGATAACATCGTCGATTACGGGTTTTACATGCTCGACAAAATCAAGGTGAATGACGAACCGGAGTGGTCAGTCCTGTTTGATGTCCGGCAACGGAATGTATACTTCAAAACCCGGTTGAATCCGGCCATCAAAAGCTTTTCGATGCAGGATATCGATTTCTCGAACCAGGAACCGGTTTTAATCATGAATATGGACATCAGTGATGGGGGAGATGTTCTCTCTCAGTTTCTTCCTTACTCAAATGAAGAAATGCGGAAGTTTACCAAAGAATCCCTGTTCCCGATTGTGCCGGAAGGATTCTTTACGCGGGGCGGCCTCACGTTAGACGAATACCTGGGACGTGTTTCAACTCATTCCGATTTAGCTTCCTCGGCCGAAAAGCAATTCTTTAAGGGACGTTGGCTGAATGAAAAGGATAAACTAACAGTCGCATTCAATTCAGAAGGAGACATGGTAACCGGAACTATATCGAATCCTAAAGACACTTATCCAATCGAACATCTTTCGATGATGGGAAATCACGTCCGGTTTACGTTCCGCACCAAAGGGAAAAGGATTATCGAGATGCAGGCCACCATCAACGGCAATGAAATGGTGATGCACACCTACGGCACCGAAGATGATTATGGAGAACGTGTTTTTTATCGGGAATAGTATGTTGGAATAAGAGCGCTTTCTTTCGTTCGGTTCTGAATTGCGGTCGTTCGATGAACCTGATAGAAGTACATTCCTTGTTTCGAACGCAATGGTAATGCTGCAAAATTGAATATGGATTATTTTCCTGTCTGTACTTTTGTCCTGACACAAAAAGACTAATTCAGGACTTCGGGACAAGTCAACGTGATCTTTCTGCCCGTGTCATGGTTTTGCCTTTTCATGCCCATGCTCGTATTAGTTTTCTTAACCTGTAACTTAAAACCTGAAACCCTCTAACAATACAAACCACAGAAACCCTTCTAACCTGAACTACGTTTATCATCTGTAAAAAGTATTCATCAATCAGGAATAAGTATACGTCCTCAAAATTTGGCCGGTCTACTTTTGTGCTGTAATCATTAAAAAGAATTCGAGATGAAGAAAGTAGCCTTAATCACCGGAGCCTCTACCGGAATAGGAAAAGAGTTGGCGACGATTCACGCCGAGAAAGGCGGCGATGTCATTTTGGTAGCTCGCAGCAAGGACAAGCTGGTGCAACTAAAACATGATCTGGAATTAAAGCACCAGGCCAATGTGCTGGTTATTGCAAAAGACCTGACTCAACCCGGCGCACCGGAAGAAGTGTACGAAGAGGTGAAAACAGCCGGATGGGAAGTCGATTACTTAATCAACAATGCCGGCTTTGGCGGACGAGGTAAATTCCATGAAAGAGAGTGGGAAAAGGATCTGGCGATGATTAACCTGAATATCGTTGCACTAACCACCTTAACCCGTTTATTCTTGCCCGACTTTGTCAAACGAAACGAAGGCAAAATACTGAATGTATCGTCAACGGCGAGCTTTATGCCCGGTCCGATGCAGGCCGTTTACTTCGCGACCAAAGCCTATGTCACCTTTTTCAGCAATGCGATAGCCGAAGAATTGAGTGATACCCACATCACGGTAACGGCCTTGATGCCGGGTGCAACCGAAACCGAATTTGGCCGCGTTGCGGGATTGGATAAAACGGAAATGTTCAAAAATGCAACGAGTGCGCGTAAAGTAGCGGAGGACGGTTATAACGGAATGATGAAAGGAAAGTTGGATGTTGTTTCGGGCCTGCCGTTTGCCATGAAAATGATGTTGCCCATGATTCCGTTTTTGCCGAAAAAAATGGTGCTGAAACAAATCCGCCAAATGCAGGAAGTAAAGTAAGCACTTTCAGATTACTCCAAAATGAACCATCTTTAAGATGAAAAGCTAAATAGATGAAGAACGTTATCATCACCGGTTCCACAGGAATGGTCGGCCAGGCTGTATTGCTGGAATGCCTCGAAAGTCCGCACGTCGATAAAGTGCTGGTCCTTAACAGGCATTCCCTTAACAGGCAGCACCCGAAACTGGAAGAGCTATTGTTACAGGACTTCCTGCAATTGGAAACCATCAAAGACCAGCTAAGCGGTTATGATGCCTGTTTCTATTGCATGGGCGTATCGGCGTTGGGAATGAGCGAAGAAGCCTATCATCAAATTACTCACGATGTCACCAAAGCCTTCGCTGAAGTGTTGTATGAAGTCAATCCCGGTATGGTTTTCAATTATGTTTCGGGTGCCGGTACCGACAGCAGCGAAAAAAGGAAAATCATGTGGGCCCGGGTAAAGGGAAAAACAGAGAACATGGTGCTGGCGAAAGGATTTAAGGATGCTTATGCTGTGCGGTTGGGAACCATCTTGCCTGAAAAAGGAATCAAGTCCAGAACGAATTGGTACAGTTACATGTATGTCATCTTGAGCCCGCTTTTCCCAATACTGAAGAAATCCAAAAACATCACCACGACTACAAAGTTTGGAAAAGCGATGATCAATACGTTACGGTTTCCAACAAGCAACAAATATTTGACGAATAAGGATTTGAACGAATTGGCTGCCAAATGAAAGACATTATCCGTGTAAAGACGATAAGCGAGGTGCATGAATTGTTGGGACTGGAAAAACCCAAACATCCGCTGGTTTCAGTTCTGCATCATCAGGATTCGAAGTGGCAGGAACATCATTATGCCAACGAACGCGTGTCGCTCGATATGTACCAGGTGACCCTGAAGATGTGTTCGCCCGGCTCGTTTGAGTACGGACGTAACTCGTACGACTTCCGGGAAGGCACGATGATCTTTACCGGGCCGGGACAAGTCTTTACCATTCACGAAATGCGGGAAGGAGATGCCGCAGACGGATGGACGCTCCTGTTTCATCCCGATTTGATACGGAAATCGGAACTGGGAAAAAGCATCGATGATTATTCCTTTTTCTCCTACGATGTGCACGAGGCCCTGCACCTTTCCGATGATGAGAAGAAAACGATTCAGGAGCTGGTCAGTAAAATTGAAAAGGAGTACCAGCAAAACATCGATAAACACAGCCAGAAACTGATTATCTCCAACATTCAGTTGATTCTGGATTATTGCACGCGGTATTACGACCGGCAATTCTATGTTCGAACCAATCTGAACAAAGATGTGGTGACCCGTTTCGAGCAGTTGCTGAAAAGCTATTTCAACGAAGAGAAACCTGTCGAGGGAGGTATCCCAACGGTCAGATATTGCGGCACAGAAATGGGTATGTCACCGAATTACCTGAGTGATCTTCTAAAGAAGGAAACCGGACGAAATGCACAGGAACACATTCATTATTTCGTGATTGATAAGGCGAAAACAAGACTGCTCAACTCGACCGAGTCCATTAGTCAGATAGCTTATAGCCTCGGCTTCGAATACCCGCAGCATTTTAGCAAGATATTCAAAGCCAAAACAGGCATGAGTCCGGCGGAGTATCGGAATGTGAATTAAAAGGGACTGAACCATCGAATTCAAAGCAAAGATTTTCATCCGGTGGAACCGGCCAATCCCTACTGGAAAGCAAACGGAACCACCTATGTCGACCCCGACGGCTTTCGTGTTGTGATATCTATCCGGAAGTAATTCATTCTGTCAGATCATCTGATTGATTGACTAATGAGATGGTAATTCCGGTCATATGATCAAATCGTAAGAAACGCTTCCAGCGATTCAACTTCCATACAGTGTTTCACTGAAATTCCGTAACTTTTGAAACGAGACAGGAATTCAGTTCGTCACAAACCAAAAACCGACTGTATGGAATTCAGTTCGCTTACCATTGTTTCCTTACTGGCAATTATTTTGATTGTGCGGTTTTCGTTGCGCCAGCGATATCCGAATCCGACACAACAGATGATGGTATTGGTGGTATTAAGCCTGCTAGCCATCGTATGCATGGCCTGGGAACGATACTGTGCCGGTTTGGGATTACCCTGGTGGATCTATTATCCGGTCCCTTTGCTGCTGTCTTTGTTGTTTCCCATCTTCTGGTTCCGCATGAAGCGAAACGAAGCCCTCACATACTCTCTTCTTACTGTTTTGGCTGCACCCGTCTCACACATTGTTTACTCGCTGATGGGATGGAAGGAATTCATGCCATTTTTCGAGATCCCGTCACTGCTCGAACTGTTACCAAGATTATAAACACCGGGATATTGATGTCCAGTGATCGAACTTCTTTACAAAGATGCTCAATCATCTGTTCATGGCCAATGTTATTGTATACCCAAGGGTAAAAAGGTAGGGGGGAGGTTACATCCGGTCACCGGCCGGCCGTCGGAGATATGCTGCAAAGTCCACCTTCTTCGCGTTCTTCAGCAGCCCTTTCTTCTTATCAGAAAGACCTGGGGGGTTAGATCGCCCGACGGCCGGTACCGGTTAAAATCATGCCATTGCTGCCCATGCAACATCAACAAAATTTCTTTTTTCCGGATATCAACGATGTAAAAACGTTGAGGAGCAGTATTTTATTGTATGGATAGATAATAGTTTTGTGTACGGGAGATTTCAAACAGTAAGTAGCTTCCTTGGTTCTTATAGTAATAAGAATAGTGATAAGAAAAGAAGTCAACTAGTGATTCTGTAGGGCGGACATATCCTGACTTTATGGGGCAGGCATAATCGGTAATGACAGCACCAGTGTTGTGAAATCGTTTAACCCGGGAAGAATCACAAAGACTCACCATCCCTGATATTCAAATAAAATACATGATTCGTATCCGATTTAGGGATATGCCCTCAAATAATTTTTTGTTAACTTGGCAGGGACCTAACAACCAACAAAATGAAGACCGGAAAACTGACTAGACAAATAGTCTACACATTGGCTTTTTTATCTCTGACTTCCTGTAAATCTAATAGTAATAAGCAAGAAGCACAGCAGAAATCTAATTCAGTAGAGAAGGAAATAACTGTTGGTGAAAGGATTGACGGACCTGCTAACATACGGGAAAGCAGAAACGGAAAAATACTTTTCAAATTGAATGACCAAACTCAGGTTCAAACAGGGAGAGTGGAGGATGGTTGGTTACCAGTTGGATTATGGATTGAAGTAAATAAAGAGCAAGAGAACTCATTCCAACTTTTACCGGGAGAGGAAATCAGGCAAAGTGGAATTGTAGTCGGAGAAGTAATTGACACAACCGGACTTTGGACAGCAGATGATGGTGTAGGATTCCTGGCAGGAATGACGTTTAAAGATAATATCATAAAATCAACAATCCCGGAGGTTTATCTCTCATCTCTAATTGAACAAAGAAAGATTGCATATAAGGAGCTTAGACCTTTCATGAATGCAATGAGTTTTGAGCTTGACGACTCATGGATAAAGAAGGATATTAAGGCATTTTTTATTTATGAAGAGTTCATAGTTGATCCTTCTCCTATGGATAGAATATCGCTCCTCTTCAAACAAGGTAAATTAGTCGCTGTAAATCATAGCCGGGAAATGAGTTTACCTGGTTTTATTACGCTCCAACTCGATAGGAATTATAAGTTGACAATTATTGGTGAATTAACAGATAATGAAATAAAAGAACTCGTTGAAGAGAGAAATCATTGGCTGAATTCGGTTGACTAAAATTAACTGTTGCTAAATCAAGCTATAGCAAATGCAAACTAAAATGGCAAAATGAAACTTCAACAACAGATCAATAAATGTCATTTTATATCTAATAAATTCTAAACCTATGAAAAAGATTGCTTTATCAGTTTTTGTCCTGTTACTGGCTTTATCAGTAAAAGCACAATTTGTGGCCAAAATGCAGATTAAAGGAGATGTTCCCGGATTATGCAATAAAAATGAAGTATATGCTCTTTTGCCCGGCTTAAAAGGCCAGATCCGGGCTGTTTGTCCGGTTACTAATGATGAAATATTGGACCGGCTTAATTCGGAGGTTCGATTTCTGAAAGAAAATCCCGATTATAACGACAAAGGCATGATTGGGATTATTATAAATTGTAAAGGGATCGTCGTACAATGTAAAATGGACAACAAAACAAGAAGTGAAGAGTTGGACCATCAAATTGAATCTGTTTTCAATTCGCTGGGAGAATGGAAACCTGGTAAGCTAAAGAAGAAAAATGTCGATTCAATTAGACTTTTCAAATTTGTCATTGAAGGTGGAAAATTTTCATTTCCGTAAAAATGACACCCTTGTCGTAAACATGTCATAGGTTAGGCACAAGCAACAGAAAGGTTCAAAACTATTTTTACGCTGAACCAAATCAAAGGAAAATGAAAAACATGAATTTATCGGAGAGAGTAAAAGAGATTCGGATGAAAAGCGGGTTATCGCAGGAAGTACTGGCGGATGAGACCGGATTAAGTCTTCGGACCATCCAACGGATTGAAAGTGGACAAACCGAGCCAAGAGGTGACACGTTAAAAAAACTGGCCAAAACATTAAAAGTGACTCCTGACGAGATAATCGGTTGGGAACAACAAACAGACAAAAGCTTTCTTTCGGCTTTGAATGCTTCTTCGCTGGGGTTTATTCTTTTCCCCTTGCTGGGAATTATTTTCCCGCTGTTCCTGTGGATTTTCAAGAAAGGGAAAATCGCAGGTTTAAAGAACCTGATCAGGGAGATACTTAATTTTCAGATAACCTGGACGCTATTGTTGGTGGTGGCTTATGTAACCTTTATGGGCATAACGTACTACCGCTTTGCCCGGGCCGGAGATATGTCCCCCGCGCTGATGATCAATCCAACTAAAATGTATGTCGTGTACGGCTTCCTGTATGCCTACAACTTCATTCTGATCATCATCAACTCCATTCGAATCAAAGAAGAAAAGGACGCCCGGTACGAACCGAAAATCAGATTCATTAAATAAGGAAATTGTGTGGTCAGGTTCAATCTCCGAATGATTTGAATGGTTCGACGCTAATTGTTACGAACCCATTGTTCAACCCAAATCTCCACTCATTCCCCAGATGGAATATTTTGAGAATTTGAACTTTGACCAATTTGAAGATGATATTGATAAATTGAATTTTAAAGAAATAGATTAACCCACCCCCTACAATTTGTAAATTGCATTGCTGGTTTGTGTGAAACACAATTTACAGTTAACAGTAATTAAGGACATGGTTCCAACTAATATCTGAAAAAAGCAATGCTTGTAGATTCGTTACATAATGATGAGCGATTTAAGAAAGGAGAATTCTTTTTAGAATATGGAAAATTATGCAATAAAATAGGACAGTTAACAAAAGGCGTAATGCGCGGATATGTCATCGATAATGATGGGAATGAAATCACCACTCATTTTTATCAGGAGGGAGATATGATTATTGGTAGTTATGTTCCCAATGTAGCTGTTTCAATGACTTTGCAGGCATTGGAGGATTGTGAAGTTTCTACGGCAGATTATTATACGGTGATGTCTCACGTTTATGACAACAAAGAAATTACAGTTCTAATTACGGAAGCTTTTCGAAAATTGAATATTCAATTACAATCCCGGTTGATTGCCCTCTTGAACTTGAATTCTACTGAAAGGTATGAGCTGTTTTTGAAAGAATATCCGAATTTGATAAATAGGATCCCTCATTATTATATAGCTAATTTTTTAGGAATTTCCCCTACACAACTAAGTAGGGCCAGAAAGCAATTTATCAACAAATGTAAATGAAAATGTAGGTGTTTTAGTGTTTTTTGCACCATGAAAAAATTAGTAATCATATTATTGTTTACCCTTTCAGTTATCGGGTGCAAAAAGAAAGACACAAACATGGTAACAAGTAATTTTATATCTGAGAAGATATCAAGAATCGCGACAATCGTAATAAACGGAAATGTCAAAGAAGTTTTTCCTTTGTTCGGAGCTTTTGAGGAAAGAAAATGGGCACCACATTGGGAACCGATTCTAATCTATCCGAAGAAAGAAATTATTGAGGAAGGAACAACCTTTAAAGTTAAACTACATCGACACCGTTCGGAAAGCGAATCTCTATGGATCGTGACAAAATACAACATTCAAAACCACATTATTCAATATCTGGTTTCAACAAACAACAGATACTGGACAATTACGGTGAAATGTGCATCGAATAACGAGAACGAAGACAAAACGAATGCAAGCGTAACTTACACCTATATTGGGCTAAATGAAAAAGGAAACGAATTGAACAAAGTTTCCATTGACGGGATGTATAAAAATGATTTGAAGGATTGGGAAAATGCGATGAATGAATATTTAGCGAGTAAACAACAGCTGCAATCGTAAGACTGAACAACAAAACAGGAGATGGATTTGACATTCTTATATAAGGGATTAATATTGGGATTTTCGGTTGCTGCACCGGTAGGACCCATTGGAATTTTATGCATCAACAAGACGATTAAGAAAGGTTATATTTCAGGACTCATCACAGGACTGGGAGCAACAACTGCTGACTTGATTTATGGATTGATTGCAGGACTGGGACTAACAATCGTATCAGGTTTTCTCCTCGATTATAAATTCTGGATGCAAGGAATTGGTTTGATTTTTCTAATGTATTTGGGTGTCAAAACGCTTCTTAAGAAACAGGATGCTGCGGACGTGATCGTAACTGAAAATAAAGGATTGATAAAGGACTATTTGACGACTTTTGCTTTAACGATAACGAATCCGTTAACCATCTTGTTCTTTGTTGCAGTGTTTGCCGGGCTTGGGTTCTCAAATTCAGGAAAAAATAGTCTTGATTCTGTTCCATTGGTCCTTGGTGTCGTTTTAGGTTCAGGGATTTGGTGGTTGTTCCTAAGTGGCCTGACTTATACGTTGAAAAAGAGATTGGGGAATCAAATACTTAAATGGATTGATGTAGTCTCAGGCTTAATAATTCTAACATTTGGAATATTGTTAGCGATAAATTTGGTCAAAGAAATGGTTTGAGAAATATCCGTTGGCAGCGGTAAATTCAACAAACAACCGCGGGTTGTTGAATAACAACTACAAGTAGCGTCATTACAACGAATAGTAGTGGTATTTTGGCTACTCCCGGAGATGAAGCAAAATATCTTTGTGGTGTCGATGAAAAACAATAAAAGATGACACAAATGGAAACAAAGATGATTGGCAACAAAATTGCCGAAGCAAGAAAGAAACTAAACATTTCGCAAGCGCAACTTGCCGAACAATTATTTATCAGCGCACAGGCGGTTGGAAAATGGGAGCGTGGTGAATCGATGCCGGACATTGTTACACTGAATCGCCTGGCGGAAATTCTGGGTGTTGACCTGAACTACTTTTCAGCAGGCTCCCGGCCCGAAACCACCGAAATAGCATCGGATGAATCATCAGATAAGCTATCTGCTGAAATGCCCGAGAGAAGGCTTAGCTGGGATATGTCGCGAGGCAACTGGGTGGACGCTGACTTTTCCGGGTTGAAGAATCTGCACGAGAAATTCAGTGGCTCCAACATGCAGCGCTGTAAGTTTATCGGCTCCGATTTGTCGGGACTTCTCCTAAAGGGCAATCATGTGGTGGGCTGCGACTTCTCTGGTTCCGACTTCAGCAGCAGCCATATTCGGGGCTCCCATCTGGACAGCAATATCTTTAAAGATTGTGTACTGAAAGAAGCCGAATTTTCAGGAAGCCATATCAGTGGCTGCGATTTTTCCGGCGCCGATCTTTCAGGAGCGATGATTAAATCATGCGACTTCCAAAAAAATACGATAGCCAATGTCAGGTGGAGTCGTACTTCGTTTCATGGTACATCGCTTACGGATATCGTCTTCGAGGGAACATTGGAGGACTGCTATTTTGAAAACTGTGCGTTTAAAAAGGTGACATTTCAGAATTCAACCATTACCAACACGTTCTTTAAAAGCCGAAGCTTGAAACGGATTCAGCTCATCGACTGCCAGGTTGACCAGATGACCTACGCATTCCTGAAAAACGGGAAAGCAGATGTAAGCGGTATCACATTGCTAACAACATAAAGGAGGACGTGAATCATGTCGAAAAATAAATCGCCAACCGTTGCTTTGCTCGTAGCCCTAACCATCCCCAAAGCGAAAGATTTCGTTAATTTGGAACGAACCTAACGACTAATGAAATGAAGATATTGGCCATAGAGAAAGAATTAAAAGATGTTGATTGGGGAAATGAATCCGAGACACTGATCGAAGAGGCAAAGTCAGCTTATAGAATGATGCTTTCAGGGTATCTGAGAGAAATATACTTCACCGAAAATAAGAATGCTGTTCTCATCCTTGAATGCGAAGATAAACTGGCAGCCAAACGACTTTTAGACGAATTACCATTAGTCAGGAAAGAGATAATAGATTTTAAAATAATGGAACTGCAGCCATACGCCGGTTTTTCCCGATTAATGGATGTAGAGTAAAAATTGCCCATACGAACTGTTATCTATCCTACCCAAAATTACAACCTAAAGCCGAATATGGAAATAAAAGAACTCTATCACGATTTAGCAAAAGCATATTCCAATGAAAACCTGAACCTCATCACCGGGAAACTCATTGTGCTTTACAAAAACAAAAATTACCGTAAGATTAGGGAAATAGCCAACAGGATATCAGAATATGTTTCCATTGACGAAGAGAAAGATGCCCGATGTTTTTCCAGGTTGGTCATGTTGTACCATCCCGATAGGGGAGAGCAGTTTCGTCGGGAGATTAAAAACCTATACGAGCATAACGACTACGCGAAACTACACAAACATTCACATATACTATTGCTTGACGATATTGATTCTGTTGTTGTTACGCAAATAGATGAAGATATTGACTACCATCCGGAATATGCCTGGGACACGATTACGGACGAGGGATTTGGTTTTGAGGATTCGGGTGAGGAGAATGAAGAAGCGTATGAAGCCGCTACTGTTGACTACGAAAGGTCGTTTTACAACCTGGTGAAGTTGCGGGAGTACGGAAGAGTAAACATCGAATTTCCATTCTATTATCTCGAAGATTTCGAAGAATTTGAAATGGCTTACAGTGGATTGGAGACGCTGGATGGTGTAGAACACTGTATTCATGTGAAAATACTCGATGTTTCCAACAACTCGATTTCCGATATTGAAAATCTTTGGAATCTAAAAAGCCTGGAAGAATTGTATTTAGCCAACAACGAGATTGGATATATAGATACGCTAAGCAACCTGGTCAATCTGAAAGTGGTAGACCTGTCAGGAAATCAGATTGATGATGTGTCGCCACTTTTTGAGCTGGAAAATCTGGAGTATGTGAACCTGATTGGAAATCCGGTGCCCAGGAATCAGATTGACTTGCTGGAGGCGAAAGGAATGATTGTCACTGCTGGAACGGTCGGAACCCAGGATATGCAGCATTCATAAGCAGAAATGTTTTATTTGGAAACAGATGATAGATATGCTAAACCGAAAGTGAATCTGCTTAACTTTTCTAAATCTGATTGATTATACCAGTCCTTTATTCTCTAATATCTTTTTCAGATGATCGTGTTTCTCCCAAAACCGGTTTTTGATCTTTTGAATGGTCCTCCTAAACTCCGGGTTACTTTTCAGCGGTTTCAGGAGCGGGTCCTTTTCCATGAACAGCAGAATCCAGTACTGGTAATTATCTTGTGTAGCAAATATTTTGAGCTGCTCAATAGCCTTATCGTTTTTCCCTTCATAGGCGTACTTTACAGCCATGCTGGCACTCTTGTAGATTGATTGGTCTTTTTCGCAATATCCGGCATACGCATTGAAAAACTTTGCGGCCTGTTCGTCCAACCCCATCTTTTGGTAAACCCGGGCAATCTTAACATCCTCCTGCGGATAAATATCCAGACCTTGTCTTTCCCTGGCTTTGACAAATTTTTCATAGTAATAAAAGGCACTGTCATATTCTTCCCCGTAATAATAGAATTTCGCCACCTCCTGCAAAATGTCAAGCCGGGTCGTATCCTTGTTCCATTCTTTCGTTAATCGCTTTTGGGTTTGCTTTATATTACCGTCTTTGGCGTATAGGATATATGCTTGTAACATGGGCGAATAATAATTCCCGGAATTGTAATCCAACGATTTGTTGATATAAGTGGTTGCTTCTTCCACAAAACCGTTTTGGATAAGCGCATTGCTTAGGTTTAAATAAATATAGCTTTTGGTAATGGAATCATAAGCAGCAATATCCAGTTGTATTCCTTTTAATGCGTAGGTAAGATATTTTGTCGTATTGGGAATATCGCTGGCATATAAAGTAGAGAGCATTTGAACCACCGGTGATGAATTAGGATTGTACTCCAGGGCCTTCTCCAAATAGGGCACCGCTAATCGGTATTCCTTAACCTGCAAGTAATACAGTGCCTTGGCCATGAGGCTTTCGGCTGATTTGGGATCGTAAAGCAGGGCCTTGTCAGCATTGTTGTTAATTTGCTCTGTATATTGTTTTTGCTTTTGGTATAAGTCGGTATAGTAATATGAAAAAGCCATGTAGGCATAAGCTAATGCAAATTGTGAATCTTGCCCGATAGCTTTTTTAAACAGCGAAATGGCTTCAGCCAAACCTTCCTTTGTTCTTGTGTTATAAGGAACAAGAGCTTTCAGGTAATAATCATATGCAAATAGGTTCCCGGTAGGTTTTTTCTCAATCTGGTCCATTTCGGAAGGCCTTATTTTTGCATTAATCGCATCGGCTATTTTTCGTGCCACTTCGTTCTGAAGTGTAAATACATCTTTCACTTCACGATTATATTGCGCTCCCCAAACGGGCTGGTCGGTGGAAGCTTTTATCAACTGGACATTGAGCAAAACCTGATTTCCGACCCGCTGGCCGCTGCCTTCTACCAGGTATTTCACATTGAGCTCATCTGCGATTTCCGGAATGCCCTTATGGGTATTTCTGTACTTCTCTGCCGAAGTCCGGCTAATAACGCGCAGGTCTCCAATTTTCTGCAGGTTGTTCAAAACAGATTCCATGAGCCCGTTAACGAAATACAGGTTCAACGTATCGCTACTTTCATTTTTGAAAGGTAACACCGCAATCGATTTTTCAATTTCAGAAGTAACCGGTCTTTTTTTACTGAGAAGCAAGACTGACAGAACGATTACTATCAGAGTCACTGCTGTTACCAGGTGCCATCTGTATTTGTTCAAAACATTAACCCGAATATCTGCAGCTTCATCTGCCGGTATTCCTTTTCTTACCTCACCCGGTGAATACGCATATTGTTCCCGAAAGCATTTGATAAAATAGGAAGTGTTTCCGAACCCTACCTGATGTGAAATCTCAGCAACGGTCAATGTAGTCTGCTGAAGCATCTCCATCCCTTTGGTCAGGCGAACCTGGCGAATAAATTGATTCGCAGAAAGCTTTGTATACGTTTTGATTTTTCGGAGCAGACTGGAACGGCTCATATTCATCGCTTCCGCCAGTTCAGAAACTCCGAATTGTTCATTCGAGATATTCTCAAGAATAACCGCTTCTGCTTTTTCGATGAAGTCTGACCCTAAGATTGATATTTCCGACATGCAATTTCCTATCTAAAACGAAAGTAGAAAAATTAATGCAAATGCATGCCATGTGGCAATTCTCAGAATAACCGGCAAGGCCACTTGCTTCATAATTGTTATTTCTGACTCATATTTTTTATGGCTAACGCAAACTTGACATATTTGGCTGCATACTTCTTAGCCCTTGCAGCAACAAATGGTTCACCTTTGTACTATAATTTCTAACGTCGAATATTAAAATTTAAAATCATGAACACACCAAAAATTAATTCGCTTAAAAAGGTAGTAAACTTTTCGTTCATTATCCTTTTACTATTTAGTGCATGCGCTCAATCGGGCAGCAGCAATAACACGAAGTCTGAAAATAACACGAAAGCCAGGTCACTCGTAGAGAAACCCAAAATTGACCTTCAAGCGGCAATCGTATCCGGCAACCTCGAAGCCGTTAAACAACATATCGAAGCAGGAACCGATATCAATATAAAAGATCAAATGAGTGGCTCAACGCCTTTAATCACAGCTGCAACCTTCGGAAGAACAGCTATTGTTAAAGCACTAATTGATGCCAATGCCGATTTGGACATTAAAAACAATGAAGGATCGACCGCCTTACATGCTGCTGCATTCTTTTGCCGCATTGAAATTGTTCAGATGCTCCTGGATGCCGGTGCCGACAAAACCATCAAAAACAACCATGCGGCAACTCCCCGGGATGCTGTTATTGTGTCGTTTGACCAAATGAAACCTGTTTATGAAACAATTAAGAAGCAATTAGAGCCACTTGGTCTTAAACTCGATTTGAAGGAAGTAGAAATGGCCCGCCCTGTCATTGCGATGATGCTGCAATAGTATATTTATTTTGTATTTTTTTCGAGAAAAGAGCTTATTAAGAAAAATGTTATCTAAACAGAACTCCGTTGGCATATATTTTTAACGGGTTTTGAAAAGTTGAAACGATGAAGAAACAAACCAAACGAATAGTCAGAATCCTATTATTTGTCGGAACCGCAATCTCTATGTTTTTTGTACCCTGGATTTTGGTCAGAGCCTTGATAAGACCACTGCCCGACACCATTCAGGAACAGCTTGATGAGGGTATTCAATATGGATTTGACGGCATGATTGTGTATATAGATGAGGCAGGCAAACCACCGGCATTTTATGCTGCCGGTTGGAAGAACAGGGAAAAAAAGATACCCGCCGACCCGCATGCCCTGTTTAAGATTGCCAGCGTGGGGAAGTTATATGATGCGGTTGCTATCACCAAATTAGTGCATGCCGGTCGTTTGTCGTTGGATAGTACACTGGCCTGTTACATGCCCGAACTGGTGGGCCGAATTCAATACGCCAATGAAATTACCCTGAGAATGATGGTGGAGCACCGGAGCGGCATTCCCAATTTTACTGCCACCCCAAACTTTTGGACCAACCCACCCAAAACCAGCGAGGGAGCGCTGGAACGGGTACTCGATTTGCCGGCAGACTTTAAACCGGGAAAAGACTATGAATATTGCAACACCAATTATTTGTTGCTAGGTGAAATCATTCAAAAGGTGACGGGGAAGAGCAAATTTCAGTACATCAAGGAGAATATTCTGGACCCGCTTGGATTAAAACATACCTTCGGTTCGATTCACGATGTAAATATGAACGATTTGATGAGCGGCTATTACGTCGGCATCGAGCAAGATATAAAGGATGCCGATTATGGCTCCATGGTAGCTACCGCACAGGATGTGGGGACATTCTTACGGGCATTGAACGATGGTTCTGTATTTACCGATAAAAAGGAGCAGGACATCTATTCCTCCATTTATCGTTACAACCATACCGGTCTGGTTCCCGGCTACCAAACGATTGCCAAATACTTCAAAGACATCGACACGGTGGTCATTCAATTTAATAATACCACTAACTTTGATGGATATGACTGGAATTTAGCGGAAATCATATACAACCGTGTAGTCAGGATTGTGAGAAGACAAAGAAACTCGTGACCGTTTGTATCGGTAAGGGCAGGAGAAATGCCATACCCTGGGGACTCGGAACCATTACTCATACGATTTGCCGTTGTAGTGCATTTAAAAAACACATTGCTTGATTAGAATCATTAAAATAGCGACAATTCTATTCCAGGTTGGACTGACACTAATAGTGACATTCATTCTGTATATGATATTTGCGATATTCGATTACAAAGGTGGAGTCGCTAATTTCGTTGGACTGACTTTGTTTCAACCGTTGCTAGCCATACTAATGTCAGTTCTGACGATAATCATTTGCGGATTAGCAGGATTGCCTATTCGACTGAATAAGCGATTAAATAATTGGTGGAGAAAACACTTTTACATTTCAATTTTACTTGGACTTGTTGGGGTGATAGCCTGTGGAACGTCTTTAATGCCTGGATTTGTACAAGAAGTCACCTATAGAATGGATGTGGACATGGCTCGAATGGTTCCCAATCGAATCCTTTCAATCACCGGATGGTTCCTGGTGGCCATCGGAACCTTGCATTCTTATCTTCCCCAAAGACTTCTGGACAAGTTCGAAAGGCTGGTCAATCCTAAAATCAGCTAGTTTGATCTAAAGAAACTGATTGATAAGAAGTGTAATCCTGCAATTCCCTTCCTAAAATTTTCAACCACCTCCACTGCCTGAAACCCCACCCATCGGAAAGCTGAAAGATTTTGTTAACTTGGATGCACCCAAAATCCAACCAAATGAAGACAGAAAACAGTCACATTGATAAACTTAAATGAAATGAGAAATAAGATTTTCAATTATTCGACACTCGCACTGGTATATTTTGGTTTTTTCCTTCTTGTAACTAAGTATTTTACGGCACATGCTATCGTCAATGGCTATACTTATACTGGATTGATTTTGATGATTGTTTCTTTGGTCTTTTTCACGATGGCCAGGATTAAGCTGGGGAGTTCATTTCAAGTGTCAGCTGAAGCAAATAGTTTAGTTAAAAGCGGTATATATAAAACAATTCGACATCCTGTATATGTGTTTGGATTTACATTTATAATGGGATTTTTCATTTTCACTCAAGTATTTTATGGATTGATATTTTTATTCGTATTGGCTGTTTTGCAAATAAAACGAATCAAGAAGGAAGAGAAAGTTCTGATAGAAAAATTCGGGGATGAATATGTAGAATACAAAAAACAAACCTGGTTTTAGTTCTTATTATTAAAATAGTTGCAATAAATAAACCTACCCCTGTTTTCATTGTTTCAACTGTATCATACCAATACGGGAGAAACAATGAACGAATCAGTATATAATATAAAACCATTGGGTTTTCAGTGGGAAGCCCTTGACCCATTCTTGTTTTGTGTACATCACGAAGATTTCTTTCCGAAGGGAAATGCCAATTTAGGCCCCAACGAAAAGGAATTGCTTGGACGAAATATAGGGCAGGATTTCCAGGTGAAAGATGGTTGGCGAATGTACCACGGGCAGAACGTTCCCGGTTTCCCGCCACATCCGCACCGGGGATTTGAAACGGTGACAGTGGTTCGCAAAGGTTGGGTCGATCACAGCGACTCGATGGGAGCCGCCGGCCGCTATGGAAATGGCGATGTGCAGTGGATGACAGCTGGTAAAGGTTTGATGCACTCCGAAATGTTTCCGTTGGTGAATCAGGATGCAGGTAATCCCATGGAGCTTTTTCAGATTTGGTTGAATTTACCGCGTGTCAGCAAAATGGTCGAGCCGCACTATAAAATGTTCTGGAACGAGGATATTCCCCGTTACGAAGCGGCTGACGGGCAAAACAGGAAGACCAAAATCGAGTTGATTGCCGGTAAAATAGATACCCTGTCAGCTCCTGTTCCTCCGCCGGATTCCTGGGCTTCAAAAGCCGAAAACGAGGTGGCCATCTGGGTGATACACATGGAACCGAATGCGACGTTTGAGCTGCCTGCCGCTTCCTCCGGGGTGAACAGACGGTTGTATTTTTACAAAGGTGACCGGCTTCAATTGAACGATACGAGCTTGCCGGCATACCATTCGGCCGATTTACAAGCGGACCGGCAGGTAAACATGATGGCTGGCAAAGAAGCCTGCTCGGCCTTAATCTTGCAGGGACGACCCATCCATGAACCGGTGGTTCAGTACGGACCTTTTGTGATGAATACCCAACAAGAGATTGAGGAGGCTTTTTCGGAGTACCGGCAAACGCAGTTTGGTGGTTGGCCCTGGGCACAGGATGAAGTAACCCATGGTGCCGACGCGAAACGTTTTGCCATCTATTCGGATGGGACGAAAGAGGAACGGTAATTTTTCTCAGACCGGGGTGTCACCGCGATAATGAGTCTTTATGAGAATATTGAATTAAAATATTATCCAATAACTTTGCCGGAAAAATCCCTGGATATGGAAAACAATATTGAATTGGTTAAACGTCTTTATTCTCTGTTTGCAAATAAAGATATTAGTGGAATTCTGGAACTGTTAAGTGAGGATGTTGAATGGGGTGAACCGGAAAATCCGTTTAATCCGGCAGGTGGCACAAGAAAAGGACATGCTGGGTTTCTCGATTGGATAAACATCGGAAAAAATGCAGAAGATATTTTAGTTTTAGAACCCCAACGGTTCCTGAGCGATAGCGACTCGGTTGCAGTTGTAGGGTATATGGAATGTAAGGCAAAGCCGACCGGTAAAATTTACACCTCCGATTTTGTTCATCTGGTAGTCATCGAAGATGGCAAAATATGTAAATTCCAGGAATTTTTTGATACCTACGCTGCCGGAGAAGCATTTCGTTAAAGCGATCAAAATATAATCTGATTAAAGTTCTGAAACGAATAAAAATAATAGTGGGCCTTAGCTAAGAGTCTAAAAATATTGCAGTGGTCATAGCCCGGAAATGGATGGACAACAATCTCCTTTCCACAAACCCCCAACCATCTCACCAGCCTAAACCCCATTCCACAAAAGTGGAAAGATTTTGGTAACTTAGTGATGCTAACAACTAACAAAATGAGAACAGTAAAATTGTTTCCTCAGCATCCATTTAACACAAAAGGTACACAATACATCCCATTACGAGAGGGAAAGCCCCATGTTGATGCGAATTAGTTGTGCGTTACGAAGACAAAAATCCTTGTAAAAAAAATTAGACGTTTAACTCAAAAATAGTTGAATTATGAAAACATTTAGTTTCTTCTTAGTCAGTTTCATGCTTGTTACGACGCTTGCTTTTGGACAATCAAATGATGAAATAAAAATCAGACAATTAGAAAAACATTGGACAAAATTGCTTGATAAGGGAGACACAACCTCATTATTAAAAATTTGGTCGAAAAACTACGTGGTGAACAATCCGAATGGAAAAATTGTGACTCCGAAAGATATTGTAGCACTGATGAAAAGTGGGCATAAATTTCCGGCAGTTGAAAGAATAATCGAGAAAATTACGTTCAATCAAGACATTGCGATTGTAATGGGCAAAGAGTTGCAACAGTCCAAAAATATGACCACGAACCATGATGATTGGATACCAAGGAGATTCACCAATGTTTGGATAAAAACTGAAAATGGATGGCAGTTAGCCGCAAGACAGTCATCAAAAGTATGTACTGAATAGCCAGGTTAATGGTTTCCTGAAATATAAAAGCCCGCGCCTATCAATTGGTAGGTTGTACTGCGGGGGTGTGTCCAGGCATTGCGGGACAACTACAACATACAACATCCATCCCCCATCCTTCAAATTTTCAAAACCACCACCGGGAAAATAATAAAATCTTACATTCCTGGTTTCTTCAGATTTCCCTTTCGCCAATCAGGTAAACCTTCTTTCGCAGCTTACTGAATGTTTGCGGGGTAATTTCCAGCGCCGAAGCAATATCCTTATTTTTGGCGTATTTCATTACATCGGGATACTTTTGGGCAAACAACCTTAAACGTTCTTCTGCATTGCATGATCTTAACGTCGCAAGATCATGGTATAATTGGTCAGTATGTTTATTGGTTATTTTTAAAAGCAATTCATCAAATCCATCCATCTGGTTCAGTAAACCATTCAGACTGGACTTTTCAATATACACATACTCAGTCGGCATAACGGCCTGTAACGAAAAATCACTGGACGTATCACCAAAAAACGAGGTAACTACACAACATATATCCAGGCTGTTTCTGAATGAATGCACAAATGAACTTTCACCATTATGATAACATGCCTTCACAAAACCTGACAACAAAAACCTTATTCTGTTTTCTTTTTCGCCATGCTGCAGCAAAAGGTAATTCTTTGACACTTTCTCGTATCGCAATTCTGTTTTAAGAACTGGCCATTTTATTTCTACACTGGATTCGAATCCACTCAACCAAGTTTTAAACAGTTGGCATCCCTGCTCAAGCTTATCCATAATGACAAAATTTAGTTTGTTGCGCCGAACAATGTACAAAAAACCCTAAAAAAAGTTAATCCAGATGAAGAAATGTTACCATAAAACGAAATAGTTGACATAAGATTTTGTGCTTCTTCTGCCAAAGCTATTTTCATGGTCAGAAAATAAATTAATCGAAATGAAAAAAATTATTGCGATAATAGTTGTGCTTCTAATGCCCGGTTTTGTGTTGGCCACTATATTTCCAGGTACAAATGGGTCGGTGACAAGTAATACTACCATTGATTTGTCAACCTATCACCCCCCTGTCAATGATGAGTGTGTAATAGATGTAAGTGCCGGTATTAATCTTACTTTAACAAAGTGGCGGGGCCGTATTTGTTTTAAAATAGCCAGTAACACACATATTACTTTAAGTAATGTCACAATTGATAACACTTCATCATCAGCTAGTGCATTCTACATATCAGGTACAAATAACACCATCACAATTCTAGGCGACAATAATTCATTACGGGGATGTTCTTCTTATCCTGCAATATATGTTGCCAGTGGCGCTGAAGTAACCATTAACGGCAATGGCAAGATATCGACTTATGGAGGAGACGGTGCTGCTGCCATTGGAAGTAATGGTACCTACGAAAGTGGTAATATAACAATAGAAGGGAGTCCAACGATCCTGGCTTATGGAGGTGATGGCGGTGCCGCAATTGGTGGCGGATTAGGCCAGAATGCAACAAATATTACCATTAAAGGAGGCAACATAGAAGCCAATGCCGGTGTCTACGGAAGTGGAGCCGGAATTGGAGGTGGTGGCAAGAAAAGTGTATACGATACATATGTGGCTGGTAATGGGGGAACTATAACAATAACAGGTGGAACAATTACTGCATACGGAAGCTACGGCGGTGCTGGTATTGGCGCAGGTGGTAAAACTACCAGCTCTTATTCGAACAGTGGAAAGATTACTGGAATTAATATTTCCGGAGGTGATATAACGGCTACAGGCGGAGCTGCCGGTGGTTGTGGCATCGGCTCAGGTTCATACGCCACTATTTATGAGGGGAGTATAAAGATAAGTGGTGGACATGTAGTAAGCACTGGCAGATCGGGTGGTGCAGGTATTGGAGGAGGTTACAATTCATCATCGCCTCCTATTACAATTAGTGGTGGAGAAGTTTTCGCCGAAGGTTCTTCTTACAATTCGTATACATCAGCGGATGATATTGGGAATGGTGGAAACATATACGGAGCTGGTTATTATACATTAACAATAAATGGCACGACCACGGCCACGGCAGTATTTGCCCGCTATGACAGATGGCTTAACGAGAAAACAATCACCGGTCTATCACATGTTAACAGTCCGTTTGACGGGACTCTCAAGAGTACGGCTTACGGCTATACTTTTCCTTTTTGGAATGATAGACCAGCCACTATTGCCACTGCCTACGGGTATATAAAGCAATATACAGCCTATTTCCAATCAAATGGGGGGAATTACTACAGCAAGTACGACAAGGTATCTCCGGTGGAGGATATCACACCTCCTGCAACCAATCCCACACGCACCGGATATGCGTTTACGAATTGGTACAAGGAAAGTTCTTGTAATAATCTATTTGTTTTTTTAAATCATCCCATTAGTTCAAATACAAACATTTATGCTGGCTGGTCTCCGAAAGCATATGAAATAACATTTGATAAGAACCTCGGGACTAGTGGAAGCATGGTAAACCAAACCGTACTATTTGATGCGTCCGTAATCTTATCAAAGAATGCGTATCAAAGAACGGGCTATACATTTAACGGCTGGAATACGAAGGCTGATGGTAGTGGTACAGCCTATTCTGACCAGGCGAGCTATACCATGAAGACAGAAGGAGCAACATTATATGCCGTCTGGAAACCGAATACCTACACTGTGGCTTTCGATGGAAATACAAATACTGGCGGTTCCACAGCAAACCAGGTTTTTGCATATGATACCCCCCAGGACTTAACAGCAAATGGATTTATTAAAACAGGATATGCTTTCACAGGATGGAACTCCATCGCGGATGGAAGTGGCATAGCCTATACCGATGGGGACAACGTCAATAACCTGACAACAGAAAATAATAGTACAATATCCCTTTATGCCCAATGGGAAATAAAGGAATATCCCATCACATACAACCTGGACAATGGAACCAACGACACATCCAATCCGGATAACTATACAATTGAGTCGGCAGACATCACACTCGCCGGTGCCACTAAAGAGAACTACGCCTTTGTGGGCTGGTACAGTGACGCAGAATTTACTACACAGGTAAATAACATCGTTCAGGGAAGCACCGGAGATACAACACTGTATGCCCGTTTTACCCCGGTCAACTACACCATCACGTATAACCTGGATAACGGCACCAACGATGCAGCGAACCCGTCCGGTTATACAATTGAGTCAGCAGACATCACGCTTGCGGGTGCCACCAAAGCAGGTTACACTTTCGCAGGCTGGTACAGTGACGCAGAATTTACTACACAGGTAAACACCATCGCACAGGGAAGCATCGGGGATACCACACTGTTTGCTAAATTTAGTCCCATCAACTACACCATCACGTATAACCTGGATAACGGCACCAACGATGCATCCAACCCGGCTGGTTATACAATTGAATCAGCAGATATCACACTTGCCGGTGCCACCAAAGCAGGTTATATTTTCGCAGGCTGGTACAGCGACCCAGGTTTTACGACACAAGTAAACAGCATCACACAAGGCAGCACGGGTGACGTAGCATTATATGCTAAGTTTAATCCAGTAAACTACGCCATTACGTACAACCTGGACAACGGCACCAACGATGCAGCGAACCCGGCCAACTATACAATTGAATCGGGAGACATCACGCTTGGTGATGCCGCAAAGGATGGCTACACCTTCGCAGGCTGGTACAGCGACCCTGGTTTTACGACACAAGTAAATAGCATCACACAGGGTAGCACGGGTGACGTAGAATTGTATGCTAAGTTTAATCCAGCAAGTTACTCCGTTACTTACCATCTTGACAATGGAGTCAACGATACCTCCAACCCGGACAACTATACAATTGAATCGGCAGACATCACGCTTGCGGGTGCCACCAAAGCAGGTTACACTTTCGCCGGCTGGTACAGCGATGCGGATTTTACGACGCAGGTAAGTGCGATTGCGCAGGGCAGCACGGGTGACGTTGAATTGTACGCTAAGTTTAGCATTAACAGTTACACCGTTACTTTTCTGGATTGGGATAAAGAACTCCTTAATCAGCAAAGTGTGGATTATGGTAACAGCGCCAGTGTTCCTTCAGACCCAATCCGAGCTGGCTATTTGTTCGATGGCTGGTTTACAGACGATGGTATACAGGTAACGGACTTCAGTAATATAACAGATAACCTTACGATTGTAGCTAAATATATCTTGGCCACGTATATTGACAACACCAGTGTAAGTAGTGTTTCTATATACCCCAATCCGGTATCAGACGGTAAGCTACATATAAAAAGTAATGACGAAATACAAGGAGTAACCATTATGGACATTAATGGTAGAGAGGTTTACGTCAATTCCAACACTGCACCGATACAAAGCATTGATATAAGTGGTTGGAAAAGTGGATTGTATTTTATTCGGGTTGCTAACCAGGTACATAAATTTATAGTGAAATAAATAATGACTTGTCCTAAAAATCATTGTGGTTTGTAGGATGAAATTACTAATTGATTTTCTTAATAGAGGTTGCCATAGAAGGGCAACCTCTTGCGTTTGTGCGATTCCAAACTAAAATCTTTCACCTGTTGTAATACCTCCTTTAAGATTACTTGCCACTGGAAGAAAACGATTATCCAACTTCAATACCATGGAAGGGGCACTTTTGCCGGGGCGGGATTGCCCCACTGGAAGAAGCAGATTGGTTACCTATCTAACGAAAGATTTTGTTAACCCGGTTGCATCCTGACAACCAACAAAATAAAAACAGGAAATTCGACCACTCATTAACAAGCTTGTGACTAAGCAGAAGTGTTTCCCATTCTATTGTACGGCTCAAACGTTCCGTTAATGGCTTCAGAAAAACTTCTACGTTTCTCTTTCCATCTTTCTACTGTTCTTTTTCCATCTTTCTAAGTAGAAAGGTGGATCACTTCTAAGTAGAAGTTTCCGAAAAGAACAGTAGAAGTTTTTGAACTTATACGTATAAGTTTTGAGAGACAACCTGAGAAGGCAAAAACAGGAACAAAAGGGTGAAAAAACAACTTCCGGAACTGGCGGGTTACGGACGCACATAAGTGACATATCGGGGAACGAACGAAGTCCTGGCAGCGGCTTCTTTCATCTCCCTACTGACAACGGAAACCCGAGAGATTTCTTAACTTGGCTGTATCTTAACAACCAGCAAAATGAGAACAAACAAACTGACCGATCATCATGCTGTCTATACGAGGGCAGAAGCAGTCGCCAGGAGTTTCCATTACTCAACTGAAAAGGCGCCCCATACAACCCTGTATGGAACTGGCAACAACAATGTCTATACACACTGGTTGTGCACCATTTATCGTGACTGATGAGCTTTAAAACACATAATATACCGTAGTATGAAAACAACTAAACTATTCACCCTATTCATTTTTATTTCAACGATAAGTTTTGGGCAGGGGAAAGCCGATTTGTTAGACAGTCTTTTTAGTACAATGAGCCAGCGTGGACAATTCTATGGAAATGTCCTTATCGCAGAGCATAATGAAATTGTATTTTCAAAAAGCTTTGGTTACGCCGACAGAGAAAATAAAGAGCCGTTAAATGAGCAGTCTCTGTTTAATGTGGGGTCTGTAAGCAAGGCTTTCACCGCAATTGCCATACTTCAACTTGCCGAAAAAAAGAAATTAGGTTTAACAGACAAGGTTGTAAAATATTTACCGGAGTTTCCGTATCCGGAAATAACCATTCAACAATTATTAATACATGCAGGCGGGTTACCGAATGATTATGGGCTGCTTGACAAGCTGGATAAAAATAAGATTGCGACCAATGATGATATTCTTAAGATTTTGTATTCACAAAAACCACCTTTATTATTCACGCCCGGAGAACGAAGTGAATATAGTAACCTCGGGTACCAAATTCTGGCGGAGATTGTGAAGAAAGCATCACAGACAGATTTCAAAGCATATCTGCAAAAACATATTTTCAATCCGGCCAACATGACCAGGACAAATATTTACAATGCGGAGGAAATAAAACAAATTGAGAATGTGGCAAAAGGTTATGTATTATATCCTTTTACGGGTAAATACGAAGAGGCCGTTAAGATTCCTGAGTTTGCTTCCAATTACGTGATGAGTGGATTTCTGGGAGATGGTAATGTTTATTCAACAACCATCGATCTGTATCATTTCTATAAAGCCCTTTCAAATCATACCCTGGTAACAGAGGAATCGCTAAAAGCAGCATTCCAAAAACACATTCCTGCTAAAATGGAAGGCACACCGGACTTTGGGAATAGTTTTGGCTATGGTTGGCTAATCATAAACGCACCGAAACTAATCGTAAACAGAGGCGGCGAATTACCGGGATATGTTGCCAATACAATTTGGAATGTATCCGATGAGCGGTTAATCATTTATCTAAGTAATGATTATTTGTCGTATACCTCTTATCAAAATCAAATTCCGATGGCAATAGGAAGTATTTTTTACCAGAACACGGTGCGAATACCTAAGTTGGTTGCCAGTGTTGAATTGACAAAGATGGTGATAACGAGTTCGAAAGAAGCGCTGACTAAAAAGATTGACGAAATAAAAAACAATCCCGATTTGTATCAGGTTGATTTACCAGGTTTGAAATTTTTAGTAATGAAATTGGAACAAACCGGGAACAAGGAAAAAGCAGAGTTGATTATCAATAGCTTTAAACCCGAATAAAAATTGGCATGGTACCGGAAACAGTTGATCAAAATGCACCTCAATCGGTAAGCCCCCAATATTTGGTTGGATTAATCATCACGTATCTCCTGGTACCACTGGTGCTCATGATCAGCGCATGGGATCTGGGGTGGTGGCAGGGATGGTTGTATTCAGCGCTGATAACGGTAGCGGCCATAGGTCCGCGGTTGTGGGCAGAAAAAAGGCATCCGGGATTGCTGGCCGAACGGGGCAAATTTGGAAAAGATCAAGATGTGAAATCGTGGGACAAAGTACTGGCTCCATTAATGGCCCTAAGCATATCTTTCCCATTATTTATTGTGGCGGGACTCGATCACCGCTTTGGGTGGTCACCCCTGTTTCCGGTATGGCTCAACATCGTTGGCTTCATCTTCGTTGCGCTTGGATACACATTCGGAGGATGGGCGATGATAGAAAACCGCTTCTTTTCAACCATGGTTCGCATTCAGACGGACCGGGGACACAGGGTTTGTGACAGCGGTCCATACCGGATCGTGCGACATCCGGGTTATGCCGGAAATATGCTGGCACTGCCCGGCATTGTGCTGGCGCTGGGCTCTGGCTGGACCATCATTCCGGCGCTCGTGGCCCTGATCATTGCCGTGATAAGGACCGCGCTGGAAGATCGGACATTACAGGATGAATTGCCGGGGTACCGCGATTATACACGCCGCGTGTGTTACCGGTTGTTTCCCGGTATCTACTGAGGAACACCGTTACGTGGTGTTCACCCCGATAGCTGTCGGAATAAGTCAAAGTGATCCTCCTGCCCGGGATGTACATCCGGAACTGACTCGCGCACTTTTCGCCCCCTGAGCCATCGTCCCCAACGGGAAAGAGGCGCATGTTCCAAACAGAATAATGCTTGTATGTCCCTGCGCCGCACGTGATAGCGTTAATATGAAATGCCAAAAGCCCCTTTAGGGGTTTGGGGTGAATGAGCCTTCCCAAAACAATTCCCCCCAATCACTGTTTGTTTGGGAAACCATATTCTTTAACCGGAAAAACATGTATCAAACGGCAAATCTGTACCTATCACCCGACATGAAGATGGCGGAGGTTGTGCTGAACAACCCGTATCTCATGTTGTTGCTCGAGCACTTTGGCATCAGTGCGCCGTTGCAGGAGAAAACTATTCGCGAAATCTGCGACGAGCACAAGCTGCACCCCGAGGTTTTCCTCACTTTTGCCAACCTCTACAACGGGGTCGATTACAAACCGGCCGAACGGTTTACCTACCGGGAAGTGCGATCCATCATCAATTACCTGAGCAATAGTCACAGCTATTACCTGGGCGAGATTTATCCCGCCATCCTGAAACTGATTCAGCAGATGTTCAAGGATAAGAGCCAGCCCGAACTGGAAATGGTGGAGAAGTTTTTCAATAACTACTTCAATGAGGTTCGTGAACATCTCGATTACGAAAATGAGACGGTTTTTCCTTACATCACTAAGTTGTATCAGAAAATCGCGGAGCGGGGGAATGTCAGATTACCCGAAACCTACTCGGTAGCCGATTACCAGGAGCATCACGACGACATAGAGGAGAAGCTCACCGACCTGACCAACCTGTTGGTGAAGTACCTCCCCAATAATGAGGAGCAGCAGGTACGGCGCAAGTTATTGTTTACGCTGTTCGAACTCGATTACGATTTGACCGTACACTCCAAAATTGAAGATCAGATTCTCATCCCGCTGGTCCAGCAAATGGAGAACTATTTAAGCCGAAACAAGTGAATACGACTGCGCATATCAATATTCTGATTGTCGAACCCTCGTCAATTATTTACGAGGGGCTGAACCGAATTTTATCGGGAGGCGGTTTACGGGTACGCGTGTACCGTGCCGAAAATTTCGATGCCATCGAGCAGTGTATTCTCAGCAAGAAAATCAACGTGGCCATTGTCAACCCCTCTTTTGTGCAGAACAACGAGAAAGGATTTAACTCCTTGCGGGCAGGCTATCCTGCCACTAGCTGGGTAGCACTGGTATATGCTTATTTCGACCCGCGACTGGTTTCGCTTTTCGATGGCAGCATCTCCATATCCGATTCGCCCGAATCAGTCATCCAACTGGTGAAACAAATCGCCAGCACCGAAAACAAAGAAACTTCGACCCAGGAAGTCCTCAGCGAACGCGAGATCGATGTACTGAAACTGCTGGCCACCGGACTAACCAACAAGGAAATTGCCGATAAACTGAACATCAGCATCAACACCGTCATTACCCATCGGAAGAACATTACCCAGAAGACCGGTATCAAATCAGTATCGGGTCTTACCATCTACGCGGTAGTGAAAAAACTCGTCTCTCTCGACTATCTTTCCGAATAAGCTCATTACATGTAGTGACCTCATGCCGGGATATCCTAATAAGTAGGTATTCCACAGGCGGCTTGTGTCCGGTATTTTTGTAGTGTTGATTTGAAATACTGGATAAAGATGAGTTTGCGATGGCGTGCGTTCCTTTTGTCTAATTGTATTTTTTGTCTCCCGTTAGCGGGCGTGGCGAAGGATTTGGAACGCAAAAGAGAAGAGGCATTTAGTTTTGAAGCGACCTATACTGCTGATAACGTATATAATTTTTCCGGAGGTATTGAAAGTGGTTATGCCTACCTGGGGATGGCGCAGTTTAGTGTGGGTTTCGACACCGAAAAGGCAGGCTGGTGGAAAGGCGGAACATTTTATGTGCGTGCCACATCCACACATGGCGACACCCCTTCAGCCGATTTAATTGGAGATGTTCAGGTGGCCTCGAACATTGAGGCCGGGAACCATACCTTCTTTCAGGAATTTTGGTTCAACCAGAAACTGGGCTCATTTGAAGTAATTGCCGGTTTGCAGGACCTGAATGTGGAGTATGCCAACACAACGTATGCCGGCGAATACCTGAATAGTTCGTTTGGAATTCCACCCACCATTTCGTGCAATTTACCCGCCCCTATCTTTCCGCTCACGGCATTGGGAGCATCGGTAAAATGGTCGCCCGATGACAAGTTTACCGTGATGGCAGCCGTGTACGAAGGTTGTTCCACCGGTTTCGATGCCAATCCGCATAACCTGAAATGGAACATCGATAACAAAGAGGGATTGCTGGCCATTTCGGAGGTACAGTTGCCGGTTACCCTTTCGGGAAATCTGGACGGAACTTATAAGATGGGATTTTATCACTATTTCCCTTCTTCCGGAAACGGAAATGAGACGGCCGAACAATCGAAAAGCATTGGCTACTACTTTCTGGGTGACCAAACGCTTTACCAGATGGAAGGGCACAACCGTTCGCTTGGATTCTTTACACAGCTGGGAATTGCCCCCACGAAGGAGAACCCCGTGTCGTTTTACATCGGAACCGGAATCAACTACTACGGTGTTTTCAGCAAAGATGGCGAAGATGTGCTGGGCCTGGCCTTGGCGCATGCACACATGGGTGTCATCAAGCTCGACGAAACCACCATCGAACTGACGTATAAATTCAATGTAAACAACAATATATACCTGCAGCCCGATTTTCAGTACATCGTACATCCGGCCGGAACGGATACAGAACTACCGGCGGCGAAAGTTGGAATGCTCAGGTTGGGACTTACTTTTTAAGAGAGAGACTGGAATATGGAGACGACAGAATATACCCTCGATCGGTTAGCGAACCTGAAAACAGGCGATACCGGCGTCATCACGAAAGTGTTGGGGCACGGGGCTTTCCGGAAACGGATTACCGAGATGGGGTTTGTGAAGGGAAAAATGGTGCGGGTGATTAAGAATGCGCCGTTGCAGGACCCGGTGGAGTACGAAATTATGGGCTATAATGTGTCGTTGCGCCGCAGCGAGGCAGGCCTGATTGATGTATTGTCGGGTGCCGAGGCCGACAGCCAGAAACTAAACGGCTTCAACGGCATCATCTCCGACAATATACTGAAGGTATCGGCCCGCGAAAAGAGCAAGACCATTAACGTAGCGCTGGTGGGAAACCCGAATTGCGGAAAGACTTCGTTTTTCAACCAGGCTTCCGGTTCGCACGAGCGGGTGGGTAACTACGGCGGTGTGACCATCGACTCGAAGATGGCCCGCATGCGGCAGGATGGCTACCTCATCAACATTACCGACCTTCCTGGAACCTATTCCATCACCGAGTATACCCCCGAGGAACTGTATGTCCGGTCGCACATCATGGAACGCATGCCCGATGTTGTGATCAACGTGGTAGATGCCTCGAACCTGGAGCGGAACCTGTTCCTCACTACGCAGCTCATCGATATGAACATCAAGGTGGTGATAGCCCTGAACATGTATGATGAATTGGAGAAGAAAGATGCTCGTCTGAAATACAGCGAATTGGGTCAGATGCTGGGCATTCCCATCATTCCTACCGTTGCCGTGAAGGGGCAGGGCATTAAAAACCTGATGAAAAAAGTAATTGATGTGTACGAAGATCGCGACCCGGTGGTGCGGTACATAAATATCAATTACGGACACGATATTGAAAAGTCCATCGATATTCTCCGGAAGGAACTGGATAAGGATGAGCGGCTGATAGATAAATACTCGTCGCGTTACCTGGCGGTGAAGTTGCTGGAAAACGACCGGACAACCCGTTCGATGCTGAAGAAGCGCGATAATTTCGATCGCATTGGCGAGTTGACTGACCGTGAGATTGCCAAACTGGAAAAAGCTTTCGGCGAAACTTCCGAAACGGTCATTACCGATGCCAAATACGGCTTTGTGGCAGGCGCATTGAGTGAAACTTATATTGAAAGCCGCGAGAAGAAACGGCAACGTAGCAAAGAGATTGACTCGTTTATTACGCATCGGATACTGGGCTTTCCCATTTTCATTTTTGCCATGTGGCTGATGTTTCAGGCCACGTTTACGCTGGGCAATTATCCGATGGAATGGATTAACACGGGCGTTGGCCATATTGGCGACTTTGTGGGAAGTCACATGGCGGCTGGTCCGCTTCGCGACCTGCTGGTCGATGGTGTGATTGGCGGCGTGGGTGGCGTGATTGTCTTCCTGCCCAACATCCTCATCCTGTTCTTCTTTATTTCCTTTATGGAAGATACCGGTTACATGGCGCGGGTTTCATTCATCATGGACCGGTTGATGCACAAAATCGGTCTGCACGGAAAATCGTTCATCCCGCTTATCATGGGATTCGGCTGTAATGTGCCGGCAGTGATGGCGACCCGGACACTGGAAAACCGGAAGGACCGCATCCTAACGATGATGATTACGCCGTTCATGTCGTGCAGTGCACGGTTGCCGGTTTATGTACTGATTATTTCTGCCTTTTTCCCTAAAAATCAGGGATTGGTACTCTTCTCCATTTATATGATCGGCATCATTATGGCCATTGTCGTGGCGCTGGTACTGAAGAATACGGTTTTCCGCAAAGCAGTGGTTCCATTCGTGATGGAGTTGCCTCCCTACCGGATGCCAACCTTGCGGAACACCTCCATACACATGTGGCACAAAGGTGTTCAGTACCTGAAGAAAATGGGCGGTGTCATTCTGGTGGCTTCCATTCTGATTTGGGCGCTGAGTTATTTTCCACGGCACGTGGATTATTCACAAAACTATGATGCCAGCATCGCACAAGTGCAAAATAATGCCTCGCTGAACGAAACGCAAAAATCGCATCAGGTATCACAATTGGAGATGGCAAAGGCCTCCGAACATCAGGAGAATTCCTACATCGGCCGGATGGGACATGCACTGGCTCCGGTACTTAAACCACTGGGTTTCGACTGGAAAATTGGGGTGAGCATTTTGACGGGTTTGGCAGCGAAAGAAATTGTGGTAAGCACCATGGGCATTCTTTACCAGGCTCAGGACGATGGAAATTCGGGAACACTGGTTCAGAAGCTGCAGCAGCAGAAACATACCTCTGGAAAATTAAAGGGACAGAAAGTGTTTACACCTTTGGTAGCCTTTGGGTTCATGCTGTTTGTGTTGATATACTTCCCGTGCGTGGCGGTAATTGCCGCCATCAAAAAAGAAGCAAACTGGAAGTGGGCCGTGTTCATGATGGTTTACACAACAGGGATTGCCTGGGTGGTGGCCTTTGCCACGTACCAGATTGGAAGTTTGTTTGTTTAACCCGAAAAAATCACACGTGATGGTACAAAATATATTGGTCTATATTATTGTCTTTTCAGCATTTGCTTACATGGTATACAGCGTTGTCAAGAGTTTGCGATCGAAAGGTGCGTCAGGAGGATGTGCCGGATGCAGCGGTTGCGATTTAAAGAACATGGCCGGTACAAAATCCTGTCATCACCCGGTTCAACAGGTAAGTAAAAGTCATTCCTGTTGTTCCTGATACCGAACAAGAAATAAATCCTTTTCATTCATACCTAGCCAATCTGTACTGTTTATTGTCGGTCAACAAACAGTCAGACAAACGGCCTCTCCGGAAACGGAGGGGCTTTTTTGTTTTTTATTCATTTTATGAAAAAAATGCCACAGCACGTGTAACATATTTCCTTCGATAGGGTCTTCTTGATAAAACGGTTACATTACTACCGTGAAAAAGGAGCTCATAAAAGAGTAGTTTGCTCAGTTTAACCAGATTAAGAATCAATCATATGAAAAAGCTTGTCGTCCTTTTGTTCCTTTTGCTGCCATTTGCATCGATGGCACAAAGCAACCCCACCGATTACCTGTTCGACAAATACGCCGGACGCGACGGGGTAGAAAGTGTGAATGTTCCGCATCTGCTCATCTGGTTTGCCCGGTGGTTTGTGGATGATGAGGACCAGGATGCTAAAGAGATACTCAGTCAGGTCAATTCGGTACGGGTTCTGAACATCGAGGACAGGGAGCTGAATAACCGGGTTGATTTTTACACGGAGTTGCAGGCTAGCGGTGCACTCGACCAGCTGAAGAAAAATTATGATTTGCTTTTGGAATCGAATGATCATGGCGACAGGGTGCACATCTTTGCCAGGATGGATAAAATGGATTACATCCGTGAGTTGATTATCATTGTGGGAGGTCAGGAAAATACGCTGGTTTCGCTAACTGGCCGGATGGATTTAAGAAAAATTGCCGATCTCGATCGTTCGCTTCACATGGATGGAATGCAGGAACTGAGCAGGATTGACAGTGTGAAAGTGAAAAAGTAAACCAGTGGATGTAACGGTTTCCCGATAAGGGAGTCATGATACTGACAGAACCAAACGAATCGTTCGCAAGCAATGGATTCCAAAACATTTAAAATAAAAGTCATTCCGATGTCCGGTAAGCTGCTCCGGTTTGCCGTCCGGTTTCTCCGTGATGAGGAGCAGGCCCGGGATGTGGTGCAGGAAGTGTTCATGAAACTTTGGAGTCGTCGGATTGAATTGGCAGAAGTCGATAACATTGAAGCGTATGCCATGCGAATGACGCGGAATCTGTGTATTGACGAGATTCAGAGGCATCGGACAATTCCGCTGGAAGAGATGAATGCCAGAAATGAATGGATATCGAACATGAAGCAGGCCGATGAGCTGACCGAACAAAAGGATGCAGTCCGGTTAGCGCAGGAAATTATCGACACTTTGCCGGAACAGCAACGAGCCGTGATTCACCTGCGGGACCTTGAACATTATGAACTGAATGAGATTGCCCGGGTGCTGGACATGCAGAACAGCGCGGTGAGGGCAAATCTATCAAGAGCCAGGAAAAAAGTGCGTGATGAAATGATAAAACGAATGAACCATGGAAACCCGAAGAATAGAAACATTGCTGGAAAAGTACTTTGAGGGGGAGACCACCCTCTCGGAGGAACAGGAACTTCGGGAGTTTTTCCGGGAAAACCGGGACCTGCCTGAAGCGTTGGAAATGAATCGTCCGTTTTTTGAAGGACTGGAACAACCTGTAAAATCGGTTGACGAAGCTGCATTTGCTGAACGGATTGCAGGGGCCATTGATATCCGCGAACGGATTATCCAACGCAAGCGGTTTACGCAAAGGTTCTCCTGGGTCGCCGGAATAGCGGCAGCAATTGTAGTTATTCTCTTTTCGGTCAACATCTGGAACAACCGTCAGTTGCAGGATAAACAAATTGCCATGTATGAGCCGTCCAGTCCGAAGCAAGCATACGAAATGAGCATGGATGCACTGAAGTATGTATCGGTAAATTACAACAAGGGAATTAAGCAGCTGAATAAGATTCCGAATATGGAAGAAGATACAAAACCACTTTACCAGGCACTCGAGCTCTATGGTAAAGGATATGCACAAATGAATGTAATCGTCAATTTGAAGTTAAAGCAATAAGAATAAACCATGAAATGAGCATAACCGGGAATGCTCTTCAAAGAGTCTATTTCTTTATGCGAATTCCATTTGGCCCTAAAAATTTAAAAAATACTCAAATGAAAAAGTTAATTATTATCCTGTTAATGTTACTGCCATTTCAGATGATGGCACAGGATGCAGTCGATAAATTATTTGATAAATATTCAGGTAAGGATGGATTTACGACCGTGAATATTTCCGGAAAGCTACTGGGAATGGCCTCGCAGTTTGAGCAAGATGACAAGGAAGCCCAGAACATGCTGTCGAGCCTAACAGGCATACGAATTCTTTCGGTGGATGACGAGGCTCTGAACAAATCGCTCAACTTTTATGATGAACTGAACAAGGATCATTTCTTCGATAAAATCAAAGGTGATTATGAATTACTGATGGACGTGAAGGAGAAAGGTCAGGTCGTTAAGTTCTACGTGAAGGAGAATAAAGAGAAACGCATATCGCACCTGCTGATGGTGGTGGGAGGAGACGACAATGCCATCATTAGTATCACCGGGAACCTTGATATGAAAGAGATTGCCAAAATAGGGCAGGGTGTTCATATCGATGGCCTCGAACACCTGAATGATATTGAGAAGGGAGAGAAGGAGGAAAAGAAATAAGCCTTGATTAAATCAGTAAACAGTAAGAAAATGCCCTGCCCAGCGGTGGGGCTATTTTTTGCAAAAAAGAAACCCGGGAGATGTTCCCGGGTTTTGTATTATATGGGTAAGACGGTTAATACCGACGTTTCCTTTTGTCATTACCATTTCTTCGGAATTCAGGTCGTTTACCACCGCCTCCGCCACCATTGAATCGTGGTTTCTGTTGCGGGCGTTCATTCGACTCGGTAGCCACAATCGGGATTCCATCGAACATTAGCTTTTTCACCTGAGATTCAAAAGTACGGGCCTGGCTACTGTCAACCTCTACAAACGAGAAGTTGCGAAGCAAATCGATTCGTCCCACTTCCAGGTTACGCTTTCCGGTAGCTCTTACTGCGATGGAGATCAGATCTTTCGGGCTAAGTCCCTTCTTGCTTCCAATGTTGATGTGAAAGCGCGTCATCGGAACATTTTTTTCGTTGTGGCTTTCCCGTTTGCCGTTCCGGGGTCTGTCTTCCCTTCCGCCGGGAGCAGCTTCCACAGTATTCAGATCTTCTGTCTCACGGTAATATTTGAGCAACTGGTTAAATTCCATCGACACGAAGTGTTTGATGAGCTCTTCGCGGGTCAGACCTTCCAGTTTTTCATAAATGGCCGGCATGTAACTTTCAATCTGATCATCATCTACATTGGTGTCGCCCAATCGATCGATGTAATGCAGGAGTTGGCGTTCGCAAATGGCTTCGCCTCCGGGTACCGGTTGTTTTTCAAATTTCTTTCCAATGCTCTTTTCAATCATCCTGATTCTTCCCTGCTCCTTCATGTGAATGATGGAGATAGAAGTTCCCGAACGTCCGGCACGGCCGGTACGACCGCTACGGTGCGTATAATTTTCGATGTCATCGGGCAGGTTAAAGTTGATGACGTGGGTCAGGTTGTTGACGTCCAGTCCACGGGCAGCGACGTCAGTCGCAACCAGCATCTGTACACCGCGCGTGCGGAATTTTTCCATCACGAAATCGCGTTGTGCCTGAGACAGATCACCGTGCAAAGCTTCGGCGTTATATCCGTCCTGGATAAGTTTTGCTGCAATATCTTTTGTTTCCATCCGGGTACGACAAAATACAATTCCGTAAATGTCCGGATGGAAATCCATAACACGTTTCAGAGCTGCATAACGGTCACGGGCATGTACCATGTGGTAAATGTGTGCCACATTATCAGCACCGGCGTTCTTTTTGCCAACGGTAATTTCCACTGGCGAAGTCATGTATTTCTTCGAGATAGTGGCGACCTCTTTCGGCATGGTTGCAGAAAATAGCAGCGTATTTTTTGTTTTGGGTGTTCCGGCCAAAATGGCATCCAGATCTTCCTGGAAACCCATGTTCAGCATTTCATCAGCTTCGTCCAGTACCAGAATATCGATGCTGGATAAATCGGCTTTACGGCGTCTCACCATGTCGTGCATACGACCCGGTGTCGCGGTAATGATTTGCGGACCTTTTTGTAGTGCCCTCATTTGGGGCTCGATGGCCGCACCGCCATACACTGAAAGAATACCTACGTTTGGCAGGTATTTGGAGTAGAGTTCCAGCTCCCGGGCAATTTGTACGCACAACTCACGGGTTGGGCTTAAAATCAATACCTGAGGTACTTTCTTACTGGTATCGATGGTTTGTAAAATTGGCAATCCAAAAGCAGCCGTTTTACCTGTTCCAGTCTGTGCTAAACCAATTAAATCGCCGGGAGATTGCAGGTACTGTGGAATAATTTTTTCCTGAATAGGAGAGGGTTCTTCAAATCCCAGTTCACGGATTCCCTTAATAATCCGCGGATCCAGGCCCATTTCTTCAAATTGTATCATGTAAATGTTTTTATTGGGCCTTCCCGCTTTAATCGAACCGTTAAACCAAGTCTGCCACAAGTATTTATCTCTTTTCCATCCTTTTGGGAAAAGTCGGGCAAATGTACAACGATTTTTATTTAAAAATGAGTGATTTGCCATTCATGTTTGTAATGAGGGCAAATCATAACAATTAAGAGATATTGGAATCTACGTTATGTTTTATTAAAGATGTTGATGAACTGAGAGAAACGAAAAGGGACTGCGCTGAAATGTTAATCAAAATAGGTTAAAATGAAGCTGGGCTCATGGTGTTTGTGAAACACATCGACTTTACTGATGTTGGATGATTTTCTTTAGTTCAGCCGGGGCGTAATAATAAGTTTCTTTGTATTCCCTGTATTTTTCCGACACATCCGGTGCTTCCAATACAAATTCAGACCAGTCATATAACTGCCAGCCCAACCCGCGTGAAATGGTTTCCCGGTCGGTTGCATTTTCCAGTTTTTCACGGTAGTGGTGCCCCATATAGCGGACTCCGGTGGTTACAATCCCTATAGCACTTTTATGTCTGTAATCAATGACATGTGCCAGTTCGTGACCTATCAGACCGATCAAAGCATTGAAGGGTACTTCAGCAGGCAAGAGACCATCTTCATTTTTTACCTTGGTGTCGAAGAAAATACAATAAACCCTTTTCCCTTTATGGTGAAATAAAAAATCCATGCGCGGACGGGTTGCCATGGTAGTTTTGATGTTTTTTTCCCGGAAAATGATTCGGGTGTTTTTCAGTTCGGGATAATAACTTAACGCAATCATGGCTGCTTTCCGGTAGGTAAGTGGTAATTCGTCAACCGATTTGAATTTTCGGTGTCCTTTTTCTGTTTTCACAACCCGTGAATTGCTTCAAGTTATTTGCAGGTTTTTT
>ENA-ORXD01000406-ORXD01000406.1-sediment-metagenome-genome-assembly--contig:-NODE-406-length-56808-cov-8.307292_pt1 | contig 56808 bp, 59 predicted proteins | sample MGYA00237862_ERZ511471 | MGnify/ENA metagenome assembly ERZ511471
AAAGGCGCAAAGGGTGAGTAGCAGGATGTGGAAAGAGGAAGAATAGCAGGACGTGGAAAAGGGAACGCAAAGGCGCAGAGACGCAAAGGGTGAGTGGCAGGACGTGGAAAGAGAGCAGGACGAGGATAATGTTTGAGTCTGGTCTAAAAAGTCAGATATTCTTTCAGGAAAAAAATTATATTATTGATATTCATATTCAATAATAAATTTACTAAAAATTATATAATATTCTGTAAATCAGCAAATTAACATTACAAACTTTCTACTTTCAGACTTTATAAACCGGACTCATGTGTTTAAAAATAAAAAAATGAATACAACCAATTATGTGTTTTTCGGGTTCTCACTACTATCGGCAGGTATTATTTCCGGTTGCAGGACAGGGCAGCAAAATGATGAAAGAAATACCGGCAGGCATCCCAACATTGTAATTATTTATACCGACGACCTGGGTTATGGTGATGCAGGTGCTTATGGTGCAACTGAGTTAAAGACGCCAAACATTGACAAGCTGGCTGCTAATGGCGTCAAATTTACCTGCGGCTATTCTTCTTCGGCAACCAGCACTCCCAGCCGCTATGCCCTTTTAACGGGCGAATATCCATGGAGGAATCAGGGCGCAAGAATTCTGCCCGGATCTGCACCGCTGATTATCGACACAACTAAAATGACCATTCCGAAAATGCTGAAAGAACGCGGATACCACACAGGGATTGTGGGCAAATGGCATCTGGGGTTGGGTACTGGCGATGTGGACTGGAATCAGCATGTTTCGCCCGGTCCCAATGAAGTGGGATTCGATTACTCCTTTATCATGGCAGCTACACAGGACCGGACCCCTACGGTTTACCTGGAAAACGGATATGTGGTGGGACTTGATCCGGATGACCCGCTGCTTGTGAGTTATGAAGAAAACTTTGAAGGCGAACCCACCGGTATGGATAACCCGGAATTGTGTAAAATGATGTGGCACCACGGGCATAACAGTTCTATCCACAACGGGATTCCAAGAATCGGCTTCCAAAAGGGTGGCAAAAATGCTATGTGGGTGGATGAGGATATGGCTGACGATTTTCTTGAAAAGGCTCAGAAATATATCAGAAAGCAAAAAGATAATCCCTTTTTCCTTTACTATACGTTGCAACAACCTCATGTGCCACGGACTCCCCATGCTCGTTTTGTGGGTTCATCAGGCATGGGACCACGGGGCGATGTGATTGCAGAGGCCGACTGGTGTGTGGGTGAGCTGATGAAAACCCTTGAAGAGGAAGGAATACTCGAAAATACGCTTATCATTTTTTCCAGCGATAATGGTCCGGTGTTAAATGACGGGTATTACGACGATGCGGTGGAAAAGCTGGGCGACCACAAACCCTGGGGGCCACTGCGCGGAGGTAAATACAGCCTCTTTGAAGCGGGGACACGTGTACCTTTTATTACTTACTGGAAAGGAGAAATTGAACCTGCCGTTTCTGATGCATTGGTGTCGCAACTCGATTTGTTCTCATCGCTGGCAAAGCTTGTTGATAGTGAAAAACGCGGACCCGACAGCGAAGAATTGCTGGATGTGTTATTGGGTAAGAGTGATCAGGGACGCAAGGAACTCATTATTGAAGCCACTACACGAACAGCCTTGCGTAAAAGCGAATGGGCAATGATACCTCCTTATAACGGACCGGCAATTAATCATTATGTTAATATCGAATTGGGAAATTCCGGCGAATTTCTTTTATTTAACCTGAATGAAGATATCGGCCAGCAAAGAAACCTGGCAAAGGAACATCCGGAAAAACTGAAAGAGATGGTGGAAACCTTCGAAAAAATCAGGGGAAAAGAGTATGGAAGCATTCAACAACTTGAATTAAAATGATAAAAAATAATCCGGCATTATTCAAAGGAAAATATGTATTCGGCTCAGTGGTTTTTTCCCTGTTCCTGGTAACTGATTGTAAGAGCGGTGAGAAAAATGAAGCGGAGAAGCCTAACATTCTCTGGATTACCATTGAGGATACTTCTCCACAATTTATCGGATGTTACGGCAATGAAGATGCACGTACGCCCGTCATCGACAAGCTGGCGGAAGAGGGAGTAAGGTTTACCAATGCTTTTTCCACCGGAACCGTTTGTTCACCAAGTCGCACCGCCATTATCACCGGAGCAAAAGTTTATGAAACCGGTACCGGAAATCACCGGAGCAAATATCCCGTTCCTGGTTTTATGAAAGGATTCCCTTACTATCTTCAGCAACGGGGTTATTATACTACTAACAATGTAAAAACGGACTATAATGTGCAGGGAGAGAGTGAGTTTATAAAGGAAGCCTGGAATGAAAGCTCGAATAAGGCAGGATGGTGGGACCGCAAACCGGGACAGCCGTTTTTTGCTGTGTTCAATTACATTGAATCGCACCAGTCGCGCACTATGACAATGACCTACGAATGGTATCTGGAAAATGTGTTGAATCATCTGACCCCGGAGGAAAGAATAGGAGAAAATGAATTTGAGATGCCGCCTGTTTACCGCGACACCCCTGAAATGCGAAAACAGTTTGCACGTGTGTACAATTCCATAAAACTTACAGATAACAGGATCGGTGAGCTGCTTATCCGGCTCGAGAAAGATAACCTGAAGGACAGTACCATCATATTTTTTTATGCCGATCACGGAGAGGGAATGCCACGGGGGAAAACCAACGGTATCAATTACGGGTACCGTGTGCCTTTCATCATCTGGTTCCCGGAAATGTACAAACATCTGTCGCCCTGGGGAACCGGAGGAATAGTTGCCGGCGAGCTGGTAGACTTCTCTGATCTGGCACCGACGCTTATCAGCCTGACAGGCGGAGAAATTCCGGAACATCAGAGTGGAAGGCCATTTTTGGGCGAAAAGCGCCGGGAACAGGTCGGTTATCTTACCCTTTCTTCGGACCGTTCAGACAATGGAATCGACATGATCCGTACAGTTACCGACGGACGGTTTGTGTATTCCCGGAATTATCTGCCGTTCATGCCGGAAGCCCGCTATATCCGTTATATGGAGATTAGTGAAATCAAACAGCTGATGAGGAAAGATTTGGCCGGAGGAAAGCTGGATCCACTGCAGGAAAGTATTTTTAAACCACGCCCGGCGGAATTTCTGTTTGATATAGAGAATGATCTGTGGGAAACAGTGAATCTGGCCGGAGATAAGGATTACAGGGATGTTCTTGAAAAAATGAGAAGTAAGCTGAAAGAAGCAGTGCTGAGTTCCCGCGATATCATGTTCCTCCCGGAATATGAAATTGCACTCCTTTCGGATACCACCACAGCTTACGAATACAGACAGGATAAAGAAAATTATCCGCTGGAAGATATTTATGAAGCGGCATCGCTTTCCGGTTTCCGGGGGGAAGGTGTAATCGCACGGCAAATAAACTGGCTTGAAAGTCCCGATAAAATTATCCGCTACTGGGCTGTTGCAGGACTTCGCAGTCAGAACATGAACGATTTAACACCATATGCTGAAACTATCGCTCAAATGATGGAGGATGACTATCCGCCGGTGGCAGTGACGGCTTCTGCGATTGTGTGGGAAATGTCGGGAAGTAAAAAGGCAGCGGAGAATATTAAAAAATTCTGTGCCGGCCAGAACCTCAACATTTCACTGATGGCAATAAACTTCCTGCTCTATTCAGCAAACAAAGAGCCGTTTGTTGAAACGGTACGTATAGTGCATGAAATGGAGGACAGGGATTACAATGTGCAGGCAGCATGTATGGATTTTTTAGGCAGCATGGGACTAGTCCCCAATAATCCGGATTATGAAAGATAGAAGACAGGAGTCAGAATTCAGGAGACAGGAGAAAGGAGATCTTTTGGGGCTGTTCGTAATTCTTTATACCCAAAATCAGCTCCACTAAATTTATGATAGAACAAAAAATAATATGCAGTTGATAACAAAAACCTGGTACGCCATATACACCAAATCCCGCAATGAGAAGAAAGTTTCTTCACTTCTCGCTGAACAGGATATAGAACATTATCTCCCACTGGTAAAGAAGATCCGGCAATGGTCAGACCGTCGGAAAACCGTGGAAGAACCCCTGTTCAGTTCATACGTGTTTGTACATATCCATGAAAAAGAACATATGCCGGTGTTACAGACTCCCGGAGTGGTGCGGTTTGTCACTTTCGAAAGAAAAAAAGTTCCGGTAAGGGATGTGCAGATCACCGCTATCAAAAAATTTGTCGAAACAGGCATAGAGGATATTTTCAACGAGGAAGCTTTTACCCCGGGAAAGAAAGTAAAGGTAACCCGCGGCGCCTTAAAAGGCCTTGAAGGCACCCTGGTGGCATTAATGGGAAGACAAAGAGTGAAAGTGGAAATAGATGCCATAGGGCAGTCGGTGTTTTTAAAAATACCGATGGGGGGGCTGGAGGTGGTAAGTGGTTGAGTGGATACGTGGTTACGTAGCCGCAGAGCATGCGGTCTGCATTTATTAAACCTTTGTGTTCCTTTGTGAAAACCTTCGTGTCCTTTGTGGTTTAACACGTAATGAGGTTAACCACAAAGGACACGAAGGTTTTCACAAAGGAACACAAAGGGGGTAATTATATTTAATTTGTAACTTCCAATTATTTCTTTACTTTTGCACATCCATTTCCGGTGGAAAGATTTGATCTGATTGCAACCACGGTAAAAAATGCTAAAGCAGTAGCTTTTCTGTAGTTTACAATCATCAGTCTTTAATGTAGGGATCACGGGATCACGCTATCACGGGATCGAGCGGAGGGAACACGCTATCACGGGATCAAGTGGAGGGAACACGCTATCACGGGATCGAGCGGAGGGAACACGCTATCACGGGATCAAGTGGAGGGAACACGCTATCACGGGATCAAGGGAATTTGTTTATTATAAAGGTTAATTTAAAACTTAAGAAATTATAATCTTAGTAAAAAGCACATAAAATTACCAACTATCCACCACTTGATCCCGTGATCCCGTGATAGCGTGATCCCTTTATACAATTAAATTATATAATAATGAACTACCTTTTCACTTCCGAATCTGTCTCCGAAGGCCACCCCGACAAGGTTGCCGATCAGATTTCCGATGCATTGCTGGATAATTTCCTGGCGTATGACCCGAACTCCAAAGTTGCCTGCGAAACCCTCGTAACTACAGGTCAGGTGGTGCTGGCAGGTGAGGTTAAAACCAATACATATATAGATGTGCAGAAAGTAGCCAGGGATGTGATCAACAACATCGGCTATACTAAAAGCGAATATATGTTTGAAGGCAATGGCTGCGGTGTTCTTTCAGCCATTCATGAGCAGTCGCCCGACATAACCCGCGGTGTGGAACGTGCCGACCCCATGCAGCAGGGCGCCGGCGACCAGGGAATGATGTTCGGCTATGCGTGCAGGGAGACGGATAATTATATGCCCCTGCCTCTTGAATTGTCGCATGCCCTACTGAAGGAACTGGCGGCCATAAGGCGTGAAGGAAAGGTGATGACATACCTCCGGCCGGATGCAAAATCACAGGTTACGGTTGAGTACAACAGGGAAAATATACCCTTGCGCATACATACCATTGTTATCTCCACCCAGCATGATGAATTCGGGAGCAGCGACGAGGCAATGCTGAATTCCATCCTCGAAGATGTAAGAAATATCCTGATCCCCCGTGTGATGAAAAAGATGCCGGCAAGGATACAGAAGCTTCAGGACAAAAACCTCATCCTTCACGTGAACCCCACCGGCAAGTTTGTCATCGGCGGCCCGCATGGCGACACCGGCCTTACGGGAAGGAAGATCATCGTGGATACCTACGGAGGCAGAGGCGCTCATGGCGGCGGGGCGTTCTCGGGTAAAGATCCCTCCAAAGTGGACCGCTCGGCAGCCTATGCCGCAAGACATATCGCAAAGAACATTGTGGCAGCAGGAGTGGCAGACGAAATACTGGTACAGCTCTCCTATGCTATCGGTATCGCCGAGCCTGTTGGTATTTACGTAAATACCGGCGGTACCGCCAATGTTGACCTCACCGACGCCGAAATCGCCGAAAAGATCAAAAAGATGTTCGACCTCCGCCCGGCAGCCATCGAACAACAACTCAAACTACGTAACCCTATATACCTCGAAACAGCAGCCTATGGCCACATGGGACGCACACCCCGCAAAGTGAAAAAAGTGTTCGAATCCCCATACGAAGGAACCGTGGAACTGGATGTGGAGCTGTTCACCTGGGAAAAGCTGGACTGGGTGGAGAAAGTGAAGGGGGAGTTTTTTTAAGAAGGGATCACGCTATCACGGGATCACGGGATCACGGGTTTTGGGGATCGTGGGTTCGAGTGGCAAATATCTTCATTTATGAGGTATTTGCTTACAATAAATTTATTAATTCTGTTACGATAAACTCTATTCATAGTTATATGCCCCACTCGATCCCGTGATCCCGTGATAGCGTGATCCCTCTGCCCGATCCCGTGATAGCGTGATCCCTCGATCCCGTGATCCCGTGATAGCGTGATCCCTCTGCCCGATCCCGTGATCCTTTTTTTGTTTTTTAATAATAATTGAGTACTTTTATTGCTCAATTTTCATCAGCTTGCTCGAAACGCTTGTTACATCAAAGACAAGGATAAAGCTTTTGCTTAAGTTTTTCCTTAATGACAGTTCGAGTGCGTATCTCCGCAGTCTGGAATCGGAGTTTGGCGAATCATCGAATGCTATTCGCATTGAGCTTAACCGGTTTGAGAAAGCAGGCCTTTTGCAATCTACCGTGCAGGGCAACCGCAAGTACTACCAGGCAAACAATTCCCATCCCCTGTTCGGGGACATTCATAATATCGTATTAAAATATGTAGGTATTGACCAGATCGTTGAGAAGGTGGTTCATAAACTCGGCGACCTGGAAAAGGTGTATCTTACCGGCGGGTATGCAAAGGGGAAGGATAACGGGATCATTGACCTTATTTTCGTGGGAACAAAGCTGGATACTGCCTACCTGCTTAAGCTGGTGGAAAAGGCAGAGGGGCTTATCCGGAGGAAAATACGGTATATGGTGATGGGGGGAAAAGAATTTGAGGAGTATGCAACTAAAGGGGAGGGGGATGAGGTCTTGTTGTTGTGGGAAGGGGGGGGGAAGGGATCAAGGGATCACGCTATCACGGGATCAAGGGAAGGGATCACGCTATCACGGGATTGAGAGAGGGGATCACGCTATCACGGGATTGAGAGAGGGGATCACGCTATCACGGGATCAAGGGAAGGGATCACGCTATCACGGGATCGGGTGAAATGAGATAGTTATGATTATATAGCTGATTGCCAGCGCAGTAAAAACAGTTTGCTGTGACTGAGGGGGCGGAGCTGTGAGAAGATTTAAATAATGAAATCTTTGTTTACCTTTGTGCAGACTTCGTGTACTTTGTGGTAAAAGTTTGTAACACTTACAGAAAATAGAGTTGAACAGTCCTGAAGTAATTGATTTTATTATTCGGAATAAAAATTTGTTCTGGCATATACCCGATAATAAAAAAAAAGATATTAGTCATGCCCTGCTGGTAGAGACAATTTTAAACTACGGCGACTGGGAAGCGGTAAAAGAAATGATCAGAATATTGGGGATGGAAAATACAGCCGCTATTTTCTTTGACTCTATAAACGCAAGCGACAGAAAAAAAGGGAATTATCATGAGTTAACAGTACATTATTTTACAATCTTCTTTTCACGGAATGCACAAGGAAATCCTTCATAATAAACAAACAGAACTTTTACCCTATCTGAAAATCTTCAGGAAGACATTCTATCTGGTGGGAGGAACAGCTATAGCACTGCATATAGGTCACAGACGATCATTGGATTTCGACCTCTTTACTCCCAAACCTTTCTCTAAAGTCAGAATACACAACAGCCTGAAAAAATTTCCCTTTCAATCAAAAACCATTTTTGAAGATTCAGATCAACTTCACCTGATTGTAAATGATGTAAAACTGACTTTTTTTTATTATCCTTACATTATCGATCATAAAATTAATTTTGATGCATATATTTCCATGCCCGATCTTTTAACACTCGCCTCCATGAAAGCTTTTGCACTGGGGAGAAGGGCCAAATGGAAAGATTATGTCGACCTGTTCTTTTTATTGAAACATCACTTTTCCATTGAGGAGATATGCCGTAAAAGCAACACTCTTTTCGGGAACCAGTTCTCTGATAAACTATTCAGGGAACAACTCAGTTTTCATAAAGATATAGATTTTTCTGAGGCTGTTGAATATATGGGAAAAGATATTCCTGAAAAGGTAATCATGGAGTTTTTGGTGGATAGGGCGGTGGAGGTGGGTTAGGTGACATGTGACAAGTGACATGTGACATGTGACGGATGACAAGGATAATTTATTAATTGCAAGGTAATCACAAATATATGAAAATGATAAAGTTAAGTGAACATTCCATATTCAGGCATATAAAAATATTTAAAAGGTTTTTGGCAGCAGATTTTTACTTTTACATTCTGCCTTTTGCCTTTTTCCTTGCTTCCTCCTGCTCCACCTCCAAACAACTCACCTATCTCCAGGACATCGACGAGGCCGGCCCCGAAAGCTTCTTCCCTCTCCAAAAACCGGACTACCGCATCCAGAAACAGGACATCCTGTACGTGCGGTTCATCACGCTGAACGAGGAGATGAACACTATACTGAATATGGAAACGGGACGAACTACAAACCAGATGTTCCAGAATGAAACCAGCCTGTATATTAACGGCTATACGGTAAATGAAGAGGGCTTTATTTCCATACCCATTGTGGGAAAGGTGAATGTGGTGGGCAAAACCATTGATGAGGCCACTAAGGAAATAGAAGCCAGGTCGGCCGAATACCTCAAAGATGCAGCACTGATCGTGAAGCTCCTCAGTTTTAAATTCTCGGTACTTGGCGAGGTATACCGACCAGGTACCTTCCGCAACTTCAACAACCAGCTTACCGTACTCGAAGCCATAGCCATGGCCGGAGATATCACCGACCACGGTAACAGGGAGAAAATACTCGTACTCCGTCCTACCAAAGAGGGCACCAAAACATACCGCATCGACCTGAAGCAAAAAGACGTCCTCGCCTCCGAAGCTTTTTTCCTCCTGCCCAACGACATCGTTATAGTGGAGCCACTGGATTCAAAGATCTTTAAACTCAACATTCCCACGGTGTCGTTTGTGCTGACGACGATGTTTAGTACGATTTCGACGACGTTGGTTTTAATAAGGTTCTTTAATTGAAGTGGTTACGTGGTTGAGTGGTTACGTGGTTGAGTTTTGGATTGGAGTTTTTTAATGAGGGATTTTGTCATTATCATTAGGATCCTGATCTCTTCAAAAATATTCTGTTCATTCTTTATATAATTGAGTTTTTGTGCAATAATGCATTGAGTATCAAGTTCAGCAAGTGATCCGAACGATATATTCAGATATCTTAAAAATTCCCCTGTACTTCCACGTGCACATCCTTCAGAAATATTCGAGGAAACCGAAACAGATGCCCTGCGCATTTGTGATGCCAATCCATATTTCTCACTTTCCGGGAAATTTGCTGTCATTTTATAAATTTTTATAACAACTTCTAAAGATTTTAACCAGATTTTTAAATCTTTATGCGATTTAACTGAATTCACAATCATTATATTACTTTTTAAGAAAAACCATTTATATCTTTATGGCCATTATTTTCAAAAAACTGCCTTTTGTATAAAATAATTTTAATAACTCAACCACTCAACCACGTAACCACGTAACCACGTAACCACTCTACCCCATGCAACCTACACCTCCTTACTCCCCATACCCCGACGACTCCCTCGACCTGAAGAAATACTTCTTCATGATCCTGGCCAACTGGTACTGGTTTGTGATATCGGTATTCATTGCGCTGGGTATTGCCTGGCTGCAGAACCGCTATACCAAGCCGGTGTACAGGGTGAGTGCGTCCATCATGATACAGGACGAAAACCGCAGAGGGCTTTCGGGTTACGAGAACCTTATCCCCGGGATGGAGATATTCCGTAACCAGATCAAGGTGCTGAACGAGATCGAGGTGCTGAAGTCATATTCCCTCGCATACCGCACACTCAGTGAGCTCGACTTTGATGTTACCTACGTGGGCGTGGGAAGAAGCGGCTTTAAGGAAACAGTGCTATACAACAGCTGTCCGTTTATCGTTATCCCGGACGATTCGGCCGTAAACAGGCTGGGATACCCGGTGTATATCGACTTTGTCTCGAAGGATGAATATGAGGTGATCATCGATGATGAGTATAAGGTCAGGGAAACAGTGCGTTACGGGGAGAAGTTCACTCACACTGCCTTCAATTTCACTATAGTGCTGCGCAATCCCAATTCCTTTACCCCCGAACAGGGCTATAACAGGTACTATTTTGTGATGAACAGCCTGAACGGGATGGCCAATGCCTACCGCGGCAGGATAGGTGTGGAGACCAACGACCAGCGCAGGGGATCGGTGCTGTTCCTTTCCATGAGCGGACATAATGCCTCACAGATAACGGCATATATCAACAAGCTTATGGATGTGTATATCACCAAAGGACTGGAAGAGAAGAACCAGGTGGCGATAAACACAGTGAATTTTATTGACCTGCAATTGGAAATCCTTACCGACTCCCTCCAGGGGGCGGAGATGAACCTGCAGGACTTCAGGCTGGCGAACAGGCTTATCAATATCACCCAGGAGGGAAGCATGGCATACACCCGCCTTGAAAAATATTCACAGGAAAAGGTGATGCTTGAACTGCAGAAAAGGTATTACGAATACCTGAAGGAATACGTGATGGACCGTAACAGCATGAACGAAGTGGTAGCGCCGGGGACGGTGGACATCATGGATCCGTTACTTACCGGGCTTATTAGTCAGCTTAACCGGCTTCTCGCGGAGAGGGAGGAGATTATGTTCACGGTGCACCAGGGACATCCCCGCTTGGAGATTATCACGACCAAAATTGAAAACGCAAGAAATGTTTTGCTCGATAATATCAGTGAGTTGATAAAAAACAATGCCATAGCATTGAAGGACGCTGAACGCCAGCTTAAATTCATAGACCAGGAGCTGGAATCACTTCCCGTCACCGAACGGCAGTTTATCAGCATCCAGCGGCAGTACAAGGTAAACGACCAGATTTATACCTATCTCCTGCAGAAGCGTGCCGAGGCAGCCATTGCCAGGGCATCGAATGTGTCAGACAATAAGATACTCGACCTGGCCAGGGTGGATAATGCATCCCTGGTATCCCCCAAGGCAAGGATGAACTATATGATCGCACTGATGCTTGCGGTGTTCATTCCCCTGGGACTACTGATACTCATCGATACCCTGAACGACAAGATATCCAACCGTACCGATGTGGAAAACAAAACCTCCGTACCCATAATAAGTACCATTGGGCACAGTCCGGGTGGCACCGACATCCCCGTATTTGAAAATCCCAAATCCGCCATTGCCGAATCGTTCAGGGGACTGCGTACAAACCTCCAGTATCTGCTGAGGGAAGAGGGACAGAAAGTGATAACCATCACCTCCACCCTCACGGGGGAAGGGAAGACCTTCTGTTCGGTGAACCTTGCTGCCATCTTCGCCATGGCAGGGAAGAAGACCCTGCTGGTGGGGCTTGACCTCCGCAAGCCAAAAGTTCACAAGATATTCAATGTGAGCAATAAAACAGGAGTGAGCACCTGTCTTATAGGAAAGAATGTATATGAAGAAGTCGTGCGGGAAACAAGGATAGAGAATCTTGACATATTACCTGCCGGTCCTGTTCCCCCCAATCCTGCCGAGCTGATAGAAAGCACGCGTATGAGGGAGATCATGGATGCCGCAAGGCAGCAATACGATATCATCATCATTGACACCCCGCCATTCGGCATGGTGACGGATGCCCTGCTTGCAGGGAGGTTTTCGGATGTAAGCCTCTTTCTCCTCCGTCAGAACTATTCCAGCAAGGGCGTACTCGAACTTCTTGAAGATGTTGCCCGTAAGCAGGAGCTGAAAAACATCGGGATAGTTATGAACGATATCCGGCATAAGGGATATTACGGGTATGGGTACAGGTATTATAATTACGGGTATGGGTATAGGTATGGGTATGGGTATTATAGGGAGTATGGGGAATAGGTTCAAGGTTCAAAATTCAAAATTCAAGGTTGCTCATTGCTAAGTTATAGCCGGTGGCTAAGCTTGCCGAAGCCAGGGTTCAGGATTGCAGATTGTTTAGGCAGAGGGATTATAGTATATAATTTTACTTATGAAGATAGAGAGGTTTGAGGATTTGGAGATATGGAAGGAGGCGAGGAGCTTATCTAAGGTAGTATTTGAAATTACAGGGATAAAACCATTTGTTGACGATTACAGGTTTCGTGATCAGATAAGGGCATCTGCAGGGTCAATTATGGATAATATTGCTGAAGGATTTGAAAGAGGAGGAAATAAAGAGTTTATGCAGTTTTTAAGCGTAGCAAAGGGTTCATGTGGAGAAATGCGTTCGCAATGTTACAGGGCTTTTGATTTTCAATATATTGATTTCGGGCAACTTAACCAATTGCTTGAAAAAACCCTTCAAATTAACAGGCAAATATCGGGCTTGATGAGTTATTTGAGGAAGTCGGAATTAAAAGGACAAAAGTATAAATGATGAGTCCACTCCGAAAAGTCATTTCACCCCTAAATCCCCTGAAGGGGACTTTTTGCAAATTGCTCATTTTCAAGAACTCCCCCTTCAGGGGGCCAGGGGGGTATGACAACTGAAAATTGAAATTCAGACTTTTCGGAGTAGATTCAATGATTCAAGATTCCAAATTACAACATACAGGGAATAAGGGCTGGCCTGTTACAATGAACTATTTTGAGTTCTGGCTTCGGCAACTTCAGCCACCTGCTATTAACTTAAAATCAAAGCAGGCCGTTGAACGTATAGGACCTGATTTTGGTGGATACTGGCATATTAAGAAACCATTTTAACACCCACAATACTGAAACGACAGGCACTGGGAAGTCATTCAAAAATAATTGTAACTGCAATTCCAGATTCCAGATTTCAGATTCCAAATTGCTCATTGCTAAAGTATAAAGGCAATTACATGTAAATTGTAATCTTGAATTTGAAATTTGAAATCTGAAATCTGAAATTGTGAGTGCTCAAAGTCTTTTAACCAAAACAACAGAATGCTTAATTCTTGCACATTAAAATGCCTAAATAATGCACAATAATATTTCTTAATTTTGCACAATAAAAAATTGTTTCTACCTTTGCATCCAAACGACATAACTGATTATGAGTTACATAAAAAGAATAATTGAAGAGGATTTGTTGGAGAAATTATCTGCTTCGGGTGCAGTGCTTATAAAAGGTCCAAAATCGTGTGGGAAAACAGCAACAGCCGGTCAATTTGCAAAAAGCGTTGTGGAAATGGACAGGGACAAACAGGTTCCTGTCATCATGGCAACAAACCCCCAGCTTTTATTGGCAGGGGATACCCCGAGATTGATTGATGAATGGCAGGAATACCCTGAAATTTGGAATTATGTCAGGCACGAAGTGGACGATCGTAAAACAAAAGGGCAATTTATTCTTACCGGCTCGGCCAATCCAACCGATGATGTCAAACTACATAGCGGCGCCGGGCGTTTTACTGTTGTGCAAATGGACACAATGTCATGGCAGGAATTAGGTTATTCTACCGGAATAGTTAAGATTTCCGATTTGTTGAAAGGACACTTTCCGGATTTTTACGATACAGGTGTTTCTCTTGATTTCATTATAGATAAAATGCTCATAGGCGGGTGGCCCGCTTTGTTGAATGAAAACACAAAGAATGCCATCAAAATGAACAGCGGCTATGTTGATTTGCTTTGTGAGGTCGACATGAGCAGGGTTTCGGGAGTTAAGCGCGACCCGTTAAAAGTTCGAAGTTTATTGCGTTCAATTGCCAGGAACACAGCAACACTGGTTGATAACAAAACATTGGAGATGGATGTGAAAACTTCTGACAGAAACGAATTGTCGCGAAATACAATATCGGAATATCTTGATGCACTGTCGCGCTTAATGATTTTGTATGAACAACCTGCTTTCAATTTGCATATTCGTTCATCAGCCTCCTCGCGAAAATCGCCCAAAAGACATTTGTACGACGCATCGCTGGCAGCAGCAGCATTGGGATTAGATAAAGAATCGTTGTTAAAAGATATAAAATATGCAGGGTTTTTATTCGAGTCGCTGGCAACGCACGAGTTAAATGTGTATGCCAAAGCAAATGACGCAAACGTATTTCATTATAACGATTCTTATGGTTTGGAAATTGATGCTGTTGTACAGAAACGTAATGGCGATTATGCCGCTTTTGAAATAAAACTCGGTGTGGGATATATAGAGGAAGCAGCAGAGAATCTCAAAAAATTTGAGAAAAATATTGATACTGCCAAAATGGATTTACCGAAATCATTAAACATTATAACCGGAACAGGAATGAGCCATCGCCGGCCAGACGGAATAAATGTGATTTCGTTGGCATCGTTGGGGAAATAAATACCAATAGAATAAAATTTAATTATTCAAGATTTCAGATTCCAAATTTCAGATTCCAAATTTCTATCTTTGTAAAAACCCTTAAAACATGTCAAAGAACTTATATATCATAAAAACTATTAAAACCAGGTTGCATGACAGGCTTGGGTCTGATCTTCAGAAAGTTATTTTATTTGGTTCAAGGCTTAAAGGGTCAGACAGGGAGGATTCTGATTATGATGTGCTTATTATAATAAATACCCCAATGCATTGGAGAACAAAAGATTTAATAAGGGAAGTATGTTTTGAAATATCATTAGAGAATGATGTTTTTATTGATTCAAAAATTATTTCAGCCGATGACCTTAACACCAGATTCTGGGGTAAACATCCGCTTTTAAGCGATGCAATAAAAAATGGTATCTATGCCTGAAAATTTCCATGAACTGATAAATTACAGGATTCAGCAGGCGCATGATACGATTTCTGAGGCTGAATTTCAGATAGAACATAACTATTTAAATACTGCTGTTAACAGAATTTATTACGGGATGTTTTATATTCTGCTTGCACTCTCACTTAAATACAACTATAAAACTTCTAAACATAAGCAATTAATAGGGTGGTTTAATAAAGAATTTGTAAAAACCGGGAAAGTTGATATAAAGATTGGTAAGATAATTCATAAGGCGTTTGAAGACAGAAGCGACAGTGATTATGGAATTTTATGGACTTTGAAAGAGAAGAGGTTTTAAATAAATTGGAAGAGATGAAGGAATTTATCCGAACAGTCACAGATCTTTTATGAAATCGGATTAGAATCTTGAATCCTGGCTTCAGCAAGATCGTCCACCGGCTTATATTTAATAATGAGCAATCTGGAATCTGAGCTTCGGCAAGCTCAGCTACCGGTCAATCTGAAATCTGGAATAAGTCAATGTTGATGAAATGATTATTATTTTTGTAACAAAGTAAAAAATCTAACTTATGCTTAAACCGAAGATTAGAGAAAATATTATATGCCTAATCTTACCTATTGAAAAGGAAAAACTTATAAATATCAAATCTGTAATTCAATTACCCAAATATGCGTTACCCAAGTATGCGTAATTATGAAAATCCATTCCGGTTTGGGACTGTTGTTGATGAGCCGTATTTTATTAACCGTGAAAAGGAGTTAGTTGAAATACGGCAATCGTTGATTTCAGGGCAGAATCTTATTATACCACAATATTAACTGGTCTTACAGCTTATCAAAAGAAAGTACTTGAAGCGATAAGCGTTGAAAACTCTGGAATTTTTTCTAAGGAATATACTGAGCGTTATAAGCTCTCCGCAGGTTCAACTACCCAACGTGCCATAAAAGCCTTGATTGATAAAGAAATAATCTCAAAAAACGGGAATGTTTATGAAATTGATGATCCTTTTTTGAAATTATGGTTAAGGAAGGTTAATTAATGCTAATTGTGTTTTGTTGTACCTTCGTGGCAATCTGCTCATAATAAGAATGAGGTTTTAATTATTGAAAATATCAGCTGTTCATTGAAATAATATGCAAATTTCAAAAGATATTCATAAACTCATCGATGCCGGAGAGAGACCAAATGTCGAATTTAAAAGCAGTTTCAACACTGATGTGATCGAAACTCTGGTTGCTTTTGCCAATGCTGAAGGTGGAAAAATAATCATTGGTGTCAATAAGAATAGACAGATCGCAGGTGTAAGTATCAACAGTGAATCGGTGCAAAACTGGGTGAACGAAATAAAAACCAAAACTACCCCATCATTGATCCCTGAGATTGATATTGTTGATATCGAAAACAAAACACTGGTAATTTTTGCCATTCAGGAATACCCTGTTAAACCGGTTGCTACCCGGGGTAAGTATTTTAAAAGAGTAGCGAATTCAAACCACCTTCTAAGCATTTCTGAAGTTGTAAACCTGCATCTGCAATCTTTCAATACAAGCCATAAGGGAAATTGTAATAAACATGATTATCCATCGCGATTATAGATCATCATCCGACTCTATAATTAAAATCTTTGATAACCGTATTGAGTTTTATAATCCCGGAAAACTACCCGAAAGTATAACAGTTGAAGATTTACTTACAAATAACTATAAGTCTACACCACGCAATAAACAAATTGCTGATTTTTGTAAAAGTATTGGTCTGATTGAGAAGTATGGATCGGGGGTAAAAAGAGTTATAGAAATATTCAACAACGATAAACTACCCATACCTGAATTCAGAAACATATCCGATGGCTTTATGGTTACTGTTTTCTCGTCGGATAAAAATGAAAAGGTCGGTGAAAAGGTCGGTGAAAAGGTCGGTGAAAAGGTCGGTGAAAAACTGACAGATAATCAGCAGAAAATTTTGAGGTTAATAGAAGAAGATCCTTATACTTCTGCTGTTAAATTGGCAGGAGGAGTTGGTATTTCAGTAAGAAAAATCGAAACCAACATAAAGATACTAAAAGAAGCTGGATTACTTAAACGCATCGGCCCGGCAAAAGGCGGACACTGGGAAGTTATACAAAAATAATTCAAGATTGACCGGTAGCTGAGCTTGCCGAAGCTCAAATTCCAGATTGCACTTTACAGAGAATGATCTATAAATTAAACGATAAGCAATTTGGAATCTGGAACCAACCTTCGCTAAAGCTTTGGTTGGCAAAGTCTGAAATCTGGAATAATCCCTTCGGCAAGCTCAGCCACCGGCTTTTGAATTAACAAGGAGCAATCTTGAATTTGGAATCTTGAATCTGAAATTTAAAACATGGAAAACATCTTAATCACCGGCGGTGCCGGTTATAAAGGCATAGTACTAACAACCCGACTTCTTGAAAAAGGATATAAAGTCACAATTCTTGATAATTTTATGTATGGATATGAACCTGTGTTGCACCTGGCAAAACATCCAAATTTAACCATACTGAAAAGGGATATACGTAATGGAGTGGAGAATATCAATCAATATGACATTATTTTTCACCTTGCGGGAATTAGCGGGTTCCCCGCCTGTGCATCCAATCCACATTCTGCACAACTGATAAATGTAGAAGCTACCCGTCTATTAGGGGAAGCTTTATCCAATGGGCAGATGCTTATCAATGCCTCTACTACTTCGATGTATGGTAAGTCCGGGGAACCCTGTAACGAAGATACCCCGCTTGATCCTGTGAGTACTTACGCACATTCTAAGCTGGCCGCTGAAAAGATACTAATGGAACGTGAGAACGTAGTGAATCTCCGCTTTGCCACCGTATTTGGTTTTAGCCCCCGCATGCGGATGGACTTAATGATCAACGATTTTACCTACAAAGCGGTGAAAGAAGGAGTGCTGGTTTTATTCGACAGCTTTGCCAAACGTACCTTTATTCATGTTGAGGACGCAGCTGAATGTTATATCTTTACCATGAATAATTTTGATAAGATGAGAGGTCAGGTATTTAATGCCGGAAGCAATCAGATGAATTTTTCAAAGGATGAGATTGCTGCAAAGATCAGGACAATGGTAGATTATAATGTAATAAACTCCGAAATGAAAGATAAAGATCTGAGGCATTTCATCGTAAACTTTGATAAGATAGAAAAGCTGGGCTATACACCCAAAATCACTATAGAAGAAGGGATAAAGGAGTTGATAAGGGTTTATGGGTTTTATGAGTATTTTTCGCATTATAAGACGATTTAAAATTCAAGATTCAAAATTCAAGATTCAAAATTGCTCATTGCTAATTATGAAAATAGAAAAATTTGAGGATTTGGATATTTGGACTGAAGCCCGGGAATTATCAAAGCATGTATTTGAAATAACCTCACAAGAATTATTTTCTAAAGATTATAAATTTAGGGATCAGATCCGTGCATCATCCGGGTCAATTATGGATAATATTGCTGAAGGGTATGAGCGAAATGGTAATAAAGAGTTTATACAATTCCTCAGTATTGCCAAAGGATCCTGTGGAGAGGTCAGGTCACAAAGTTACAGAGCCTTTGATTACAAATATATTGATCAGGACACATTAAATGAATTTCTTGAAAAAACTGCTAATCTCAGCAAGCACATATCCGGGTTTATGAGCTATCTAAAAAAAAGTGATTTCAGAGGCTCTAAATATCAATAATCTTGAATTTTGAATCTTGAATTTTGAATCTTGAATCTTGAATTTTTTATGTTAAACAAAACCAATCCCCTTCTAGCTATCAACGGAGGTCCTCCTGTTAGCCCAGAGCCGATTTTAATTCATAAGCCCTGTCTGGACGAAACTGATTTTAAGACCGTTGATGAAGCTTTACGGAGCACCTTCGTTTCCGGTGACGGGCCTGCCTGCAGGGAGTTTGAGAGGAGGCTGGCGGAATACCTGGGGGTGAAGCATGCTCTTTTTGTGAATTCGGCAACATCGGCTTTGGAGCTGGCGTTCAGGGTTAAGGGTTTTCCAGAAGGATCGGAAGTTATTGTTCCGGATTTTACGTATACATCAAGCGCCCTTGGTGCATTATATAATAACCTGAATATAGTACTGGCGGATGTGTATCCGGATAACGGCAGTCTGGATGTAAGTAAACTGGAGTCATACATTACAGGCAAAACAGTGGCTATAGTACCTGTGGATTATGGAGGCATACCGGCTGAGATGAATGAAATTATGGTTATAGCCAAAAAATACGGTCTTTATGTAGTGCATGACACAGCGCAATCCATAGGATCGGAATATTTTGGGAGGAAAACCGGTTGCCAGGGACATGTTTCGACCTTTAGTTTCCATGGTACCAAGAACATGACCACCGGGGAAGGAGGGGCATTGGTGACAGATGATGATGAAATTGCCGAAAGGGTTAAAATATTGAGGGAGAAAGGAACGGATAAATATTCCTTTCTGACAGATAACAAAACTAGGGGATTTTATGAATATGTGGATATTGGGATGTCCTATGTACAGTCCAATGTGCTGGGCGCGTTGGGGATAAGCCAGTTAAGCAAACTGGATGAAATGAATAAACAAAGGAGGGAGATTGCTGAATTCTATAAGAAGGAGCTAGCTGATATTTCAGAGTTGGATTTTATGAGAATTACTGAAGGGGCGGTTCATAACTGGCATCTTTTTGGGATTCTGGTGCCTTTAGAGGAGAAATACTGGATCATGGATGCGTTGAGGGCTGAGGGGGTTATGGCAAATGTGCATTATAATCCTCTTCATAGAAACAAATTTTATAAAGCACTCTCAGAAGATAGAGATATGAAAGGGGCTATCGTTTTTTACAATAGATTGTTAAGATTACCTCTTTACCCATACTTGACGAAGAATGAAAGAGAATTTATTGTCAAGGGAGTTCAAAAAGTATTTAGTGCGAGTTAAAAGATGGCAGCAAAAAGGAAAACCATCATGATTTTTGGTGCCGGTATAAATCAAATGGAATTGATAAGAGCTGCTAAAGAACTTGGAGTTACTTCTGTTGTAATTGACCCCATGCCCGATCCTCCGGGAAAAGCTGAAGCGGATTTTTTTTACCGGGTTGACGGGAAAGATTATGAAACCACTAAAAGTATTGCTATTAAACATGGAGTAATTGGAATTGTTACTGGCCAGATGGAAAACCCTTTGCGCCTTATGGCAAAGCTGGCTGAGGAATTGGGTTTTATTTTTAACACAAAGGATGTGATCGAAAAATCATTGGATAAATGGTTAATGAAAAATGCCTTTTTAAATAATATGGTACCGACTGCCAGGGGATTATTATTGAAAAAAGATAAACCCCCTGAAAAAGGATTATTTGAACAAATTGGATATCCTTTAATTTTAAAACCCAAAGATTCATTCTCGAGCAGGGGGGTTTATAAAATAGAGTGTTTTGATGACCTATTAAAACATATTCATCATTCACGAAATTTTTCCTCAAATGGTAATGTGATCATTGAAGAATTTCTGGAAGGCAGGGAATTCAGTGTCGAAACTATAACTTACAAAGGAGAAACAACCATTATCCAGCACACTGAAAAATTTATTACCCCTTATCCCTACACGGTTGAAATGGGTCATCTACAACCCGCAGAATTAACGGATACTGAAAAAAACGAAATTAATCATTTGGTAATATCAGCAATTAAAGCAATTGGAATAGACAATACAGCATCACATGCAGAGGTAATGCTGACAAAAGAAGGTCCGAAGATGATTGAAATTGGTGCCAGGCTTGGCGGAGATTTTATTTCCTCATACTTAACCAGGACATCGACAGGGATTAACTTGGATAAAGCAACTATAAAACTGGCACTCGGTGATCCGCCTGATATTGAAAGAACAGCTGATCCCTATTCTTATATTAAATATTTTAACCTGCCGGCGGGTGCATTTATTCAGGAAATTGGAGATTCAAATGAATTACGCGAATTGCCTTTTCTGGTTTTCCATCATCTTTTCTTAAAACCAGGTGACCTGGTAACTGAACTTACACATAGCGCGCAAAGGTCAGGTTGCCTGCTGGTGAAAGGACAAAACAGAAAAGAAGTTATATCACGAGCAAAACTTATTGAGAAGCGAATCATAAGCAAAATTAGATACAGGATAATTAACTCTTAAATTCTCTCACCATGCTTATAGGCGAAAAAATAATTCTCAGACCTATTAAACTTGAAGATTGGGTTTATACACATCAATGGCGTAATAATTTATTTATTAAGACCAGTACCATTTCTCATCCATTTCCAATCACAGAGGAGATGGAGAAGCAATGGTATGAAAAACATCTGACCGAGAAAAATAATTCATTTCTTCCATTTACTGTAATAAACAAAGTTGATGAAAATATAGTTGGGTACTTTTCATTAAACAACATTAATTGGATCAACAGAAATGCATTTGTTAGTGGAGCTATAGGTGAAACTACGAATATAGGAAAGGGGTTGGGGAAGGAAGCGGTTATACTTCTTCTTAATTATGGATTTAATCATCTTAATTTAATTAAAATATGTGCATATGTAAGAAGTGATCATCCTGCATTGCCATTATGGAAAAAACTAAAAGCAATTAATGAGGGTACTTTAGAAAAGCATATCTTCTCTGATGGGGAATATAGAGACGTTGAGTTCATCTCCTGGTTCAATTCAAATTTTTAAATAATTCTAATATTATAGGTCACTCTGAGAATGGTTTTTGAGTTAATTCGATAATATGAAAGCATTTTTTTTTATACCTAAAAAATATAGCCTATACAAATCAATAATAAATATTTTTAAGGAATTTAATGTTGAATGTTTTCATCTTGATTTTCGAGATAATATATCTGCATTTCATCAAAGAATTAATACTCAGATATTTCGTTTGCCGTATTCATTAAGAGCTATATGGAATAGTTATTATCTTGTTATAATTAATAAATGGTACATAAATAAAGTTAATCAACTTAAACCGGATATCCTTTTTATATATAACAATGAAATGTTTTTGCCAGAAACATTAAAGCACTTTAAAGAATCAAAAATTAAAATCGCTTTTTTTTTAGGTGATAATCCATTATTTACACGAACTAATCCGTATAATTTATCTGTTTTGGAATATGCTGATGTAATTTTTGTTCCCGACTCGTATTGGCAGTTTCAGTTACAAAAAACAGGATTAAAAAATATATTTCTTTTATTTCTTCCAATGCCTGTTGAGGATTACTATCCAATTGATACTTTCACAATTGATAATACATTCAAACAAGAACACCAGGCGGATATTTTTTATGCAGGTATGTCTTATAATGATTCCTGGGGTTATAAAAAAGCTAAATTTTTAAGTTATTTTACTGAATTTGATTTACGGATTTATGGAAATAAAGCATGGGAAAAGTGGTTAACATTCTTTCCAGAACTGGGAAAACATTTCGTTTTAAATAAATCATTCATTCCTGTTCAGGATCTAAATAAGATGTTTAATCTGGCAAAAATAATACCTGTTGATGGTAATCCTGGAATATTTAACGGGATTCATTTGAGAGTTATTGAAGCTCTTTCTGCAGGTGTATTACCAATATTTGAATATAATAAAGATATGGAGTTTGTTTTTGAAGGTATCGTTGATATACCTTGTATTAAAGATTATTCTCAAATACCTGAAATAACCAGGTTTTATCTGAATAATACCGCAAAAAGACATGAAATTATAAGCTCAATGCATAAAATCTATTCACAAAAATTTAATAATAAAACTATTGGAGATTTTTTTTTAAATAATCTTCTTAAATAATAATTTAATAAGTGTGATTTAATTACCATATATTATAAAAAGATCTTTTGGTATTAAGAAAATACTCTATTGAAATCCAGATGAAGAATGTTAAAAAAATTGATATTTCCAGAAAAGTTATTAATCGTTTAGGCTGGATCCGGGAAGATTTTTATTGGGGAATCATAAATTATTTTTCTTGCAGATTTATTTCTGAGAGACCTGTTTCTCTTACAATCGGGATTACTACTTTTCTCGACCGGTTTGATAATTGCTTTAAACCCCTGTTAAAAAGAATAAATTTTTTATTTCCTGATTGCCAGATTATTGTAGTAGCTAACGGTCATGTAAAAAAGGCAGAACAAGTTCTTTACCTTCTAAAAATAAATGATTATTGCAAGAAGTATTCAAATGTAAAGTTAATAGATTACAAAGAACCGAAAGGATTGAGTTTTATCTGGAACAGGATAATAGAATCCGCAAAAGATGAGATTATTTTAATCTTAAATGATGATTTGAAAATCAAAACAAATTTCAGAAAGTTTATTACTAATTCTGGATTAATAGATGCTAAAATTGCGCTTATTAATAAATCATGGAGTCATTTTATGATTTCAAAAACAGTCTATAAAAAAATTGGCCCATTTGATGAGGGATTACTAGAGATCGGAGGAGAAGATGACGATTATTCTGCAAGGTTAGCCATGGCAGGCCAGAATATAAATTATTTTTTAACAGATGTTATCGCTCCCAAACTAAGGAATAAAAAGAAAAAATTAAGAATCAATTCATATGGCAGAAACATGAATGAAGAGAGACATGGATATAGTACATATAATGCGAAATATTTAGAAGCGAAGTGGGAAACTTCATCTATTAATTTCGAAGGAGCTACTAACGTTCCAAACAGATCAATTCCTTACTGGAAATTAAGGAGATAATAAGTATATAAGAAGATAATAATGTCTCTCAAAAATAAAACAGTTAACGGGTTATTGTGGAGTTTTATTGATAATCTCTCCAAGCAGGGATTAACATTTCTTATAGGTATAATACTTGCAAGACTTCTTTCGCCACGGGAGTTTGGATTAATAGGAATGATTACCATTTTCTTGGCAATTTCTCATGTATTTTTATCAGGTGGTTTCGGAGAAGCATTGATTAGGAAGAAAAATTGCACACAAGAAGATTATTCAACGGTATTCTTTTATAACCTATCAGTAAGCTTATTATTTTTCTTAATTCTTTTCTCATTTTCTGGTTCAATCAGTAGATTTTATAATGAGCCACAATTAAAAATCATATTGAGGGTGTTGAGTTTCAGTCTGGTAATAAACGCATTTATTATTATTCAACAGACTTTATTAGTAAAAAGAATCGATTTTAAGCTCCAAACGAAGATATCCCTTGTATCAGGTGTTTTAACAGGCATTATAAGTATTTTCATGGCATTTACCGGTTATGGGGTATGGAGCCTTGTAATTAAGATTATGTTTGGCTCCCTGATGACTGCTGTTTTATTTTGGATCTTTAACAGCTGGCGACCATCGTTGGTTTTTAGTAAATCATCCTTCAGAGAATTGTTCATTTTTGGGAATAGAATATTATTCAGTAATCTTATTGAAACAATTTATCGAAACATATATCTGCTGATTATAGGAAAGTATTTTTCTGCCAGTGAACTGGGTTATTATACAAGAGCTGATCATTTTAAGAATTTACCATCCAGCCATTTAACAATTATGATTCAAAGAGTGAGTTACCCTGTCCTTTCTGAAATTCGTGAAGATAGGGCAAAACTTAAACTCGCTTACAGTAGATTGATAAAAAGTGCTATGCTTATTTCTTTTGTTATGATGTTCGGTCTTTTTGCTATTGCAGAACCTTTGGTAGTTACGCTTGTTGGTGAAAAATGGCTTCCTTCCGTTGAATATTTACAGCTTCTTTGTTTCGTTGGGGCTCTTTATCCTGTAAATGCATTAAATCTTAATATGCTGAATGTTCAGGGGCGCTCAGACCTTTACTTGAGGCTCGAAATAATAAAAAAAACTCTTACAATTCCTGTAATTATTATAGGCATAAATTTAGGAATTAAAATGATGCTGCTGGGAATGATTATGATTTCAATATTTGGATATTATATTAATAGTTACTGGTCGGGGAGATTGGTTGATTATTCTCTTAAAGAACAAATACGGGATATCTTACCCTCATTCATTATTGCAGTTATTACAGGATTATCTGTTATCCTTACTGGTGTTGTATTCAATGGTCTTAGTTCATTTGTACTGCTTGGTTTGCAATTATTAACAGGAATTGTGATATTCTTTGGTATATGTGAAATTACCAATTTCAAGGATTATATATATCTTAAAGGAATAGCACTTGAAAAGCTAAAATTTAAAGAAAATGAAATCTGAAAATAAGACCATATTTGTTACTCAGCCGACAATGCCCCCCTTGGAAGAATATATGGAGTTACTGAGTCAGATATGGGAAACCAGAATTTTGACAAATAACGGACCATTTCATAAGAAGCTTGAAAAGGAACTGGCTGAATATTTGGGAGTTAAATATATTTCTCTGTTTGCAAACGGAACCCTTGCATTGGTAATTGCAGTTCAGGCACTCCAGGTAACAGGAGAAGTAATTACAACACCTTATAGCTTTGTCGCTACAACACACTCATTGTGGTGGAACAATATTAAACCTGTGTTTGTGGATGTAGACCCCATTTATGGAAATCTTGATCCTTCCAAAATTGAAGCGGCAATAACTCCTCAAACCACGGCCATCCTTCCTGTTCACGTTTACGGTAATCCTTGTAATGTTGAAGAAATAGATAGAATTACCAAAAAATATAACCTGAAAGTAATCTACGATGCTGCCCATACTTTCGGAGTGAAATACAAAGGTAATTCCCTTCTTGTTCACGGAGACCTGAGCGTACTGAGTTTTCATGCAACCAAGGTTTTTACCACCTTTGAAGGGGGTGCCATAGTTTGTCATGATCAGAAAACAAAACAACACATAGATGATTTGAAAAATTTCGGTTTCCGGGGAGAAACAACCGTGGTGGCCCCGGGGATCAACGGTAAAATGAATGAATTGCAGGCTGCTATGGGGTTACTGCAATTAAGGTATATTGATTCCTGGATTGAGAAACGCCGGAAAAATACATTGATGTACAGGGAACTACTGAATAATATTCCCGGATTAAGATTTATGGAAGATATTCCCGAAGTGGAACATGGTTACTCCTATTTCCCCATTTTTATTGAAGAAAAAAAATTTGGTATGTCCCGGGATGATTTATATTTCAAACTCAGAGATAACAGCATTTTCGGGAGAAGATATTTTTATCCCCTGATTAGTGATTTCCCTACATACAGGGAGCTTCCATCAGCTGTTGTAGAAAATTTGCCTGTTTCACAAATATTAGCTGATCAGGTTATCTGTCTGCCAATTTATCCCGAACTATGTGAAGAAATCATTATGCAAATATGTGATTTTCTAAGAAATATTTCTGAGAATTATAAATAAACCTGAATGAGTATAAATAGCAGATTAGTGAATCGAAGTAAAATAAATCAATTAGTCTGATATATTAGCAAACATTCTCTGATGAAACTTGGCATCATGCAACCATATTTCTTTCCATATCTAGGATATTTTGGGTTAATCAAGCATTCGGATAAATTTATACTATTTGATACACCTCAATTCATCAGACATGGTTGGATCGAGAGAAACAGAATACTAAAACAAGATGGAATTGGATGGATGTATATTAGAGTGCCTTTATTAAAGCATTCACGTGAAACAGCTATAAAAGACATACTTATTCGGAAAGATGAGCCATGGCAGTATAAAATATTAGAGCAAATTAAGCATTATAAAAAGGGGGCAAAATATTATAAAGAAGTCAGAGATTTATTAGCAGATGTTATATTATTCGAATGTAACACAATTACGGAAGTTAATCAACGAGCAATTAAGGCAGTTTGTGATTATCTTAATTTAAATGTGCCAATTTTAACCTTTTCGGAAATGAACCTAAATATTGAAAAACCTAGAGATGCGGATGAATGGGCACTGAATATTTCGAAAGCATTAAAGGCTAAGGAGTATATTAATCCTCCAGGAGGTGAATCATTTTTAGATAAAAGAAAATATATGAATGCAGGAATTGATTTAAAATTCATGCAACTAAGACTTGGGAGTTATGAGCAATTCAACAATAACTTTGAAGCAGGTTTATCAATAATTGATGTGATGATGTTTAATTCATCTGAAAATATTAATAGGATGTTAAATGACTTTGAATTAAGATAAATGAAAAATGTATTAATTTTTGGCGCAACTGGTATTATAGGAGCATATACATCAATTTATTTAAAAGAAAAAAGGTTTAATGTTTTTGCAGCGGGTCAAAGAAAAACTGACAATGGGTTTTTTAAGGATTTCAATATTCCTTATTATTCAATAGATATTAGTAAATCTGATAGTTTTAAAAAAATCCAAAAACTAAAACCTGCAACTATAATTCATTTAGCAAGTATACAACCAGCATATATGAGCAAATATAATCCTATGGCTTATGTTGATGTTGTCATTAAAGGGACTTTAAATATCATGAATTTTGCAAAAGAAAGCAGCGTAGAAAAAATACTATTTACTCAAACAAGAGCTGACACAAATCATTTAATTGGTTCGTTGAAACCCATTAAAGAAGACGTTGCCCGTACTTTTCCGAGAAAAGGGGATCATTCAATCTACACTATTTCCAAAAATGCAGCAGTTGATATTATTGAGCATTATTATCATGAATATGGCATAAAAAGATTTATTTTTCGGTTGCCAACCATATATGCCTTTCATCCAAATAAATATTATCATGTAAATGGCATAAGGAAACCGATGGCTTACAGAAAAATTATTGATGATGCAATGAAAGGTAAAGAGATAGAAATATGGGGTAATCCATCCCGGGCAAAGGAGATTACCTATGTAAAAGATTTGTTACAAATTTTACACAATGCCATAGATGCCCAAAATGATGGCGGCATATATAATGTTGGTCGTGGAATAGGTGTCACTTTGGAAGAACAAATTAGAGGTATAGTAGAGGTTTTCTCTCCCAAAGAGAATCCATCAAGAATTGTTTATAAACCAGAAATGCCAGATGCAAGGCAGTTTGTACATGATATATCTAAAACAAAAAAAGATTTGGGATATAAGTCTATGTTCGATTATCACTCACTGCTCAAAGATTTTAAGATGGAAATGGAGTTGAACCGTTTCGAAAAGCTTTGGGGAAGGCCTGAGGATTATGAATAGATTAAGAGTATTATGCTCTGAGAATAATGTTCCTGAAAGGGAGTATGTATTTCATGTTTTATTTAAAGAAATACTTAAGTGGGAATATGACTTGATTCTTGATCCCTATGAGAGAAATTATGAAATAACGATAGATAACAAAAAAATAGAAATTCAAGATAGTTTCTTTAATTCACATATTTTACCGTTATCTTATTTAAACATCAAGAATATTCCCCCAAAAACCGGAGAGCTTATTTCCCCAGTTTTAAAGAAAAAATATCCAATTTTATACGGCGAAAACAATTTTAGAATAGATGAAAACAGGATATACCTTGGACTTGATATCTTCGGGTCTGTTTTTTTTATGATAACGCGTTGGGAGGAATATCTTATAACTAAAAAAAATCTATATGGGAAAGTAGATGAAACAGAATTTTGGGCTCTAAAAAACGGTATTCATAATAAACCTATTGTTAATGAGTATGCTGAACTACTGAGATATTTATTCAGTCTTTTAGGGGTTCAATTGCCTGAATGCGATGGTAATTTTCGAATAAAACTAACACATGATGTAGACTGGGTGTATTTATCGGATCAGATAACATTATTTAGAAATCTTATTAAAAGATTTTTTAAAAAAGGGCAAAAGAAAAAATCGTTGGATATTTTACTGAAATATTATTACTACAGGATAAATGGCATAAATCCGTTTGACCCATTTGATGAAATAATGGATGCAGCAAACAAATATAACCTGGAAACAAGTTTTTATTTCAAGGCTGTAATAGAGAATGAACAAGGCTTAACATATGACATTAGAGATAATAGGGTTAAATCAATAATAAATAACATTGAAGACAGAGGATATGAAGTCGGGTTTCATCCATCTGAAAACACAGTATCAAATGACAATCAATTTAAAATTGAGGCAAACAGGTTAAGAGGTATTATGTCTGGGTTACCATTAGGTGGTAGAAATCATGGTTTATATTATAATCAAAAAACCTATTTACAGTGGGAACAAAATGGCTTCAAATATGATAGCGGAGTGGGTTTTCAATTTCATAATGGGTTTAGAAGTGGGGTATGCAGTGAATTCACACTATTTGATATATTTACCCGAAGAAAGCTGAAATTGAAAGAACTACCATTTGTGCTTATGGATACAGTCGTTTTACGAAACAAGAAATCACCAGAAGAGTTTTTTGATGAGGCAAAAAGAATTATTGAAGAAGTTTATTATCATAAAGGATATGTTTCTTTTAATTGGCACAGTAATTTGGTAAACTCTATAGAATTTAAAAATTATAAACCGACGTATTTTAAGATAATTGATTATCTAGGAGAGTTAATATGCGATGGATTAAAAACGGGTTAATTTATGTTTCTGAGGGTAAGTATGGTTTTGATTTTTCCCACTGTCATAAACCAACCCCTTTTTTAGTTGATCAAGAAACTGTTAGGCTTTATTTTGGCACACGTGACGATAAAAATAGAACAAGAACAACTTTTATTGACTTGGATGCAAACAACCTATCTCGAGTTAAATATATTCACTCTTATCCAGTTATCGATCTTGGTAGAATTGGAACCTTCGATGATAGTGGTGCACAGGTGTGTTCTGTAGTACAAAAAGACAATCTCGTGTATCTTTATTATATTGGATGGAACACTAGCACTACGGTCCCTTCCAGAAATGCATTAGGTTTGGCAATAAGTAAAGACAATGGTTTAAGTTTTTACAGATTATATGAGGGTCCTATTTTAGAAAGATATAAAGAAGAAGCTTTTCACATAGGTGCTTCAGATGTTTTGATTGAAAATAATAAATGGAAAATATGGTATAATGCAGGAATGGGATTTAAAACTGTAAATGGTAGACCAGAATATACTCTTAATATAAAATTCGCAACGTCTGATGATGGAATTAACTGGATACGAGAAAATATTACCTGCATAAAACCTAATGATGAAAATGAAGTTATCGGAAGGCCTTCAGTTATTTCTGATAACGGTATTTATAAAATGTGGTATAGCAGAAGAAGTCTGAGAGGTTTTCGAGAGAACAGTGAATTTAGTTATAAGGCGGGCTATGCTGAATCTTTAGATGGGATAACCTGGATTAGAAAAGACAATAAAGTAGGCATTGACATTTCTAATAATTTAAATGACTGGGACTCAGATATGATAGCATATCCTTATGTAATCAAATTGAAGGGGAAGATGGTAATGTTTTACAACGGTAATAATTTTGGAAAAACAGGCGTTGGGTATGCCACAATAGAAAAATAACAAAATGGGTGAAAATTGGAATAAAATAAAACCTTTAGTGAGCATTTGCACGACAACATATAATCATGTGAGATACATTACTGATGCTTTAGAAGGTTTTTTAATACAAAAAACTGGTTTTTCAATTGAAATACTTATAAATGATGACGCATCAACTGATGGAACCACGGAAATTATTAAACAATACGAGAAAAAATATTCTGACCTTATAAAACCCATTTACCAAAAGGAAAATCAGTACTCAAAGGGGGTACGACCCATGGCTCAATTAGTTATACCAAGAGCACAGGGCAAATACATCGCTCTCTGCGAAGGTGACGACTACTGGACGGACCCGTTAAAATTGCAAAAGCAGGTGGATTTCTTAGAGTCAAATCCTGATTATGGATTATGTTTTGGTGAATTTATTTCAGTAAACTCAAGAAGCGAACAAATCGTGTTGTCTGATTATTTTTTAAATAAACCTTTGAAAAAAGGAATTGACGGGTATTATTTCTTTGAATATCTTAATAATGAATTTGTTATACATCCTGCAACTGTCATGATCAGAAAAGCGATTTTGAATAATCTTTTAACTAATACCCGTATTATATACAATGACGTCGTATTATTTCAAAGGTTATTATTCAAAACGAAAATAAAAAAAATTGATGAAGTATTTGCTGCTTATCGTAATACCCCCGGAAGTATTACGAAGAGTAAAAACTTTAACAAAATAGTGCATAATGCAGGATTTCATAATATAGTTTATTTTACGAATCTTATAAATGAAACCAATAATAAAGAAAAATTAAGATTAACACTATTTAAAAAATCTTTATGGCTATTTCTGTTCTCAACTCTAAACCTTCATTCAAAGTTAAAACTGATAAAATATTTCTTTATATTATTTCCGGGTTTTAAAATAGTATATAATACAATCGTTAATAGTAAAAAATACAAAATTTTTTTTATGCTTAATTAATTACCTAAATTTTTAAAAATTGCGATTTTATTAAGTAGAACATGTTAATATTATTACACAAGGTTATTGATCCCTTACATTCCACACATGTTACAAATAAATAAACCAAAGGTTTTTATAAAGTTCATCTCATTAATAATACTCACTATCCTTGCGTCGTATTACACACCCAGACAAATAGCATCCATTTATTATTTAATCTTACTTATTCTTTACTATAGATCGAATGATGAACCTCTGTGGTTAGCTTTTTTTTTAACAACTGTTGATGGGTTCATGGGGTTTTTCGGATTATATAGTGTTACGCTGCAAGCCTTACCCGGATTACCAGCCATTGAACTTGCACAATTCTATATTTTACTCTCCTTTATCAAAGCCTTAAAGAAAAGGAAACAATACCCTATTTTCTTTAGTAAGTACCTGCAGGTTCTGCTATTATATCTTTTTTTTAGCGTTTTCTGGGGTCAATTGATGGGATTTACCGGGGGCCTTCAGGGATATTTCAGAATCTTGAAAGGAACAATGCCTTTGCTTTTATTTTATTCAGTTCCCAGGCTTTTTCCTGATATCTCATCTTATATAAAATTTTTTCAGATAGTTTTTATTGTGTTTCTTCTGGGTTTTCTGACCCAGATTTTTAGTTTAATAACAGGAATTTCTCCTCAAATGAAAGTATTACTTACTGAGGAACAACTATTTGAAGCAGGAAGATACAGGGAGTTTTTAAATATTTCTTATTCTCTTTTAGCTTTATTTGCATCCTTATTCTTCTTAATTTTAAAAAAACCGTTTAACCATGTTTACCTGATATCAATTATTTTTTCATGTTTTGGAATGGCATTTTTATCAGCAACAAGAGGATGGATCATTGGATTTGGAGTTGCAATAGCATTATCATTAATAGTTACAATAAGGATCTATTCTAAAAGATTTATTGGGTTTCTGATTGTTTCAGTAATATTAATAATTACAGGGATTAGTTATCCCAAGATACAATACCAGGTGGATTTTTCGTTAAATCGCTTCGGTACACTTGAATCATTAATGGAAGGGGATTTAACTGCTGATGAAACACTTGGCAGGCTTTCTGAAAGATCCCCAAAAGTTATGGGAAAGTGGAAAGAAAATCCTGTATTCGGATGGGGTATGTCTGATATTACAAGAGAATTTGGTGATGGTCATGTTGGAAATCAGAACCTTTTATTGACTTCAGGTTTATTAGGTTTTGCCCTACTTTATGGTTTTTTTATTTTTTTTATTACAAAAATAATAATAGTTTATATCAAACTAAACAGACATCCAGAAAAATATTCCTATTTGGTTTTTATTTTTTTTCTGATAGGATGGCTGATAATTCATTCCACAAGTGGTCAGTATTTTGCATATGGAGGTCTTCCATTAAGAATAATTCCTCAGACTGTTTTTTTCAACTTTGCTGCATTAATGTATTCAGAATCAAAAATGTTAAAATATGTTTAAGTCGAAGAATTATTTAACCATCAGAATTTGGAACTTTTCTTCTGATAGAATACAAAAATAACATTGATCAGAATATTGCTGAAATGGATACACAGAGGTTGATAAATAAGTTGTGAATTAATTAATAATGGCAGGAATAAGAAGAATACACCTGGTTCATTTTACTTCCCAACCTGGAGGAATTGAAATTTTATTATCCAGAAATTTAAGCTCGTTCCCTCTCACAGATTTCAGTATTTTTATTTTAAGACCACCCATTCCTGATGGAGTTAATGTTTATAAAGATAAACATGTAAACTTAACATATGGTTCTTTGAATAATATTCAAGCATTTTTTTACCTGTGGAAGTATGGATATAAGTTCAGGAAAGAATTATTTCATGTATTTAACCTGGGGCCGTTCTTCTTGCTTGCACTGAGGTTAGCAGGAGTTAGAAATCTTATATACAGTATACGCGGCACGAAGTACTGGGGTAATTCAGGGCAGAAATTATTTAAAAAGATTCTGTGGAATTTGGGAACAGCAAAAACATATAATTATATTGCGAATTCTGAGTATAGTAAAAGTGTATTTCTTGATAAAATAAATTTCAAGGCTAGCATTTCGGTATTGTATAATCCTATTGCCTGCAATATTTTTTATACTATTCCAATAAGGAATAAGAAAGAAGTTTTAAAAATAGTTTATTCAGGTAGACTTAATAAAGGGAAGGGACTTGAAAAATGGATAGATATTGCATGCAGATTGCATAATGTATATGAAAACAGTATTTATGAAATTTATGGAATAGGCCCTTTGATGCAGGAATTAAAAGATAAAATAATAAGTATAGGTGCTTTTAAATTCATTGTTTTGAAGGGTTTTATGGAGAAACCTGCAGAAATTTACCAAAATGCTGATGTTCTTCTGTTTTTATCAGAATATGAATCCTTTGGCAATGTGGTTGTTGAAAGCATCCTTTGCGGAACACCCGTAATTGCTTCCTCAATACCCAGCATGAAAGAAATATTTCAGAATTACCCTGAATTCCTGGTTGATTTAGATGAAAACTTGGAAAATAATATTATAGAAAAAATAAGGAACATTGATGAATTAAAAATCAAAGCCAGAGAAGCAGCCATTGAATTTCGTTCAAGGTTTTCGATGGAACAGCATATTGAAAAGCTCGAAGAGATTTATAATTCCTTTAATGAGTAATGTCCCTGTTGTATACTATCACTCTGTTGGTGATAAGAATCCTGGTTGGAAGAAAAATTATCTTTCCATTAAGAAGTCCGCATTCGAAGAACAATGTAAGTTTTTTTCATATCATTATAATGTAATTTCTCTTCGGGACTACTGGTTAATCCACGGGGGGGAATTAATCTCTCCCCGGAGACCATTGATAATTACTTTCGACGATGGGTATTTAGACAACTGGGTATACGTATTCCCGTTACTTAAAAGATATAATCTTAAGGCAACTATTTTTATCAGTCCCGAATTCGTGGATAATACTGCAGGGATAAGACTTGGGTGGCATGATCTTTTAACAAAGAAAGTTAACCAGGAAGAAATAAACCAATGGGGCTTTCTTTCATGGGAAGAGATGAAAGTAATGGAAAAATCAGGACTGGTTGATATACAGTCCCATACCTTAACACATACTAAATATTTCGTTTCAGATAAACTTACCGGGTTTTATCATCCCGGGGGTGATATTTTATATCCTATTGGCAATTTATATCCTGAAAAAAAACCTTACTATATCGGGAATCCGGATTTTGATAAATTACTACCATATGGTTTCCCTCTTTTTGAAGAAAAATCTGCTATTGTTGCGCGGAAAGTAACGATTAATCCAGACTTCATTAACTCATGTGTTGAAAGACTTAAAAATTATGATTTTAGCCAATATGATTTTCATTCGGCATTCTGTCTGGTTAAGCCTTTATACGATGAGTACAGGCAGAAAAATCAGATCATTATTGCAAAGGAAACGGAAAAGGAATATCTGCAAAGAGTAAGAAAAGAGATATACGAATCGAAAAAGATCATCGAAGAAAAACTTGACAAAAAGGTGGAATTTCTATGCTGGCCGCATGGGGATAACGATGAAACTGTTCACCGTATAGCGCTTGAGGCGGGTTATCTGATGACAACCATTGGTAAAGCAAGAATCACCAAAAGAGATATGGGAACAAGAATTCCTGAAAGAATGGGACTGAATTTTTCCAGTTGGACAAAAAAGCAAAAATCGATTATTAAATTAAAGGCATTTTCAGGAGAGTTTCCTTATAAATTTTTGCTTGACTGTTACAGGGTTCTTACCTGAAAAATAACCGCAAAGACGGGGAGCCACAGAGGATACTCCCTCTTAAAAAACGGATTTAAACGATTTGTAAATAATTTTTAAAGTCATTTCACGAAATAATAAATATTTTTGCACCTCCGCGTTCTTGCTGTGAATAAAATGGAAAAACTCCAAACCATCATCCTCCGCAACGAGCTTCCCAATGACCATAATCATTGGGTCAGAGCCTGTGAGGATTATAAAGAGCAACTGGATTACCGTATTGTAAACCTCACCAAAAACAACTGGATGGAAGAAATACAAACTCAGCCTTTTGATATTCTCCTTGCCAAACCCGGTGGCATCACAGCTCCATTCAAACAATTATATGACGAGAGAATATTTATACTTGGGAATATTCTTGGATATAAAATATTTCCGTCTCCCAATGAAATTTTTATTTACGAAAACAAACGATTTCTTTCCTACTGGCTTAAAGCTAACAACATTCCTCATCCGGAAACTTTTGTTTTTTATAATAAACAGGAAGCGTTAGAGCATTATATAAACTACAGTTACCCGGTTGTGGCTAAAACTAACATTGGCGCATCCGGTAGCGGGGTAAAGATATTGCGTTCACAAAAAGAAGTAGTGGCATATACAAATGCTGCCTTTTCAGGTAAAGGAGTTCCCAAAAGAACAGGACCCAATTTCAGTAAAGGGGGTTTATGGAAAAGAGGAATACATTATGTAAGGCAACCGTCTGATATCCTTAAGAAATTAAGTATTTATTCGGCAATCATAGCAGATGTTCAGAGGGATTTCATCATCATCCAGCAGTTTATTCCTCATGAATTTGAATGGAGAGTGGTAAGGATCGGAGATTCTTTTTTTGCACATAAAAAACTTAAGTCAGGGGAAAAAGCCAGCGGCTCCTTGCTCAAATCATATGATAATCCGCCTTTTAAATTATTGAGTTTCGTTAAAGAAATAACGGACAAACATAAATTTTATAGCCAGGCGGTAGATATATTTGAAACTGAAGGTAAATATTTTATAAATGAAATGCAGTGCATTTTCGGACAGAGTGATCCCTACCAGATGTTAATTAATGGGATTCCCGGAAGATACAGATCTCAGAATAATAAATGGGTCTTTGAGGAGGGAGATTACGCAAAAAATGCCTGTTACCATTTGAGACTGGAATATATCTTATCAAAACATAATTCTGAACAATGTCAGGTATAGCCGGGATTGTTTCCTGTAAAAAAAACAGCAGAATGAATAAAAAGGATTTTGATCCTTTTTTTTTGCCTGTTATGATCAACAATTGCACAGAACAGCATGTTCAATATTTTGAAGATTTTGCTGTTGTTGGAATTGGAGAACTGAAAGGAATCAAACCCAAATGGTATTATGATGAAAAAGAAGAAATATATCTTTTTATCCATGGGGATGTATTTATAAGAGGGGGAAATAATGCTATGACGTATCTCCAAAAGTATGCTGCAGTTATCCGGCTTTGGAAAGATTACAATCATTCAGTTACAGATCATATATACGGATTTTTCAACCTGTTAATTTATAATAGCAGGAGAAATAAGGTTTTCCTATTCAATTGCAAATTTGGGATGCTACCGCTATACTACGCAATCGTAAAGGACAAGCTGTATTTTTCTTCCACCATTCAATCATTTATTAAGTTACCTTCATTCTCATTACAGCTCAATAAGAGTAGCCTGCTGCAATATATGATTTTCAATTACCCGGTAAACGATAGTACATTCATTGAAAATGTATTTACATTACCGGCTGCTTCATATATTGCATCAGAAGAAAATACATGGGTAAAATCCAAATATGATCATCATACATGGTTATTGCATGACCCTGTTTATAATTTCAAAACAGGAACAGAACTGGTTCATGAAGTGATGAAATCAACGGTAAAAAGACTTGCGGAGTTACATAATCCGGTTGGTTGTGTAATTACTGGTGGGTGGGATGGAAGACTGGTGCTTTCATATCTTAAAAATATCCCGGGAAAGGATTTTTTCCTCTATACCTATGGTAAGCAGAATTCCCCTGACATAAGAATCGCAGAAAAACTATCTGAAAAGTTTCATTATACACACCGGGCTGTTTATCTTGATGATACTTTCATCAGGGAATATGAACAACTCGCATCGGAATCCATTATTTTATCAGGAGGACTGCGTCCTGCAAACAGGGGGCATTATATACTGATGGCTAAAATACTTTCCGGAAAGACAAGAATGGTTTTGTCAGGCAATTGCGGAAGTAATATTTTAAAGATCATACAATCACCGGGATCTGTTTATAACCGCTATGTCCTCAATCTTTTTAACAACAAAAATATTGACAAAACCCTTAGGGAGATATATGTAAACTATTTCAGAGAGAATCCATGGGTTCGTTCGTTTATTAATATGGAAGATTTCACTGAAAGTGTTTTGCAAAGTGAGATTATTACAGATGATGTTTTTCCTGCTGAAAAACGCTTGTACCACTTTCTTTTAACAAATATAGAAAGAAAATATTTTGGAACGGAGGTCGCAACTTATTCTTCCTATTTATATAATTATTCCCCGTTTATTGATACAGAATTCATTGAGACCATCATAAAAACTCCATTTTATGGAGGTCACTATCCCATTTTCACTAACAGTTCATTAGTTCGGTATAAACTTTCCAGGTTATATGCTGAATTAATGAAATTCAATGATCCTGAACTAGCAGGGTTCACCTCTGACAGAGGATTTCCTGTTACCTGGTTTCTTTCATGGCAGGGGAGACTTGCGGGTTACCTGGTAAAAAAAATGAATAAAAATTATTCAAAAAATGATCCGGATCCATTTAATCATTTGAAAGGGCTGGATAATATATTTCAAAAGTGGAAGATAGAAGATGATTTTTTTATGCCAATGAAAATAAATAGTATTAACGATAATGTAGTTAAAGCCCTCTCCTTGAGTTATTGGATTAATCATTGTTTAAATAATGCTGATTCATGAGAGTATTGTTCATTTCAAGTGGTAATTCAAAAACATATGACATAGTTCCTTTCATAAGAAAGCAGGGGGAGTCGCTTAAACAGAAAAACATTGAGATAAGTTACTTTACTGTTCAGAAGGCTGGGGTTATGGGATATCTAAGGGAAGCAATTAAACTGAGAAAATTTCTGAAAAAAAGTTCATTTGATTTAATTCATGCGCATTATACTTTATCCGGGTGGGTGGCTGTTTTGTCCTGCCCAAAAACACCGGTAATCCTGTCATTAATGGGTTCTGATGCATACGGAGATTTCATAGATGAAAATAAAGTGAGGTTACTCAGCAGATATTTAACTATCCTCACATGGCTTATTCAACCATTTGTCAGCTATATTATTTGCAAATCTATATATATAGAAAGTTTTGTCATTAATAAGAAGAAATCAACGATTATTCCTAATGGGATTGTTATGGATGAGATGTTAAGATATAATACTTCAGATAAAGAAGAACTGGGATTAGATCCTGAAAAAAAACATATACTTTTTCTAGGAATTAGAGATTTTAAAAGAAAGAATTATGCATTGGCAGAAGAAGCAGTGAACTTATTAGACAAAGATAAAGTTGTTTTATTGGCACCATATCCGGTTGAACAAATGAAGGTATATAGATTATTACATGTTGCTGATGTGTTGCTACTAACATCATTTATGGAAGGATCCCCAAATGTAGTAAAGGAAGCAATGGCTTGTAACTGTCCGGTTGTTGCAACCAATGTAGGTGACATCGACTGGCTTTTTGGGTATGAACCCGGCCATTTTCTTACTGGTTTTAACCCGGAGGATGTAGCAGAAAAAATAAAAATGGCGCTTGAATTTGGGACAAAACAAGGAAGGACAAAAGGGAGGGAGAGGATCATTGAACTTGGGCTGGATTCGGAGACGGTGGCGGGGAGGATTGTGGAGGTGTATGAGAAAGTTTTGAGAAAATAGTTGCGTGAAGTGAGAAATGAGAAATGATAGGTGAGAGGTGAGAAGAGAGTTTTTTAATTATACTAATGGGAGAAATAAGGGGATATAGGGGAGTATTCAAAAAAGTGTGTCATTCCCTTTTTGCTGAGATCAGACTGAAGGCCTTAGGCCGAAATGATATTGGGATTTGATTGTTTTTAAGAAATCAAAAAATACATTTCCAAATCATAACTTAGAACCCAACACCCTTAACGTTTTGCAAAAACCCGGCATAATAGTACTAGGCGGGCACATTCAGTCCCTTGGAATAATCCGCATTTTTGGCAGAGAAAATATTCCTGCCATTGTTGTTGATAATACCTACACTAATATTGCCCGTCATTCCAGATTTTGTTCCGGGTTTTATTATGTGCCTGATAATGATCTGCTGGCTTTCCTTACAAAATTTTCTGATAGTGATATATTCAAACGATGGGTTATTTTTCCCACAAATGATTCTCATGTAAAATTGCTTAGTATTAATAAAACAGAATTAGAAAAACATTACATTGTAAGTACAGATAATTGGGATGTTGTTTCCATCTTTTATAATAAAAGGAATAGTTACAGGCTTGCGGAAAAAATAAATATTCCTATTGCAAAAACATGGTTCCCTGATAGTATTGATGATATAAAGAATTATGATATTGAATTTCCATGTATTGTTAAGCCGGCAGTGATGCATGATTTTTATAAAAAAATTAAAAAAAAAGTTCTTTATTGTAAAACACCTGAGGATCTGGAAAAAAATCACAGCAAGGCTTTAAAGATCATTCCTGAGGATGAAATTATTATACAGGAGATCATCCCCGGCTCCGGCAGGAATCAGTTTTCTGCCTGCTTCCTCTTTCTGAATGGTATTACATATGCCTCAATAGTGGCATGCAGAATGCGACAGCATCCGGTTGATTTTGGGAACGCAACTACCTATGCGGAGATCACAGATGTACCGGAATTAGTTGAGATGGGAGAAAGAATCTTAAAGGAAGCAAAGTATAATGGCATTTGTGAAGTTGAGTTTAAAAAGGATGACAGGGATGGGAAGTTTAAATTCCTTGAAGTAAACACACGTACATGGAAATGGCATTCAATTGCGAACAAGGCAGGCACTCCATTTCTCAAAATGTTTTATGATTATTTGACCGGTAAAAAAATTGAACCGGTTTCGACAAAAAAATTTGCATCATTCAGACATGCTTTAACAGATATCCCCATTCAATTTATATTGCTCCTGCGAGTGTTAAGCCATTGGTTTCGAATTAAAAAACCTGTCGAGAATGCAGTGTGGGACAAAAATGATCCCAATCCCTGGTTTTTTGAAAAATTGTATTTGATATATTTCCTTTTTAAAAGATAAGTGATTAATCGAATTATTTTTGATGTCGGCCATCCGGCACAAGTTCATAATTTTAAGTATGTCAGCCGTGAATTAAGCAACAAAGGATGGGAAGTTCTTTTCACTGCAAAAGATAAGGAAATCACAAAATCATTACTTGATCTGTATAATCTCCCGAATATCCTTATTGGAAGGAACGGTAAAAATATACCTGGTAAAATGTTTCGCACTATTTTTACCTTTTTGAAATTCTTTAAAATCCTGATAATATTTAAACCGGACCTTGTCATCTGTCGCTTTTCAATTCATTCTTGCTGGTGCTGTAAGCTTTTAAAGATACCTGTCATTGGACTTGCGGATACCGAACATACAAAATTCTCTGACAAATTAACAGTGCCTTTTGCTACGGTAAAAATTACCTCAGATTCATACACTAAAAATTTGGGTAAAAACCATATTCGTATTAAAGGTAATATTGAACTGTATTACCTTCATCCAAACCGCTTTTCTTCGGTTTCATCGACAGATAATGATTTCAAAACTGAGGGTGAAAAACCGATTGTGATTCTGCGGTTTGTTTCCTGGACAGCCCATCACGATATCGGTGAAAAGGGCATTCTACTTAATATGAAAACCGAATTGGTGAAAACCCTTGAAAAGAAATATACCGTATTAATTACCTCAGAGAACAATCTTCCGGAACATTTATTAAAATATAGGGTTACTTTCACCCCTGACAAAATTCATAATGTTCTTTCCCAAGCTTCATTATATATTGGAGAGGGCGCTTCTATGGCTTCTGAAGCAGCATGTCTGGGTGTTTATGCAGTGTATATTAATTCCCTTGAAGTAGGGTATGTTAAGGAAGAAGAAAAATTCAATCTGGCGGTCAGCCTGAGAAATTCTCAAAACCTGTTATCTGTTATTCAGGAACTTATTAATGATGATGAACTGGAAAACAGGACAAAACAAAACCTGAAAGCATTTCTGGCTGACAAAATAGACCCCACCGCCTTCCTCGTCTGGTTCATAGAGAACTACCCCGAAAGCCTGAGGATAATGAAGGAGGACCCGGGGTACCAGGAAAGGTTTAGGTAAGTATACGAGTAGATCAATAAACGAGTGGAAGAGGGGGCTGTTTACTGATTTACTGTTCCACTGTTCCACTGATATACTGATTCACTATGAAATGCTCAAAATGCCTCCTCCCCTCCACTCTCGAAGGAATCACCTTTGACTCCGAGGGCGTCTGCAACCACTGTCTAAGCTACGAACGCAATTTCGCTGAATGGGACCAAATCGCCGACCGTAAGGAAAAAGAATTTGAACAGATACTGAACAAAGCCCGGTCGCTGAAACGTCCCTATGATGTTCTTGTTCCCCTGAGCGGAGGCAAAGACAGCACCTATGCCCTGTACCTGGCATCAAAGGTGTATAAACTGAAAACCCTGGCAGTATCGCTGGATAACAGCTACCTGACTAACCCGGCAAAGGAAAATATCAGCAATGCATTAAAACATTGCGACGCTGATCATATCTATTACACTATCAACCGCCGAAATGCCGATGAATTGTTTAAAGTATTTGTGGAAAAAACGGGCGATTTCTGCAATGCCTGTATGCGGGGCATTAACTACGCCATTGAGTTCTCTGTAAAAGCTTACCGCATTCCCCTGATCATCAAAGGCTCCGGCAGAAGGGTGCAGTACGTGTCGCAGATTAAAGAGACTTCCACCCTCAATACAGCCTCCTATTTCGAAAATGTGATCAGAAAAACTCCGGCACATTCAAAATTCAAACATTTCGCAAGGAATAAACAACGACTTGAATTTGAGAAGATCGCAGGAGGAGTGGCCGATATTCTCGGCATCAGCCGTACCCGCCTTATGCGATTTGTCCCACAGCATATTGGCATGTACGATTATATCTATAAGCCCTATCCCGAAATTATTAAGATACTCAAAGAAGAAATGGGCTGGAGCGATGGAGCCGGCAAAGCCGAACACCTCGACTGTGAACTGCATGATGTCCCCTTCTATATGAACACCCTTAAAATCCCCGGCATCTCCCGCAACACCTTTTACTATAGCGGCCTCATTCGCCAGGGCATCCTTACCCGCGAAGAAGCCCTGAAAAAAGAAGAAGCCGACCTCCTGAAAAATGACCCTCCCCTGGAACTGATCCAATTTCTCGAAACCAACCACATCAGCTACAATGAATACATTCGCAGCGTGTTGCATTCCGACAAATCCCGGTTTGAACCGAAACTGCAAAAGGCCGCAAGAAGAATTTATCACCGGTTTAGAAGATTCTAGAAGATTAACTAAAAAATAACAATGAAATTTGGAAATTACATTTCCATTTATCCATATCCGCAATTAAATTGCATATTTGTCCAATAATGCATATTTTTGTTGTATGATACCAAGGACCCTTGCAAGTAAAATAGAATCATTAAGGCATAGGTTCCCGGTGCTGACGCTGACCGGCCCAAGGCAAAGCGGTAAAACAACCCTGTTATTAATGAGTTTATAAAAGCCAGGCTTAACCGGGGTAAACGGGAGAATGTTTTTTTCTGGCAGAACAAAACACGGCATGAAATAGACCTGATCATTGAAACAGCCGAAAAACCAGTCCCTGTGGAAATTAAAGCAGGGAAAACCAAGCAACAACATTATTTTGACAACCTACGCTATTGGCAGAAAATTTCAGGCGACAGCACAAAAAACTCCCTGGTGATCTACGGGGGAACTGACGATCTCATAACACCGGATGGAAAACTGATCAGTTGGAAAAACCTGATTTTTTCCAACAGCTTTCCCTGAAAAAACCGCCAAACTAAACTTGCTTATGATGTTTTCTTCTCCAGGTGGCTGGAGTTATTAATAGTTAGGAGTAAGTACATGAAAAAATCGAACTTAATAAAACATTTTGTAATTTTATAAAAAAAATAAAATATGTCTTTTAAGAAAACATTTGACGTTCAAAAGAATAACCAGTTAGTTATCGATCTGCCTGATAGATTTCGTTCCAAAAAAAAGGTTAGAGTTACAATCGAGGACATTGATGAGAATAGGGATGAAAAAATCTCTTTGCTTAAAAGGGCAGCTAACGACCCTATTTTTCTTTCTGATATTGCTGAAGTTGATTCCGATTTTAGTTATTCTGACAGTGAATTGAAATGAAGATCAATAAATGGACTATTTGGCGAGCTAACCTCGATCTGTAGTTGGCTCTGAGCAAGGAAAATCCAGACCAGTTTTAATAATCAGTGAAGATGATATTAATTCTTTACTTAATATTATCAACATTGTTCCGATTACTTCCCGAAAACAGGACCGAATAATTTACCCAAATGAGGTATTACTTCCAGCTGAGATTAATGGATTGGACAAAGAGTCTATTGCTCTCTGCCATCAAATTAGAACGATTGACAAAACTCGGCTTTCGAAAAAATATGGACAAATAACATCCGCAGAAATTCAGAACCAAATCATTGATGCTGTTTGTTTTCAATTAGGTATCAGAAGGGACTAATCGCACCTACCCCTAACCGGGAATATTATTGAATCAAAAGCTGATTTGCCGGTTAATACCGTAAATTCCAAAGGAGTCATGGGAAAAGGAATTGCGTTACAATTTAAAGAGCATTATCCGGAAAATTTTAAATTATATAAAAGAGCCGTTGAGGAAGGAATTGTAAAACCGGGAAAGGTATTCATAACTAAAGTTAACACCCCCCGGGGAGTAAAATACATCGCAAATTTTGCCACTAAAAACCATTGGCGCAATCCTTCAAGGGTAGAATGGATAAAATCCACAGGAAAACATACTGAGAATTGAGTAGTGAGTGGAAAGTCGAAAGTTGAAAGTTGAAAGTGGGGCTAACTTTTAACTTTATAAACTTTCTACTTTCAGACTTTATAAACCGGACTCATAAATGAATGGTCTGAACGCAAAAAAAATATGTTCACCGAAGACCATATTAAACTGGCATTGGATACGCTGTCAGGGTTCTGTTAATTCTATTCAACTGTCTTTCTGCGATATTATCTGTGCTTAATCTGCAAGGGATATAGAAAATTACTTTCCTGAATTTTTTATTATAAAATAATGCTTTACTTTTACTTTTACCATATTTAAATCGAATTATTATGTCCGGTAAAGAATTCAATACCTATCTTAAGGAAGCAAGAACATATTATAAAGAAGTTCGTTCATCAAAAGACCGTGCTGTTAAATTTATGCAAGACACAGGAATTCTAAATAAAAAAGGAGAATTAAGCAAAGATTATAAGTAATGTATTCAAATATGTATTAGAAATCCTGACTGTATTAAGGCTTTCTTTCTCCCCATGGAAAAAGAAATCAATTTTAATCTGCCTTAGTAACATAAAATTAAAATAAATTTTTAGCAATAAGTAAATTTAAATGCAGATTCCGGCTCTTGTTTATCTTTACAGGATTACTCATATAGAGAATCTGCGTCATATTTTGAAAAAGGGTTTGGTTACGGATTCATCACCTGATGCTATACTAAATTTTAAACGTATTGGTGATAGCAGTCTGATAAATTATCGTAAAGACTTGTTAGCGCCTGATCCTCCCGGCGGGTATTTCAAAGATTATATCCCTTTTTATTTCGGCCCCCGGTCCCCGATGCTGTATCAGATTGCTACCGGTTGGGAAGGAATTGAAAAGTTCCCCCAGGAAGATATTATTTATATTATTACCACAGTGGATGAAATCAGAGCAAAGAAACTTGAATTTTTCTTCAGTGACGGTCATGCACGTAGTCATACAAGTAATAAGTATACAAATATCAATGATCTGAATAAGTTAGACTGGGAAGTTATTTACTCCAATTATTGGAAAAATGATACTGATGATCTAAGACGTAAGGAAAAAAAGCAGGCAGAATTTTTAGTAAAAAACCATGTGCCGGTGGAATGTATCGTTAAAATAGGAGTTTATAAACAGGAGGTACTTAATAAAATTATTCCTGTTTTGAACGAAGAAAAGATGGAATTGACTACATTTGTTTGTAAAGAATTCTACTATGATTTCCTTTAAAACCGGTAATATTATTGAATCAAAGGCTGATATGCTGGTTAATACCGTGAACTCCAAAGGAGTCATGGGAAAAGGAATTGCGTTACAATTCAAAGAGCATTACCCGGAAAATTTTAAATTATATAAAAGAGCCGTTGAGGAAGGAATTGTAAAACCGGGAAAGGTATTTATAGCTAAAATTAACACCCACCGCGGAGTTAAATACATCGCAAATTTTGCCACTAAAAACCATTGGCGCAATCCTTCAAGGGTAGAATGGATAAAATCAGGACTTGATGATCTTAAAAAGCAATTGCTTGAACTTCCTGTGAAATCAATAGCTATACCACCGCTGGGTTGCGGGCACGGAGGCTTAAAGTGGGAAGTTGTTAAACCACTTATCGTTGATTCCCTGAAGGAAATGAATTTGGAAGTGATCATCCATGAACCCTCAACAATTAGTAAAGACAATGCAAAACAAACAACAGGATCTGTTAAACCGAAACTGACTCCTGCACGGGCTATGCTTTTGTTCCTGCTTTATAAATACAGGGCGCTGGGAGAAGACATTACTGAGTTTGCCGCTGAAAAACTGTGTTATTTTCTTTACAGGGCTGGGGAAACACAACTGAAACTTGATTTCCGGCCGGGTTACTATGGCCCTTATTCAGGCAAAGTAAGGCATGTGCTTTATGCAATGAATGGATATTATTTAAAAGGATTTGAACAAAAAGATGCTAAACCCTTTGATCCGCTCGAGCTGATGGTTAATAAAAAAAATGAAGTTGATACGTATGTGCAGGAAAACCTCTCCCTTTTTGAAAAAGACAGACTCAATAAAGTGGCATCCCTCATAAATGGTTTTGAAACCCCTTACGGACTTGAATTACTGGCAACTGTGGATTACATTACGGCAAATGACAATACCAGGGATATCACATCTATTAAGAATACAATAAATGAATGGTCTGAACGCAAAAAAAATATGTTCACCGAAGACCATATTAAACTTGCATTGGATACGCTGTCCGGATTCTGTTAATTCCCACAGGAAAACATACTGAGAAGTGAGTAGTTAGTTGAAAGTCGAAAGTTGAAAGTTGAAAGTGGGGCTAACTTTTAACTTTATAAACTTTCTACTTTTACTGATTCTACTGATCCACTCAACCACTCAACCACCTCCATGGTCTATGGTCCATGGTCTATAGTCCACCAATGAACCTCCTCATCGACATCGGCCACCCCGCCCACATTCATTATTACCGCAATCTTGCCGCTGAACTGGAATTAAAAGGCCATAAAATGAGCTGGACAGTCAAGGATATACCGGTCGCCAAACATTTGCCTGACCATTATGGTTTTTCCTACACTGTTTTTCCTCAAAAGGTATTTTACCCGGTGAACCCTATTTTATCATGCGTTTCAATGCCTTTAAGGCACATCACGATACAGGAGTGAAAGGCCTGTCTCTCTCCAACAAAATACAACTCATTGATTTACTCAAACCATACGGGAAAATATTCATCACTACCGAAAGGAACATTGAAGCTGAATTAGAAGAATACCGGCTAAAAATAAGTCCCGAAAAAATCCACTCATTAATGGCCTTTGCCACCCTGTTTCTCGGCGACAGCCAGACCAAGACATCCGAAGCCGCCGTACTGGGGATTCCTTCCCTGAGATGCAACTCCTTTGCCGGACGTATTTCTTACCTGGAAGAGGAAGAACATAAATACGGATTAACATTCGGATTTAAATCCGAACAATTCCCTGAAATGGTCATAAAGCTGAAAGAATTACTCTCCATGCCCAACCTGAAAGAAGAATTTCAGCAAAGGCGGCAAAACATGCTGGCGGATAAAATCGATGTCACCTCCTTCTGGCTGTGGTTTATTGAAAACTACCCTGAAAGCATATCCATGATTAAAGATGAAAGTTCATTCTGGGAGAAATTCAGATAAAACCCTCATGAACTTCCCCCGATCCCGTTTTCATCCGCCGTCCACGTGCTTTACTACGCTGAAGCTTCTCCTTCGTAGGTTTACTTCGGAGAGGGAGCTACGGGAGAGCGCAGTCGCTGAAGCTTTAGCGCCGCGTCTTCGGCAAGCCTTCGGCGGCCGAAGGGAGGCACAAACTTTAGCGTAGGTGGAGATAGTATGATCCCTCTACCTCCACTCGATCCCGTGATCCCGTGATAGCGTGATCCCTCTATTCACCCAACCACTCATCCACGCAACCACTCAATCATGAAAATCCTCTCCGTCGTCGGCGCCCGTCCCAACTTCATGAAAATTGCCCCCTTTATCCGGGCAATTTCCGGTTATAATGAATAAAAAACACTAATTATGTTCATTATAAATATCAAAATTAATCCAAAAAATCCCCACCCAAATCGCATTATGTTGCTATAAATTTATATTTTTGCTTTAAATTATCAGGATATTTAAAAGCAATACTTTAAATTATCATGTATATCAGAAAACAAATATTGCAGGATGCCGGTAACGAAAGTATTTTTTTTTGGGGTGCCCGACAGACCGGTAAAAGCACTTTATTAAAAAAAATGTTTTCTGATTCACTATGGTTTGATCTTTTGACCTTTTACGTGCGTTAACTCATGGCCTGATACCAAGGCATTATATTTCCAATAAACCGGAAAAATTGATTTCAGCATATATTGGTAATTATCTGCAGGAAGAGATCATCGCGGAAGCCAGAATAAGAAATATAAGTTCTTTTTCCCGTTTTCTTGAAATGGCTGCTTTTTCCAACGGAGAAATTGTAAACTACTCAAATATTGCCACTGACTGTGGCGTTAGTGCTCCTGCTGTTAAAGAATATTTTCAGATACTCGAAGATACCCTTATCGGAAGATTTCTTCCTTCTTTTCAAAAACGACCCAAACGCAGAGTAATTTTGGCGCCAAAGTTTTATTATTTTGATGTGGGGATAGCAAATTATCTGCTAAAAAGAAAAGTTGTTGAACCCGGCAACGAAGTTTTTGGGAAGGCTTTTGAACATTTTATTTTTCATGAGTTATATGCACATAGCAGCTATTCAGGACTCAATTATCCGGTTAAGTTTTGGCGTACTGCATCCGGCATGGAGGTGGATTTCATCCTGGGGGATCATGAGGTTGCCATTGAAGTCAAAGCTACTGATAACGCAAATTACCGTCACTTCAGGAGACAGAATTCAGGAGACAGAATACAGAATACAGAATTCAGAATAGCTCTATGATGATCTTCTGTCTCCTGTCTCCTGTCTTCTGAATTCTTAATACAAAAAATATTCTACCCCACTTTGAAATCAATAATATATTGAGTAATTTTACTCAGTATATTGAGTAAATTGTAAAGCATGTTTGAACGTCAGGAAATAAAACTATTACATCAAAGGGTGAATGAACCCCGGAAATTTATACAGGTACTGATGGGGCCCCGACAGGTTGGGAAAACTACCCTGGTAACCTAACTACCTTGTCCCATTACCTTCACCTGCTTAATACGGCAGGTTTACTGGGAGGCCTGGAAAAATTTTCACTTCACCCTGTCCGTAAGCGTTCATCCAGTCCCAAATTTCAGTTGCATAATACCGCCCTGCTGAGCGCCCAGAGAAGCACCCTGTTTAAAACTATACTGACTGACCCGGCAGAATGGGGAAGAATCGTAGAGGCATCCATCGGGGCATACCTCATTAACCAATCTGTCCGCTCCGGCTTTTCACTTTATTATTACAGGGAAAGAAATGACGAGGTGGACTTTATCCTGCAAAATGACCATAAAATTATCGCGCTGGAAGTAAAAAGTAACTATTCAGCTAATTATAATAAAGGTCTTGAAGCATTCAAACAAAAATTCCACCCCGTAAAAACATACCTCGTGGATAATAAAAACCTGCCCTGGAGCGAAGTCTTAAAAATTGATCCGCTGGAATTGTTTTTGTAAGTGGTTACGTGGATAAGTGGTTTCCTCCTACACTGAAGTTTCGGCGGATGAAACGTGGTTGAGTAGGGACGCACGGCTGTGCGCCCTTGCAGACTTCAATTTTAGCAGCCAGGCCTGACCTGTCCGGTTACCCACCGGACAGCGTCGAAATAGAAACCACCACCCCGTCTGCCATTCCGTTAACAAATTAGTACACATGATTATTTCCCGCTTACTTACATCAAAAGCCTGGTTGTCCTTGCTTGAAACCTCTTTTGTCATTTTCCTTCTTCCCCCGTTTTATGCCAATATTTCCAAACACCTGATAAACCTTAAGTATTATTCTGAAAAAATCACTCACGATCAGAAATTTATCCTCTACCAGGGCACAGAGAAACCTGAAACCGGAAATATAAAAATAAAACACTGGACCGAACTTGCAAAAACATATTTAAATTAATATACTTGATATATATATAAAAAAGATATACTTTTGTAATATATAAATACAGACCATGAAGACAGTTTCATTAAAAATAAACGATTCTATTTTCGGAGAGACAGAAAAAATTCTTTCCCGCATTAAAAAACCCCGTAACCGTTATATCAACGAGGCAATAGAGTACTATAATAAACTTCAGCGAAAACTGATCCTTGAAAAAAAGCTGAGAACAGAATCAGATATTGTAAGGACTGATTCAATGTCTGTACTAAAAGATTTCGAGGAGATTGATTATGCAGGTTAAACAATTTGAGATCTGGATAGCAGATTTAAATCCACAGATTGGTACCGAACCTGGTAAATCCCGACCTGTTTTAACAATACAGACAAATTTGCTTAATAAGATCCCACACCCGTCGACAATAATTTGTCCGATTACAACAAATGTTAAAAAGGATACTGAAATTTTAAGAGTACATATTAAAAAAGGCATTGCAGGTCTTAATCAGGCCTGCGATATTATGATCGACCAGATCAGGGCAATAGATAATAACCGGTTGACAAAACGCCTTGGTGTACTCCCTGATGAGTTAATCGAAAAAGTTAAGGAGAATATTCAAATTGTTCTTGATATTATATAATGCCCGACTTCACCCTCAACACCTACCACACCCTCCTCACCGTCCTCCGCGCACAGGACTATTCCTTCCACCCCATGGAAGAGCTACCCTTTACCCTCCCCGGAAAGATCATCGCCCTCCGCCATGATGTAGACCTCCGTCCGCACTGCGCCCTGCAGACCGCCCTCCTGGAAAACCGCCTCGGCATCTGCGGAACATACTACTTCCGCATGGTGCCGCGATGTTTCAATCCCGACATCGTGAAGCAAATCCGCGACCTCGGCCATGAAATAGGATACCACTACGAAGACCTTACCCTCACCAAAGGTAACAAAGACGAGGCCTTCACATCCTTCTGCAACCATCTCAATACCCTGCGGCAGTACTACCCGGTAAAAACCGCCGCCATGCACGGCAGTCCCGCCAGCCGCCACGACAGCCGCGATATATGGACATCATACAGCTACCGCGACCAGGGCATCATCTGCGAACCCTACTTCGATACCGACTTCAGCAAGGTACTCTACCTTACCGACACCGGCCGCCGCTGGGACGGATGGAAAGTGAATGTGCGCGATAAGATCACTGGAAAAGAATATGGCCGCGACAACAATATATCCTTCCGCTCCACCCGCCATATCATCGCCGCCGCCAACGCACTCACCCTCCCCGATAAGATCATGTTCAACATCCACCCTCAACGCTGGACCGGCAAACCCCTGCCGTGGATGAAAGAACTGATCCTGCAGAATGCAAAGAATATAATAAAAAGAGTAATCATCTCCCTTCGTGTTCCTTCGTGAATACCTTTGTGTACCTTCGTGGTTAAACACGTAATGAGGTTAACCACGAAGGACACGAAGGGTATCACGAAGGAACACGAAGGATTTTTTTATATCTTTGTTCTGATTAACCCTTAACCACCACCATGAACCGCCGCCAGCTCATCATATACACCCTGGATATAATTATACTCTCAGCATCCTACCTGCTGATGGCGGCATACAAGCCTTCCTCTATCCACTACCTCACCGACGAGTACCTCATAGCCTTCGTTTTCCTGCTGGTGGCATGGACCACCTCTTCCCTCTACTTCAACAAATACAGGATAAAGAAGAAACACGCCTTCACCCGGGTGATGAAAAATATCCTGCTCCCGAATTTCATTTCCCTGGGCGCCATAACGGTATTCATCGTAGCCTTCCAGGCCACAAATTTCTCGCGCCTGATACTCTTCGGAACTATCGGCATCGCCACCCTCGCGGAACTCTTCCTTGGAAACCTTTACTACCTGCTCATTAAATCCACCGGAAACGGCTTCCATCTTATCAACCCCCCTCCCAGCAACGCAGAGATAAAAAGAGCACGGCAAACCAAAAGCTACAGGGATTTCAACCTTTCCCCCGAGGTGATTGAGAGAGCCGTGGAAGAACAATGCGGGGAAGGAGCATTTCGGGTTATTGAGGAATATATCGAACCCATAGATAACCAAACCCTGTTTATCTCCACCTCCACCCGGTTTAATATCGAATTCCAGCCGGATAACTTCTACCGGAATATCGTTAACCTGAAGAGGGTGAACGATATACAATATATAAACAAGTTCTTTGAGTCGGTAAACAGGAAGCTGCCGGTAAACGGACTTTTCCTGGGATGTGCCGAGACCAAGGATGCCCGCAAGCGGCGTATCCTGGCCAAGTTTCCTCCGGTACTCAACTGGATGTTCTATATGGTGGATTTCGTTTTCAAACGTATATTTCCGAAATTTCTGCTTACCAAAAAAATATACTTCCTCTTCACTCGCGGAATGAACAGGGTGCTGTCGAAGGCTGAGGTTCTCGGGCGACTCTATTCATGCGGATTTGAGGTTGTTGATGAAAGGATGACAGGGAACCTGCTCTTCTTCATCGCGAAGAAAGATAAGGTCCCGGCGTATGATTTCGACCCTTCCTACGGCCCGTTTGTGAAACTGCGCCGTATAGGTATGGGGGGAAAGATGATCAGGGTGTACAAGTTCCGCACCATGCACCCTTTTGCCGAATACCTCCAGGATTATGTGTATAAAAAGAACCATCTCGACTGCGGGGGAAAATTCAAAAACGACTTCCGCATCACCACCCTGGGAAGGCTCATGCGGAGGCTGTGGATAGATGAGTTTCCCATGGTCATCAATGTGTTAAAGGGGGAAATGAAAATCGTGGGAGTGCGGCCGTTGAGTCAGCATTACTATGACCTTTACAGTAAGGAATTGCAGGAGAAGCGCATCCTGTACAAGCCGGGACTCATTCCGCCGTTCTATGCCGACCTGCCCGTTACGCTGGAAGAGATACAGGCGTCGGAGATGAGATACCTGGAAGCCTATGAGAAGAAGCCGTGGAAGACAGACTGGAATTACTTCTGGAAGGCGATGAGGAATATTTTGTTTAAGAAAGTGAGGAGCAGGTAGCTGATTTTTGTGAAAAACTTATATTAAGAGAAGAAAAAGAAACGCAAAGGCGCAAAGGCGCAAATAAATTTGCAGGACGTGAAAGGTAAAACAAAACCTCCAATAAAACCGAAAACCGCATTTAACCTACAAACTATTACACGTTATTTTTTCTGATTCTATTGCGCCTTTGCGCCTTAGCGTTTCTTTTTATTCGCATTTTTTAATCACAGAATCTCACCATATATATGGTAAATAACCCTGAAAACCTGATATCACGAAATATTGTAAAAGCATGTTACAAAATATATAATTCGTTAGGTCCCGGATTATTGGAATCTGCTTATGAAGAGATATTATGTTATGAACTTGCCAAATTCAACTATTTTATTGAAAGGCAGAAACCAATACCATTGATTTATGAAGAAATTAAACTGAATGCAGGATATCGTGCCGATATAGTTGTTGAAAAAAAAGTAATAATTGAAATTAAAGCAATTGAATATATGGCACCTGTTCATAAGATGCAATTATTAACATATTTGAAATTATCAGGAATTAAATTAGGTTTGTTAATAAATTTTAATGTTGAAATTCTTAAAGACGGAATTAAACGTGTTGTCAACAACCTGTAATTCATTACGTATTTATCACGACTTTACGCCTTTGCGCCTTTGCGCCTTTGCGTTTCTTTTCACGTCCTGCAAAATCCCTTTGCGCCTTTGCGCTTTTGCGTTTCTTTTCACGTCCTGCAAAATCCCTTTGCGCCTTTGCGCCTTTGCGTTTCTTTTCACGTCCTGCAAAATCCCTTTGCGCCTTTGCGCCTTTGCGTTTTTTTTTCTTTCTTTCTTTTCCGGGAACCTTCCAGCTCAGCAAATCTCCCAACCCCTTACCCAAAATAATATTTACTCCTTCCTCAATGAACTGAATGCTGATTTTAATACATCAATACTACCCCTGGGACGTTCAAGAATTCTCACGTTACTTAAAGAAATAGATACTACCAGTTTAAATCAACGCCAAAATAGGGAGCTTCTATTTTATCTGAAAGATTTTAGTAAAGAAGAACACCCCCACAAAAATTTCCCCCGCCGCAAAGACCTCCTGTACCTCCGCGACAGCCTTTTCTCCCTCACCATCAACCCCATCGCCGGAGGCGAAGTCTTCCTCACCGCCAACGGCAACGCCTGGCACTGGTGGAACGGACTCTATGCCCATGCCACCGCCGGTAACTGGTCCTTCTACGCCAGCCTCACCGACAACCACGAAAGCGAAAAACTCATGTCCCCCTCCTTCCTCACCCAACGCCAGGGAGGGGCGAACATCAAAAGGTTCAGCGACGGAAAACAGGACTACTGGGATTCACGGGGAGGGGTCACGTACGACTGGGGCAAAGGACATATAGGACTGGTAAAGGACAACTTCACCTGGGGATCGGGGTATAACGGCTCCATCATCTTCTCCGGCCGTACCCCCTCCTTCGCACACCTCAGCCTGCAGATACGGCCTGTGAGATGGTTTGAATTCAACTATGTACACGGCTGGCTGGCGTCGGAAGTCGTCGACAGCGCCCGGTCGTTCTACTATTCCACCCCTTCAGGCCCGGCTTACCGCAAGATGTACCACCGGAAGTTTATGGCGGCAAACATGTTTACCTTCAAACCACTGAAGGAACTGCAGATATCGGCAGGGAATGCCATCATCTACGACTACGACAATGCGCATCCGGCATACTTCATCCCTGTGCTCTTCTTTAAGGCGGTGGACCACCACCTGCAGTCGGGAATGGACAACATGAACTCCATGATGTTCATGGACATCTCGGTGAAACCCCTGCCGAATACACACCTCTATGCCACTGTATTCGTGGATGAGCTGGCGGTGAAGAGGATCTTCGATCCGGATGAATTTAACTACCTGAGCATAAAGGGAGGCCTCAGACTGAATAACCTGATCGAAAACACATGGTTCGGAGCGGAATATACATGGACCAACGTGTATCCCTTCCGCCATTATGTGCCTACCCTTAGCTATGAGTCAAACCGGTACAACCTGGGCCATTACCTCACCGACAATGCGCAGGAATTTTTTGCCACTGCCGGATACAGGCCTTTCCCTCTTACCGCGTTTGAAATAAGCTATACCCGTTGCCTAAAAGGCCCTGATCATACAGTGCTGGGATCACCACGGCTGGGTATCATCCCTTTTACCCCCATAGTGTGGGAGTCGGATGCCGTGGCACTGAAAGCCAGCTGGCAGGTGATAAATGATGTGTGGGTGTACGGAGGATATACATGGCAGCATGTGAGAGGCGAACAGGGCTACCTCGATCTGTACACTCCGGCATTCATGCAGGGGAAGAAGGGAATGATAAATCTGGGAGTGAAAATAGGCTCGTTATAGTAATAAAAAAGAAACGCAAAGGCGCAAAGGCGCGATGGAATAGTGCAGGACGTGAAAAGGGAACGCAAAGGCAATGGAATATTGCAGGGTGTGAAAGGAAACGCAAAGGCGTATAGGCGAAAAGTGATACTACAAAATGTACAAAGCTTCTGGGGGATTTTTTTCATCCTTCCCAACACGTCCTGGTGATTTTTTTGCGCCTTTGCGCCTTTGCGTTCCTTTTTCCCACGTTAGAGGATACCTGTTTCCTCAACCTCTGATCTTACTGCCATATTATTGTTAGGTGCGATTATTTTTCAAAAAAATCTTCCCCATTTCCCCAATCACCGCTTCCATCCTTTCAAACTCAATCCCCACCGCCCCCTTCACCTTCTCATTCGAAAAATACACCTGCCTTATTCCTGCGCGTGCCGTCTCCGGGGTGATAACACGTGTTCCGGTGAACAGCGACCTTACCCCATCCAGCCGTGCAGCAGTCATGGCCATGAAAGGAGTAGCTTCTATGGCAGGAGGGCGGACATTCAGGCTGGCGGCGATCATCTCAAAGACTTCCTTATAGGAGAGGTTCTCCGCGGAGATGATGAACCTTTCCCCCGAGATATCACTGTTCATGAGGCGTATTATGCAGTCCGACACATCCTTTACCGACACGAAGCCCGTCACACCACAGGTATAATACCTGAGTCCCTTGTAAATGGTGGTGAACATGGAAGAGGAACCCTTGTCCCAAAAGCCGGGACCAAAGATGATGGACGGGTTCACTATCACCGCATTAAGGCCCTCTTCCATACCCCGCCATACTTCCATTTCCGATTTGAACTTGCTGATGGCATACCCTGTGTTTTTCTTGTCGGGCCGCCAGATCATATTCTCGGTAACAGCTTCTCCCCGGGCGGCTTCACCCAGGGCTGAGGTGGAACTCACATGACACAACTTTTCAATGCCCAGGTCGAGACATGCATTGACAATGTTGGCCGTTCCTGTCACGTTATTAACGATCATCCGGTTACGGTCGCGCGGGTTGAACGACACAAACGCGGCGGCATGGTAAAGCCGGGAAGTTCCCTCCAGCGCATCGGCAACAGAATCGTAATCCAGGATATCAACATCCACCCACTCAATACGTTTAAAAAGAGAGTCAGGATCAGAGGTGTAGCAGGAAAATACATGCCGTATGGCTTCGGTATTGCTGGTTTCCCTCTTTAACGCCCGTATATTTTCCGTTGAAGAAGAAAGAAGATCAAACAATACCCTGGATCCAAGCAGGCCTGTGGCGCCGGTGATGGTGATCATGGTTTTTCAGCAAAGATAGGGAAAAAGTGGTTACGTGGGTGAGTGGTTACGTGGTTGAGTAATTGAGTAATTGAGTAATTGAGTAACAGGTTGCAGAAAAAAAATAGGGAAAACAATTGGTTTTATTGCTGCCTTCTTCGACGCTGTCCGGCAGAAAAAGCCGGACAGGTCTGGCTTGGTTGATAAT
>ENA-ORXD01000408-ORXD01000408.1-sediment-metagenome-genome-assembly--contig:-NODE-408-length-56493-cov-4.034441_pt1 | contig 56493 bp, 54 predicted proteins | sample MGYA00237862_ERZ511471 | MGnify/ENA metagenome assembly ERZ511471
ATATGCTTCGGGCTCTTCGCGCAAATCAATCGGGAAAGAAACGCGCTGTTCCGGCTGGGGAGCGGCGCGGTAAGCGGGGCGGATGCTCATCGGGGTTCGTACGTATAAAGTCATTGTATTGCTCCTTGTTATGATCGTCAGATCTAATTTAATCGGTTGATGTTGATGTTCTTATCTTACCGGATCAATATTTGAATTTTGAAAGCGGAGGATTGGATTTGTATCAATAGAATGTATGAAATTTATTAGCGGCTCATTGAGCCAAACCTGCGCTTGAATTTGTGGTAAGATTACAGCTTGCACTTGTGAAAAATGCTAAGTATTCCTTAATAAAACACTTCCATCACACCTCTTTTATGGTATGATGTGTGTTCGGAGAAACAAAAATGGATGAGAAAATAACAATAATTGAAGGGCCTCCTCCTACTTTTGATCTGGTTGATGATGGGTGGGCTTTGGGCCTGAATGAGGGCCCGTTTTTATATGACCTGGCACTGACCCATGTCCGGACTTTCAATGGTCCCTCCCTGGTGGAGCGCTGTTACCGGGCCTGGCAGAAGAAAGAACCAATCTACCTGCATTACCGGAACGATATGGGGCTGGAGGAAATGGCGCTGATCATGGCAGCCCGCTCTGTTGAAACACCGGATGGGCAGGTGCTTTTGCTGTGGACCCGGCATAAACCTGAAGATCTCGAAGTTGAGATTGATATCGAATATGATGATGGCGATGACGATGAGGATGAGGATGATGAGGAAGATTTCTAAATCTTCGCCCTGATCATCCGCAGGTCGCTATACATAAAACCATATACCCGCTCTGATCCTGGGGCGGGTATTTTCTTTGTGCAGATAAAATACTATTTTCCTGAAAATGTTATAATCAACCTATGCGTACAAATAGACAAAAAATATTGCTGGCTGTGCTGGCATTGGTAATCCTCGCGGGAATATTGTTTGCGATTCCCCCGATCCGCGAGCGGGTGATGTGGCGGGTGGATCAGTTGCGGGTCAGCCTTTTTTACCGCTTCCGACCCCCTGAAAAAGAGGTGTTTGTTCCTCAAGAGGCGCAGCCGCGGCCGACCGCGACACCCACCATCGCGCCTACTTTCACCAGTACCCCAGAAGAACCGGAAGATACCCCCACACCCCAGCCCACTCCAACCCCTTTGCCGGGTGAGGTGGCCTTAGATGGGATAACCTATACCGACCAGCACGGACTTTGGAATTACTGCGCTCCTGCCAACCTGGCTATGCAGCTTTCGTTTTGGGGCTGGGAAGGAGATCGGGTTGATATTGGCACCTATGTAAAGCCGTTTGAGAAAGATAAAAACGTGATGGCCTATGAACTGTCCGATTACGTCACCGAGCAGACCGATCTGCAGTCGGCTTTGCGTTACGGCGGCACGCTCGAACTGGCGAAAGCGTTGATCGCCAACGGCTATCCAGTCTTGATCGAGAAAGGTACTTATATCCGGGAGACATCCACCGGTAAAGTGAGCTGGATGGGGCATTACAATGTCATCACCGGCTATTCTGACCAAGCTCAGGAGTTTATTGTCCAGGATTCTTATTACACACCGGATTACCGGATCGCCTATGACCTGCTGGCCAGCGAGTGGCGCGCATTCAACAATGTGTTCGTGGTGGTCTATCCTCCCGAAAAGCAAGATGAAGTCTTTGAGATTTTAGGAGAATACGCCGACCCTGAACAAAGCAACCGGATCGCGGCACAGATCGCTTCGGATGAAATCTACACCCTTTCGGATGTGGATAAATTCTTTGCCTGGTTCAACCGCGGCTCCAGTTTGGTCAACCTTCAGGATTATTATGGGGCAGCCGCGGCGTATGATGAGGCCTGGAGCTACTATGCCACTTTACCCGAAGAAGGCCGTCCGTGGCGGATCACCTGGTACCAAACCGGCCCGTATTTTGCGTATTTCTATGCCGGGCGGTACCAGGATGTGGTCAACCTGGCGACACAAACCATTGATGGCGCCGTTGAGCCCTACCTGGAAGAAAATTTTTACTGGCGCGCCCGGGCATATACCGCTTTGGGTGACTTTGATTCGGCGGTTCAGGATCTGAGGACCAGTCTGGAATATCACCCTGATTTCACACCCAGTGTTGCATTCCTTCGGGAACTGGGTTATTCAGAATAACGATGCTTAAAATCCTTCACTTCGCAGACGCGCATATAGATATTGCCGCGCATGGCCGCCGTGACCCGGAAACCGGGCTGCCATTGCGGGTGCTCGATTTCCTCAAAGCGCTGGATCATATTGTGGATACAGCCATATCGCAGAAGGTAGATCTGGTTCTGTTCGGTGGTGATGCCTATAAAGACCGGACGCCGGTGCCTACTTTCCAGCGGGAATTTGGAAAACGGATCATCCGCCTGTCCGAGGCAGGGATCCCCACGGTGCTGCTGGTGGGAAACCATGACCTTTCACCTGCCACCGGGCGGGCGCACGCGCTGCAAGAGTTCGACACCCTCCAGGTGCCGCATGTGCATGTCATCAGCCAGCCCTGCTTCTGGAAACCGGAGGATCTGGAAGGCCTGCCGCTTCAAATCATCGGTCTGCCCTGGGTGTCGCGTTCCAGTCTTATGGCGGCGCTTCAGCTTGAGGGAGATCAAATCAGCCAGATCTATTCAGAGCTGGAAACCCGGTTGAGTGAACTGGTCCAGCAATGGCTGCAGGAGGTGGACCCAGCGCTGCCTGTCATCCTTACCGCGCATATGTCGGTGCAGGGCGCGAAGTTTGGAGGGGAGCGCAGTGTGATGCTTGGCAATGACCTGGTATTGTCGGGCGGTTTGGTGCGCGATCCGCGTCTGGATTACGTTGCGTTGGGGCATATCCACAAAGCCCAGAATCTGAACGATGGCAATCATCCCCCGGTGATCTATCCGGGTTCGATTGAGCGGGTTGATTTTGGCGAAGCGGAGGATGAAAAATACTTTGTGATTGCCGAAGTGGAAAAAGGCAACACGACGGTTGTGTGGCATAAATTGGCAGGACGTCCCTTTATTGACCGCAGCGTGATGCTTGATTCACCGGATAACACGCTGGAACAGATGATTTCCGGGTTACCCTCTCGCGAAAACCTGCGTGACGCGATTGTTCGCCTTATCGTTTTGTACCCACGAATCTGGGAGGCGAGCCTGGATGAAAAGGGCATCCGTCAATATGCTGAAGAGGCTTTTGAATTTCACCTGGTGCGCCGCCCCCAGATGGACGCCCGCATCCGGCTCCCCAATGACCAGGCCATCAGTACAATGAACCATCTCGAACTGCTGGAAATTTACTGGCGGTCGGTCAATCTTGAAAAGGATGAAATGGAAGACCTTCAAAAATCTGCCGGTGAGATCATGGCTGAAATTCGGGGGACTTGAGGATGTTAACGGGAAAAATTTTGGGGCTTTCCCCGCGCGTGCTTTCTGTATAAAGGGGTTTCTAACAAGGATTTTTTGGTTGGTATGACATCAAGCATTGGGTTTCAGATCGTCCTGATATTGCTATTGATTTTGATCAATGGCGTCTTTGCCATGTATGAACTCGCCATGGTTTCGTCCCGCAAGATCCGGCTCCAGCAACGCGCGGAAGACGGCGATAAATCTGCCAAAGCTGCGCTGGAGCTGATCAAGCATCCCAACCGACTGCTTTCTACAGTTCAGGTTGGAATCACGCTGGTAGGGATCTTCTCGGGCGCGCTGGGTGGCGCGACATTGGCAGAACTTCTGGCGCCACTGATCGCGAAAATACCGCTGCTGACGCCATACAGCGAAGTGATTGCGCTGGTACTGGTGGTATTAACGATCACTTATCTCTCCCTGGTAGTCGGAGAGTTGATCCCAAAACGACTGGCCCTCAGCGCCCCTGAGAATATCGCGGCGGCGCTCGCAATCCCGATGAGCTGGCTTTCAAAATTAGCATTACCAGTTGTCTGGCTGCTTAGTGTATCCACCGATCTGGGAGTCCGGCTGCTGGGTGTCAGGCCAACCAAAGAACCACCCATCACGGAAGAAGAGATCAAGCTCCTTATCGAACAGGGAACGCAAGTGGGGGTGTTTGAAGAAGCGGAACAGGATATTGTCCAGAGTGTTTTTCGTCTGGGAGATCGAAGGGTTGACCAGATCATGACACCCCATACCGAGATTGTATGGCTTGACCTGGATGACCCGGTAGAGGAGAACATTCAAAAAGCGCTGGATACCCGCTTCACGCGCTTCCCGGTTGGTCAGGGCAGCCTGGATAATGTGCAGGGAATCCTGCTGTCAAAAGACCTCTTTGTTGAACGCATGAAGGGGAACGAAATTGATCTGAAATCCATGCTGCATGCTCCCCTGTATGTGCCGGAGAGTATGCCGGCGCTTAACGCCCTGGAGGAAATTCGAAACTCTGGTTTGCTGATTGCGATGGTCGTGGATGAATTTGGTGGAATTTTGGGGATGGTGACCCTGCTGGATATCCTTAAAGCCATTGTGGGAGAAATACCCCGGCAAGGGTCGGATCAAGAACCGCTTATCGCTCAGCGGGCGGATGGAAGCTGGCTGGTAGATGGATTGATTCAGGTGGATGAATTGAAAGAAGTTCTTAATATCGATATGCTGCCTGAAGAGGCGCGTGTTGGATACCAGACCCTGGGCGGATTGATGATGAGCCGGTTAGGAGATATCCCCGCTGCCGGGCAGTATTTTGATTGGGAAGGTTTCCGCTTTGAAGTGGTGGATATGGACAGCAGAAGAGTGGATAAGGTGATGATTATTCCCGCTGGTTTATTGAAAGAGGATGAAAAGAAAGCACGGACAGAAAAAGGGGAAAAGCAATGATCCCGCGGAAGTTGCGTCTGTCAGGATTCTTATCGTATCTTGAGCCGGTTGAGATCGATTTCACCCAGTTTGATCTTGCCTGCATTTCCGGAGCGAATGGCGCGGGTAAATCCTCTTTGCTGGACGCGATCACCTGGGTTTTATTTGGACAGGCCCGCCGTCGGGATGAATCGCTGATCAACAGCTACGCGGACACGGCTGATGTTTCTCTGGATTTTGAATACGAAGATAGCACCTACCGGGTGCAGCGCACCAACCAGCGTGGGAAAACCTCGGTTCTGGAATTCTACAACCAGAACCAGGATGGAAACTGGCGCCCGCTGACAGAACATTCTCTGAGAGAAACTGAAGCGCGTATTCAGCAGACTCTCTCGATGGATTATGAAACTTTTATCAACGCTTCATTTTTCTTGCAAGGCAAGGCCGACCAGTTTGCCCAGCAGCGGCCAGGAGATCGCAAGCGCATTCTCTCCAGTATTTTAGGACTGGAAATCTGGGAAACATACCGTGAAGGGGCTTCCGTCAGACGTAAAAAACTTGAAAATGACTTGACTGGCCTTGAAAGCGTCCTGGATGAGATTGAAAGCGAGCTCCTTCAAGAGGATGAGCGCCGGCGGCGGCTCCAATCGCTGCAGGAAACATTAAAGCAGTTGTCAATAGTACGGCAGGCCAAAGAAAACGCTCTGGAGCAGCAGCGCCGGTTAATAGCCTCCTTTGAAGAGCAGCGCCGGATGGTGGAAGTTCTCGCCAGACAGGTTGAAGCCTCGCGCCAGCGGGTTGAACAGCGCGCAGCAGACCTGGAAGCCAGACAGCAGGAATACCACCAATATCAGGTTCAGCTTGATTCAGCGCAGGAAATTGAAGCGGCTTACGAACAATGGAAAATCGCGCAGCGCGATCTGGAACATTGGAATGAGATTGCCGGACAATTCCGCGAGCAGGAAACCCTGCGTGCAGGTCCGCTGATCGAAATTGAGCGCGAGCGCTCACGGCTTGAACAAGAGCGGGAGACACTTGAGATCAGGAAAAAGAAAATTTCGGAGCTGGAACAGCAGCTCCCGGAACTTGAGATTCAGCTTGGCGAACAATCACAACGCATCGCGGATATTGTGGAAAAATTAACGAGACAGGCAGCGCTGGATGAGGAGATGAAATCTCTGCAGCAGCAGCAATCGGACCTTACCGCTGATAACCGGCGTCTGAGGCAGGAGATGAACGAGTTGCGGGAGCGGATTGAACGGCTGGAGCACGCAGAAGGGGCCGCGTGCCCGCTTTGCGGACAATCGCTGGAGCAGGATGATCGTCTTGGTTTGATCCGGCAGTTGGAAGCCGAAGGCCAGGAAAAAGGAGATCACTTCCGTAAAAATCAGGAACTGGTGCGGGAAGGAACTCAGCGTATTCAGGAGATCGAGATCGAGCTCAGTGATTTAAAAAAGGAAGATGCGAAACTCCGCCAGCATCAGCGCCAACTCGACCAGCTGGAGTCTGGAAAGCAGCATATCCAGGATGAGCTATCCCACTGGCAGGCAGTTGAAGAAAAACGTTATTTTGAGGTGTCACAGGTCTTGGAGCAGGAAGCGTTTGCGATGGAAGCACGCGGAAAGCTAGAAAAAATTGATCTCGCCCTGAAAGAGATTGGTTATGACGCAGCGGCCCATGACGCCGCTCGGACGCAGGAACAGTCACAGCGCGACAGCCAGGAGCGGTTCCGGAAGCTGGAAATCGCGCGGGCCTCGCTGACACCGTTGGGGCGGGAAATCGATAGCCTCAAACTTCAACTGGCTGACGCTGAAAGTGAAGCGCAGAAATCGGAAGAAGAACACCGGTTGGCCGCAGAGAAATACCAGAAAGCGATGGAAGGACTTCCGGATATCCGCCAGGTTGAAACCGAGTTGTTTCAGGTTCAGGAAGAAGAAAACCAGGTCCGCATGCAGGTTGGCGGCGCGATCCAGTCGGTTGAAGTCTTGAAAACACTCCAGGGCCGAAAGAAGGAACTGGCCCAACAGCGCGATGAAATCATGGTTAAGATCACCCGGCTCAAAACCCTGGAGCGCGCCTTTGGCAAGGACGGCGTGCCGGCTTTGCTGATTGAACAAGCCCTGCCCGAGATCGAATCGCATGCCAATGAAATCCTGGACCGTCTCAGTGCCGGTAACATGTCTGTCCGGTTTGTGACCCAGAAGGATTACAAAGACAAGAAGCGGGATGATAAGCGCGAGACACTTGAGATTGAGATCAATGATGCCGCCGGTGCCCGGGCGTATGAACTGTTTTCGGGGGGGGAAGCCTTTCGGGTCAATTTTGCCATCCGGCTGGCTTTGTCGCGGGTATTGGCCCGCCGCGCCGGTGCCAGGCTGCAAACCCTGGTGATTGACGAGGGTTTTGGCAGCCAGGACGCGGTTGGCCGCCAGCGACTGGTGGAAGCGATCAATCTGGTAAGCACTGATTTTAAGAAGATTTTGGTCATCACTCACCTGGAAGAATTGAAAGACGTTTTTCCGGCGCGCGTTGAGGTTGAGAAAAGCGGCCGGGGCTCGCGGGTCAGTGTGCTGGTATGAGCCCGGTTAACGCTCGTTTGGGTTTGCAGCAGCGTGTGCTGCCGGAGTACCGGGTGACATTCTTCGATCTGCTGGCTGGCAGCTTCACCGGGGGCATGAGCCTTTTCGCGGGCTTACCCCGTTCGGAAGAATCTATCGCGCAGGGCGATCTCCGTCTGGCGCAAACCTGGAAGGCAAACAACCTCCACCTGTTTGGCGGAAAATATTACCTGTGCTGGCAGTCCGGCCTGCTGGATTGGCTGGACACCTGGCAACCTGATATATTGATTCTGGAAGCGAACCCCCGGTACCTGCATTCTCGGGCGGCGGTGCGCTGGATGCATCGCAGGGCCAGGCCGGTACTGGGGTGGGGATTGGGCGTGCCGCCTGCGCGTGGGGTTGGCGCCGCAGCGCGTTCCTGGCTAAGGCGTAGTTTTCTAGCTCAGTTTGACGCCATGATCACCTATAGCGCCAAAGGCGCCGCGGAATACAAGGCTTGTGGTTTCCCGGAAGACCGTATTTTTATCGCGCCTAATGCTGTTGCCCCGAAACCAGTCCAGCCGGCGCCGGTTCGCCCGGATTCATTTAACGCGGGCAAAGCAGTGGTTTTGTTTGTGGGGCGTTTGCAGGCCCGTAAGCGGTTGGATCTCTTGTTTAGAGCCTGCGCGCTTTTGCCAGAACATCTTCAACCCCAGGTATGGGTGGTGGGTGATGGCCCTGCCAGAGACGAAATCGAACTGCTTGCAAAAGAGATCTATCCAGCGGCGGCATTTTTTGGCGCGCTGCACGGCGAAGCGCTTGCTCCTTATTTTGAAGGCGCGGATTTGTTTGTTTTGCCCGGGACGGGCGGATTGGCGGTTCAACAGGCCATGTCTTTTGGCATGCCGGTTTTGGTCGCAGAGGCAGATGGCACCCAGGTGGATTTGGTGCGTCCAGAAAATGGTTGGTGCGTGGAGCCCGGCAACCTCTCAGACCTGACGAAAACGCTTGAAGAGGCCCTGAGCGACGTCGGACGGCTGCGCCGGATGGGTGAGCAGTCCTATCAAATTGTTTCGCAACAGATCAACCTTGAAAAAATGGTCGAAGTCTTTGAAGAAGCAGTCCGGTCTGTGTGGAGAGAAAACTGATGCGGATATTGCTGGTTGCTGACGGGAGAAGCCCGATCACGTTTCGCTGGATTAAGGGGCTGAGCGCGCTTCAGTATGAAGTTGTTTTGGTATCCACTTTCCCCTGCGAGAAGCCGCCTGAGGTCGAAACCCTGTATGTGCTGCCCCTGGCATTTTCAGGTCTGGCTGGCAGTCAGGTGAATCAAAAGACAGCCGAAAGCCAGGCCAGTACCAGCCGTTTGCGGCGCAGTGTATCCCGTTTCCGGTCCCTGTTTCAGAGAGGGAGGTATTGGTTCGGCCCACTTACTGTCCGTTACTATGCTTCGCGCTTTCGCAGAATTGTGGAGGCTGAAGCTCCGGATTTGATTCATGCTTTGCGGATTCCCTTTGAAGGGATGCTGGCGGCAACCGCTCCACAGGGTGTGCCGGTTCTGGCATCTATTTGGGGAAATGACCTTACCCTTCACGCGGTGGGCTCTCCGTGGATGCGTCGGTGGACAGAACGGGTAATGAACCGGTTGGATGGGCTGATGGCAGACGCTCAACGCGATATTCGTTTGGCACAGCAATGGGGTTACCTTGCCGATAAGCCTTCCCTGGTAGTTCCCGGTTCTGGTGGGATCGATCTGGATGAGATAGCGCGCGCTGAGACGTCTATGGCCGGACTTGAGAAGTATGGTGTTTCAGCGAACCAGCCTTTTGTGGTTAATCCGCGAGGATTCCGTCCAGGAAGCGTGCGCAACGATGTGTTTTTTCAGTCAATCCCCTTGATTTTAGAGCGTCACCCCGATGTAAAGTTTATCTGTCTGGCAATGCAAGGTCAGGAAGAAGCCAATCGCTGGGTGCAGCAATTCAAAATTGGATCACAGGTCCGTTTGCTGCCGTATTTGGCACAATCTGAATTATGGCAGCTCTTTCGAAACGCAAAGGCTTCGGTATCCATCAGCACGCATGATGGGACGCCGAATTCTCTTCTGGAAGCGATGGCCTGCGGATGTTTCCCGATTGTGGGGGATATTGAATCCCTGCGCGAATGGATTACCCCGGGGGTAAATGGTCTGCTGGTGGAGCCAGGCAAGCCGCAGGATGTAGCTGAGGCGGTTATTCTAGCCCTGAACAACGAAGCATTGCGCCAAAAGGCGGCGGCAGAAAACAGGAAGATCATTGAGGAACGTTGTGAGGTTGACTTCGTCCGCGGCCAGATTGAAGTTTTTTACGACAGCGTATTAAATAAATAACGGCTGCTCATTAGCAGCCGCTTTTGCAGAGTTTAAATTTCTCTTACCACCAGATTCTGAACCAACTTTCAGACAAGGTGCTGGTTCCCGAATAGTCAACCTTTACATCCACATTCACCACCTGTTTTACAGGGAAGTCGCCGACATTGAACTCAAAAACACTGATTCCATTTTCATCTGTAGCAGGCGCGCGGTAAGCATCTCCCAGCTCGCCGGGTTTGTGAATATTGATGGTGATCATAGCCCCTTGAACAGGCTTCAAGTTTTTGTCCCGGACCACCACAAAAACCTGCTGGGAACTGTTGGCTGGGATAAGCGCTTTGGAGACAAATGTGTTGGCTTTGACTTCAGGGATAGCAGAGAGAATGATGTTTCGACCGGTGGTCTCCAAACCATTAGAGCCAACCCTCTGGTTATAGTAAATCTGTCCCAGATTGGATACGCCGATCTTTTGTCCGGCAGGCAGTTCAGGGCGCCATTCCAGCCGCGCGTTTTCAAAGTATTGCACAATGCGCCCATTCTGTTCAATCAGATTAGAGATTGGATCGCCAAGATATTTGGCGCCATTGTGGGCTTCATAGAACCGCAGGAAATCATAGCAAACTTGCTTGCCAGTCGCGGCAGAAGTCCGGCAGGCTGTATTCATGGTGTTCAACGGGGTGGCGGCTGCGTTTTCGTCGTAGAGTAATTTGCCAAGCGGCGCGATCTTTACTGAAGGACCATCTTTGCCGGACGTAATGTCCAACCGCATATGCTGGAAGTATTGAGTCCTTTGACCATCATTTTCATCGGTGAATTCTTCGGTGATCGGGAAACCAAACAGCAGCATGGCATCTTCCACGCTCTGATAGTATTCCAGAATGACACCCGTTATGGAATGTCCAGTCTCTTCAAAGTAAAGCACATCCGTCGACTGCGCTTTGACAGGGCTGGACAGCACCACAGACAGGGCAAGGACAAGGGTTATTCCAATCAGTGTAAGTTTTTTGATTTCCCGCATAGTCCAATTATAATGGATTATTGATGAGGATACAACTAATATCTTTAATATTTTTTAATGTGATAGAAAAATTCCATTGCATGTGAAAAAGTCGTAAAACTTCCATTTTCAGGCAGCCAAAAGATAAACAAGGATCCTTTTGTTAGAAAAGTATATGCATTTTCAGATAGGTCTTGTCAACAATTCTTGTAGGGAATATAATATCTCTTCGAAAGATAATGCGGATTCGATGAAAATTTAATCCGTGAGAGGTGTTTTATGCCAATTTATACCTATCGATGTGAAAGTTGCGGTTTTCAGTTCGAGAAGAAACAGAAGTATTCAGATCCACCTTTAACACGATGTCCTGAGTGTGAGAAAAAAGAGCTGCGAAAAGTGTACACTCCGGTCGGGATTGTCTTTAAGGGTTCTGGGTTTTATGCCACCGATAACCGCTCGCCCTCAGGAGCCAGCCGGGCTGCCAGTGGACATACTGACGATAAAACTGCTTCACCATCCAGCAGCGCAGAAAGCAAAGACTCTGCCGCATCACCTGCTAGCACTGCCTCTTCACCAACTTCGACCGATAACCCCACCTCATCCACAAAGAGCAAAAAGAACGATTAGCCCCTGGCAAATCGAAAATAATTTGATAAGTGCCAATACCCGGTCAGCGACTGGGTATTGCTTTAATTCATTTTTTTGCTCTTTGGATTCTTTAACAAATGATCTGAAGCCTATGGCGCGATTTTTTAAGATTAAAAAATGGGAGACTCTTTATACCGGCATGCTATAATGACTTTAGTTTGAGGGATAATAAATGAAACATCAATAAATTCAGGATGGGTTTATGTCATTTGTTCACCTGCACGTACATTCGCAATATTCATTGCTGGATGGCTTCAGCAGTATTAAAAAACTGGTCTCGCGGACGAAAGAAATGAATATGCCCGCGGTGGCCCTGACAGATCACGGAACCATGTTCGGGGTGATCGAGTTTTTTAATGCCGCCAAAAAAGCAGGAGTGAAGCCAGTGATTGGACTGGAAGCATACCTCGCTCCGCGCAGGATGACAGACCGCGACCCGCAGTATGACAAAAAAGCCTTCCACCTGTTACTGCTCGCAGAGAATGATGCCGGTTACCAGAACCTTCTTCAGATTGCCAGCGCTTCGCAATTGGAAGGTTTCTATTACAAACCCAGAATTGATCATGAGTACCTGGCGGCGCATTCGGAAGGATTGATTTGTACTTCTTCCTGTATGGCCGGAGAAATCCCCCAGACCATCCTCACCAAAGGCCTGGAATATGCCAGAGAAAAACTGGATTGGTATTACCAGGTATTTGGCCCGAACAACTTTTTCCTGGAACTGCAGAAGCACAATATTAAAGAATTGGACCAGATCAATAAGGCTTTGCTGGAACTGGGCAGGCAGTACAATTCGCGTTTCATCGCGACAAATGACGCCCATTATGTGGATAAGGCCGACGCGAAATACCAGGATATCTTGCTGGCGATACAAACCGGTTCATTGATCACAGACCCCAACCGGTTCAAAATGACGGATGATTCATATTACCTGCGCTCTCCGGAGGAAATGGCCGCGTTGTTTGTTGAAGTTCCCGAAGCGATCAGTAACACGCTTATGATCGCGGAGCGATGCAATGTGGATTTGACCCCGAATGGCTATCATTTGCCGATCTTTGATGTACCGCAGGGCTATACCGCTGAGACCTACCTCCGTGAGCTTTGTGAAAAAGGATTGCGGGAACGCTACGGCTCGCATGCTGAAGATGAAGCAGTGCGCCAGCGCCTGGATTATGAACTGGGTGTTATCCACAGGATGGAGTTTGATGCATACTTCCTCATCGTGTGGGACCTGTGCGAATACGCCAACAGTCTTAACATCTGGTACAATGCCCGTGGTTCGGCGGCCGGATCGCTGGTCGCGTATACTCTGGGCATCACCAATGTGGAGCCTTTGAGTCACGGGTTAATCTTTGAACGCTTCCTGAACCCCAGCCGCGTCAACATGCCCGATATCGACCTTGATTTTCAGGATGATAAACGTGCTGCAATCATGCAGTATTGTGCGACAAAGTACGGCGAAGACCGGGTATCGCAAATTATCACCTTTGGCACCATGGCCGCGCGCGGAGCGATTCGGGATGTGGGGCGGGTGATGGATATCCCGCTTTCGGAGGTGGATCGGGTCACTAAACTGATCCCGGCCATTCCAGGGAAGCCAGTCACCATTCAGGAGGCTCTGGAAACCGAGTCTGAACTCAAGCAGCTGTATGACGAGACTCCTTACCTGAAAGAGCTTCTGGATACCGCTACCCAGATGGAGGGATCCATCCGGAATGCGGGGACGCACGCATGTGGTGTGATCATCACCGATAAACCGATTACCAATTACGCTCCGCTGCACCGCCCAACCTCCAACTCGGATGATATCCCCATCAGCACTGTGGCCCAGTTTGAAATGTCTGTGGTGGATTCAATGGGCCTGCTCAAGGTTGATTTCCTGGGTTTGTTAACTCTGACGGTAATGCAGCGCGCCTGTGAATTGATCCACAACCGCCACGGCATCCGCCTGAACCTGGACAACATCCCCCTCGAAGACCCGGAAACTTTCGCCCTTCTGGGAAATGGTCAGACCGCCGGTGTGTTCCAGCTGGAAGGCACGGGGATGACCCGTTATTTGATGCAGATGAAGCCGAAGAATGTCGCCAACATTATCGCTATGGTGGCACTCTACCGCCCGGGACCGCTGGATTTTATTCCCTCGTACATCCGGCGGATGCATGGGGAAGAAAAAGTAACCTATCATCACCCCAAATTGAAACCCATTTTTAACGAGACATTTGGCATTCCAATTTACCAGGAGCAGATTATGTTTGCCGCCATGGAACTGGCCGGCTACACAGCTTCTGAAGCGGATGGATTGCGGAAAGCAATTGCCAAGAAAAAAGCTGAGCAGATCACAATCCACCGCAATCAATTCATTCAGGGCGCTCAAGAGCGTGGAATTGAAAAGGAAATCGCCGAAGCCATCTTTACAGATTGGGAGAACTTCGCCCGCTATGGTTTCAACAAAAGCCACGCGGCGGATTATGGGATCATTGCCGTTCAGACCGCTTATCTGAAAACCCATTACACGGTTGAGTACATGACCGCGCTGCTTTCGGCGTCTAAAAACGACTCGGCAAAGGTGGCCCTGTATGTGGCGGACTGCCGCGCGATGGGAATTGACGTGCTTCCGCCGGATATCAGCAGCAGCGGCTGGGATTTCACCATTGAAGACCGCTCCGATCTGCCCCCTGCGATCCGTTTTGGCCTGGGCGCGGTCAAGAATGTGGGTCAGGGGCCGGTTGAATTTATTCTTGAGGCCCGCAACGAGAAACCTTTTAGCGACCTGAATGACTTTGTGTACCGCGTGGATCTGCGCCATGTCGGAAAGCGGGCTCTGGAAAGCCTGATCCGGGTTGGTGCGCTGGATGTTTTCGGTGCGCGTTCCGCCCTGCTGGAAGCGATGGACCGTCTTGTGTCTGTCAGCACCAGTCATTTTCGCGCCTTGCAGGCCGGCCAGATGAGCTTCTTTGGGGCTATGGACGGGATTGAAGAGCAGATTGAACTTCCCATTTCTTTCATGATTGACGCCAGGGAGCAGCTGGAGTGGGAGCGCGAACTCCTCGGACTGTATGTCTCTGACCATCCCCTTTCACCCTATATGGCAGTGCTGAGAAACAAGGTGTCGCATTCTTCGGCTGAGCTTGAGGAAGCAAAAAACCGCCAGAAAGTAGTGGTTGCTGGCATGATCACTCGCATCCGCCGTCATGACACCAAAACTGGCAAGCGGATGGGTTTTGTGACGATTGAGGATCTGCAGGGAAGCGTGGATATGCTGCTTTTCCCTCGGGTTTGGGAGCAATATGGCAGCCGGATTGCCGTGGACCAGGTTGTGTCGGTTGAAGGTCGAGTGGACCGGGAAAGCGGTGAACCTAAAGTGCTGGTGGATACCCTTTCAGAGGTGGTCCTCGATGATCTGGCGACGGAGCCAGACGGCGGTGAGTTTGTTGCGGATTTCCCTGACCTGATGGGAATGGATGGGTTTGAAATAGAAGAAGAGACGGAAGAAGAAGAGGAGTCGCCGCAGACCGTAAAAATCAATGATCAGACCCCACCTTATAACCCCGGCAAACCAGCTCCGCCTGATGCCGCGCAAAACAGGCAAAGTTATGAAGAGGAACTTCCTCCACTGCCAGAAGATGATGATTGGATGCTGGGAACTTCACAGGATTTTGATAAACCGGAGGAGAAAAAAGAACAGCCGAAATCTGTGACCGGCACTCCCCCTGCGCCACCTGCCAGGGGTGCGGAACTACATGCTCTGGAGCCGCCCACGCTGCCAAAAGGTCCAACGGTGGACAGGCTGCCAATTTCTTACCTGGTGCCTCCAGTCAGTTTTGGGGGATTGATCGGGGAGGAAGAAACCGAAAGGCCCCGAATGTTGACGGTGGAGTTTAAATCCTGTGAGGACAAAGAACGGGACACCCGGCGCGTAAAACGGGTCTATGGAATGCTTCGTTCCTCGCCAGGAAAAGATCGTTTCTCATTTATGATCCGCGAGAAAGAACGCAAGTATCTGGTTGAATTTCCCAATGAGACCACCGGAATCACCCCGGAGCTGATTGGCAGATTGACATTTGTAATGGGGGAGGAGAACGTTCAGATCAGAGAGATCAAAATCCTGTAATCTCTAAACAGTTAAAACGAAACAAGGCTTCGGGAATTCCCGAAGCCTTGTTGATTTTTTTATTCTTCGTCCCGCTCGCGCAGGTGGGGGAAAAGGATCACTTCGCGGATAGTGCGGTTGTTGGTGAGCAGCATGGTTAACCGGTCCACACCGATGCCAAATCCGCCGGTGGGAGGCATCCCGTAAGCCATGGCGCGCAGGTAATCTTCGTCCAGCGGGTGGCGTTCTTCGTCTTCCGTCTCATAAGCTCTGCCCATTTCGACGAAGCGGCTTTCCTGATCCAGCGGGTCGTTGAGTTCGGAGAAAGCGTTGCACAGTTCCATACCACCCACAAAACCCTCAAAGCGCTCAACGGTTTGTGGGTCGCCTGGTTTGGATTTTGCCAATGGCGAGATATCCCGCGGGTAATCAAACAGGAAGGTCGGCTGAATAAAGTTCGGCTCCAGGTAATCTCCCAGCATGGCGTCAATCAGTTTACCGCGTGTAGAACCCGGTTTTGAGGAGATACCTTTTTCTTTCATCGCCGCGGCCAGGCTTTCGGCAGTGGCGTGTTCTTCGATGTCAATACCCACCGCGTCAATCAAACCCTGACGCAGCTCAACCCGCTTCCAGGGGGGGCTCATGTCGATTTCCTGCCCATCGTACATGAATTTTCGCGTGCCGAGGACTTTATCGCACACAAATGCAAGCATATTTTCAGTCAGTTCCATCACTGTCTGGTAATCGGCGTAAGCCAAGTAAAACTCAAGCTGGGTAAATTCCGGGTTGTGTTTAAAGGAAACACCTTCATTGCGGAAATCACGCCCGATTTCATAAACCCGGTCGAACATACCCACCAGCAGCCGTTTCAGATAAAGCTCAAACGAGATACGCAGGTAGAGATCCTGTTTCAACTGGTTGTGGTGGGTTACGAAAGGCCGGGCTGCCGCGCCGCCATAGATCGGCTGGAGGATGGGGGTTTCCACTTCCAGAAAGCCGAGATCATCGAGATATTGCCGGAGTGCTTTGACCACATTTGCCCTGGTGCGGAACACCTCTCGCACATCAGGGTTAACCGCGAGATCGGCATAGCGTTGGCGGAAACGGGTCTCAGGATCGGAGAGGGTGGCGTGGCGGATGACTTCGCCATCCACCACCTCGTCCTTCGCGGGGGGAAGGGGGGTGATGGCCTTGGATAACATGGCGAACGAACTGACATGCACAGAAATCTCACCGGTACGAGTACGGAACAGCTTGCCGGAAGCTTCCATGAAGTCGCCCAGATCAAACAGTTCCTGGATCAGTTTCATTTTATCTGGACCGATCTCGTTGACGCGGAAAAACAACTGGATCCGGCCGCTGCCGTCCTCAATGTGGGCAAAGATGATCTTCCCCATGGGGCGCATGGCGCGGATCCGGCCGCCAACTGTAACCACAACCGGGTCTTCGGATTGAGCCTCTTCGGCTTTCAAAAAGGCTTCAATGGCTTTTTGGGTGGTGTGGGTGATATGGGATTGGATCGGGTAAGGTTCGATCCCCGCATCACGAAGCTGGTGGATTTTTTCCACCCGGTTTTTTTCCAGTTCATTCAATTGCATGCTAGTGCTTTCCTCTTGGTTACTTTTTGATACAGATGATCCAATTTTAAAAAACCCGCCCGAATCAATGAGGGGCGGGCTGATTTGACTGCTCCCACCGTTATTTCACTTCAAGAATCTTAACGGAGAATGATCCGGCAGGCGCGTTAACCTCAACGGTTTCACCGGCTTTGTGGTTCATCAGGGCTTTACCAAGCGGGGATTCGTTAGAGATTCGTCCCGCCAGCGGTTTAGCCTCCGCTGCGCCCACGATGGTGTACTCTTCTGAGTCTGTGCCGTCTTCCTGCACGACCACCTTGGAGCCAACGTGAATGACTCCGGGGGGAAGCTTCTCCTCATCAACGATCCTTGCGGTGGCTAAGAGGATCTCCAGTTCTTTGATCCGCCCTTCCACAAAGGCCTGTTCGTTTTTGGCTGCTTCGTACTCGGCGTTTTCGATCAGCTCGCCGCCTTCATCGATAGCAGCGCGCAAACGAGCAGCGATTTCTTCCCGTCGTTCATTGCGCAGCGTATCCAGTTCTTGTTGCAGTGTTTCGTAGCCCTCTCGGGTCAAGAAAGAGATTGACATTTTCCTACTCTTTGGTAATTTGATGGAAAAAGGCCTCCCGGAGCGGCGATTAAACGGAATTAAATCACCCCGGCTGGAGCGATTTTCATCATTTAATCGTTACTTGATCGAGGCCCATTTCGAGTACGCCATATAATATCACAAGATTAGTGGCCTTGCAAGATTTTATTAAGTGAATTTCTGCTGCCGGCGCTCAGAAGTGCAGTTTTCGGTCTTGTTTTAATGGATTTTCGCATTAAAATGAGTTTGCAAGGTTGTATAAGCAAATATTTTCAGGGAAAGATAAAGGTTAACGATGGCATTGGTTGTTTCGCTTCGACATGTAGTGGATGGATTGCAAATGGTCTCCAGTGATACCCGCGCTTACCTGAACAGGATCACCGGGGAATTGACAAATCTGAATGTTGCAGAACTTGATTTGATGGAAATGGCTGAGGAAGAAAATGTTGAGGACGGTCCGGATTGGCAGCGGGAATATTACCGAAAAATGGAAGAGATTCTATCCTCGGACGATTACCTGGTGCTCCCGGACAGCTTTGAAATCCATGAGTACAAAATAATGCAAGATTTTTGCTACACCATTCCGGATGATAATACCAGCGGCCTGTTCCTGGATATGCTGCATGGTTCCGGCGCGTTCCGCCGGTTTAAGGATCTGATTTACCGTTACGGCATTGAAAACGACTGGTTCGCGTATAAAGACCAGGCCTACAAGCAAATTGCCATCGCCTGGCTGGAAAGAGAGGGGATCGCCTACCGCGATGATATGGAAGACAAATAGAGGGAGTGAGTAGGATTCAAGTAGAAAATCTTGAAATCGGTTTTATGTGGTTGTGTGAAAAATTAAAATTCTAAGCTTACGTATTTGGGAAATTTATTATTCTGGGAGCAGGGTAAAGGCGGAAGGCGAGAAGTCCCAAAATATGCCGACCTTGCTAAGCCCTTTGTTCTTATTCCTTCAGCTCTGATCAAGGAATTTCATTATGCTCAGAGCCATATTTCAAGTATTGGTTTATGCCTATCGAAGGAACGATACGGGACAGCTTGAATATGCCCTATTGAAAAGGGTTGACCAGGAATTTTGGCAGGGAATTGCGGTAGTGGTGAAGTTGAAAAATAATAAAAAAGTAAGATCAAAAAATACTTACCATAAACAGAGCGGGGATCAAACAAAAATATACGTTAAATTATTGTTTCCCGATTCTGTACATAATAACAAAATGCTGGTTGATCCGCACCGCTGCTAACGCAAACCGTTTGAGATTTTTAACAATAGCCTCAAAATGCATTAAACTTACTTGTGTAGTTTAAAAGTCAACCTTTGGTTAACATGGATATAAAGAGAAAACATCATGATTGATACAACTCTGATTGATTATCGCGGTTATTCCAACTGTATCAAGTTGGAAAACGAAAATACACAGGTTATTCTCGGCCATCATTGTGGCGGCCGCGTGCTGGAGTATTCATGGCGGAACGAAAATGTGCTCTATTCCGATCCTTCCCACGATGGCTGGGTGTATAAACCCGGGAAGCCAACAGTAGATATCAGCGCCGGACGGTTTGACATTGGCCCCGAACAGATCATCCCCCCTCATCCCGATTTGTGGCTCGGTGCATGGACGGCAGAAATTATTGCGCCAGGTATTGCCCGAATGACGAGTGTCGAAGATTTGGCCACAGGGACCCAGTTAGTCCGTGAATTCAGTTTAGAAGAAACATCGTCTCGGCTAGCCTGCACACAAGAAATTCGGAATATATCTGATCAACAAATAAACTGGTGCCATTGGAGTAGAACGTTCGCTCTGGGTGGAGGTATTTGTATAGTTCCACTCTCCGATTACAGCCGTTTCCCTTCCAGTTACATTCAATATGAGCCTGATGGACGAATCAACTTTACACCGCAAGACCCAGGTGTCCAACGGCGAGCAGGTTATCTTGAAATTAGTGCCACCCCACAATACCCCAAGTTGGGGATGGATTCTTATGTAGGTTGGCTCGGATACCTGTTAAAAAACGATCTGTTGTTTGTAAAGCGTTTTCCAACCTATCCTGAGCGTGTCTACAATGAAATTGCGGCCCTGACCATTTCGATTTGGTATCCCGAAGATGATATGTGTGAAATTGAGCCTATTGGGCCAATGGAAAGACTTCTCCCGGGAGAATCGGCTAAATTCACTGAGGAGTGGTGGATATTGCCTTACCCGTTTCTTAAGCCCGGCAGCACATTGAATCTCAATGAAATAGTCGAATTGGTAGAACGAGAAGCGCCAGCAAACTGTTCTTTATTGTCCACCTAAAAAAGACGATATCTGCTGCAAAACAGAGTCCAGTTCTCTTATTTGTGGATGCGAAAACGGCCCAACACTGTGTGTACCAGACAAGTGAGATCTTTTGCCCCCACACTTTTGGGGATTCAGCCCTATCGGAGGATTGTGCATCTGGTTGTTTTTCTTGCAAGTCACACACTTGCAGGTAATGCCGGCAGCTAGCCATAAGGATTCAAAAAATTGTCCAGAGCCCCATTTCAAGTTTTAGTATATGCCTATCGAAGGAACGATATAGGACAACTTGAGTATGCCCTGCTAAAAAGGGCTGACCTGGAATTCTGGCAGGCAATCGCTGGCGGTGGCGAAGGAGACGAAACCCCATTGGACGCAGCAAGGAGAGAAGCTTTTGAAGAAGCTGGTATTCCACCAAATTCCGAATTTATGCGATTGGATACAGTGGTATCTATACCGGCAACTGCGTTTAAGGATCGTCGTGTTTGGGGAAACGATGTTTATGTGATCCCCCAATATTGTTTTGGCGTTGCTACCCAGGATATTCAGTTAACGATTTCCTGTGAACATACCGAATATAAATGGCTTGTGTATCCTGAAGCGTATGAATTAATAAAATATGATGGAAACAAAACCGCGTTATGGGAATTGGATAAAAGGCTGCAGGGTAAGGGACCGTGAGCTTAGACTGAAATGATGTTAATCTTTTACCAAAACCTGGCTTACTGACAATTTATGGCATGAGTCAGGCCATTCCGGAAGCGGCAAAAACAACAACGAGGCAGGATCCTCCATGAAACAAAGAACATTAGATCGGATAAGAGTTATCAATAAACACATCACGAATAAGATCCTGATCCATATTTCCGGGAAAAAGTTCAGACATTTTGCTATATTAACCCATGTGGGTCGAAAGAGCGGCAAGCTATATCGCATCCCAATTATTGCCGAGCCCATGGATGATGGGTTTGTAATCGCGCTAACCTATGGCAAGAAAGTGGATTGGTGCAAAAATGTTCTGGCGAAAGGCGGTTGCTCACTCTATTGGAAGAACAAGGAATATGCTCTTACTAACCCAGAGTTTATTGATAGCGAAATCGGGGTTATGGCATTCCCAACAATGTTGAGATCTGTTTTGAGAAAAAAGGGTATTCAATATTTCTTGAAGTTGGAAATTCAAGTAGACGCTTAAACTCTGGCGAATTGCCGAGAGATGGTTGAAGAAAGATTAAAAGTGAGATCAAACAGGTTGATCAGTTCGCATAGCGATGGGATTAAATGCTGGAGAGCCTGAGTTTTCCATATATGTGCCATAATATCAGATATTCCTGAATTTTTTCTCGCTTGTATTTGGGTACCAATATGCAGATCAAATCTAAACGTGCCGCGCTTATTACAATTGTCTTACTGGCACTGCTTTTGACCCTCTCAACTATTTTGAACCTTTTCCTCTTTAATCGGGGGAAGCAATACTATTACCAGCTCAATCAGGACAGGTTGGATCCTTTGAATTTAAATGTATATCCTTCTCAAGCTGCTCAAAAACCAGGTTCCGAAAAGCTGCGGGTTGTTTTCTTCGGGGATTCCAGGGCTTATCAATGGCCGGAGCCGGAGGGGTTGGACCAATACGAGTTTATCAACCGGGGCATTGGCGGGCAGACTTCAGCCCAGATTATCGGGCGCTTTGATGAACATATCGTCCCTTTAGATCCTGATATTCTTCTGATTCAAATGTGCATCAATGATTTGAAGACCATTCCTTTGTTCCCGGAGATGGAGGCCGAGATTATCTCGGATTGTGAGGATAACCTCGCGTGGAGTGTTCAACGAGGACGCGATCTGAAAGCAGGGATCATCTTGACAACTGTTTTCCCACTCGGAGAACTCTCGCTGGAGCGAAGCCTGTTCTGGTCGGAAGAGGTAGGAGAAGCTATTGAAGAGGTCAATCATTTTATTTTTTCCCTGCAAGCGCAGGATGTAATCGTATTGGATACCGCCAAAGCCCTGGTTGATGAAGAAGGACTGGTCCGCGACGAATACAGTTGGGACCTTTTGCACCTCAATGAAGCCGGTTACCAGGTATTGAACGAGGAATTGACAGATATTTTAGAAAATTGGCGCCGGTAAGAATGACCACTTTGCCATAGTGAAAAGCATGGCGAAAACATTGATAAACATTGGTTTTGTTTTCTTGGATGAGAACAAATCTGCCGGTAAATTCAACCTGCCTTATTTGCCCCTAATCGTTTCCGCGTTTATAAGATCGCATAATAAAGGATTAAATCTCTATTACATGTTTGGCAGTCTCTTAATCGAATGAAGGTTTAAAGTTTAGTAACAGGAAAGGATACTGTTTAGGAAGCATGCGATTATCTTTTCGCCCGTTTACTTCCAACGATATCGAAACCTGCCAGCGGTGGGCAAAAGCCATCGAATTTCAGCAATACCAATCCCGTTATATGCCGCGCTCTTTCAACGCGGGAGATGGTTCCTACAACGCGGAGTTGTGCGCCTGGTATATCATCGTGGTGGACGGGGAGGATGCCGGGACGGTCTGGTTGGAGAAGGAAACGCCCGGCGATGATGTGGCTGTCCTGGGGATCATGCTGGGTCAACTGGACCGGTTCGGGAAAGGGATTGGCAGAGAGGCGATTCGCCAGGCTGTCCGGCAGGCGCTGGGCCGGCTGGGTTTCCACGCGGTCGTGCTGAATGTGCGGGCCGGGAATACCCGGGCGATTGCCTGTTACCGGCGCTGTGGCTTTAATACGGTTGGCGAAGGGGTGAAAACCGGCCAGGATGGCGAGGTGCTGCCCTATCTGGTGATGCGGCTTGATCTGGATGAAAGCGCGGCCAGGAAAATAGGAGTGAAACCGGAATGAAACAACGCCTCCTGTATGCCACTTTGAACCCGGCCAAAGCGAAACACATGCGTGACTTGCTGGCATCTTTGCCATTGGATATTGTCAGCCTGGCAGACCTGCGAATTGACTACCAGATCCCTGAGACAGGCGAAACCCCGGCAGAGAATGCCTGTCAGAAAGCCGATTTTGCTTTCACCCAATGCGGGATGCCGGCTTTCGCGGTGGACAGCGGCCTGTACATAGCGGATTTTCCGGTTGAGAAGCAGCCCGGATTGTTTGTGCGGCGCATTTTTGATCAGGATCGCGCCGCGACAGATGAAGAGATGCTGCGCTATTACCAGCAGGAGCTTGATAAAGTTGGCGGCCGGAGCAAAGCCGCCTGGGTAACGGCAATCGCGTTGCGGACCACGGTTTCGGAATTGTACTGCGAAACCTTCACCAGTGAGACTGTCCTCACCTCAGCGGCCATCCGGGTCGTTGTGCCGGGAGAACCGCTTAATGCTCTCCAGCTTGATCCTGTTTCGGGGATGTATTACTCGGAAATGTCGCCGGACGAGCGCATTAAAGCACAGGGGAAAAGGGCGGCTGGAATGGTCGCCTTTATGCGCAGGCATCTCCAGAACATTGAGCACCGGTCAGCCTAACTGTGTTGTGCTGTGGGTGAGTTTGTCGAAACAGGGCAGCTTTTTTATTATTATCATCTTTATAGCAATATGGTCCCGGCAAGGGTAACCCCTGATCTGATTTGTGATGCTGTTTTATAAATCGATACCAGAGGAACCAGTATTTTTTTCCGGTATTTTTGGGGTAGCAAATTTTTTGGATTTTGTGTCATGATATCATAGTGTCTTAATGCGCTGCCTGGTTTAAGTAAACCGACATTTGGTTACATATTTTCGAGTGATGAAAAGGAAAAACGTGATGAAACCAAAATTCCGCCCCTATCAGGCAGAAGAGGATTACTGGCGTATGCGCGCGTTTCTGCGCCAGGTATTCGCGCTGAACAACCGGCTCCAGCGAAGCTGGCACGTGGCCCGGCTCGATTACGCGCGCTGGCACAGTTGCCTGAATTGCGCAAAGGTGCGCCTGGAAGACGTGGCATTTCTCTGGGAGCAGGATGGGCAGATTGTTTCTTTCCTGATGCCTGATGGCGGCCCTGGCGAGGCCCATTTTTTGGTCCATCCCACCCTGCGCAGCCTGGAACTTGAAGAGGAAATGCTTCAGGTAGCGGAAGAACATCTGGCCAAAGTGGAGGCGGATGGTTCGCGCCAGCTATATGTGTGGGTGCCCGAGCAGGATGCGCTGCGGAAGGAAATTGTCAGCCGGCATGGTTACCATAAAGAAGATTGGCCCGAACACCAGTGGCGCCGCGATCTGAGTGCCGCCGTTCCCGAAGTGCCAGTCACTCCGGGATATACCATTCGTTCTCTTGGGGATGGTCTTGAACTTCTGGAGCGCTGCTATGCTTCGGGATTGGGCTTTCATAATGGCGACATAAAAAGCGCTGTGGAAAACCGGGAGGACCCCACCTGGTATCGCAATATCCAAACGGCTCCTCTTTACCGCCGTGACCTCGATCTTGTGGCGGTTACCTCTGATGGAGAAGTTGCCGCATTCTGCACCATCTGGTTTGACGATGTGACTCGGAGTGCTTATTTTGAGCCGGTCGCCACGGTCCCCGCGCACCAGCAACGAGGATTGGGTAAAGCGCTCCTGACCGAAGGGCTGCGCCGGTTGCAGCGTATGGGTGCGACCACAGCTTTTGTGAACGGATACGGCACTGCGGCCAACGCGTTGTATCAGTCGGTTATGGGGCCAGAGCATGAGCTTTACGAACCGTGGGTGAAAGAAGGCTTGCCCGTTTCAAGGAGTTAACCTATGCCATCGAAATCAAAATATTCCGAAGTGCTTTTCATCCTCTGGGCCGTGTTGGCCCTGGCGAGTCTGTGGCCTGTCACACGGTTGTTGGAGGGTTCGTTCCCGCTTTTCACAGTGATCTGGATTGTGGTGCCGCTGGCGGCGGTCATCCGTAGCAAAGACGCGAGCCGGGTGGGTTTCCGGCCGGTGCCGTGGGGAGAACTGGCGCGGGTAACCGCCATCAATCTTGGCGTGCTGCTGACCCTCATGCTGGTTTTTGAGCCCTGGTCGCACACCTATCAGAAACTGCTCGGGTTGGCCATGTCCGGCAGCTCCCCGGATACAACCTTTGCCTGGCTGCTGCGCTATGAACGGATTCCCGCGCTGGCCGGGATGCTGTTCTTCAGCGGTTTGGTGACCCTGTTTGGTGAAGAGCTGTTCTTCCGGGGCTGGCTGCTGCAGAGTCTGCTCAAACGATGGGGATCAACCCGGGCCAACATTATCCAGGCCGCGCTGGGGGCCATTCCCAACCTGTTGGCGGCATTCGCCCTGCCGCCTCTGCAGGGCTTTCTGTACGCGCTGGTGTATGCCTGGCTGGCGATTGGGCTGGTGGGCGGCTGGGCGGCTTCCCGCACCAACAGCATCTGGCCGAGTCTGGTCTCGGCGACGGTGTGCAACTTCTTGCTGGTGGTTTTGATTGTTTAATGGATAACTGCACAATTGGATAGGAGGTATTGGTTGGGCAAATGAACCGTTTTCTAGCAAAACTTCAGGAAATCAAGAGCAAGAGCGGGAACGGTTTTCCTGTTTCTATTCCATAATATCAAAGTATCTTTTTGCTCTGTTTACTCTGTAGTATCAACCTGATATCTTTAGAAAATTTGGAAACTAATGCCATTAGATACCAATCCAATCATTGCACGCCTGATTTTTTGGGTAATATTATTTTTCGTTTTGGTTGTCCCTCATTTTTTCTTGTCACGCATAACAAAGATTGAGCATGATAATTTTCATGATCAATGGGAGAAAGATGGCAGACCCCATGGAATGCCTTATTGGTTTCCTTGGGGGGAACTGCATCTAATGGGTTTCCGCTCGCATTCCGGGTTAATGGGGCTTTTATGGCTGTTCAAAAAACCGAATTGGGTGATGGGACATCCAGATGCTTGCAAATTTTTAAAATATTATCGGATCACTATGTATATTTCCTTTTCGATCATGTTTAGCGTATGCTTGTTGGTGGTTCTAACATCGCCTTAGTCAAGCTTGATATCCGAAAAGCTAATGATAGCTTGATCAGAATCTTTGGTTTAAGATGTTTTACGATATTGGAGGGGTGAATTTGTGGATATAAATCTCCGGGCAAGAATCTATAACAACTTGGCTTTAAAAGAAACGGAAGAATTGCAGGAAATCTGGCAGAATCAAAACACGGATGAGTGGAATCCGGAAGTATTCCCAATCATACAGGAAATCTTACAGGCGCGGTTAGGCCACGCGCCTCCCCAATCCACTCAGACACAGGCCAGACAGTTTTTGAGTGAAGTGGAGGGTTATTTTCAGACAGGAGAGTGGAATCAAGCGCTCCATCGATGTGATCAGGTGATTGAGATGATGCCCGATTATATTCTCGCATATTATTATCGAGGCCAAGTTTATGAAACGCTGGGGCGGCCGGTAAAAGCTATAGCCGATTATCAGGTTGCTATCCGGCTGGACCCTGAATTGAAACTGGCTTGGCGCAGCATGCGCAACGTAGAAGCGCAACTTGAAGAGGAGTTTTTGCAGTCTTGTGCCAGGAAGCACCTCGATCAGGCGCTTGAATATCTGGATCAAGATGAACCTCAAAGAGCGCAGGAAGAATGTGACCAGGCAAGGGCAACGTTGCCAGGTATTGCTATTGCCTACAATTATCTGGGTCTGGTTTTACAGGCTTCCGGGCAGTACCAGCCGGCTATTGATGCCTATCTTGAATCTGTCCGGCTCAATCCCCGGTTTTATGCCGCCCGTGAAAATCTTCGCAGTGCTAGAGTTGGGATGGAGGAAGAACACTATCACCTAGCCGCGTTCGAAAACCGCTATGATACGCTGGAAGAAACCGGAGAAAATTTCGATTTCGATGAATCTCAGGCTTCAGAAATCCCGGAGAGCGTCGATCCTTTGCCGGGTTGGCTGTACCTGGATGAATGCGCTTATCTGCTGGCAGGCTGGCCTGGCCACCGCACCCGCCCGGGGCGAAGTGGATATGATCCATTGGACGCAGATTTTGAAAATGCATATATGCATGGGCTGATGTTCCGGCTGTCGTTCTCCCGTAAATTACGCACGCGCCACCCATTCTACCTTTTTCTGATGGCTTGTTTTGGTATGATGTTTTGCCTGCCTCTCTTGTTCGTGGGGATTTCATTTATCCACGGGGATTGGGCAGCTTTTCCGGTGCTGATCTTTTCCAGCCCATTCTGGATGCTTGGGCTGGCATTGTGGGTTAATGTGTATTTGAGTTTGGGTTTGAATAAATCCGATGAGGGCGATGAAAACGGCAGTACATTCTTCTAAAATTTACCAATTGTAAAATTTATTTAACATCTTTTGGAAATATTGCAAACGTTAGGGTTTTACAGCATTCCTTTGGCATAAGGAGGATAGTCTGATGTCGAAACTTTGTCCAAAAATTATCCTGGAAGGGACGCGCCTGACCTATAAGACGGAGATCGCCTTCGCGCTGAATGAGCACCCGCGGATTGTTGGCCCGCGCAAGTACCGCTATCACTCACCGCTGATCTCGGCGGAATGGTGCGCGTTCACCAACTTCCCCTGGGGACGGGGATTGATCAACTTTGAGCCTCATGAGGAGGAACTGGCCCTGGAGACCTACCGCACCTGGGCGCGTTTGTTTGAGTTGCAGCGTTATTATTCCTGGATCGTTGACCGGTTTCACATCTCAACCCGGATGTACCAGCTGCGGACTTACCGAAAGGACTACGATTTCCGGTGGCTGGAAGACCGGCTGCGGCCGCTGGGTTTTCGCCTGGTGTACTGCACCCGGTCGCCAGAGTCATTTGAAGCTGCCAGGGTAGAGCGGCTGAAGGTTTCCGGCAACCCCTCACAATATGATGACCTGCAGGTGTTCATTGACGAACAGGAACTGATGAATAAATTGGTGGGGGAATCCACCCTGCCGGTTTTCACCGTGGACATCTCGGATAACAATGTCCCGGGAGCGGTGGAGCGGATCGCCGACTGGATGGAGGAAACCGGCGGGTTGTATATGTGAATGACCTGGTGGATATGGCACCGCAAGTGGAAAGCACACCCACGTTAATTAATCTGATAAAGAAAGTCAGAACCTGTAAATGATTGGAGAAGAAATGATCAAACAATTTGGCGCAAACACTGCGCTGCTGCTGATCGACGTGCAGAAAGGTGTGAATGATCTTCTGCATTGGGGCGGCCCTGCCGGGCGCCGCAACAACCCAGACGCGGAGGCGCTTATCGGGGAACTGCTCCGCGCTTGGCGGCGGCATGATTTGCCGGTAATCTATACCCAGCACGACTCGCGCCAGAAGGTATCTCCGCTGAAACTCAGTTTGCCTGGCGGCGCATTTCTTGAAGGGTTAGAGCCGCGGCAGGGCGAACTTGTGGTTCGGAAGGATGTCAACAGTGCCTTCATTGGTACCAATCTCGAGCTGGAGCTTCGCCGGCGAGGGATCATCCGGCTGGTTGTGGTGGGTTTCTTCACCAACTTCTGCGTGGAAACCACAGTGCGCATGGCCGGCAACATGGGCTTTGACACTTATCTGGTTCCGGATTGCTGTGCCACCACCAATCGGATTGGCCCGGACGGCATCGACCATGACCCCGAAGAGATGCATGATATTTCCATCACCAGCATGCACGGTGAGTTCTGCACCGCGCTGTCGCATCAAAATGTTCTGGCGCTGGTTGAAGGGGATGTGGTGGGTCTGGAGCGCGTGCAGGGCAATGAGTAACACGGTGTTTTCCTGAATCTGGGTTTGCTACGTTCCTGCCAAAGCGGGCAATTGTGCCGGTTCCTTTCAAGTTTAGGACAATATAAAAGCACCTCCCTCAACAATTCCTGGGAGGTGCCTGTGTGTATGCAATGATGGTTACTGAACTGCGCGCGCGCCGGCGTCCAGCGCTTTCAGATTCAATTGCAGCAGCTTCTGATGGCGGGCCGGCATGTGGCTTTCGAGACTCTTTTTAAGGGCATCCAGAGGCACTACCGGGAATTTCTTGAGCAGGGCACCCAGCAGGACCATGTTGGTCATCTTTTTGTTGCCAAGGGATTCGGCGATTTCTGTGGCCGGCAGTTCCAGCGTCTGGATATCCTGCCGGGTGACACGTCTGTCGACCATGGAAGTGTCCACGACCAGAAATCCATCTGGTTTAACTGTGGATTCATATTTTTCAAGCGATGGGATGTTCATTACAATCGCGATGGTTGGGTTTTTCACCACCGGCGCGCCAATTTCCTCGTCGGCAATGATCACGGTGCAATTGGCGGTTCCCCCACGCATTTCTGGCCCGTAGGAAGGGAACCAGGTGACATCCAGGTTCAGATCCATCGCGGTGTATGACAGCAGCTGCCCTGTGAACAATACACCCTGCCCGCCAAAACCGGAAACAATAATTTCTGTTTGCATTTTTCTCTCCTATTTGACGTTGATCTCCGCGACGGCGGGGTGTACCTTGTAATCTCCCAATGGATAGTAGGGGATCATGTTCTCTTCGAGCCAGTGAGTAGCCTCCACTGGGGTCATTCTCCAGTTGGTTGGGCAGGTAGAAAGCAGCTCTACCAGGGAAAAGCCCAGGCCGCGGGTTTGGGTTTCAAAAGCCAGACGGATCGCGGTTTTCGCGCTGCGGATGTGTTTGGGGTCATGCAGGCTGCGCCGCACGACATAACTGGCGCTTTCGAGGGTTGCCAGCATTTCTGCAGTGCGGATAGGGTAACCCACCGACTCAATATCTCTGCCACGAGGCGAGGAAGTGGTCACCTGCCCCGGCAATGTGGTAGGAGCCATCTGGCCGCCGGTCATTCCGTAGTTGGCGTTGTTGATGAAGATTACCGTGATATTTTCTCCTCTGGCGGCGGCGGCTACAATCTCGCCCATACCAATCGAGGCCAGATCGCCATCTCCCTGATAGGTGAACACAACATGTTCCGGGAGTACCCGTTTGATCCCGGTTGCCATGGCAGGAGCGCGGCCGTGGGGTGCTTCAACAAAGTCACAGGCGAAATAGTTGTAAGCAAAAACCGCGCATCCAACTGGCGCAACGCCAACCGTCTTGCGGATGATCCCCATCTCATCCAGTACTTCAGCGATCAGCCTGTGCGCAATGCCGTGGGTGCAGCCCGGGCAGTAATGGGTCAGGAGTTCCGATAGCGCATTAGGTCGTTTATAAACGATCTTTTCTTGAATAGTATCCAATGTGGTCATTCCGCTCTCCTCGTTATCCGATTATGGCTTCCATCCGCTCGATCCAACGGTTTTGGGGGTGTCCCTCCAGAGTTAGAGGCCCTTTTGCCATCCGCCGGATCTCTTCCAGAATCTCATCTGGGACGGGGATGATGCCGCCCGGACGTCCGTAAAATTCAACCGGAATCCTGCCCTGGGCGAATTTGAGCACGTCTTCCAACATCTGCCCGGTGTTCATTTCAACTACCAGGAAGCCGTTCTTTTCCTTGCTCAACGTTTTGATCCGCTCACCAGGGAAGGGCGCCAGGGTTACCGGGCGCATCAGACCGACTTTGATCCCCTCCGCCCGCGCCATGCGCACCGCGGAGAGCGCCACCCGGCCAGCGGTGCCGAAGCCAATCACCACAAAGTCTGCGTCATCGACATAATACTCTTTATAACGCACTTCATTGGCTTCAATCACTTTCCAGCGTTTCAGCAGGCGCATATCGACCTTTTCCTGATCCGGGGGATTGATGTAAAGGGAATTTAAAATTCTTTTATCGCGGTTAACCCCGCCCACGGCCCAATCCGGGATTGTGACTTTTGGTAACTGCATAGGCGGCAGTTCGGCGGGCTCCATCAGCTGTCCCATGCTGCCGTCAATCAAGATAATCACAATGGAACGGTATTTTTCAGCCAGGTCAAATGATTCAACAGTGATGTCGATCAATTCCTGGGTATTGGCAGGTGCCAGCACAATGGGAAAATAATCCCCATGTCCACCGCCGTGCACAATCTGATTATAGTCACCCTGCGCGGGGGCAATATTTCCCAGACCTGGGCCGCCGCGCATGACATCTACCAGCACCACAGGAACCTCTGTTCCCGCGATGTAGGATAACCCTTCCATCATCAGGCTCACACCTGGAGATGAGGAAGAGGACATGACCCGTTTTCCGGTACAGGCCGCGCCGTAAACCATGTTGATCGCGCCTAATTCGCTTTCCGCCTGCACAAACGCTCTCCCCAGCTCTACCATGCGGTTGGACAGATATTCCAGCGCCTCGGTCTGTGGCGTGATGGGGTAGCCAAAATAAGCCTGTAAGCCAGCGCGGACGGCGGCTTCTGCGAACGCGACATTACCTTTGATCAATTCTTTTGCCATCTTTTTCACCTATGCCTTTTCCGGTTTATCTTTTAGAGTGCGATAAACAGTGATCGCAGCTTCCGGGCATACGATAGCGCATATGCCGCATCCGGTGCATCCTGCTTCGATCAGTTCGGCAGGGTGATACCCCTTGGCATTGAAGCGATCTGTGGAGAGGGCAATGACGCCTTGCGGGCAGTTATCTATGCACAGACCGCAGGCTTTGCAGTAGTACTCATTGACGTCTATTCGACCCTTGAGGGGCATTCAAATCCTCCTTGTTGGGACATGTGAGAGATGATAGGAAATGTTTCCGGGTATGCGTGTAGAAAGGACATACAATAATTGTGGTCAGGTACTCCTCCCATGATATTATTATGGCAGATTTGGCGCGTGTTAGTAGTGTCAACTGTCATTTTCACGCCAAACAATCCTCCATAACCGACTAAAACATGCCGGAAAATTTCTATTTTTAATCACGCGCAGCATCCAGAGGATTATAATTAAACAACGGAGGTACACCATGTCTGATAATACACCTCGTGGTCTCATACCATTTTCTGGCGGGTTTATCCGCGAGCTGGTGGTTCGTCTTAAGTTGGTGCTGCGGTTAATGGCGGATAACCGCGTCAACCCATTCTTGAAGATCCTGCCGATTTTCTCGGTGGTTTATCTGCTGGTACCCATGGATATGCTGCCCATTTTCCCGGTGGATGATGCCGCGGTGTTTTCTTTGGGCATGTATTTGTTTGTTGAATTGTGCCCTCAGGAAGTGGTGGAAGACCATCTCAAGGAATTGAAGAACGTCATTCCCGGGGAACTGCACCAACCTCCCACAGTCGAAAATGTGATTGACGGTGATTTCCAGGAAATAGATGAGGAATAGTCTGGTAGGAACGGTTTTCTGCCGGGAAGTCTTCTCAATTGGGATGAGCCGGCAGTAACGTATCTTTGAATTCGGCAGCGGCGCCGTTTGGGTTGTTTTCCAGCGCGCGAGATGCGAATTTCTGGACAAAACCTTGATAACCCCGCTTGATTTTAACAATTTGGGTATGGTAGGATAGTTTATTGGAGGTGTACTTATGGCGGTAAAAACTTGGCATGTCGTGAAGATCCGATATTGCGATCATGCGGGTCAGGAAGTATCTCTGGAGTCACAGGTCGTTTATCCAGCGGAGTGGATGCCGGAGCAGCCCCCTCGGACCCTTGCCATGCGCTGTTCTCACGGCATTCACTGCAGCTTGTGTAATAAGCCATCCTGTGTGTGGGCGGGGACCAATCCTACTTTCGATCCGTTTGTTGAGGCGGATTAGACTTTCTGCTTTGCATAAGTTAATACAATTCGTTTTGGATGGGATGCTATTGTAGTGAGTGTTGCTTATGATTGGGGGGACACCTTACACTCACCTTACAATGCTTCAAGTACGTTCCAATTGACTGCATTTCCACATATCATTATATTCAGCTAAAGTGTGTACCGGGTAGGGTTTATCGCTGTTATCCTTTGCCTGGAGTCATGAACGCTCTCCTTCATGTGCTTCCCTGGCTGATGTGCTGGCTGTAAAACACGCTGGATAATTCAGAGATGAATTGGGGGAACGATTATTTCACTGCCCGGCTTGTCTGAATCAATCAAATAGATAAGAGAGGTGAAGTCATGAAGTGGAAAATTCTTTTTCCCTTGCTGATTCTGATTATTGTATCTTCAGCATGTGGCGCGTTCCCTGGTTCAACCGATGATTCGGGTGAGGCAGTTATGCCAACATCCGAGATCAGCGGTGTTGGCCAGGAACCAACAGCGGAACCAACCGAGGCTCCGAAGCGTAAAGTGATGGGTGAATTCCTGGATGAATTCACGACCATGGACCTGAATTGGTCTGAGCCTTTCGCGGTGACCACGAAAGCGCTCTCTGGTAAAGGCTTGTCGAAGGTGTCCATCAAGGATGGCTGGTTGTCTTTTGACATTTTGGATGAAGAGACCTACATGTACCAGCTTTATCAGAACCCTGTTGAGGCTGATGTGGTTCTTGAGACAAAATACCAGCCGGGTGGAAACCACACAGTTAATGGGATTGCCCTGGTATGCCGGGCAACGGAAGATTTCTCAAAATGGTATGAATTCCGCGTTTCTAGCAGCAATCGCTACAGCATCTTCTTGTATGATAAATCACGCAAAGAAAAAGATGATTTAAATCCCTACGTGGAATTGGCTGGAGGTGTATCCGATCTCATTTCTCCGGCAAAAGAGAACGTTTTTCGGGCGATGTGCAATGGGACCACCCTGGTACTGGAAGTGAATGGAGAGCAGGTCGCGAGTGTTCAGGATGGTGAGTTGCAGGAGCAAGGCCTGGTGGGTGTTGGCGCGATGTCGAGCAACCTGACCCCTACATTTGTAAAGTTTGACTATCTTGGTGTAAGCAAACCTTAAAAGCGTATGGTCTAAACGACTTTGCGCATCCCCCATGTACTACGGGGGATGCGCTGCTTAATTCTGCGGCAGGGTTGAGGTATTTATTTGAATGTTTACATTTTCCTTGACTTCAATACCTGATTTCGGTATATTGGATTCAGTTGTAGTTGCCTTATGTTTCCACGCAGTATTTAGAGGTGGGTATTGGTAATTCATCAGGCTTCAATACAATTATTTTTAATTTAATCCAATATGGAGGGATCATGAAGAAGAGAGCTTATATTTTGCCGTTGGTGGTCATTGTTCTGGCATCAATGGCATGCAGTGTGTTGGGCGGAGCACAGGAGCCAACCCAGGAGGTTGTGCTGCCATCTGCCATCCCGACTCAGGTGGTTGAAATGCCCACAGAACCCCCACCGACACCTGTGCCGCCGACTCAGGAACCTGTGGTTGAGCAGCCCACTGCAGAGGTGATGGCTGTGCCGACCGAACCGCCAGCCCCAGCGGAACCCCAGTGGGAAACCTGGGTGGCCGCTGGTGATCCCAGCAAAGATTACACAGAACTCGCTGGAGGCCGCTTGTCCTTTGAACTGCCCTCCCCTGAGACATACGCCTACGCGGACCGGGTGGACGCGGTGTATGGCGATGTATTTGTGGAAGCTGAGTTTGAGACCTTTAAGGGTGGCCCAAATGGGATCGCGGTGATCTGCCGTGGTTCAAATCGCGGATGGTATGAACTGCGTATCACCACCATTAACTCTTCCGACCGGCCTTACGCGGGGAGCTATGAGCTTTACCGCTATGATTATTCACTTAAAGAGCAGGGCAAGAATCCTTATTACAACCTCCTCAGGAACATGCCGCGAATCAACTCGATGGATATTGTCAATGGATATGGCTTCAATACAATTGGTTTGGTCTGCGAAGGCAATCAAATCAGACCCTTCATCAATGGTGTGGAGCAACTTCCGAACAAACAGCAAGTTTTTGATGATGTCCTGACAGAAGGCACAGTAGGTGTGGGAGCGATGTCTTTTGGCGGCGGCCCGGTAGAAATTGTTTTTAATTCCTTCACCGTTGAACCGCGATAAGCTGTTTTGAACATTGATCTCTGAAACAAACCAGAGCGTTGGCTGGAAGGTGGTTTCCCAGCCAACGTTTTTTTATTTTATGATAAAATAATTGAAACATATGTTCTGCGTCCGGGGTGGAAAATGCCAATTAATTTTCAACAGATCAGGGGACAGGTTCAGGAAATGGGCCGCCAGGCGCCTGCCCGGCGGATCCAGTTAGACCAATCGCGACAGCGCGCGTTGGAGGTTCTCGCGGCTCATAATGAGCTGGTGGAATCTCTCCGGAGCAAAGTGGAGAAGGCCAATGCTCTCAACCCCAGGCTGCGCTGCGCTTTCCCGGTTGAAGATCGCTTAACGAGCCATGTCCCGGAACCGGTTGTGGAAAAGCCACATGTTATTCTGGCGGCGGATGGCTCCCAAATTTACCCCAGCCGGCACGACCGGGTTGAGTTTGGGCTGGTCAATGTTGGCGCGATCCGTCTCCAGCCGGGTTGTGATCTGACCCCGCATGAAACCATCCACAGTGAGCTGCTTTATGATGAATCGCTCATCACGCAGGACGGCCAGTTGACCGAGGGCGGTCTGGCATTGCTGCGCGATGTCAGTGAACGGGTCAGGCTGGCAGAGCTGGCTGAAAAAGAAACGCTGCCAGTGGTGGCCCTGACGGATGGGCCGCTTGAGCCTTTTTTCGAACCGCAGGAAAATTCACAATTCAAAGATTTGTTTAAAGATTTCTTGGGCGCGCTTGTACGGCTTTCTGCCTGTGGAGCCAGCGCGGCCGGGTACGTGGATAAACCCCACAGCGACCTGGTAGTGCGCTTGTTGGAGATAGCCGCTTTGCCAGAACAGGACTTGAGCCAGGCCGGCAAGCCTCCGCGGCGGTTCGCGGGAGTCACCGATATCAGTCTGTTCCGGGAGCTTTTGGGGTCCGGGGAACGCTCTGCGGTTTTTGAGATCCGCTCAGTGATGGCCCGAAAGTTTGAAGGTGACCTGAAGCTGCATTTCTTTTACTTGAATGTAGGGCGCCAGGATTATCCCTACCTGGTTCGGGTGGAAGTGCCCGCCTGGGTAGCGGAACACCAGGAACTTCTGGACCTGCTCCATTCCACCCTGCTGAATCAATGCCGCCTACTGGGCAGCAAACCGTATCCTTATGCTTTGCACCGTTCTCATGAGGTGGCCGTGGTCACTTTTGAAGAGAAATGGCAGCTTTTGAACATGATTGAGGTGGAGATGCTCCGCAATGGTGTCACATTGAGCGAGCAATCTCATAAACAGAGCGCGAAAGACGCTTCAAACCGGTAATAAAGGGGTTCAGGATGACAAATAAGATGATGGGACATTTGTTAAGGTCAGACACGGCAGGGTGTGTGTTTGGCTGCCGGGTCGCCGAGGTGGATGCTCCGGTCTTTGGCGGGATGGTGCGCATCCCCATTGAAGCCGAAATCCCTTATCAGATTTATGGCCTGATTTATGATATCTCGATTGAAGATGACGGTCTGGTGCGGCAGCTGGTGACAGCCGGCCAGGTGACGCCTGAAGTAGTGCGGGATAACCGCGAAAACCGCACTGTCCCCCTTGAGGTGGGAGTGCTGTTTATTGGCTACAAGCGCCAGGGAGAGATTTACCATCTCCTGCCGCCTCGCCCGCCTTTGAGCCTCGATGAGATTTATTCCTGCAGTGATCAGGAAGTGTGTGAATTTGCCGGTGGAGAACGCTTTGGTTATTTCCGGCATATTCTGCGCCGGATGGATATTCCGGTTGGGGAGCTGCTGGCTGTTCATTTACAACAGGCCAGCCTGGCCCATGCCGGCGATGTGGGGTGGGGAGCCAGGGCTGCCAAAGAATTGATCGTTTTACTGCGCGATGATTATTCCACCCTGATGAGCGTGATGTCAGCCCTTGGCGATACCGGACTGCGCTTTGATGGGGCGGCTGGAGGTGCGCTATGACACAGGGTATCAGTAAAGACATAGGTCGCAAGATCGGTTATGTGGTTGGCGGAAGCCTGCGAAGCGGGCTTCAGATCCGGCTCGAAGTGCAGCCCCAGGAAATCCAGGAGGGCGGATTCGTGGTGGTGGAAACCGAGACCGAGCAGAACTCGTGGCATTTCTACGGCCTGATCACTGACTTGCAGCTGGGCTCAACCGACCCGCGCTTTGCCGACGAGCAAACTGAAGCACGGTTCCCTTCTGGATTGGCATCCTTGCTGCAGGGCCAGACCCTGTTCACCAATCTGGAAGTGCTGCCGGCGCTGATGCTGGAACGCGGCCCGAATGCCGAATTTCAGGGCAAACCGAACCCCATTTATCAGGAGGCTTACACCCGCTGGCGGGCCGCCCTCGATGAAGCCGGGGAAGAACCCCGCCCGATGCCTGTCAAGACGGTTCCGGTACATCATGCCAGCGTGCGGTTGGCGCAGGCCGGGGATGTGGCTGAGATCTTTGGAAAGCCGGAACAGCCCGGGAATTTTGTGGTGGGTTACACCCGCGAACAGGATCACCCGGTGTGCATTGATCTCGACAAATTTGTGCAACGTTCTTCCGGGATCTTTGGGGCGACCGGGACCGGTAAATCTTTCCTGACCAGGATTATCCTCTCCGGCCTGATCCAATATAACAAGTCTTCTGTGCTGGTCTTTGACATGCACAATGAATACGGCTTTGACGATACCTCCTCAGATACTGGCGGCCGCGTGATAGGGCTGCGCACCAAATTCCCGGCCCGAGTGCGGGTGGTTGGTCTGGGAAGGGGCGCTTCCATTCGCGGCAAGGCCCCGGATTTCAACCTGGAGCTGGCTGAAAAGGATATTCAACCCGCGGATATTGACATGCTGACCCGCGAACTTAACCTCAAGGAGACCACTCCTACCACTCTGGACGCGCTTGTGATGTCATTTGGCAGGGAGAACTGGTTCCATGAGTTTAAGCAGATGAAAATTGGCAGCGTGATTGAAAATGAAGAGGGCAAGAAAGTCCCCGCCCCAGACAGCGTAGCCTATTGGGCCAACCAGGCCGGGGTGCACCCGGCGGCGGCTGAAGGCCTGCGCAGCAAGCTGAACCGGGTCTTTAACCTGCCGTATATTCAAGAAAATCCCGCCGCTGACAGCCTGGCGGAGATCATCAAGGCTTTGGAAGCCGGCCAGCATGTAGTGCTTTCCTTTGGCGAACACGAGACCGATCTGGATTACTTGCTGGTAACCAACCTGCTCTCGCGGCGCATCCGTGCCGAATGGGAGAAGCGCACCAATCATTACCGCAGTCACGGCAGCCAGGAGCCGCGCCCGCTGGTTATTGTTGTGGAAGAAGCTCACAAGCTCCTCAACCGCGAGATGGCTTCCCAGACCACATTCAGCACCATTGCCCGCGAGCTGCGCAAGTATTATGTCACCCTGCTGATCATTGATCAGCGGCCTTCTCAGATCTACGATGAGGTCATGTCGCAGCTTGGAACCCGGGTTTCCGGCTGGCTGGGCGATGACGCCGATATCCACGCTGTGCTCTCCGGCCTGGCCGGGCGCGACGCGCTGCGCGGGATGCTGGCGCACCTCCAGCCCAAAGAAGAGGTCCTGCTGCTCGGTTGGGGGGTTCCCATGCCGATCCCGGTGCGCTCCCGCCGCTATGATGATAGGTTCTGGGAGGAACTGCTGGGCCGTTCCGCCAAACGGCGCACAGACCAGATTCTTGGCGAACTGGGTTTTGATTAGCTGGAGACTTCCCGTTAACAAGAAAAGCAGTGTGGCTGGTACCAGCCACACTGCTTTTGTGTTGTCAAGTCTATCGTATTTAAGCGATCTCTTTATCAGCCGACCGGAACTGGGTTTCGTACAGGTTGGCGTACAGTCCGCCAAGAGCCAGCAGTTCGCTGTGCGTTCCCTGTTCTACCAGACGACCTTCATTCATCACCAGGATCAGGTCCGCGGCCAGGATGGTTGAAAGCCTGTGGGCAATCACCAGGCTGGTGCGGTTATTCATCACCCGCTTCAACGCTTCCTGGATCAACGCTTCGGAGAGCGAATCCAGGCTGGAAGTGGCTTCATCCAGCACCAGGATGCGCGGATCTTTCAGGATCACCCGCGCGATGGCGATGCGCTGGCGCTCGCCGCCGCTCAGACGGTAACCCCGCTCGCCTACCACAGTGTCGTAACCGTCTGGCAAGCCATCAATGAAATCGTGAATATTGGCCGCTTTAGCGGCTGCAATAAGCGCACTTTTGCTGGCATCGGGCCGGGCATACAGCAGATTGGCGCGGATGGTGTCGTAGAACAGATAGGTCTCCTGGGTGACCATACCGATATTCTGAGAGAGTGAGTTCAGACTCACCTCCCGGATATCCATCCCATCGATCAGGACCCGTCCCGAGGTGGTATCATACAACCGTGGGATCAAGTTGATGGTGGTGGTTTTGCCTGCCCCGCTTGGCCCTACCAGCGCGGCCAGTTGACCGGGTTGGATTGAAAAACTGATATTCTCCAGTGCCCACTGTGGTTCTGTCTGGGTTTTCTCCTGATCCGATTCGTCCTTTTCAAATTCGTTTGATTTTTGTTTTCCCCGTTTCAGGTGAGCTTCGGGATCGACCCGCCAGCCAAACCGGACGACTTCTTCCAGACCGATTTTCTCTGTGCCTGGAAGGCCGGCGTAGGCGAAGGACACATCCTCAAACTGGATGTGTCCTTTCACGGGTGGCAAGGCTGCTGCTCCTGGCTTTTCCCGGATTTCCACTGGGATATCCAGCACCTCAAAGACGCGTTCGAAGCTGACCATGCTTTGCGCCATCTGTACCGGCGCGTTGGTCAGTTCCATTAAAGGGCCATACAGTTTGGTGAGGTAATTCCCAAAAGCTACAATGGTTCCAATGGTGAAAGTCCCCCGCAGCACCAGATGCCCGCCTGCCCAGAATACCACCGCCGAGCCGACCGCGCTGACAATGCTCAGAGACATCATGAACCACTGCATCGTCACGGCTGATTTCACCCCAATATCACGTACCTGGCTCGCGTCACTGCTGAACCGTTTTGATTCGTAGTTTTCACGTCCAAAGAGCTTGACCAGCAGCGCCCCGCTGACGTTCATTGTCTCGTTCATGGTTGAATTCATTTCAGCGTTATATTCCATTGATTTACGGCGCAGGTCGCGTAATTTACGCCCGACTTGGCGGGCTGGAAGGATGAAAAATGGGAGGATACCCAACCCTAACAGGGTGAGGCGCCATTCTAGGGTGAGCATGATCGCCAGGGTGGCGATGAGGGAGATCAGGTTGGAGATGGTGGAAACAAAGGTGTTGCTGATAGCGTTCTGCGCGCCGATCACATCATTATTCATCCGGGACATCAATTCGCCTGTTCGGGTCTGGGTGAAAAAACGCAGCGACATGCGCTGCATGTGTTCATACAGTGCCGTCCGCAGGTCAAAGATGACGCCCTCGCCGATCCCGGCGTTGAGGCGGCGCTGCCACACACCCAGAATGCCGTTGGCAATTGGGATGGCGATCATTCCCAGAGCCAGCAGATTCAACCGGGGGATATCCCGTTGGGGAATGGCGCGGTCGATCAGGTCGCGGAACAATAGCGGTGAAATCAGAGAAATGCCGGAGATCATCAAAATAGTTGCCAGAAGAGCGATGACTTTTGGCCAGTAAGGCCTGGCAAAGCGCCAAACGCGGACTAATAAATCCCGGTTGATCTTTGGCCGGTCCTGTTCTTCGTTATAACGGATGTAAGAGAACCATCCTCCTCCATGCATACCCATGCTGGATACTCCTCATTTGGTTTCTATTGACTTCCGGTAGGATCTTATTAATCTGTAGGGCTGAATAAATTGGCGTGGTGTCTTTGGTTGATTGGCTCTTACAAGGTTGGTTTATACAAGTTACAAATGGACAGAAAAGATAAACAAGAAGGCCTGATAAACGTCAGCTGGTGATCCACCAGTAGGAAATTGAGATGACTAGCCCCAAAAGGCTGCCCGCGATTACCTGGCTGGGGGTATGCCCCAACACCTCTTTCAATTGCTCTTCCGAAATAGGATGCCCACTCAACAGCTCCTCAATCAACTGGTTGATTTTCTGGGCCTGGATTCCAGCCTGACGCCGGACACCGGCTGCGTCATACACCACGATCATCGCCAGCGCAGTTGCCAGGCCAAACAGGGGTGAATCAAACCCATAGTTTAACCCAATGGAAACCATTGAGGAGACAACCAGCGAAGAATGGGAGCTGGGCATACCGCCGCTGCTGAACCAGAATCCCCAGTTCCATTTTTTGGAAAGGATGTAATCGATGGGAACTTTCAAGAATTGGGCCAGCCACCATGAAAGCAACGAAGGCATCAGAACGCGGTTTGCGAGTAGTTGTTGGATCATAGATTCAGTCTTCGTTGTCGAGCTGGTTGAGTTCTTCGCCAGTGAGCGCACGGACTTTAAGCTCTGCCTGATCAAGTAACTTCTCACAATACACTGTCAATTCCTGCCCGCGCTCAAAAAGTTTCGTCGCTGTTTCCAGAGATACCTGCTCACTCTCCAACGCCTGGATAACCTTCTCCAGTTCGGCGAACGCCTGTTCGTAATCTAATTGATTGATGGGAATATCTGAAAAATCCATAGCAGACCTTCTTCAGTTAAGTTTTAAGTCGTCTTCTATTTTATCCGAGTTTTGGTTTTACTTCGGTGTTGAATTGTCCATCAGCTACCCGGACTTGAAGACTTTGCCCCGGATAAGTTTGTTGGACTGAATGAATAATGGTTCCATCGCTCTGGCTGACCACCGCGTAGCCGCGGCCAAGGATCGCCAGGGGATTCAGTGAGGTGAGCCTGCTCTTTTTGCCGGCTAATTCGGTTTGCTTGAGCCGGAACTGGTGAACCAGCGCACGCTGAGCCCTTTCGGAAAATTCGTCCAGGCGTTGGCGGTTATTCAGGATGCGCTGCAGTGGTGAACCGCGGTGGAACCGGTAGGTGGTGTCCTGAAGCCTGTCTCGCAACCCGGACAGCACCGAAAGGTAAGCCCCGCTGAACTGCCTGCGGGCGGCAGATAGGTCCAGCTTGAGGTCGGCCATGTTAGGGGTGGCCTGTACAGCCGCGCCGGTAGGGGTTGGGGCACGCAGGTCCGCGACAAAGTCAACCAGGGTGAAATCGGTTTCATGGCCCACGCCGGTGATAACCGGCACCGCGGACGCGGCAATGGTGCGCACGACCCGTTCGTCATTGAAAGCCCACAAGTCCTCCATGGAGCCGCCCCCACGCGCCACCAGGATCACATCCAGATTTGGAATTCGGTTGAGTGCCACCACAGCGTCGACGATTTCCAGTGGTGCCGCTTCTCCCTGCACAGAGCAGGGGGCAAGCAGCACTTCTGCCAGAGGGAACCGGCTTCGCAGGGTGTTCAGCATATCCTGCAGCGCCGCCCCCGTGGGTGAAGTCACAACCCCGATTCGTTTGGGCCACTGCGGGATGGGGCGTTTGCGCTCAGGCTCAAACAAACCTTCGGCTTCCAATTTTGCTTTTAACCGCAGGAATTCCTGGTATAGGAAACCTTCTCCTACCGCGCGTACCGCGGAAATATACAGTTGGTACTGGCCGCCCTGTTCATAAACGCCGATCGATCCAAGGGCTTCGATGGCCTGGCCATCGCGCAGCGGCACACGCAGTTGGGCTGCCTGAGTACGCCAGATGACACAGCGCAGTGAGGCGGTGTCATCTTTGAGAGTCAGATAAATATGTCCGGATTTTGGCCGGGACAGATTGGAGATTTCTCCACGCACCCACACACCTTGCAGCACATCATCGCTTTCAAGCAGTTGCCGCACATACCGGTTCAGTTCAGAAACTGTCAGGGAAAGAGGTGTTATCGTGGGAAATAAATTGATTTCATTCATAGGTTGTATTATATGAATTTCAAGCGCCGTGCCGCGAAAGCGACCATTTTCAATAATAACCAGCCGTGTTTCCAGCGCTGGATATTGGTTTCGCCGTAAACCCGTTCCCGGTAGCGAATCGGCAGGTCAACGATTTTTAAGTTGAGCTTTGCCGCCCCAAACAGCAGGTCAAAATCACCAAACGGGTCGAAATCACCAAAGTAAGCCCGGTTAGAGGCAATAGCCTGGTAGTTCGCGCGGGTCAGCACTTTTGTTCCGCATAAGGTGTCTTTAATAGGCTGCCCCAACAGCCAGGTGAACACGAGGCTGAAAAATTTATTTCCCAGGAAGTTGAAAAACCGCATGGCGTCTTTTTCCATGGGGTAGATCAGCCGCACACCGTTGATAAAGTCCCCTTTGCCGCTGTGCAGAGCCTCGTAGAAACGGGGTAAATCTTCCGGCGGTACGGTCAGGTCGGCGTCCAGGATCATCAGGATATCTCCGCTGGCCTCAGAAAACCCCAACCGGACCGCGTCTCCCTTTCCTTTGCCGCTTTGCTGGAACAGCCGGGCTTTGTGTTCCGGATGGGCCTGGATTGCTTTCTCGATGGTCTGATAGGTGTCATCCTGAGAATGGCCTTCCACGAAAATCAGTTCGGTGCCCGCGCCCATTTCTGGCACGCGCATGAAGATAGAGTCGATATTCCCGGCTTCATTGCGGGCGGGGACAATTACCGAGACCACCTGCTGTGCTTCCTTTACTGGTTTCTGTATGGGACGCGCCAGGGTGACATGAGTCAGCGCCAGTTCGTTAAAAGGCCACAACTTCACCAGATAGCGGTTCAGCAGCGGTGTCAGCAGCGGGACATCTACAGGAAAGAGAATTTCTTCCTGGTTGCGGATAACTTCAAACCCCGAGAGATACAACAGGTTCTCGACATCATCCTGGGTTAACCAGTTCTGGTACAGGGTGGGAGTCGCCAGCTTCAATGCTCGGGCGATCTTCAGCGGAAGTTCCCATAACCGGCTGTAGTAATTCAGGATGACCCGCGTGGATGGAGTTGAAAGGTCTGCCAGTTTTTCAAATACAGCCTGGACATCCCAGAACTCGTTGACTGAGTCTGATAAGATGATGAAATCAAAAGTTTCATCCAGTTCTAGCGCGTGCGCGTCGGCTTGTAAAAAGTTCAATTCGGGATGCCGGCTTCTGGCTTCGGCAACCATCTTTTCTGAGAAATCGATACCCAGCCCATAGTCTGGTTTAAGGTGTGCCAACAGGTCCCCCGCGCCGCAACCAATTTCCAGAACGCGTTTCCCGGCAGGAACAAAGAACTGGATGAGGTGGTTAAGCCGGCGGTGATAATAACCGCCAAGGCCCTGCCAGCCGCTTAACTCTTCCGCGACCTGGTCCCAATGCGAAATTCTTTCCTTTTGATATTGATCAAAGGCGTTATTTTGCTGGTTGTTTGAACTGGAAACACTCACGTTTTATTGTACCTGCCTGTTGGAGATGGATCATCTTTGCCGGATGATCCGGTTTTTAGTATACCATCAGACAGTTGTTCAGTTAAGCGAGCGCGGAGAATGTCATTTCAGACAATTTCCCGGCAGACCTCAATATCATTCAAGGCCATATGATAGAGGAAAATATGGTGAAGCAGGTCACCGGGATGCGGCAAACCGCCTTCCGCTTCAGCTGTGGCGACCGGGCGGTCGTAGGTTTCGACACAATTGACGGGGACAATCACCCTGCGTTGGCGCTGGCGTTCGTTGGCGTCCATCCGGAGGTGCATTGCCAGCTGGTAGGTGCACAGGTCGGTGCAATCACCCACGACAATAAAGGTGTTTACAGCGGGGTGTTGTTCGAGCCATTGGTTCACCCCGGCATTCAACCCGGAAGCAATGGAGTTCTTTTCAATGAGAAGGATCTGATCAAAAAAGGGCAAAGCCCGGATGGCGTCCACGGTTTCCGCTTCCCGGGTGCCGCGCACGCAGTGAGGCGGAAAAGCCCCAAATTCGACCGCGTCCTCTTCATGGCTGTCCTGGGTCAGCAAGATATTGCGGATACCATGCTGCCAGGCAGCCCGCATTAACCGGGTAACGGGTTCTACGATTCCGGCCACTCTGGGGCTTGCCAGGGGGCCAATACTGCAGAACCCTTCGATCAGGTCAACCGAGATAATGGCAGTTTCTTCGGGTTTTTGGGCAATTTCTTCAAGAGATAAAGGCGCTAGAGAGGTGTTCCACTGCTCAAGATAAGCCAGAAAAGTTTTAGAGTTTTCTATCAGAGTTGGTTTCATTGTGTTACCTTTCGATAAACCAGTATTTAATAGTGTAAATTTTACACTATTAATTTTAATAGGAATCAAGAGCCTGTCAAGTTTGTTTAAAAGATTGGCACCCACAGCCGTAAGCGCTGCGGGTGTCATCTACCAGTCAACCACGATTTTGGAGGATTGAAGGACTGCATAAGGAGAAAATCCTTCGAGTTATTTGGAATACCTGGTTTCTGCTGCGCTCATCTAAGGCCTTGTTGAAGAGATAATTCAAGCATAACCCCAGCTTATTAAACACCCGTTATCAGGTTGTTAAGAGTTCTTTATAGTTTTGTTCAGGTTGCGCGAAATAAGCCCTTGAACAAATTTGATTTGAACTATAATGAGTTTTGTAGCGGTCTCAACGGGTCCGGCATTGTTCCCGCGATGTTATCGGGATGGCAAGGTTTCATGAATTAACCCTCCCACCGTATCCATTTGTCTGGCAACGCAAGTTCGCTACGCTTCTGGCCGGGGTAGCGCAGCAGGCAATGTTCTTCCTGAAAACAGGTTTTCAAGAATAGTTTTATAATTGGTATTATGAAACGAATTACGCAGTCCTTGTTTCTGGTTGTGGTATGGTTGGCCCTGACAGTAATTCCTGGTTTGGCTTTCCAGGATGAGACATCAGAACCGGAAATTACCCCCTATGATCTGATTAATGCCATGAACAGCGCGCGGATGGGGAATGGCCTGCCGGCACTGACGGTCTCGGATATCCTGATGGGGACCGCTCAGTCCACCGCAGAGATCATGGCTGCTAACCGCAGTGGAGGGCATATCGGGAATGTCAAAGGCCGAGTCATGGATGCGGGATACGGCGGCGGCCAGGATGCCTGGGCAACGGAGAATATCATGACAGGACCGGCCTCGTTGGAAAGGATTATGATGGCCTGGTCCGACGACCTGCATATGATCCCTGCGTTGAACCCCAATTACTGCCACATTGGTGCCGGTATAGCAGAAAATGATGGGGTGGTTTATTACGTTCTTCATGCCGCCTACACAAGCATGAACGCCTGCGGCAGCGGGGCTGGTACCACCAACAGCGTTGCTCGGACCCCTGTGGCAGCTGCTACCAGTGCCATTTCACAATGGATTGCCCCGATAGAAGTGGCAACACCGGGTGAGGATGGGTATCTGGTGCATATCGTCAAATCCGGGCAGACTCTGTGGACTATTGCCGAAGCCTATGGTGTAACGATTGAAGATATTATGAATATGAATTATTATATTTCTCCAGAAAACCAGGAGATTTATATTGGACAGAAGGTCTATATTCCTACCCTGCCGGTCACCATTACCCCCACTCCTGAAGAGGAGCTGACTACCAGCACCCCTTTGCCAGTGAAGAAATCCACCGCGACCCGGGAACCGGTCCTGACGGCCGCTGTGACCCAGGCTCCCACCAGCCAGATAAGAATAGAGCAGGAAGAGGATCCTCCTGCTCTGTCTCCGGGTAAGTTGGATAAAACGATCCAGATTGGTATCCTGGCCGCAATATGCCTGGGTGGGGTGCTGGTTGTGTGGGGTTTGTTCTTCAATCGTTCCTGAATGTTTCCTTGTTGGGACTATTCTAATCCTGTTTTTCAACCCGCCAGTATTTCCCGCCGCCGCCTTCACGCGCCATCAATCCAAATTCCACCAGCTCGCGGCGCAGCAGGGCGTAATCAATGTGATATTTCTCCAGGATCTCGTTGACTTCTTTTTCAGAGTAGCACGCTCCAAATTCGAAGTCTCTTACCACATATTTCAGGATGGCGACCAGCTTTTTCATTTGTAAAGGAATATCCTTCAGCCGCCCATCAGGGTAGGTATAGTTTTTCACCACTTTGCGATCGTAGGCGTCAAGGTCAATCTCTGCCGCCACTTCAGGCAGAGTCTCTTCGGCCAGCAGACGTTTGGACATAATCTCCAGCGTTTTGGGCTCCAACCGGTAGATGTTGTAATAACTCTCCGGACGCGCGCTCACCAATCCAACCCGGGTCAGTTTGCCCAGGTGATGAGAGATGGTGGAAGGGCTCAGCCCCAGCATTTCCGCGATCTGTTCCACGCTTAGCTCCTGCTGTGAGAGCAGTCCCACAATCTTCAATCGGTTCGAGTCTGACAGCGCTTTGAAAAAGGTCAACAGCTCGTTGGTGCGCATCTCCTCTATCATCATGATGAGTATCTCCTTTATCTATATTTCAAATTGATGTATATCGAATTAATTTTATCACTGTGCTTTTTGTTGTCAAGAGTAAAATAATATAAAATATCTTTATCCGGGGTATCGCTTTTCTTCATTTGTAGAAAAGATAACAAGATACGATCTTGTTTTGTTGTGTGTGCCGGGATGAATTAATAGTAAAATCAGTCCATGTTTTTATCAAAGATTGTGGCCCGGATGACGAACTTTCGATTGAACCGGGTTTCGGGGAGGTTGTGACATGTCACTTCGCCACCATTGGTATGAAATCAACTGGACACTGCGCCGGAAATGGTTTGGCGTATGGGAGGTGAAAGACTACTTCACCAACCTTGAGCAACGCGCGCTGAGCGGCGCTCAGATCAATATGGGATTTGTCCTGATGGTGGTGGCCTCTGCCGTCCTGGCGACGGGAGGCCTGCTGATCAACAACGCGGCGGTTATTATCGGCTCGATGTGTGTTGCACCTTTCCTTGGACCATCCCGCGCGGTGTGCATCGGGGGGTTGTTCCGCAATCGTAAGATCTTCCTGGGTGGTTTGATAAAACAGCTCTTTGGACTGCTCATCATCGGAGCTGGAGTGGCTTATGCCATCACGGCTCTCCTGCGCGCCAGCGTGCCTGGGGTAGAGATCACTTCAGAAATCCTGCTTCGCTCCATGCCGACCACACGCGATGTCATTCTCAGCATCATCATCGCAGTTGCGGCTGGGGTGACCGCATCTCTCTCCCTGACGGCTGACCCCAGCGTTGTGGAAACCCCTTGGGGTCAGGTTTTTGACGCGGTGATCGGCGTAGAGATAGCTATTTCCCTCATCCCACCAGCCTCTGTGGTAGGGATCGGAATGGCTTTTGGCGCCCCGGAGATCAGTCGCAATGCTTTTCTGCTGTTACTGGTCAACGTGCTTGGCCTGGATATCTTTGGCAGTATGTTGATGCTTACCGTGCGCGGGATCAAGCGCAAATATCTTGATCTGGAGAAAAAAATCCGGGTGGTGGCTGAATCGGCGCTGATGGCGGCTCCTGGTGTGACCGCGCTGGGCAGCACCATCCATGTCACCCTGCTGGCGGAAACAGCCGCTAAAGTTAACATCACGGTTCGCCGCCTGGTGGCGGACCAGGTACCGGATTCTCTGGCGGAGAATATCTCTGCCCTGATTCAGGAAAAGGTGGGCTGCCGCAGCGAGGTGTCTGTGGAATTGATTCCCACCCAGATATACTCAATGCTTTGATCAGGAGAAGTTGAATGAAGTTTACATTGACAATTGTTCGCAATGATGATGCCAATAAGGTCGTGGACGCGTTGATAGCCCATGGCTTCTATGTCACCCGCATGGCCAGCTCCGGCGGTTTCTTGCGCGCGGGCAACACGGTGCTTTTAAGTGGGGTGGAAGATGAGCGCGTGGATGAAATGTTGGAAGTTGTTCGGGCACACTCTCACATCCGGGTGCATCCGCCTTCCTCTCCCAACGCCGAAGCGACCGAGGTCAGCCGGGCAGTGGTCTTCGTGCTGGGGATGGAGCGGTTAGAGAAGCTCTAGTATCTGCCGTTCTCTGGTTCCAATGGATTGAATTTAACCCACCAGGCCGCCTCAATGGCAGCCTGGTGCGGTTGTCTGATCCAAAGAACTTTTGCAGTCATTGTTTTGCTTGATCCCGCCGGGCAGCCACAGTGTGGTTTACTCAAAGAGGACTGTCCGGAGGAGAGGTGCCAACACTTCTTCAAGCTCCTCCAGATAACGCTCTCGCCCTGGCAGTGTTGAGCAGGGGTCTCCTATCACAATCCAGGTGGCCGTTTTACGAGGATGCTGAAAAATGAACCGGGTCTCACATCGGTCGCGATCCACCCAAACTTTGGATTGGTTGATTTCAACACGCTGCCGATTCTCAATCGGGTAATAGCCGTTCAGTTCCTGCTCAGATCCTTCGAGCACCTGCAGCCATAACACTGGCAGGTTGGGGTCAGCCCAATTGGGAATAAAGAAAACGCCCTTTTTGACGGGGTTATCCTTCGGCATGGCAGATAGATCCGCGTTTTGGGTCGCCCAGGTGTTGGGGGAACGCAGTGAAAAGCCGTAATCCGGGTCAATATATTCCTGCCAGTCAGTGGTGTTCACGTCTTCATAGGCCAAAGGATCGAAAACCGGCACTTCAACGGTTTCAATGTCATCCACCTTCCAATAAAAAGGCATGGACTCTACCAGGCGCACAATGGCATAGCGAGCGCTTTGCGGGCCATATGTCAGGCGCACTTCGATGGCATCACCTGCCTGTCTAGGCTGCACCCAGAATTCAACGGGTACTGTCTGTGCGTCCAAAATGGGATCATAAGCGCCACCTTTTGCAGCCATTTTTGCGATTTCAGTTTCTATCTTTTGAAAAAATTCCTGGCTGATCAGAAAGCAATCTTCTAGAACCCCGTCCACGATCGGGTTGCGTGGCTCAAAAGCCATTGATTGGGCATCAGCCCCATTGTAAATATATCCCAGGTACCAGGTGTAAAAAGCCATTGCGGCTGTTTGGGGGTCAAAGGGGCAGTGAATGGCGTCAATCTTCCAGTCCCCTTCGCCCTGGCCTAGTTGAACAACAAAATAGTGACGCACCTCCTCCTCAATCTCCACTGTAACCAACGCATTGGCAACGCCTCCGCTGATAAAGACCCTGTCAAAGTTTAGCGAGGGAATGTCGTTCTGCGCGCAGGTGAATGGATCGTAGCCTGCCTGGTCTTCAAAACCGTCGAGCAGATATCCGAGGTCGCTTTTCCAGATATCGCTCAGGTACGGACTGGTCTGGTAACTGCGCTTCGTTAGCACCTCGCCCTGTGGTTGTTCAAAATACCACTGGTAGAAAGATTTCAATACGGCTCGCGGGCCATCCGGATCAAGAACGACCTCTGGCGCGGCAGTGGGGATTTCCGCGTACTCTTCGGTTGGTTCAGGCAACGCGCTGGCTTTTACTGGCAGGTTCTCTTCTGGCTGGCTTTCAAGAATTGCCAGGTCGGGTTGAACAGGAGCGCACGCCGGAATAAGGATGCTGAGAAACAAAAAGAGAGTGAAAATTTTTAACAGATTCATCTGTTTTCCTCCAGCAAGGGATGTCATTCTTAAAACGAAAGAAGATAGAGGAAAGTTCCTGAAAAATGCCCATTCAAACGGATCCGGACAGTATTTTCAAAGGCCACCAAAACCTGTCCCTGTGCTAGAATCTATCCATGCGCAATCAAATCTACTTTGGCGATAACCTTTCTATTTTGCGATCCATGCCGGATGGGGTGGTGGACCTGATCTACATCGACCCGCCCTTCAACACGGGTAAGGTTCAGGGCCGCACCCAGATCCAGACCGTGCGCGATGAAAACGGCGACCGGGTCGGCTTTGGCGGCCGAAGCTATAAGACCATCTCCCTGGGCAGCCGGGCCTACAACGATAACTTTGATGATTTCTTAGGGTTTATTGAGCCGCGTCTGGTTGAGGCATACCGCGTCCTGAAACCAACCGGCAGTCTGTATTTTCACATTGATTACCGTGAGGTGCATTACTGCAAGATCCTCCTCGATGGCATCTTTGGCCGTGACAGTTTTCTCAATGAGATCATTTGGGCTTATGATTACGGCGGACGCTCGAAAAAGAAATGGCCAGCCAAGCACGATAACATCCTGTATTATGCCCGCGACCCGCAGAACTATACCTTTAACTACGAGGAAGTGGAGCGCATCCCCTATATGGCCCCTGGACTGGTCGGAAAAGAGAAAGCCGCCCGCGGCAAATTCCCCACCGACACCTGGTGGCATACCATTGTGGGCACCAACTCAAAAGAGAAAACCGGATATCCGACCCAGAAACCGGTGGGTATCTTGCGGCGCGTGATCCAGGCTTCCTCTAATCCCGGTGAAACCGTGATGGACTTCTTTGCCGGCAGCGGCACGGTGGGTGAGGTATGCCTTAAACTCGATCGCCGCTTTATCCTGATCGACAACAACCTCCAGGCCATTGAAGTGATGAAAAAGCGGTTTGGAAACCACCCTCAAATTGATTGGTTTGAAGGGGAACTCTAATAAACTCAGTCAGAAGCGGCGTATGATGGATTATGTAGAGATCACATTCAAACCCCTTGACGAAGCGGGCGCGCGGGAGATCTTTACCTGGCAGTATCCGCCGCCGTATGATATCTACAACCTAGCCACCGAAAAAGTGGATCAGGAATTATCATTTTTTCTGGATCAAAGTAACGACTACCACGGCTTGTGGGACTCCTCGGGAAGGTTGGTAGCTTTTTGTGTTTTTGGGGCGGATGCTCGAGTTCCCGGCGGGGAATATTTGCGAGACGCGCTGGATATCGGTTTCGGGCTGCGCCCGGACCTGACCGGACAGGGCAAAAGCCAGCCCTATCTCAAGGCGGTATTGCGCTGCGCCGCCGCGCGCTGGAAACCTGCCGCTTTCCGCGTGACCATCGCGGACTTCAACCAGCGCGCCCGGCGCGCCTGGGAAAAGCTGGGGTTTCAAACTGTGGAGACCTTCCTGCGGGAAAGGGATCAAAAGCCCTTTGTGGTGATGATTGCTTCAGCGGGCGAGGCAGCAGAATAGTGTGCGTTTTGGTTAAATCTCATAGTGGAAAAAGGAAGATTGGTTTTAGAATAAGCATGTCGCAAAAAACATACAGAAAACAATCCGGGTTGGTAATATGACAGAACAAAACCACCTTGTTGAAACCGGGCGGCTGGCGCTGCGCCCTTTCACCCCCTCCGACGCGCAGGCTTTATCCGACCTGATGGCTCCGCCAGAGGTTCGCCGCTATCTCCCCACGACTGTGCCATACACCCTCGAGCGCGCCGAGAAGTACATCGCTGCGCAGGCCCGGCACTGGCAGACCTATTCCTGCGGCTGGTGGGCTGTCGAGAGAAAGGCCGCTCCCGGATTGGTTGGCTGGGGAGGCTTGCAATATCTGCCGGATACGCAAGAGTATGAAGTTGGTTATGTGATTGGGAAGCCGTTCTGGGGACAGGGCTACGCCACTGAACTAGCCGCTGCTTCCCTGGCATTTGGTTTCAACCGCCTGGGCCTGATGGAGATCATCGGACTAACGCATCCCGACAATACGGTTTCACAATCTGTCTTGCGGAAGTCTGGATTGAAATATAACGGTTTATTCGTGTATTTTGGTATACAGAGTAAGACTTACCGAATCTCTCGGGAGGAATTCTTTGCGGGAATATAAAAGTCCGACATTTGCGTTGGACTTTTCCAAGGGGAACTTGCCTGAGTGAATGAAACAATGGTTACCGTTAGATCCATCCGTGAAGCATCGATTGAAAAAATGTGCGATAACGACCTTCATACGCTGTATCCTGTAAGGGAGCATCCTGATTCGAAGCCGTGCCGAGCACTTAATGACGTGTTCTAATGTTCTATCAGTAGAAGAGGAATTTTATGAATAGATCAGTTGTAATTCTTGTGATGTGCGGATCATCTATTGTTACTTCAAACCTGGCTGCGGTTAAACTTAAAGATGAAGCCAGGCGTCGTCAGGTGAAAATTATCTGCAAAAAAGGCAAAGTTGCGGATGCAGACATCCTCATCGAAAAATTCCGCCCTGATTTTATAGTTGCCACAGCACATATTTCACCCCGGGAAGATATTTTGGTTTTCAATGGTGTGCCGTTAATCAGTGGCAACGGACAAAAAAAACTCTATGATGATATCTTTGATGCCATTGCAAAAATGGAAGAATAATCCATTCTGATTAGTTAACTTCTTCTGAATTGGGTTTAATTTTTATCGTAGCGAAAGATCTTAAAGTTATTAAACCGTATTTATGATTTTTAACATATCAGTAATATAGTCGAGTAAAGGTAGGTTAGTGTTAAGAAATTTTACCGTCTTACAGCAACTTGTTGTAGGATAATGAAAGAAAAAACATCAATTTATCGCTGGAACGAGTTTCCAAAAAATGCGAGGATAAACGAAAAGGGATGGTATAAAATAAAAAGAATATGACTGGATCTTCATTTCTACAGCATATGATATTTTAGCCTATAGGTCTACACTCTCCATAAAGCTGGCGGTGCACCACGCTCAACGCCCGCACCTGTTCTGCCGCGTGATAAGAGGACCGCACCAGCGGCGCGCTCTCTACCCACTTAAAACCGATTTCGTTTCCAAACTCTTTCAATTCATTAAATTCTTCCATTGTGTAATAGCGTTCAATCGCCAGATGCCGCCGGCTGGGCTGCAGATACTGACCGATGGTCAGGATGTCCACGTCCCACTCCCGCAGCAACCGCATCGCGTCTTTTACTTCATCAAGAGTCTCCCCCAAACCTACCATAACGCCTGATTTGGTCAGCGTCTCGGGGTCCAGTATCTTCGCGTTCACCAGTGTGGCTTTGCTCCATTCCATGCGCGACTGCGGCTGTACAGACTTAAAAAGACGTGGTACGGTTTCCAGATTGTGATTCAGGATTTCTGGGCGAGCGTCCATTACGATCTTTAATGCATCCACATTGCCTTTGAAATCCGGAATCAGCACCTCTACCGAGCATCCGGGCTGCAGTTCGCGGATCCGCCGGATGACCATAGCGAAAATAGGCGCGCCGCCGTCTATGCGTTCATCGCGGTTCACGCTGGTGATGACCGCGTGTCTTAAGTTCATTGCTTTGACGGCCTGAGCCACGCGTTCCGGTTCTTGCCAATCCAGCGCTTCTGGTCGACCGTGTTTCACATCGCAGAACCGGCAGCCGCGCGTGCACACATCTCCCATCATCAGGAAGGTGGAGGTTCCGCTTCCCCAGCACTCTCCCATATTGGGGCAGCCAGCTTCCTCACACACTGTGTGAAGTTCCTTCTTCTTCATCAGCTCGCGCAGTTTCTGGTAGGTCTCTCCGGTAGGCGCCTGGACTTTGATCCATTCTGGCCGGCGCATGGGCCGGGTGTTGATGATCTCCGGGTTTACCCGGTCTCGGGTTGGGGGTTTTGCCATGGTCTCTTTACCAACTCCTGGTTACACAATAATGTGGATGCTTATAATTCTGATCAGATCTATCTATTTTATATCATAGAACGACAGATTTTATAAGGATGGTGATTTGCGTGATTTCTTGTCGGCATACATGCGTTCATCGGCTAATTTGAAAACATTGATCAGCGGTTCACCCGATTTGGAGGTCGCTCCTCCGATGGAGATACTGAATGGGAATATGTTGGCCTGGTTGGCTTTCTTGAGGTTAGTTTTTAGCCTCTTGATGGATTTTTGAAGTTCAAGAGGGTCTGTTTGGGGCAACAGGACCGCGAACTCATCCCCGCCAATTCTCGCTATCATATCTTCTGCCCGGAAGGATTGTTTCAAAAGCTGGGCCACATTTTTAATCAATTCATCGCCAGTAAGATGCCCATGGGTATCATTCACAGTTTTCAAGCCATCGACATCTACCACAATGATCGAAATTGGGGTGATCCGGCTTTTCTCGAGACGCTGCATTTCTTCTTCAAAATAAGAACGGTTGAATAAGTGGGTCAGAATATCGTGTGCGCTTTGATAGCGCAGTCTGGTTTCAATTTCTTTCCGTTCAGTGATGTCACGAAAGATGGCAAACGAGCCAGAATATTCACCGGCAGAGTCAAACCTTGGGGTGGCTGTGATCAACACTGTTCGTTTTTGCCTATCCGCTCTCAATAAGGTCAGCTCATAGGTTGAAATTTTTCCACTTTTGCGGGTCTTCAGCTGGTTTTCCAACACTCTTTTTTGTTCACTTGTTAGAAAATCCAGCAAACTCTTGCCTCTGGTTTCGTGTGCAGGAATGCCAAGGATATTTTCGGCAGCCAGGTTAACATATTCAAATCGCAGTGCCTTATCCACAATTGCCGCGCCTTCTCCCTGGTTTTCCACAAGCGCGCGGTATCGGTTTTCGGATTCTTGTAAAGCCTCTTCAGCTCGTTTGCGTTGGGTAATGTCTTGTTTGATGGCGATGTAGTTAGTAATTTCATTCTGCTTGCCGTTGCAGACTGGTGTAATGGTCATTTCTTCGAAATACAGGCTTCCATCTTTACGCCGGTTGATCATCTCACCGTGCCAGATACTACCTGCTGCGATGGTGTCCCATAAGGATTGGTAAAAATCGGGATCATGTTTTCCGGATTTAAAAATGCGTGGATTCTGCCCGATGATTTCCTCCAGGGTGTAGTACGTCATTTTTGAAACCGCAGGATTGGCCCAGACGATCCTGCCATTTTGATCCGTGATCACAATGCCGTTGGCGGCCGTCTCCAGCGCAGCAGATTGCAGTTCTCGGGGTATCTCAACCTCTTTATGCTGCGTAAAGTCCTGGATCATCAGTAGATAAACGCTGACCCGGTGTTTTTCGAAAGCGTGAGGAATCAGGCTGATTTTGGCACTGTGCGCATTTTGTTGTTTGTCCTGTATGATGAACTCAAAAGACTCACTGCGGCCGTTCAGGACTGAATCTAACTGCGGATGGAGCGTTTTTAGGGCGCTTTCGCCAATGATTTCTGGTAATGTCTTACCATGAACTTGTAAAGAGAACTGTTCGCAACACCATTCTGTGAAGGGAGCGTTGGCGAACACGAGGCGGTTTTCAGTGTCGAATAAAGCCAGCAAAACAGGCAGGTTGTCGATCAGTTTTTGCATGCTGACAAGGTTATCAATGAGCATTTGTTGGTTCTTGGCCTGGTTTTGATTTGATGATGAATATTTCTCCACCTGAAAGCTCTGCTTTCTGTCTCCCACCACACGGGACAACTTTCTTGATTCTCAGATTATAACCGAATTGAAAAACGATCCCAACAAATTGTCTATGTATGGGAACTGGCTTTTGATGCGAGTTATGTGCGGCGGCAGCGTTCTACTTTGTGAATTTATAGTCGCGTTCAATAAGATGTGACCTGTAGATAAGCTGCCCTTTGATAACAAATGGGGTTTTACTTGCGGCATTTGATGCGGTTGTCAGCCCGAAAGAGCCCGGGTATACTGGGTGAAGTTTAAAGATAAAGAGAGGGATAAAACGGAGTTATGACAAATGGAATGGATTTGTTGCTGGTAGGGCTGGCGGCTGTGGCCGGTGGGATGGTAAATGCTCTGGCTGGCGGTGGCACTTTGATCACTTTCCCAATGCTGACCGCCGTAGGCGTACCTGCTGTGGCGGCTAATATTACCAACACAGTTGCTTTGTGTCCGGGCTATTTGGGTGCTACACTGGCACAATTTAATGACCTGCGCGGCCAGAAGCGACGTCTCTGGCTGGTTGTGCCAGCCAGTGTATTGGGTGGGATTATTGGCGGTGTTCTGTTACTGAACACTGGGGAGCGCATGTTCCGCGCCCTGATTCCCTTCTTGATCCTGCTGGCTTCCATCTTGCTGGCGGTACAGGATCGCCTGCGGGCCTGGGTCTTCAGCCATGCCGGGCGGGTGCCCGGCGCGGTCTCTGATAGTTGGATGGTCGTGGCTGTTGGCGCGGCCGCCGTTTACGGGGGTTATTTTGGCGCCGGACTCA
>ENA-ORXD01000409-ORXD01000409.1-sediment-metagenome-genome-assembly--contig:-NODE-409-length-56479-cov-4.705525_pt1 | contig 56479 bp, 46 predicted proteins | sample MGYA00237862_ERZ511471 | MGnify/ENA metagenome assembly ERZ511471
CGGCGCGATTGGCTATCTGCTCAAAAATGTCAGTGCCGACGAACTGGCTGAGGCAATTCGGGCCGCTCATGCCGGACGCCCCACCCTCGCCCCAGAAGCCGCGCAGGCTCTGATCCATGCCAGCAGGTTCCCGGCGGACCAGGTCGGATTTGATTTGACCGAACGCGAGCATGAAGTATTAGCATTACTGGTTGAGGGGAAAAGTAACCCCGAAATTGCTGAAGAGCTGGTTGTCAGCCGGTCAACGGTTAAATTTCATGTCAGCAGCATCCTTTCCAAACTTAATGTGTCCAGCCGGACAGAGGCAGTTTCCCTCGCTTTGAAGCAGAAAATCGTGAAACCCAATCGATAAACTGGTTTGATAACCAGACAATACTCCCCATTTGTGACTGGCGCAAGCGGGGAGTTTGATTTTAATTAGGCTGTGACAAAATCAACAAAGTTTTCCCATGATTCGAGCCAGTACCCTGAGAACAGTCCCGAGAGTTCCTTTGAACCCCTTTGGTGGGTATCACCACCATGGGATCGTGCTTTGTGCGTGAAAACATAGAAAAACCCTTCCGTTTCCCCCAAATAATCATCCTTTTCATCCAAATTCTATAACCCACCCATGTGGCCAGGTATCAACCCATCCAACTGGTGAGTGTTTTTTCCAACCTTATGCCCGTGGCTCAATCCAGTATGAATGGGGTACATTAAACATAATCATTTACTTACTGGTATCCGGAGGATAAGCTGCTGACACAACAGTCCCTTTCACCAGCCGCAGATTTTATTTTTCTTGACAAATTGAGGCCAGAAACCGCTTCGTCTCATTACCATATTGTTTCGCATTCCATCAAATCTTCTGCAAATAAGAATTCAACAAACCCGCTCCTGATGGAAATCCATTTGCTTCACCCTCACAGACAATTTCTGAATTCTCTCTGCCCTGATACACAGGCCACTGGTCGGGTGACCAGTGGGAAGGCCATACAATCTGCCAGCAACATTTCTGGACGGCTGCCCGATGTCAAAAACAACATCTTTGAATATCCTGTATTCAAACAACAACACCAATAACAGCCATGGGAGAGATGTTCCAAGCGGGATCCTAAACGCACCATAACTAAGCCAAACTGGTATTCTTCAGGACTTAAGTTTCATTCCCGTTCCGTGGCTGATGAAGGAGAAACACAATGAAAATACTCATCGCAGACGATGAATCAAAAGTTCGATCAGCACTAAGGTTCATCCTCAACCAGGATCCCACCGCTGTGATCATTGGGGAAGCTGAGGATGCAATGCAGTTGGTTAGTATGGTTCGCCAGCACAACCCGGATCTGGTCCTTCTGGATTGGGAGCTCCCCGGACTGAGTTTACAGGTTCCCATCATTGAATTATTACACGCTATCCGCAGCGATTTAAGTATTATTATTCTTTCTGGCGATATCCATGCCCGGAAAGATTCCCTTGCATCCGGAGCCAATTGCTTTATCTGTAAAAGCGATCCTCCGGAGAAATTGTTGGAATCCATCCAATCTTGTCAGATCAGTTAATCCTTCACAATTTTGTATTCAGACTGAAAACTCAACAACTTCAATGAATCGTTGCGTTGCCAGCTTTCAAGTAATAACAGGGCAATCCTTATTTACTTCTGCCCACAACGCACAAGTATGTGATAATACAGTACATCTGACTTTTTGTGAAACAGCCAACATGCTATAATGAAAATACAAAGCTGTTAAATATCCAAGAATGGTTTGAGAGTTCAAATGGCAGTCATAACCATATCCCGCCAACTCGGGAGCCAAGGGGATACGATTGCGGAACTGATCGCAGAGCAGCTCGGATACAAAGTGGTTTCTCGCCAAATCATCAATCAGGCCGCACTTCAGGCCTGCGCGCCTGAAATAGCCCTTGCCGAGATTGATGAATTAGGTTTGCTGGGCATTTCACCTTCCGATAAGGATTGCAAATCGTACATCAGGCAACTAAAGAGAATCCTTCTGGATCTTGCTGAAGAAGGACGAGTGATCATTGTGGGACGTGGAGGGCAGATCATCCTCCAGGATTATCCAGGCACTCTACATATCCGGATCATCGCACCATTTGAAACCAGAGTTTCACGCACCATGAAAGAACAAGATATTTCCTATGATGCCGCCACCGCGCAAATCAAAGCCAGTGACAGGTATCGCGAAAAATTTCTCAAAGGGTTTTTTAAAGCCAGACTCTCCAGCCCTGAGTTTTATGACCTGGTACTCAACACAGGTCATTTTGACCCTGAAGACGCAGTACAAATTATCCTGACCGCCCTTCATCAAAAAACCACTCTGGCTTTATAAACCATGCGCTTTTATGAGGGAGCCTAATTTTGGCCCAATCAAAAACAGATTATCCAGAATTTTCACACCCTTCCGAAAAAACTTTTGCAGATATTCTGGATTTTTATGGAATTCAATGGCAATACGAACCCAAAACATTTCCTTTGATCATTGAAAAAGATGGAAAGATCATTGAAGCTTTTACACCAGATTTTTATTTGCCGGAACAAGATTTATTCATTGAATTAACAACCCTTAAACCGAAGCTTTCAAACAAAAAAAACCGGCGTATCAAAATGATGAAAGAACTTTACCCTGAGGTTAACATCAAGTTGTTGAAAAGAAGAGAAATGCGAGACTTAATGGTAAAGTATGGGCTTTACAAACAGGCCGGAAAAATAAAGGGAAATCAGACTCAAAAGGAGTAGCCATGAAAACAAATGATTTGGTAAACAAATATGGAGAAATGGCTGCTGATATTGGGGAAATCATCATTTCTGAGGATCAAATTCAAAAGCGTATCCAAGAAATTGCCGACCAAATCACATCGGACTATAGAGGGAAATATCCAGTTATGGTTGGGGTGTTAAAGGGTGTACTTTTCTTTATGTCCGATTTGATGCTGAAAATTCCAATCCCAGTTGAAATGGATTTCCTGGCAGTCTCAAGATACTCTTCAGAGGCGCGCAGCAAAAGCTTTGTTCGACTCCTGAAAGATTTAGATACCCCTATCACGAATCGCCACATCCTGTTTATCGAGGACGTGATAGACACAGGCCTGACATTGAATTATCTATTAAAAAGCCTTAAAGAACGCGAACCAGCCAGCCTTGAAGTTTGCGTACTCTTTAACAAACCCAAATACCGGCTGATTGATATTCCACTCAAATACAAGGGCTTTGACATTCCCGACCGGTTTGTGGTTGGGTATGGGTTGGATCATAAAGAGAAGTATCGCAATTTGCCATTTGTTGGCTTATTGAAAGCAGAAGCGCTGCACTAACCCATTAAATAATTAATCCCTGGGAATAATCTCCCAGGGATTGAATTATCAGGGGTCCCAAGTAACCTTCTTACCTGGTCGGTGGCTCCTCCGATTTCCATAACCAATTGTTACAGTTTATGGAATCTTTTATCAGGATTTCACTCTCGTTTTGCTGTGAATGTCAACAGGAAATTCACTATACACTCACCCACTGCCAAAACGAACTGCGTGAAGGTTCGCCGATATTTTGTTTTTCACGATCCACCTTAAGCCGTACGGGGCTTGTCCGGAAACACCATATTGGCTTATGCCACTGCCAAGACACTAATTTCTCGGAACTCCCTGTGCTTTTATTATAGAAAAATTCAACTCCAGAGTCAATATGTGTATAGACAACTCTTAGCTGGTGTTCTATTCTGCGCTAATACACACCGATCGGGATAGAATCACTTTTGGGACTGTAACAAGCAAACGCTTCTTTTTATGGGGACCACCAGCTCTCAGACAAAAGCAAAAGCATCGCCTGGCATTACGGCATTTCTCGCCAGAAAAAGGCAATTCGCGAATGAGTTCGCGTCAAATTAATTACTCAACAAGCTTCTGGGGAATAGAACCGGTCAATTTACGGCTAAAAATGTCATTTAGCCCAACGTTAGTATCAAAAATCGCTGGTTATACCAGGCCATGTTCCTGTTTCGATGTCAGAATCCCCGCTGAGTACACATGAACACAGTCGAATCACCCCTCATGTTCTTCAAATTCTTCATCCTCGACAGCAATTCTTCTATACAGGCCGGACCATAGGGCAACCAAAAATACACTGAAACCGATCATCCACCCGCCCATAATAACCTTCCTCCCTGTCATTAATTTGATCTTAATCAAACTTTCTATTTATAACCCGGTCTGCAAAAAAGGGTTACGCTTTTAGAATGTCACATTCCTGTTAAATAATCAAGCACGATAGACAAGGTTTAGAAACTGTGCTCTGGCTATTTTTTCTGTTCATGCGCTTGTGCAGGAGTGGATAAAAAAAAGAGCCATGCTCGCCAAAGCACAGCTCTCACTGGGCGGGGCAGTTCCTCGTTTATTTTTCAGAATACAGGCGGATTATATTCAAAATGACCTCAACTGCCTTTTCCATGGATTTGATCGGAATGTATTCATACTTACCATGAAAATTGTGCCCACCCCCAAAAATGTTAGGAGTCGGAAGCCCCATGTAGGTCAGTCTTGCGCCATCCGTTCCACCTCGAATCGGTCTGATGATCGGTTCAATACCCGCTTGCCGCATGGCCTGGTCTGCCACCTCAACAACGTCCTTCACCGGGAGAATAAGTTCTTTCATGTTGTAATACTGGTCTCTTAATTCCACCCGGAGAGTGCCCTCCCCATATTTTGCGTTCAGAAAAGCCACCGCTTCCATGAATAATTTTTTCTTTGCTTCAAATTTTTCGCGGTCATGGTCACGAATAATGTAACGCAATTCGGCTTCCTCAACGCTCCCTTTGAATTCAAAAAGATGGTAGAAACCTTCATATCCTTCTGTGTATTGCGGGCGTTGGTTTTCAGGCAGCATACCATTCAATTCGGCGGCAATCAAAATCGCGTTAATCATCTTGTTCTTGGCAGACCCAGGATGAACACTTCTGCCCTGGACAAAGGCTTTGGCTTCCGCCGCGTTGAAATTTTCAAACTCCAGCTCCCCTAACATTCCGCCATCCACAGTGTACGCCAGGTCAGCTCCAAATTTTTTCACGTCAAAAAGATCAGCTCCCTTGCCAATCTCTTCATCGGGAGTGAAACCAACACAAATTTGGCCATGCGGAAATTCGGGATGTGCCATCAGGTGTTCAACAGCGGTCATGATCTCGGCCACGCCGGCTTTATCATCTGCGCCGAGTAAAGTAGTCCCATCTGTGGTGATTAACGTTTGTCCGATATACTGTTCCAGTTCCGGAAAATCTGTTGGTGATAGAACCACATTTTTCGATTGGTCCAGGACAATTTCCTTCCCATCATAATTTTCCACAATCTGTGGATTAACGTTGGCGCCCGAAATTTCCGTAGCGGTATCCATGTGGGCTACAAATCCAATCGCGGGAACTTTCTTATCCAGATTAGAGGGCAGCCAGGCCATGACATACCCATTCTCGTCCAATTCAACCCTGGGAACGCCCATCTCTTGCAATTCTTTAACCAATAATCGGGCCAGATCCAATTGTTTTAGTGTGCTTGGGGTCGTGTTGGAAGAACTATCTGATTGTGTGTCGATCTTCACATACTTAAAAAAACGGTCAACTAATGACATTAAGTAACCCTTCTTTCCATTATTTTTTTTCTTGCCATGCCAATTATTATACATGAGATGATCAGGATTCTAATCTATGCTTTTATACTTCACCGGACAAAAAACGACCCCGCTGGCCGCCCCGGGGTCGTTCGCCTTCTTTTCAGGCCGCGTCAATCCTGGTTGTTGTTCTGATAAACCAAACCAGCCAGACCAACCACAAACCAGGCAAAAAACACAACCACCACATTCCGCATAAGGGGAATACTTGCCGCGAACAACCCAGTTACGCTGGAAACAATCATCGCCGAACCAACAAAAGCGGTTGAAACCAGCAGCATAAACTCATCAAATAATAGAGAGATAACTGCTATTGCCAACGCGAAAATGATGATCAACCAGATCGTCAACACATCCAGCGGCAAAATCGCCAGGTCGATCTGCTTTAACATTTGGGGATCACCCTGCAGATTGATCACAAAACCTAATCCTAAGCCAAGCAGAACCCCCAAAGCACTGCCACTTAAAATCACAATCACCATATACAAGGGTTTCGCAATCAAACCACCAACAATCCCACCCACAGCATAAACAATAAACGGGAAAATGACTTCCAAACCCTGCGGAGGGATGGCGAAAAATTCTGCGGCGTAAACCGCGAGAGAGCCTCCCAATAGAAAACCGCCAATAAATGGTGTGGATTTGAACGAGCTTCCCCCCAGAAAACACACTACGATACCCGATGCCAATAAAATTCCTGGCAAAATAAATCCCATTGTACGCTCCCTCTTCCGGTATATAATCCCGGCAACAAATAACTTTGTTTCATATTTTACAACAATTGGCGCCTTATCACTGTCGATTTCGATTAATTTTTCAGCACACTGCCAGCAACTGGTCACCTGACCAGCTTGAATACCATCCCGTGGACAGGGTCAAATTCCTCCAACTGCCCGAATGCAATTCAAATGCTTTCACCTATACTGTAAAAGTATTAAATGCATTGCGTTTTAGTACAAATTTTCTTTCCCTCCTTTTCAAACTTCAGCGCGGTCTGCGGAAACCGTTCTGAAGTTTGATCTTTTAACCAAGAACAGGCCATTCTTGATTCTGAGAAGTACATTTCTGCAAAATTAGCCCTGTTAGCTGGGTGTGACCCCAAAAATACCCCTTGGAATACGCCTTTTGGTTCCTGACAGATAAAACACTTTCTCATATCATAAATTGAGAAGCGATAGAGCGAAAAGTTGTTAAACCTGTTCTTTGACCCGGCTTTGTGAATAGCGCGCCTGGTACTGATTGCCAGGAGACAACACTCTTTTTTTCTCTTGACCCTTGAGGGTGACTTTCAGACAAATTTCCTGAAACGGACGTGTATTTTAAACCAATCACACCATATATCAGTCAAACCAATTTTTTATGAACAGGAGGGCTATCGGCAAAATATGTTTTTTCTGTTTGAATCGAGTCAAAAAACCAACCCACTTTGGAGGAGAATATGAATAAAAAAATCTTTTTTGCAGCAGCATTGCTCCTTATCGCCAGCATGGTAATGACAGCCTGCCAACCAGCGCCCGCCGCTCCCGAAACCATCGTCCAAACTGTGATCGTCGAGGGTGAAGTGATGGAAATCATTGTTACAGCAACACCCGCGGCAGCGCCAAGAGGGCCAAAAGTGATTCATGGTGAAATTGGTCCCGGTGACGTACCCACGCTGGACCCTTCTTTAGCCACTGATAACTCATCCTTACAGGTCATTGAAGAAACTTTTGTAGGACTGACCCGACTAGATGAAGTTGATATCGAAGTTGTTCCTGGCATGGCCAAAGATTGGGAATTCAGCGAAGATGGTCTCACAATCACTTTCAATCTGCGTGATGACGTTCCCTGGGTAACCTATGACGCCCTCACCGGTGAGGTTCAGCAGGTGCTGGATTGCGAGGGTAATCCCCGCATCGTCAACGCGAATGATTTCTATTACGGCATCATCCGAACAATCAAACCAGAAACAGCATCCGATTATGCTTATGTGTTGAGCTTTGCCTTGCAGGGAGCTGCCGCTTTCAACAGCGGAGAAACGGATGATCCTGAAACCGTCGGGGTGAAAGTGATTGATGACTATACCCTTTCACTCACCTTTAACCAGGATGCTGCGTACAACCTGAACATCGCAGGGATGTGGATCGCCAGTGCACTGCCGCAATGGTTAATTGAAGGGGATGATTGTACCGAAGCGCGCGGTGAGCGCTGGACCGAAACTGGTTTCTTCCAGAGCTATGGCCCATTTGTAATGAAGGAATGGGTACACGATGCATTCGTGACTGTCGCGAAAAACCCCTTCTGGCCCGGCAGCGATGATATTCCTGTTGCCAAATTGGATGAAGTCACCTGGCACATGCTCGATAATACTGCTTCCTTCGCTGAATATGAAGCTGGTGGTGATATGGATTACACCCGTGTCCCTCTGGCGGACATGGACCGCGTAAAAACCGATCCGGTTTTGTCACAAGAATTAAAGATTGCCCCGGCATTGAGCACGTACTATTATGGTTTCAACACTGAAGCCGCGTTTGTGAATGACGTGCGCGTACGGCGCGCGCTTTCAATGGCTATTGACCGCCAATCCTTAATTGATAATGTTACCAAAGGCAATCAGGAAGTCGCACAGTGGTTCTGCCGCCCAGGGCTGGTTGGCTGCCCGACAATTGAAACATACCCCGATCTGGGAGTAAAGTTTGACCCCGAAGCCGCGAAGGCTGTCTTGCAGGAATATCTGGATGAGAACAATCTGACTGTAAGCGATGTGGATATCACTTTGATGTTCAACACCAGTTCCGGCAACCAGAAAATTGCGGAAACGATCCAGGGTATGTGGAAAGAATATCTGGGTCTGGACATCAAACTGACCAACCAGGAATGGAAAGTCTTCCTGGAAACCACCAAGAGTGTGGACGCGCCTCAAGTTTACCGCTCCGGCTGGAATCTGGATTACCCCGACGCCAACAACTTCACCTTCGAGGTGACCGCTTCTGGCGGCAACGACAATCCGGTAAACCCGGACGGCACAAAGGGCGGCCTGCACTGGTACAATGAAGAGTTTGAACAACTGGTGCGCGACGCGGCCAAAGAACGCGATCCGGAAAAGCGGATTGACCTCTACGCCCAGGCCGAACAGATCCTGGTCTGGGAAGATGCTGCCATGATCCCGATCTACTGGTACACCTCAGTTGCGGTGACAAAGCCATACGTCATTCGCACCTACTCCAACACGGGTGTCCAGCACCTCGAAAAATGGGATATTGCTGAATAAAACATAGACGCATCTGTACCCAAAACATGGTATTGGAGGACTGAACACCTTCCAATACCATGTTTATTTAATCTGGTGAATATTTCCCTGACCACATGGGCAGGTAAAAACCCGTCGGGTGCATGATGGTTATCCAGCACCGGTTTCATACAATATTTATAGAAAGGTTGTTTTCACTTCCCCACAGAGATCACAAATTTGAATATGCAAACACCTGTGACGTCCGCTTTGATCTTAAACACAAAACTCCACAAACCCATTTTACGCTCCAAATTAATCCATCGGGAGCGTCTTGTAAAATTGTTAGACTCAGGTATCCAGCGCGGCCAACGAATTACATTGATTTCAGCTCCCGCTGGCTACGGTAAGACCACCCTGGTGACAGACTGGTTGAAAGAAGCCTCTCACTGTTCGTGGTTATCGATAGATCCGGAAGATAATGACGCTGCGCAGTTTTTCACCTATCTTGCCTCGGCCTTTGAGCGCCTTGGTCTGAAATCTTTCAGCCCCGCTGGACTCGCCAATGCCGCTCTTACCCCGACTAATTTTGAGACAGCGGCTACCCGTCTGATCAACGAAGCCGCGGACTTACAGGATAATTTTGTTATTGTTCTGGATGATTTTCACCTCATCACCAACCAGATCATTCTTAACACACTGGCATTTCTAGTCCAACACCTTCCACCTCAACTGCATTTTGTCATTCTATCGCGCACGCTCCCTTCATTCCCGCTTGCCAGATTACGCGCGCGAAACCAGCTGATCGAAGTAACCAGTATGGATTTGAAATTCAATCTGGAAGAAGCTGAATTGTTTTTTTCCAGGATCATGGGGTTTTCTTTATCCAGCGAGAATCTTAAAACCTTACTGGAACGAACGGAAGGATGGATTACCGGGCTCCAGCTCGCGGCGATTTCGCTTCAGCGCATGGAAAACAGCGCTGATACTTCGACTTTTATTCAAAATTTCAGCGGGTCCAGCCGGCTTATCGCAGATTATTTCTTAGAAGAGGTACTCAATCAACAGCCCATTCAGTTCCAGCACTTTCTGTTGAAAACAGCCCTGCTGGAGAGAATGAACGCGTCTGTGTGCGAAGCCATTACCGGTCAAAAGGACGCACAAACCACTCTGGAATGTCTTGAGCGCACCAATTTGTTCATCGAACCCCTGGACAACAAAAGAAGCTGGTATCGCTACCACACCCTGTTTTCTGAACTGCTGAAACAGCAATACCATCTTGAAACAGACCAGAAAACCATAACCACACTGCACAACACAGCAAGTAGATGGTTCTCGGATAATGGGATGATTTATGAGGCCGTCCAACATGCTATCAAAGCCCGAAACTTGATCGAGGCGGCAAGGTTAATGGCACCCTTAAACCACGCGGCACTTCAAACCATTGAAAACCTCCCCAGGCTGGTTTCGTGGATCAAAATGATCCCGGATGAAATTTTGGAACAATACCCCGATTTAAGCATCTTGCTGATAAAAATCCTGATCTATCAAGATCAGGTCGAGCAGGCTGAAACCACGCTGATTGCGCTGAAACAAAAAAATCTTCAAGCGTTCGTTCCGCCTTCCCCCCTGTTCGCAGAATTGTCATCCCTTGAAGCTATTGTTGCTTGCGAGCAGGGGGATTTTGACGCAGGAAAACGGATCGCAACCGGAGGTCTTAAGAGTATCTTTGAAACCGATCATTGTTCACAGGCTGTATTGAATATCGCGTTGGGAAAGATATTACTCCATGCCGGTTCACTGATTGAAGCGGAACACGTTCTAACCAACGCAGCATTGCAATCAAAACGCGCTGGCAACCTGAACATTATGTATAAAAGCGCCGCTCATCTGGTGCTAACCAATCTGCTGAAAGGTGATTTACGGCAAGCCATACAATCCGGACTCGACCTTTTGCGGGTGGAAGATATTCAATCCATCCTGGATCCTGCAACTTTATTCCAGGTAACCTTAAACTTAAGCCAGGCTTATTACGAAATAAACGATCTCAAATCAGCTCAATTGTACGCCGGGCAGTCTTTTGATTACGCGAGGAAATCCGGTAAGGTCAAAGCACAACTCCTCGCCGGCTTTCAGATCATCTTCACTGCTGCCGCTGTGGGAGAGGTAGAAACCTGCAACAGATATGCCGAAATACTTCGCAATACGATATCCCTATATCCAACACCACACCTTCAGGCCCTTTATGCTTCACTTAAAACAAAATATGATCTTCTGAACAATGATTTTGCTTCAGCTTCGTCCTGGGCTAACGCGAACGAAGAGAGATTATTGTGTACCCCAAATCAAGAGAGTTTGTTTGAACATAAATTATTGGTGCAATACCACCTTCTAACGCACACGCCAGAATCAAATCCGGGAATATTAACCAGATTATTGAACACCACCCAAAAGTATCTCCAACAATCCGAAAATAATAATAACCTTTACGAGGCGGTTGAACTTCGCAATTTGATCTCACTCATCTACCTGGCCCTGAAACAAGAAAGAAACGCTGTTGAATGTTTAAAGCCCGCTATTCAATTGGCAGGATTAAAAGGATTCACACGCAGCTTTATAGATCTTGGATCGCCCATATTATCTTTAATCCCAAAAATGGGGTACACCAGCAGTGGTCAGCGACTTTTGTCGAGTTTTAATCTCAAAAAGAGCCAAGCTGCCAGTAGTATCCATCTGAAAGCTCAATTGGTAGAACCACTCAGCAAACGTGAAATGGAAGTTCTGAAATTGATTGCCGCTGGACTCTCTAACAAAGAGATTTCTTCAAAACTTTATCTGGCACAGGGCACGGTTAAAAAACACAACAACAACCTCTTCAGCAAATTGGATGTTCACCGCAGAACAGAAGCAATCGCAAGAGCCAGACAACTCGGTATCCTCTAACCCAAACCCACTTTTTTCTCCAAAACTGATCTACTGGCCAGTCAAAAACTCTCTGTTTGTACGTGGTGAACAGGGACTTTCCCCGATAGAATTATCCCTGCTAGAACAAATATGTATTCCGACAAAGGAGAATCCTGTGCGAAAAAATCAGGCAGCAATCATCGCTGGCTTCTGTGTTCTTTTCCTGATCGGCATGGTTGCTTTGGATCTTCACCTGGCCTTCAGCAATACCAACGCAGATCATCAAACCAGTAAATACACTCTGGGCTTCAAAGCCGGAGAAGCAGCGCCCCAGGTCAAAAATCTCAGTTTTCGTGTGGATGGCTCAGGCGTTTTTCCGGACCGTCTTCGCAAAGAGCTGGCTGTTGATCTCAGCAATAACCCTGCCTTTATGGGTAACGCGCAGTCTTTAAAAGAAAGAACTATAGATATAGAGAATCCAATCCTTGTTGTAGAGATTCAATCAAAAAGACTGTTGTGGACACCGATATATTCTCAAGCAGAATTATCCATTAATTTTGGGTACTCCTCCACCGGTGACATCAGATGGAAATACGACGATAAAGATGTTGTTGAGATGCAAGAAAGTCCCAGCGTCTTTGTTGAGGGGGATGTTATTATCCAGGATAAGTCCTTTGGGTTCATGACCTGGAGAGGCTATCAAAATCTGCTTGCCGGGATCGCAGCGCGCCACATCAACACCACCCTGGCGCAGCAGCTGACCGCCAATCCAGCCTGGGAACCCTTAAAACATTGAAGGATATAAGAAAAATGACAAAAAAGTTTGTGAAATTCAATAATATTCTGGTTTTAATCGCAATTTTACTGGCTTCAGGGTGCGCTTATGACAGAAAAACCATTGACCAACCTGCAAAAGATGTATTTATTCCTGGTTTTTCCAGCTCAATGGGGGCAGAAGGCGACCGTTATGAGATTGGTGTTTTTCATTATGCGGTAACTCTTCTAAACCAGGGAAATGACATTGTGTTTATCACATCTATTTTGCCCGTACTCAACGAGAGTTTCGCGGAAAGATTGATCGCGGCAGATCCAACTCAAGAAATCAACCAGACCCTCCCTCCTGGAGCATCTCTCGAAATTGAAGGAGAATTGCGTTTCGATTTCGAAGGACTTTCAAAACAAGACATTGAAAACATGGGAACAGTTATCTCACTATTTAAACTCTACCGTGAAGAACACCTTTCAATCCCCGGTAATGAATAAGTTATTTATAACAAGCTGCTTTTCATTGAAATCAATCTCTTTTCGTGCTATACTGTGCAAAGTAGTATTACTTATCCCTTTCTCATCTCCCTCCCCCCTGAATATGAGAAAGGGATTCTTTTTTAATCACTCCCACCAGCCATCTGACCAGTCAAAGATCAGCCCAACTGTATATAGCAAATCCCGTCCGATAGCATGATGCTTTTCAACCGGAAATTCATATACTTACTTATGACAGTAACAACCCAGAGAAAAGGTAAAGATCATGCTACAAATAACTCACCCAGATACAATTTTATTGAGCTTGCAACAGCGACAACAAGATTCGCTGCGTCGTGCCGAAAAATTCAACCTGATAAAACAGACCTTTAAGAAATCTTTATCACCCTCTTTCAATAAGGTCAGGATCCCTGATCTTCCTCCGGTTTTATCAAAAACCGTCTGTTACGAGAAAGATTAATCTGATATAACGCGAAGCCAACAAATAAGAATCTGCAATAACAATGAAAGCAGCCCCAGATAAGCACCTGGGGCTGTTTGATCACAGGGTCATCTATTCTTTACTGCCAGGCTAACCCGGCATGCGGTCCGCGAATTCGTTTAAGTCCACCTTGACTGAAGGAGGACGTTGTAAAAAGTCATCCGCGGCTTTTCCCAACATTAAATGCAGCAATAAATCTTTCTGGCTACGAACAAATGGCAAACGATAATCATCTTCCATGACCGGTTTCAAATACGAAGCCGGACGATAGGGTCTGGGTTTTTCCCGGTCGCCTAAAATCTGTTTCACAATTTCCGGTTTGGGAGGAACAGGGGTGCTGCCAAACTCTCCGCGTAAGAGCATTCTGAACTCATTGGAAACAAACGAATACCTGGCGCCGTACATCACATTAAAAGCCGCCTGAGAAGCCACTATCTGGCTGGTGGGGGTTACCAGAGGCACAAAACCAACATCCTCGCGTACAAGCGGCACCTCCTGCATCACCTTATCCAGCATATCAAGCTGTCCCATCTGTTTAAGCTGGTTTTGAAGATTTGTCAGCATTCCCCCTGGAATTTGAGCCTTGAATATCCGGTCATCATGCTCAGGATATCCAAGATTTACCAGAAGCTGTTGGGAAAGCAATAAAGCTTCTTCCATTGCCGGGTCTTCCGCCCGTTCAATCAAACCTAATATTCTATTGACCACATTCCGGTCAACATCATTATAATGAACCGGGCGGTAATATTTTCCATAATATGGATTGGTGTCCTTCAACTCCTCCTGAATTTCAAACAACTTAGCCTGGGCCTGAAGAACCAGTTCCTTATCCAGGCCATGTTCCAACCCCATCTCCTCCGCGAACACAATCAACACCTCCACCGGGGAATGAGATGTACCTCCCGCAAAAGGTGTAATCGTGCTGTCGACAGCATCCGCTCCAGCATACATTGCCACCACAAGGTTTAATAAGCCTACCCCTGTGGTTGTGTGGCTATGCATGGTAATAGGAAGCGAACAGCTTCTTTTCAAACTTCGCACCAGTCTTAATGCATCTGAAGGATGCAGTAATCCAGCCATATCCTTAAGCGCGATCTGGTCTGCTCCTTCACTTTCCAGTTTTCGAGCGAAGTCCACATAATAACCCACTGTATGAACCGGACTCACAGTATATGACATGGCTGCTTCAACCTTAGCGCCGTATGCTTTACTTGCAAGGAGCGCGATCTGTAAATTACGCCAATCATTCAGCGCGTCAAAGATCCTCATCACCCCCACACCAGATCGGACTGCTTCTTTAATGAATGCGATAACAAGATCATCCGGGTAAGGCTGATAAGCAAAAAGATTTTGTCCCCGAAGCAACGCCTGTATCTTGGTTGGACCACCCAAACAAGCCGCATAGGTTTCCAAACGCTCCCAGGGATTTTCATTCAGGAAACGGACACAGCTATCCAGAACCGCTCCACCCCACAGTTCAATCGTTTCGAACCCGGCCTTATCAATCAATGGCAATACCCGCAAGGCCTGCTCAGTTGTCATCCGGGTAGCCGCAAGACTTTGTTGTCCATCCCGTAGGGTCAGGTCGGTAAATTTTATTTTCCTGTTCATCAACACCTCAACAAGGCAAGAAAAAATGTGCTTCGAAAAAAACCTTCAAAGCACATAATGCTATCTTTATTTCTAAAAATTTTCAAATCAGACACTATCAAAACGTCAACTCTTCAATCAATTCAACAAAACATATCAGTATTTATAAAAATTATACCAATCCTTAAAGCCAATTCTGTTAATTTGCATAAATGTTACATTCATATTATTATGATGACTTTTATCCCATTTGTTAAATCGCCACCGGCCCGAAACGCCATATCCCCAGGCCCGTTGGATCAACAAAATTGGCAACAGCTTTCTATTTTTCCAGAATAACGGTACGGGTGGGATAAGCAAACTCAACACCTTCTTCGCCAAACCGTTTGATGATCTCCACACCAACTTTCTGCTGTATATCCATGAACAGGGAATAATCCGCGCTCTCAATCCAATAAACTACTTCATAGTTCAACGCAGATTGGCCAAACTCTTTAAAATGGGCGCGCGCGAAAGTACAATCTTCAACACCATGAAAAACCTCTTCAACCATGGCGGGGATTGCTCTGATTTTTTCATAGGGAGTTTTGTAAGACAATCCCAATGATAAAACTACTCTGCGACGATCCATTCTTTGATAATTCCTGATCCTGCTTGATAGAAGGTCTGAGTTAGAAAAAACCAGCTGTTCTCCAGATATACTCCGGACACGAGTGGACTTTAATCCAATTTTCTCAATCGTCCCGGTGAAATCGCCCACAACAATGACATCACCGATCACAAAGGGTTTATCTAACGCAATTGAGAGCGAAGCAAACAGGTCGCTCAGAATATTTTGGACAGCTAAACCAACCGCGATCCCCGTGATCCCCAGGCTGGCGATTAAGGTGCCTATCTCAACTCCGGGGATATTATCCAATGCCACAATAATCACGACAGTCCAGACCACGCCTTTTGCCACAGTGCCAAGGGCGCTCAAGGTGGTTGCCTGGCTGGCAGCATTCTCATCCCTCGTTTTTTGAACCTCTTTTTGGATCAGATAAGTGATTACACTGTTAATCCAAAATCCCACCTGCAGTAACATAATAAAAATCATTGAAAGGCGAATAATTCCATTAAGGTTTTCTGTTAGATCCAACAACCTTGTGCCAGTATAAATAGATAATGCCAGTAAAAACAGATTTCGGGTACCAGCAAGTAATTTGACTATAAAATCATCCAGCGCAAAGGGTGTTTTGCTGGCAAGTTTCGATAATCTCTTTAAACCCACTTTTTTTAATATCAACAAGCTGATCATGACCAGTGTGGATACCATGACAGCTGTCAGGTAAGGTGTGATTGAATTTTCCGAAAATAAATTTTGCAAATTTTCCATTTAATTTCCTCCTTAAGAGTGTTTCATGCCATAGCTTCATTATACAGCAGCGAAAAACCGCCTCAACCATAAGTTATTATTCAATCAAATGATTTTTAAGATAAAATTATCTCCGCAACACTTTCTGAGAAGTCAATCCTGATTTGGAGTAAAAAATGGCTGAAAAAGAACAAAAATTTTCTGGGAAAAACTACCACCAACGCAAATTAAGGATGCAACAAATTTTCTTTGGAGCGCTCGCAATATTAATCATCCTGTCGATGATCTTGACAGCAGTGATCAGATAACACGATGAAAACCCTGTTCATTAAAAAGAGGACCTTCATAACAAAGGACCTCTTCTTCCAAGACATTCTTAAGTATCTTAAATAATTCGGGAAATTCTGATCTCTTCCCAAAAAACCAAAAAACTTAATCCTGAACCGTGAAACCAATTTTCAGCGTCACCTGCCAGTAGGCGACTTGCCCATCTTCAATTTGCCCGCGCGTTTCAACCACTTCAAACCATCGTAAATCCTTAACTGTTTCGGTTGCTTTTGCCACAGCGGTTTTAATAGCATCTTCAATGCCAATTTTTGAAGTGCCAACCAATTCTATTTTCTTATACACATGAGATCCCATTTCATTATCCTTTCCCTGTTTATATTGATATCTTTAATATCTATCATAAAATAAATTACGCTTTATCAAAAGCCTGGCTCACATCAATTTCTTATACAACAAAATTGACTCGGGTTCTTTGTAATCCAGATAGCGGAAAAAGCTTTCTGCGTTCTTCATCACATCAGATATTACAATTGTACAGCCGCGTGCTGACAACTCATCCTCAACATGCTTGACTAACTGTGTCCCAATCCCTTTACCACGTGCGTCTTCAGCGACCACAAGAATACTCATATAGCCTCTAAAACCAAAATCGTGGGCGCAGATAAAACCGAGAATCTCGTCATCCTCCTCCCAAACCAAAGCCAAGCCATCAGACATATCAATTGCCTGCTCAATGGCACCATCTCTCCAGTAATCCTGATGCATACCAGGCACAGAGTCAATCAAATCAACAATTTGCTCGAGATCAAGAAGTGACGCTAATCGAATCATACTTATCCTTCCTTGGATAAAGCGGCTAACAGGTTAGAAACCAAACTTTTCTTCATCAGTACAGATACATCCATCCCATTCTATCAAAGCAGATAAAAAAACCGCATTAAAGTTGAAATTCAGAAAATTGGTTCAATGATGGCTGGACGCAAAACTTAATAATCAATGTTACGCCATTTCACGCCCTTTCGCCATTTCCCCAGTCTGCTGGGGGAATCATAATAAGTGTTGATGAGCTGGTCCGATGGGGTCCTGATCGCTTTTGAAATATCCACATTTACGATCCTGTCAGGCTGGTCATGTTTATAAGATACAATCAAAAATTTTCCATCACTTTTGGAAGTAAGACGCATATATGTGACAATTTCCTGCCGTTCTTCCATCTCAATCACATCCAGGGCCTTGTTAATCAATATCCAGATCGCTGAAATTGCTTCTATGTCTCTTTTGAGAGGCGCAGCAATCCGGATATCTTCTTTCCGGATCTTAACCAGTAAATTAAATTCCTGATCACCGACCAGATAATCCTTGAGAGTCTTAAACCAATCGAACTCCGCTTTAGATGCGTTCTGCATAGGTCTGAGAATATATTCCTTCAAAGACTCGATTGAATCAGCATTTATTCTGAGTTCAAAGGACCTTATATCTTTTGAATTCTTTTCTGTAAATTGGAACGGAATGCGGTCGAGATCCAAATTCTCTTTTAATAAAATCAAAATCGGGGGGCTACCATAGTAAATAGCTTCAATTGAAAGTGGAACGACATTTCCCATTTCATACCCTTTCACAGAACATCAAGCAGTCTCCTACCAGCCAACATCTTTTCTATTCAGCTTATAGCTCATCTGTCAGCTTCAGGAACCTTTGGTTATTGACAGTATAGCCTTCTTGAAAAAAAATTTCAACCAGCTCAAATAAGCACGCCCGGATTGCGCTACTTTTAAAACCCTGAACAACCTGCTGATTTTACAATCAGTTTACAGTCTGATGGTTATCAGCATTATGGATAAAAAACCCATTACAATAATTTAATCACTCCATTTCACAGCTTAAGATGTCTCTATTTATGACTGAACGCGAATCGCTCCATCATTGCAACATGAAGAAATTAGATGAGATCCTGAATCTGGCCTGTGAGCTCATTGAAATCCCTTCTGTGACTGCGTGCCGGAATGAACGCCTGGACCAGGTACACAGAATCTACTTTTTTATCCTGAATTATCTTGAGAAAAAGGGATTAGAACCTCAAAGATTTGAGCAGGGAAAATATCCCGCGCTTCTGGTCGGATTTCCTGGAGCAGCACAGCAGCGCGTAATGCTCTCCGGGCATTTTGATGTTGTGGCTCCTGAACCAGATGACCGGCAATGCAAACCACAAATTGCTGGAGATTATCTTTGGGGGCGTGGCGCAGAAGATATGAAAACAACCGTGGCGACTTTCATGATTTGGATGAAAGATACACTTGAAAAAGGCCCACCATTTCCCTCAGTCAACTTACTGCTAGTTGGGAATGAAGAAACCGGTGAGATCGAGCCAATGGGAACCGGACACATCCTGCACCTGCTGAAAACGGAACAGAATTACCAACCAGAATTGATCATTGCCGGGGAACAAACCGGAGACCGTGATGAAGTCTGGGGAGAGATTCGAATTCAGAATCGCGGCGTTTTGCGCTGCGAAATTATTGAACGAGGCCGTCACCAGCATTCCGCTATCCAAAGTAATTTCCCTGAAATGGCAGATCGTCTATTTAAAGCCCAGAGCGATTTATCAGAAATTTTTTCCGTCCATCTTTCACTGCGTAATCATGATCACTGGAAATCTCAGGTTAAATTTCCGTTCATCAAAATTGGCACACCTGGCATATATAACATCACAGCAGACTACGGCGCGCTCGGGATTGAGATTCGGGCGCTTCCGGAAGATAATCTGATTAATCTTTATTATGTGATCCAATCCTATTGTGAAACAAACCACCTTTCGCTCAAAGTAGATACTCTCAAGCCTGGCATCGCGTGCGATCTTAAGAATCCTATGCTGCAAATTCTCCTTGAGACCGTGAAAGATACTTGCGGCCAGAACCCACGCCTTGGAAAAGAACTGAGGGGAACAAGCGCCTGTTTCGCCCCGCGTGGGCAAGGGGTTGTATGGGGACAAAGCGGCTTGGGGCACCACCAGGCAGATGAGCGGCTTTACATTCCCTCAATAATGCCTTATTACAACGCTCTAACTGCTTTTGGAACAAAACTTTTGGAAAACAGATCCGCGCGCGCTATCTGAACAAGGCAATACATAAATAGTCGATCTCTAATTCCCTTTCCACCCTGCCGGCATGGTAAAATCGGTTCAATATTATTCACGTCCCGTACAAGGAGACCTATGACCAATTGGTTAAAACGCAACTGGAAGTTCCTCTTGGGAGTACTGATCAGTGTTTCATTCCTTTATCTGGCACTGCGCGGCCTTCAGTTCGATCAGGTTTGGGATACGTTGCAAAACGCAAACTATTTCTGGCTGCTTCCTGGTATCGCCGTGTATTTCATGGCCGTTTGGGTTCGAGCCTGGCGATGGCATTATCTTCTCAGACCACTGAAGAATATCCCGACCAAAACCATGTTTCCGATTGTGGCCATTGGTTATATGGGCAACAATATTTATCCGGCTCGCGCCGGAGAATTTCTGGCGTCAATAGTCCTCAAGCGTAAAGAAGGTATCCCTATATCTGCTGCGCTCGCGACCATCATTGTCGAGCGCATCTTCGACGGCGTGGTGATGTTGGCCTTTGTGTTTCTAAACTTGCCTGAGCTGGCAAAGCTGACATCAGACTCGGGGTTTGTTGGAAATATCCAAAACCTTGCCATTTGGGGAGCAGCAGCTTTTATTGGGGCGTTGGTGATCTTCCTGCTCGCGGCTATGTTTCCAAAAACCACAGAGAAATGGGCTCAATTCTTCATCGATCATCTTGTCCCCCATAAGTGGCGAGATAAGATCAGCAGTCTCGCGTTTCGCTTCCTTTCTGGCCTTGAATCCCTGCGCTCACCCTGGGAAGCCTTAATGGTGTTTTTTACCTCAGTGCTTATCTGGTTGTTAGAGACAGGAAAATACTGGTTCGTGATGCACGCTTTTCCCTTTGAGGTCAGCTTTTTCGCGTTGATGTTGATGAATGGGATTGTCAATCTTGCCACAACCATCCCATCCGCGCCGGGTTATGTGGGCACCTTTGACGCACCCGGAATCGCGCTGCTCAAAGCCTACAATGTACCGGGAGAAATCGCGGCTGGTTACACCCTGGTACTGCATGTCGCTTTATGGGTTCCCATTACTGCCCTTGGAGCCTATTATTTCATTCGGGAAGGTCTCAGCTGGAACGGTGAATATCCTGAAACAGAGGAGAAAAAATGAACATCGCAATTATCGGCGCTGGTCTGGGCGGGTTATCCGCGGCTTACGATCTAAAGCGTGCCGGGCACCAGGTTACCGTTTTTGAGGCCGCTGATTATGTCGGCGGGTTAGCGGCTGGTTTCAAAGATCCAAACTGGGATTGGTCCGTAGAAAGATACTACCACCATTGGTTCGCCTCTGATAAGCACATATTGGGTTTAATTGAAGAACTCGGCTGGAGCGATAAAGTAATTTTTCCCCGTCCTATTACCGTCATGTATCATCAGGGAAAGTTCTATCCTTTTGATTCTATTCTGGCCGCCTTATTGTACCCTGGTCTGGGATGGGGGTTTAACAAAATTCGATTTGGTCTGGTTGGACTCTATCTTCGTGTTACTAAAAACTGGCGATCACTCGAAACAACCACTGTGGACGCCTGGATGCGGAAATGGGCAGGGGATAAAGTGTACGAAACCATGTGGGAGCCAATGATGATTGGCAAATTTGGAGAAAAATATGCCAAAGTTGTCAACATGGCCTGGATGTGGGCCAGGCTGCACGCAAGAACCACAAAATTGGGAACCTTTGAAGGAGGTTTTCAAGCGTTCGCCGATCTTTTTGCAGAGAAATTGCGTCAGATGGGGGTGAATATTAAACTTTCCACCCCGGTATACGCCATTAAACCCACTGATGACAATCAGGTCATTGTGCAAACCGCAGAAGGTGACCAAACCTTCAACCAATGCCTCTCGACAACTTCACCCGCGTTGCTGGCGAAAATGGCACCAGATTTGCCTCCCGCCTATTTAAAAGGCCTGCTGGATTTGAAAAGCATGGGAGCTGTCGTGCTTACCATTGCCATAAAACACAAGCTTTCACCAGAGGGATACTACTGGTACAACATGCCAAAATCCGCTGGTTTTCCATTTTTAGCCCTGGTTGAACACACCAATTTCCTCCCCCCTGAACACTATGGTGGAGACCATATCTTATATTGTGGGGATTATTTAGAACCTGACCATCCCTATTTCCAGCTATCCAAAGAAGAACTGCTGGAGAGATTCATCCCAAGTCTAAAAAGGATCAACCCTAATTTTTCGCCGGAATGGGTCAGGGAAAGCTGGCTTTATAGAACCGCATACGCTCAGCCTATTCCATTGGTAAACCATTCAAAAAATATCCCGGATATTCGCACCCCAATACCTGGATTGTTTTTTGCCAGTATGAGTCAGGTTTATCCATGGGACCGGGGTACAAATTTCGCAGTAGAAATAGCGCGCCGCGCCGCAAAGATGATGACCCAACCCAATCGTAATTGATTATTCTTTCAATCCAGTCACCAATAATTCTTTTACATTTATCCATGAAACTGGGTGATCAAAATCAAGATTCTTTAACATTTCAGTATTTCGGCACATTTCTTGAGACGAGATTCCAAATTTGGTAAAACCAGGTTGTGAATCAAACTTTCTAAAGCCAATCGCATAAAGCAAAAAGAAACCCCATTTACGGGGAAATATGTTCTATTTTAATCTTTCACCCCCATATGTGGGGGCTGTGGATAACTTTTAATCCACAAATACTGAGGATTAAGGCTGTACAAGCAGAACTCATTTTTACTATAAACAATTTGATTCTTTAAGGTTTAGAATCCTTAAAATTCCACTTATTTTTAGATAACATAGGTGATTATAACTTGTTCGATTCCGGTGTTTCTGCTAAAATTTGTTTAACATTCGCTGAAGCACATTAACCGGATGTGATCTCTATCAAGCCCGTTTTTATTCCAAACATTTTTTTCGGGCAGCACAGGATATAAAATACTCCCCCACTGGATGCAGTGATACAGTGGGTTTTGTTTCCTGTTTTTTATAACCAGTATCTTTGCAATTATCGGGTAGTGAATTCTCTATTAAGGAGGGGTAAAGTACATGAATGCACAGCAAGCCTGGCAAGCTACAATGGGGCAGCTCCAAATGGAGATGTCAAAAGCAGCGTATGACACCTGGGTCAGAAGCGCTGAGTTGGTCTCTCACAAGGAAAATACTTTTACCATCGGAGTTCAAAACGCATATGCCAGAGATTGGTTAGAAAATCGTTTATCCAGTACGGTCACTAATCTGTTATCAGGAATGTTGGAAAACCCCCAGCATGTAGATTTTGTTGTCTGGCAAAAAGATTATCAATCTGCTGAATCCAATGATGAAAGTGAAAATACAGAACCCCAGAAACCAGGCCTCGAAGCTGAAAACGGCCAATCTGCCATCAGCCGGTACACTTTCGACAATTTTGTGGTTGGCCCAAGCAATCGTCTTGCACATGCCGCCTGTATGGCTGTTGGGGAAAACCCTGCCCGCGCTTATAATCCCTTGTTCCTGTATGGAGGTGTCGGACTTGGCAAGACCCACCTGCTCCATGCCATTGGAAACACCTCCATCAAAAAAGGAAAAAGCGTCTTATATGTTTCTTCTGAAGACTTTACAAATGACCTCGTAGAAGCAATCCGCACCCGGACCACAGCCGCTTTTCGCGAACGTTACCGGCGGATGGATGTGCTCCTGATTGATGATATCCAGTTCATTGCTGGTAAAGAATCCACGCAGGAGGAATTTTTCCATACTTTCAACACCTTACATGGCCAGGAAAAGCAAATTGTAATTTCTTCTGACCGGCCACCAAAAGCAATGCTCACGTTGGAAGAGCGGCTGCGTTCGCGTTTTGAATGGGGATTGATTGTGGATATCCAGCCCCCAGATCTTGAAACAAGAACAGCCATCCTGCGCTCAAAAGCAGAACGGGCAAAAAGACAGGTCCCATCAGAAATACTCGATGTTATCGCGCGGCAGATCCAATCCAATATCCGTGAACTGGAAGGCGCGCTGACGAGAGTGTTGGCCTATGCTGATCTAAGCGGGCAACCCCTGACAGCTGCCCTTGTTAACACCGCGTTGGCAGATTTGCTCCCCCAGCGCAGTTCTATCGAACCCAGACAAATTATTCTGGCTGTTGCATCCGCGTTTGGTCTTAGCACGGAAAGATTAATGGGACGGGAACGATCCAGAGAAATCGCTCTGCCACGACAAATTGCCATGTACCTCATGCGGGAAGAAATTAATGCTTCTCTGCCTCAAATTGGTGAGGAAATAGGCGGCAGAGACCACACAACTGTCATGTATGCTTGTGATAAAGTATCAGATCTGATCGAACGTGACGACCGGCTGAGAAGACAGATCATCCAGATCCGGGAACAGTTATACAGCCAAAGCACAATGGTTGCCTGAGCCAACCGAAGCAACGTATTTATATCAACAGCATCCTCGATAGTGCACTGCCATAACGAGGATGCTGTTTTGTTTCTTCAACAGTCTTTAAAAAACAGTTCGCTTACAAAGTGATTGAACCTGCTTCTCTGAACCACTCATACGCATCCCGGATCGCATTTTCGCTCGAGCGCGGGGCGGATAAGCCCAATTCTTTTTGCGCTTTCCGATTGTCATAAAAGAAATAATACCCCGTCAGATAGAGCATGTCCGCGACAAACGGTAAATGCATAAAAGATTTTACGATTTTTAATAACGGAACTGCCCGGTGCAAGATTTGAGGGGAAAAGATTATTTTTGGCGCTGAGACTCCCGCAATTTCGGCAACCTGTTCCACAAATTCTGTGTGGTGCAGGTTGTCTCCTCCTAGGATGTAGCGCGCTCCACAGCGCCCCCGCTCCCAGGCTGCGAGATGTCCTGCAACTACATCATCAATGTGAACAACATTTAACCCGCCATTCACAACCCCGGGCAATCTTTTTTTTGCGATTTGAATAATGATGGAATTGGATTGACGGTAAACATCTCCCGGCCCCAAAACAACCGATGGGTTAACAATTACAGCGTTAAGCCCCTTTGCGACAGCCCGCTGAACTTCCAGTTCCGCCAGGTATTTTGTATACCCGTAAGGCCAATATTCTGGCCGGTAGTTCCAGGTGTGGTTCTCATCCATCAAAGGTGGCACAGGTGGTTTCAATAAAGACCTCTCCGGCACTCCCAAAGCAGCCACAGAGCTGGTATGGATTACCCTACTCACTCCCGCTGCTCGCGCTGACTGCATCAATGAACGCGTCCCTTCCACAGTAACCGCGAACATTCGCCCGGGTTCATCGCGATCGCCCAGCATCGCGGCAGTATGGAACACAACATCCACACCCTCTAACGCGGAATCCAATGTTTCAGGCTGGGTCAAATCGCCAATAACATGCTCCACATCCAACCCCTCCAGCATACGCAATGTACTGGAAGCCCGATGAAAAGCAAGCACCCGATGCCCTCGCTCGACCAGCGCATTACAAATATGACTGCCAACAAAACCAGTTGAACCTGTTACTAAAATTTTCATAATCTGCCCGGAGCATACCAGAAATTATTCTGATCTGCTCATAAAAAATATTAAACCATCTGTCTGAGTAACCATTTCGCAAAAAGGTTCTCAAATATCTCAAAACTTGTATAACTGAATTTTACTAGATATTTCCTCATTGGCTGGCTTTATCTATGATCGATGCACTGCGATATACAAACCCAATCTATGGCGGTTAAGCTTGAAATTAGCCCAGATATATGCTGATTCCAGTATAATATTAATAATTTTTAACCAAAAAAGACCAAACCTATTGGCAAACCCTGTCAGATACATTAGAATAAACTTAATAAAGTATAACGAAATGTACTATAATTATTAGTGGATATATCACGATTCGCATCGTTCCTTTCCTGAACCCGCTAATATCTTTGGCAAAACGACTATCAATTTAAAACAACAAGCATATTTTGTTCTTTCAAAGAAGGAGTAACAAAAGAGCCCATCTCTTTTGAGGAGCAGTTAAAGAATGCGCAACAAGCGAGCATATGCTATTTTCATATTTGTCCTCGCGGCATTTTTAAGCTTGCTGTTAACTTCCTGTAGTTTTTCCTCAGAAAAAACATTCCAAAACGCGATGCCAGGCACGCATCCCGTTGACCCAATTTTTAAAGAATACTATCAGGATATTGGTGGTGAACCCATTTTAGGCCCGGCGATCACCCTAGCGTTTGAGGAAAATGGCCAGACCTGCCAATATTTTGCCAACGCGCTGGCGTGTTTTAACCCTAACCGGATCGGTTCCAATCGTTTTCATCTCGTATCAATAGGCAAACAGTTCAATATTGCCGAACAGCCTGGTTACGTACCCTCTTCTGAACAGCCAACCCTGATCAACGGTTTTGAGATATATCCTGATTTTCTGAATCTATACAATCGCCTTGTGGAACTGAGTGCAGTGGGTCAGCCTTTATCCAATCCCATGTATGACTATGAAAAAGGAAGGATTGAACAATACTTTGAAAAAGTAGGATTTGTCTATCAATTCGGACAATCTGATAAATCTGTATCTCTTCTTCCTTATGGCGCTTATTCTTGCGATTATCACTGCAGAGATTATCATTACACTCCTTTCTCCCCAAACCGAAAAGCGCCCGATATGCCTTTCCTGGTTCCTTTTGAGAGGTTGGGCGGCGTTCAAGTGTTTGGGCAGCCGCTAAGCGATTCCTATATTGCGCCGGACGGGAACCGTGAACAGATCTTTGAAAATGTAGTCATTTTTGCGTCCCCAGACAATTTAAATTTCATCCAATTCAGGCCTTTGCCAGAAACACTGGGAATGATCTCTGTACCCGCGGGAGAAAAGAAATATGATTTAGCAGACAATGTTGTGTTCTATACCATTGAGAATGGTTTAGGCTACCACGTCCCAATTCTTTTTGACCAATTCATTGCGCAGCATGGCGGAACTGAAATATCTGGCAACCCCATTGCGGACGTGATGCGTTACCGCGAGGACGACACCAACCGGCAATGCTATCAAAACTATTGCCTGGAATATCATCAGGAAGCGCCAGAATCCTTAAGGATTCGATTGACCCCGCTGGGTATCCGCTACAAAAACATGCTGGAATCGCAGGGCTATTTCACTCCTGCCAATGATATACCAGAACCTGAAGCGCACCAGCCGGAAACCATGTTACCCGAACTGGATACCCAACCTGAAGAGCCGCAACAAAACAATTCGCTTCAGGAGGAGCTTCAGGCCATTGAAGAATCTATTACAACCTCAGAAAATCAGCCAGAACAATCCAGACCAAAAAAGCCGCAGAAAACAGCCCAAAGGAATCCCCTTCCCAAGGGAGAAGTTCCACAAGCACAACCAATACAACAACAAGAGCAAATACAGGTTCAACCGGTCAGCCCGCCTGCTCAGCCTGAAAACAATCCCGTGGAGTCATTAGATTCTGCTTCGGTTGTCTTGTTAATTTGCGAACAAAAACCCCAAATCCCAGCTTCTGGGGGACAAATCATCCATCTGGTGGTTCACAAAAAGGAAAATCTTGAGCCCGTCCCAGGGCTGGTTGCTAAAATTACAGTTGTCACACCCAATGGTGAGTATGTATATACCGCACCGCCAACCGGATCTGGCGGACGCGCCAGCATTGCAATTGATCCTATTCCTAATGTTGAAAATGGGAGCTTGATTACCTACCAGGTTTGCATTGATACCGGATCAGATCAGCCGCTATGCGAATACGATTCGTATCTGATCTGGAATTATCAATAAAATAGATTTACGGCCTTGCTTCCGCAAGGACATCGACATCCTTAATATTTCCCCCAACAGAATAAACCGTTTCCTGAAATGTAATTCGCTGTTCTGACTCCAGCCCGGCATCATTTTCCCGTATTCTTACACCAACAATACTGCCCACTTCATCCCGGGCAACCAATACCACCCGAATCAACCCCGCGTTTCTTTCATCTCTATTGACCACAACTCCTTTGACCTCTGCGTACAAACCATTGGGTGAAACCTCAAATTCAATATCCCGGACACGGATATCCAGATATCGTTCATTTTCATCCCCAATCGGCAATGCTGAAAGAAGTTCAGCGCTTACCTGAAAAGGACTGGACACAGGGGATGAAAATCGGGCCATCAGTGGAATGGTTGAATTGGCCGGAAGCCTGTCCACAGGAGAAACAGCCAGACCAGACCGGACATCGTCCTCGCCGGTCAATTTGATCCGGATCACAGCAGTAACATTCTCTACCGGTTGATCTCCGCTTGTAGCGTTCACAAAACACCACATTTCCCTGCATACGATATCGCTCAATGTAACACCAGAGGGAACAGGAAGAAGATCCTCTTGTGAAGGCTCTTCAACCGTGGGAGGGATAACCAACTGTGTCCCCACGCTTAAGAACCGGGAATCAACTTCGGGGTTAAGCGCCATCAAATTCTGCAGACTTACTTTATAAAGATAAGCAATGCCGCCCAGGTCCTCTCCCGCTTTCACAATATGAACCCGTGGCGTGGGCGTCGGTGAGGGTAAAGGTATTGGCGTTGTTTCGACAACCACTATGGGTGTTTCAGTCGAGGTGGAGGTAGTATAGGGTGTCAATTCCTTTTGCGGCAATGATGTAGGCGTGTATCCTTCCTCTGTGGTGGCAGTACACGCCGAGACCATCAAAGCCAGCGCAAGGAAGATCCATGAGCGAACTTTCTGGAACATGACAGGGATTATAACATGCGGAATCTCCAACTAATTGCTCCTGTATCACCAACACCCTCTGCGGCAGGCATGTTTTTATAAGAACAAATTTACTTGCCGGGTATTTCACCCTGTGCTAAACTGAATGCATGACCCGTGAAGAAAACATGTATCAGGCAGCATTGAAAGCGCTTCATGCCGGGAACCATTCCCGCGCAAAAGACCTTTTTACGCGCCTGATCAAAGCCAACCCACGGAACACCCAATACTGGCTCTGGATGAGTTCGGTCGTCAGTACTGAGAAAGAAAGATCATTCTGCCTGAAAGAAGTTCTGCGTTTGGACCCCGCAAACAAAGAAGCTCGTATCGGTCTGACGATGTTGGGACAACTTCCACAGAATGAGGATCTGATCCTGCCGTATGACCAACAGAAACGCAAATGGGAAGCGGATTTAGTCAAAGAATTTGGAGAGAAAAATACCCTCAAGGAACACAAAACCTGGACTACGATCGGTATGGTGGGCGGCGCGCTGGTCATTCTGATTGCGTTGGTACTGATGGGCGCGCTGGGTATTGAGAACAGTCCGGTAGCCTTTTTGATGAGAAGACGGGCAACTCCTACCATCAGCAAAATACTTCCCACCTACGCCGCTGTTACAGCCCAACCCGAACAGACACTCCCACTGTTGCAGGGGTCACCCACTCCAATCACCGCGCTCCAGGCGAATTACACACCCACACCGCTTTACATTAACACGCCTCATCCTGTGACGGAAGCCTACCGCACAGGAATTAGAGCTTTTGAACAGAAAAACTGGGATGAGACAATCCAATACATGCTTCAGGTGATAACAATAGAGCCCGATTCTCCTGATTTGTATTATTACATCGGCGAATCTCAGCGCATGAAAGGCGACCTTAAGAGCGCTTTGAATACCTTTGGAACGATCATTCAAGACTTTCCGGGCTTCGCACCAGCTTACCTGGGTAGAGCTCGGGCGCGGTTGGCAGATACCCCAGGGCGATGGCAGGAAGCACAAAATGATCTGAAGCGAGCCGTGGAACTGGATTCCGGATTGTTTGATGGCTATATTGAACTGGCCACACTGGAAATCAGCCGCGACAACAGCGCAGAAGCCTTGACCTGGCTGGAAGAGGCGGCTCAACTCAAACCCGATTCGACCATACTCTACTACACCAGGGCCAGAGCCCAGCTACTGGCCGGAGAACTCGAAGCCGCTATCAATGACGCCAGCCAGGCCAACCAACTTGACAGTACTTTTTTAGATGGATATCGATTGCTTGCGGAAGCCTATATGGCAGCTGATCGGGCAGGTGAAGCAGTGCAAGCGCTGGAAACTTACACAACCTACCAGGAAGAAGACGCGCAGGCTCTGGTATGGTTGGGAATGGCATATTACGCCACAGATGATTTAGATAACGCCCTCAAAGCCTTCGATCAGGCCCTGGATGTTGATAACCGGTTGTTCGATGCTTATCTGCAGCGAGGCATCATCCATACCGCGGAAGAAAATCATCAGAAAGCTTGGGAAGACCTGGAGACAGCCTTATCCATCAATAAGGAATCTTTCCCCGCGAATATCACTTTGGGCATCAATTATTTATCTCTGGGCTTTGCGGGGAATGCTTACCAGCAATTCAGTATTTCCGAAGCTTACGCCGAGGGAGATTACGACTGGGCGCAAATTTACTACTGGCGCGCCCAATCCCTTGAGCGGTTAGATGAAAATGTTGCCGCTTTACGTGATTGGCAAGCCCTTCTCAGGCTCGATCCAGAAATCGTTCCCCGGGAATGGATCCGTACCGCTGAAGAACGCATTTCCGATACTTTCACCAGCACACCTACACCGATCACTCCTACACTCATCACTCCTACTGCAGCAAACACCAGACAGCCTACCGTGACCCTGGCGCCAACACAAACACGTTGGCCAACCCTGACACCAACACCCTGAGGTTATTGCGTTGCGCTCTCTAGATCATGTTTTGCTGACCAACCGGCGACGGTCACGACGGGAAAATACACAGGATCATCTTCGCAATCAACTTCAAAAACTTGCGGCAGGCTGCTCAGCATTGTTCAGTATTCTTTTTGCCATATTTATCCTGGCAGGGGGTTTGCTCTATGCCAGCATTGCCAACGATTTGCCCAGTATTGAAAAACTTCCCATTCTGCTCAATGCCGAAAACGGGTTACTCCTTCAACCCTCACAAGTTTATGACAAATCCGGCGAATACCTCTTATTTTCCCTTCAGCAGCCCGGAATTCCACGACGATATCTTCAAATCCAGCCTGGCCTCACAGAATTCCTTTCACCACAACTAACGCAAACAACCATCGCGCTGATGGAACCAGATTTCTGGAAAAGCCCGGGTTTCCACTGGAGAAAAATCCTGGATCCCCAACCACAAACCATCGCGGAGAAATTGGTAAATGATTTGCTGCTGGAGAATGAACCCATCAGCATCAAGCGGAACCTGAGAATGCGACTGCTGGCCGGGCAGGTTGTCGCCGAGTATGGGCGCGCTCAGGTGCTTGAGTGGTATCTTAACAGCGCCTATTTTGGAAACCTGGCATACGGCGCAGATACCGCCGCTCAATTATATCTTGGGAAACCAGCCGGCGACCTCACTTTTCAAGAAGCTGCTCTGCTGACTACCATTGCAGAAGCCCCCACACTCAACCCTTTCGATGCTCCTACAGCTGCCCGTGAACGTGAAGAGAACGCCCTCAAAACACTATTTGTTCAGGGCTTTATCAGCGCGGATGAATATGCTGCAACGCAGGAAAACCCGCTGGTTTTTATGGAACGCCCTTCTTCGCCCAACCAGATCGCCAAAACTTTCACCCAAACCGTGATTCGTGAGCTGGAGGATCGCCTTGGCCGCCACACCGTGGGAAGAGGCGGTCTCGCAATTATCACCACATTGGATTACGATCTCCAAACTCAGATGAATTGTTCGCTGGTGACTCAACTCGCGCGCATAACCTCAAATGAAGACCCGGTTTATGAAAATTGCGATGCGGCTAGGCTTTTGCCTGCCCTGCCATCGAATTTGGAACCTTACCCGGAGAACGTTTCCGCCAGCAGCATCCTGATGGACAACAAAAGCGGACAAATCCTGGCCATGGTTGGTGACACCAGCCTTACATCTGGTGAATTGGAATATCTTACCCGGCACCAACCAGGTAGTTTGTTATCCCCTTTCGTAGCGCTGGCAGGCTTTGCGCGTGGATTAAATCCTGCAGATCTGGTGTGGGATATTCCTGGCACGCTGCCCGAACCGGTTTCTGACTATTTCGATTCAAACACCACATACCATGGCCCGCAACGTTTGAGAACTGCCATTACTAATGATTACCTGGCCCCCATCACCAAAATATTATTGCAAATCGGTCCCCAAAACGTGTGGAGGATATCTGAATCTGTTGGGCTCCACTCGCTGATTGATTCCAACTTACCAGATCAACTGCTGTTCAAAGGCGGAGAAACTGATCTGCTCAGTCTCGCGCAGGCTTTCAGCACATTTTCCGAATCGGGTAGTCAGACCGGCTATCCCTCAAATGATGACAGTGGCGCGCTGTCACCCATCCTGATTCAATCCGTCTCATTTCACGACGGGCAGACCTTGTTTTCAACAGATCAGACAGAAAGCAAATCTGTAATCAACCCCCAGCTGGCTTACTTGGTACATCACATCTTATCCGATGAAACCGCAAGGTGGCCCAGCCTGGGATATCCCAATCCCTTTGAAATCGGGCGGCCAGTGGGAGCCAAAGTGGGTCGGATCGCAACCGGCAATGAAATCTGGGCAGTCGGGTATACACGTCAGCTTTTGAATATTACCTGGTTTGGAACGACGGATAGCACGCAGGAAAATTCAAGAATCGACCCTCGAATTGTAACCGGTTTGTGGCACGCAATCATTCAATATGCCAGCCGCGGTATGGCAGTAGAAGATTGGTCAATCCCACCAGGAATAACCATCGTGGAAGTTTGCAGCCCATCCGGAAAAATTCCAACATTAGATTGCCCGACCACCGTTCAGGAAGTATTTCTCAATGGAAACGAGCCCACTGAATATGATGACCTTTATAAAACTTTCCAGATCAATCGAGAAACGGGCCGGCTCGCCACTGTTTTCACACCTCCAGAACTGATCCAGGAAAACACCTATATGATTATTCCGCCCCAGGCACAAGACTGGGCACAAGCGAATAATATCCCTGTGCCACCAGGAGATTACGATATTATTCAGGCTCCTGCAATTAATGCAAATGTTCAGATCACAAACCCGGCTTTATTTGCTTATGTCAGGGGAACTGTCACGATCGGGGGAACGGCAGCTGGTCCGGAATTTAAATCCTACAATATTCAGGTCGGGAAAGGACTAAACCCACAAGCCTGGCAGCAAATTGGGGATACCCACACAATATCTGTTAGTAATGGGCTTTTAGGGAGATGGGAAACTGAGGAAGATGGTTTATACGCGCTGCGGCTGGTAGTGACCAGAACCAATCAGGAAATCGAAAACCATACAATCCAGATCACGGTGGACAACACACCACCCGAAGCGCAGGTTCGCTACCCCTCACCCAACCAGCGGTTCGAAAAGAGGGCCGATCAGCAAATCATTTTTCAAGCTCAGGTTGAAGACGCGATTGGAATTGAAAAAGTTGAATGGTATGTCGACCAGGTTTTAGTTGGCACGTTCGCACAAGCCCCATATTCTTTTAGTTGGACTCCCACCCCTGGGTCTCATCAGGTCCTGCTTAAAGTAAGAGATCTCGCCGGAAACGAGACTTCAGCCATACCCATACCATTTGAAGTGCAGTAATCGCTCGCACGGCACCCTAACCAACCATCAATCTGATTACCCGCCTGTTGTAAATCCTTTGCGTTTCATCTTGTCAATCATGGCCTGAACCGGGTCAATTCCCATTGTGATAGAAAAAACAGTTAACATCATTAATACATCACCTATTTCGTCGGAAATATCTCTGTGCTTATCAGGGTTATTGCGCACCCAATCCGCCTGGTCAGCGACAAAAGCATCCGCCAATTCCCCGATTTCTGAAGTTAAGAACAAAAAGGCTTGATTGTTGTCGGGTTGGGTTAGACCCCTGAATTCATAGTATTGTTTGACAATTCCCAGTAAGTTGTGATTTTCCATATTTCCCTATCAAAACAAATAACACGTTTTGAAAATTTAATTAAATTATCATACCACAGCGATTAAACAACCCGACATATGCTGCTTCGAAACAAAGTTAAAAACACTAAAGTGACAGAATACACGACTGAATATGACTTAAATGACTGATTTGTGTCTCAAGAGTCCTGTAAAATATTAAAATATGATTAAAGCCTGATTCCAGGGGGTAATAACATCGCACAGCAATCTGAACAACGCAAAGAACTCAATTCATCCACAAAAATTTGGTTTCATTGGAGGGGTAATATGTCTTTTAAAAAAGCGCTGGCTTTCTTGGTCTTGTTTTGTCTTGTCGGATGTACAACCGCACCGGCTGCTACGAGTGCGATTTCAGAAAACCCACCGAACACGCAGTCTGAAACACAAACAGCGACCATTCAGCCCGAACCCACAGCAACAGCCACACTGCCGCCGACAGAAACACCTACCACGGCCCCCAGCCCTACTTCCACACCTGAACCCGAACCGATCACCGTAACCACTGCCGACAATTTGAGAATGGTTAGAAGGATGGGGAATGGGTTTTTAGAAGAAGTATCCTGGTCGCACGACAGTAAAGAATTAGCTGTGCTGACATCAAACCACCTCAGAAAGATTAACGCGGAAACTGGCGAATTGGAATGGACACAGGAAACCGGAGCTGTTCTGACAGATATTGCTTTCATGAGAACCGGGAAAAAACTTCAGTCAACCACTTCAAGCGGGGTTTTAAGGACCTGGGGGACTGCCACAGGAAAAATGATTTCTGATCCCTATAACCCTTTGCGATTCATAAATTTCGCAAAGCTTTCTGACGATGGTTATTATCTGGCGCTGGTTGCAGATGATCAAACAGTTATCGTCATGGATCCTGAAAAGGGCAAAGTGCAGCAGATTATTCCCAACGAATCAATCCCGTATTGGGTTACAACTGTGGCATTTTCACCTGACCATTCAACTTTGCTGGTCGCAGGTTACAACTATAGTTACCAGTTCCTGATGAATAAGTGGGATGTCAAGAGCGGAAAATTTCTGGGAGGTTTCAATGGGATCAGCCGCGGGATGGACGACATCCAATATTCACCAGATGGGAAAAAAGTGGGAGCCATTGGCCGTTACAACATTGGTACGGAAATAACGACCTACATCACCATTTGGAACGCGGAAAATGGACAGAAAATTACCAACTTTAACCTTGCAAAACAAGCAACGTTATTCGCTTTTACCCCCGATGAAGAATCAATCTTAATCAGCTACCGGAATGGCGATGTTGAAAGGTTGGATCTGATGTCGGGGGAACCTTTGGATCAAACGATTTCTTTTGACGCACCTGTTACCACACTATCGTTTGCCCCAAATAGTCAAAAAGTTGCTTTCGGCACCGCCGATGGTACTATCGCAATTCATGACGCTGCTAATTTGGATTTGATCAGTGAATACCATTACGATCTCTCGCTGGCAACCTTAGGAGTCATGGATAAATTTTACATCTATTACTATGTTGAAACAATTAATCCCGGAGTTGCTTTATCACCCGATGGCAGTAAAGTAGCGACAGCGTCTCCATATCGACGTTGGATTGATGTGATTGACTTAAAAACTGGCAGGATCGAGAGATCGTTCGGCGAAGTGGATGATGTGCTTTCTGTATTTGCGTTTTCCCCGGATGGAAAAACGCTTGCCACGGTTGTGGGAGAAAGACAGGTTGTTTTTTGGGATTTTGATACCGGCACACAGAAATTTGCCTTCAACACTGGCCACACCTGGGAAATTGACAGAATGGCTTTTTCACCCGATGGAACTCACCTGGCCACACTATGTGAAGGTGAAATTTCAATTTGGAATGCCGAGACGGGAAAGAAGGAACATCTTGTTTCAGGACATCGCACCATGGAATTTGCGCCAGAAGGAAATGTTCTGGCATCTGATAACCTCGACTTCGGTCTGTACTTGTGGGATTGTGAAACAGGAAGACAGAAAGCCTCGCTCTCCGCAGAATACATCACCGATCTGGATTATTCACCAGATGGCAAAACGATCGTTTTGAGCGGTATTCAAGTGCAGAGAAACATTCGCGAAGCAACCCCTTTGATTTATTTCATGGATGCGGAAACACATGAAAGAAATTCTCTCGAAATCACCTCCATGCCCAACGAACCTGATGTTATTCGCTACTCACCAGATGGGTCGGTTGTTGTATCCGGTGACATCAATGGAAATATCAGGTTCTGGGATGTAAAAACCGGCACAATGCTGAAAAGTTTTGACAATATCGCGGTTTATCCCTACGAAATCCATTTTACTCCGGACGGAGAATACATGATCTTAGGCAGTGTTGATGGAACGATATTACACTTTGGCACCTCTGATCTGCCCATTATTTCAGCAGATTCGCTGACCACATAACTGTTTCACTTCTCTGGTTCACTAAAAATCTTTACTTTTCAAAAGATAAAACCATACAGCCCCCATCTGGAAAGATATCCGGATGGGAGCTGTAATAAAACCGGTCCTATTTGTGATCGCCCCGGGTAAGGAAACCATTGACCTCTGAAACCCGAAGAGGTTTTGAAAGATAATAACCCTGTCCATACTCACAGCCCAACTCACCCAACCTGGACATTTGCTCTGTAGTTTCAATACCTTCCGCGACAACATTCAAACCCAATTCGTGTCCCATCAAGACAATGGATCGGACCAACCCCATATTATTCTTGTTCGAGAGCATGCTGGATGTAAAAGTACGATCGATCTTAATCTGGTCAATTGGAAACTGATGCAGATGTCCCAGGGAAGAATACCCCGTACCGAAATCATCCATGTGAACCTGAATGCCCAATGATTTTATTTCCCTTAAAGCCCTCTTGGCGGCATCAATATCGCTGATGATTACGCTCTCTGTGACTTCAAGACTGAGGCTGGTAGGATCCAGACCAACTTTCGCCAGAATCTTCTTGATCCGATCTACCAGATCGGGCTGCATTAATTGCTTTCCAGAAAGATTTACACTGACCGACATCGGTGGAACACGGAAGTATTCACGCTGCCATTGATAGATTTGAGCGCAGGCATTCTCCAGTACCCACTCACCAATTTCTATGATCAATCCGGTTTCTTCTGCCAACGAAATAAACTCAATCGGGTAAATCAGCCCCAATCTGGGATGCCGCCAGCGTACTAACGCCTCAAACCCAATGATATTACCGCTCACCAAAGATAAGATCGGTTGATAGTGGATCTCAAACTCTTTTCTTTCAACCGCCGAGCGCAAATCCATTTCCATTTCCAGCCGGTTCATTATCTTCTGGCGCATAATCGTATCAAAAACCTCGTAACGCGCCTTTCCCAATTCTTTCGCGTGGTACATGGCCGTGTCGGCGTCCCTTAAATATTGCTCCGGCCGGGTATAACGCGAATCACTGATCACAATTCCCAGGCTCGCGGTGGTGGTTACCTCATGGTCTTGCAGGACACAGGGAATTTGAATATTTTGCAGGATCCTCTCAGCCGTATGTATGGCATCGAAACTATCCCGAATATCCTCAATCAGAACCACAAATTCATCGCCGCCAATCCTGGCAACAGTATCAACCGCTCGCGAACAATTCTTCAACCGTTTCGCGACCTCAACCAGCAACCGGTCTCCAATATCATGGCCCAGACTATCGTTAATAATTTTGAACCGGTCCAGATCAAGGAAAAGAACAGCAAACTTATGATAATTGCGCCTTTTTTGTCTCAAAATAGCCAGTTCCAGCCTATCCATAAATAAAGTGCGATTTGGCAAATTTGTGAGCGCGTCATACAGCGCGTCGTGCCGTAACTGCTCTTCAGAGCGCTTTCTTTCTGTAATATCCCGGACAGCAGCGACATATACCCTGCGCCCATTGTGAAAATGTTCGTTTGAAATGATTTCCACATTGAGCTTTGTCCCGTTCTTACGCAATCCCAATATTTCTATCGCGCTTCCCATTTTGGGTTGGCCGCGCAGCAAATGTTGGGATTCAGGAGCCGCGAATTGCACCAGAGGTTTCCCAATCACATCCTTTATTTTGTAACCAAACATATTCGCAAAGCCAGAGTTTGCATCCAGAATAATGCCCTGGTTGTGGACAACCATCCCTTCAAATGTCGCTTCAAAAAGGTTCCTGTAACGGGTTTCGCTTTCTTTTAATTCCTCGCGCCGGTATCTCTCCAGAACTCTTTGATGCTTTTTACCAGCATAAATCAAAATGATCCCGATAATCAGAAAAACTGCGGGACCTGATAAAACTTCGGCAAATGATATTTGTGGATTTAACAAGCCAAGGAATGCCAGAAAAACCATGTCTACCAATGCTATGACTGTGGTTTCTTTTTCCGAAAGCAGCATGCCGCTCAACATCACCTGCACAATCACAAAAGAAAATACGTGTACATCATTGTTTCCCCAACCCACCAAGAAAATGAACAAGGAAACCACCAGAATGGTTAACCGCGAGGCCAGTCTGTACTCCCCTTTACGGCTGAGATAATAAGCAAAATACAATCCCAATGCCGCGGGAAATTGCGCGACAAAATCCCACTGCTGCAATGGATTGTGACCCGGATCAAGCAGCGATGAAATTGTTATTACCAGTAACCCAGCCGGCAAAAGCACCAGGATTAATGTATCCAGAATTCTGGCATTATGAAATGCCTCATGGTCTTGAGACGAGAATTTTGGCTCAACCAATTGTTCCCAGTATTTTCTTAATTTTTCCATGGTTATATTCTTACTCTGAACGCATGCTATGTTGATTTATGAAATAATCCATGTTGGATACCTGAGATGAGCAGGCGCTGGTTTCGGGAAAGTAAATTCCACAAAAATATGTCTCTCCAGACCTGTTCATTCTGTTTCCCTCCTGGCATAGATTTACAGCTTAGATAAGCCTAAATTATTAGATACATGAATCATGCCAAATCTTATTACACAAAAGTTTGTTTTCCCCATTAAGATTCAATAGTCAAAAGTCCCCATTGGCTTGTGTAACTGTCTTGCATACATTGTAGCACTGATGCAATTAAATAAATAATCCTTAAGCCTTTTACATGGCCAAAGGATCAGAACAGATCAACTTTTTTCCAGCGATTTACGATGACGCCTGGAGTTGATTGACTTTTATGCTTGCAACAAACATATTGGTTTCCAGCGCGAGCCTGTGTTCTGAGAGCAAATAATTCCTACTGCTCCACGAATAGGGAACAAAAATGTTATCCACTTCTTCCCCCAACACCTTTGCATCTGTAACAAAAGCATTGGAATTCACCGTGACACCCACCTTCTCCGGTACAAGCAGATTGACCTCCCCCACAAATCCAAATATCCGAATTTTTGCCTCATCAGAGGGGAAAATTGCCCGGGTCAAATCCAAATCCACATCACCCACGACCATCCATATATCTTGATCTTCAACCACCCATTCCCCATTTCGCTTGATGTCAGCCAGCGGGCGAAAAATCAATCCTCCTCTCTCTTTCAAAAAACTGGGTCTGAATATCAGCCAAAGGCCTAAGCCTATCAGAAAGACAGGCCAAAAAAACGTCCAGATATCAATATTCGTTAAAACCCCGATTAGAAGTATCAATCCCAACAAAATCAGACCTCCCCCAAAAACCAGCCGCCCTTTATTCTCCATGATCCAGTCTCCTTCAAGTGGTTAAACAGAACATCGATGATATCTTTTAAATAGTTATACGAATATTCTTGAAAAAGGATGCAGTTTTGCCCGGAGGAATTACATCTGGTTTACTGTTCAGGAAGGAACACTGATTGTATGCAGGCCGTGCTGGAAAGGATCAGATCAGCGCCAACCCTTCGAAGCTCACGTTCCTGACCAAAACCACACAGCACTCCAATGGTTTGCGCTCCAGCCAGTTTGCCCGCACGGATATCGACTGTGGTATCCCCAATCATGACACATTCCTCTGGCTTTACTCCCATCTGTTCCGCTGCCCACTGAACCGGGTGAGGGTATGGCTTGGTAAATTCACAAGTTTGGGAAGTGGCGACTACTTGAAACAACTGTGTAAGCTCAAATTGTTCCAAAAAACGGTAGGTGCTTTCCGCGTCACGAGCGCTGACCACAGCCATGGGATAACGCTGGCTCAGTTGGATCAGCACCTCCCGGATACCTGGGATTAACCAGAATTTTTTAGATGGTCTGACCGTTTTTCTCCGCGCCATTTTGCTGTAAACCCTTGCGATATCATCATCCAGGCGCATCCAGTCCAGCAAATTATAAACAATATTCCCGGGTGATTCCATGCCCATCACAAGCCATCTGGCGAACGGGCGAACATCCTGGCGCGCAAAAAACCACCGGATAGGCGCCAAAAATCCTGCAAATTTATCAACCCACTGATCATCTGTGTCGCTCAGCGTGCCATCCACATCAAAACACAGTGCCTTAATTCGATGAATATCCAATGTCATCCAACACGCTCCCGGAAGTTAATGTTTTTATAATAGAATTCTCACCTGTTGCAAAACAATCAGGCGAGTTGGCCCGATTCCCGCCAGCACTATTGCCACAACAACAAGACAGAGCCAGCCGTAGCAAATACACTGCCAACGACACAGGCAACCACCAGAAGTGTTAATAAAGTCAAAAGAACACGCTTCAGCATTGAAAACCCTCTCAAAACCAGTTTGAAAGTATTGTATCAACAAAGTGTAAAACTACTCATCGATTTGATAAAATCGCGTGAGAAACTTTCTGCTTTTGAGCTGTTTGTTCCCACCCAAATTCAGAAAGAAAATGGCTTAATTAATTCGCGGCGACAAAATTAATCGCATATTCCGCGTCCCCGTATCCCGGGCGGGCTTCCAGCGCCTCGCGGAAAGATTCCATCGCTTTCTGTTTCTCCCCTTTACGATAAAGCGCCCATCCGCGCCAGAGAAGTGCCTCCTCCGAGTTTGCGGTTACTTTTAACGCGTATTCCGCCAAAGTATATAATTCATCAAAGCGTCCGCTGTGAAAGTAAGCCAGAAACGGACCAAATTGATAGCGAAGCATACGCTGCGGCAAACCAATTTCCCTGGCGCGGTCATATGCCTGTGCCGCATCGCCATATTGCTCAAAATAAGCCAGGTTTGATCCCACATTGAACCAGGCAAAAGCATCCGATGCGTTCCGTGAAACCTCTTCCCGGGCTGTTTTCAAAGCATTCATCCGATTCTGAGCAGGGTCCCAGTCTTCGCCAAGCAGGGTTTTAACGGCATCCAAACGCTCCTGAGGGAATACAAGAACATATACCCGGTTGAATGCTTTCCAGTTCGTATCCAGGTCTGTATAGGTTACAGCCTGATTGGGGCCACGATAAGTGTCCTGAACAAAAAATGTTTTAAGAGAATCATCGTAGCCTGTCAACAGCAGATAATGTCCAGTCCAGCGGTCATCGCTTTTTCCCATCACACCCTGAGCGTCTTCTTCCAACACAAAACTTTCCTCTATTAAAACCGGCACACCAGAGGCGATCAATTTTTTAAGCAACTCAATATCACCTCCCACACGGTACTCTGCTCGCAGCCAGGATAAATTTTGTGTCACATAAGCAGCCAGGTCGTCCACATTTACATTCCGATCGGCGCGAATGGGTTTTATTTCATCTGAAATAGTGTACTGGTCACCATCCCATCCATAAAACCGGAGATACAAAGCAAGCGTGGCAGGCCCGCAGTTATTCCAATCCTGAGCGTCTCCCAATCGATATTCAGGAGGAGTCAGTAAAAAGCGGTCTGGAATTTGGGTGGGAACAATCGTTGGAGCCGGTGTTGAGGTTGGTCTGGTTTCCTGTGTGGGGGCCAATTCCTTGTTTTCCACGATTTCAGTTGGAAGCAATGTCGGGGCAGGAGTTGTCCATTCCACTGGCGTTGCTAATTGATCTGTCACATTTTTATGGTCAGGTACCGCAGTAGGCAAAGCCCCAACCGGATCAAAAGCACGCCGCAAAGCCGTTGCCGCCGCGTCAACCCGCCAACTCAATCTTCTGTTGATAGGAGGATAAACATAAGCTGCGATCAAGGCACTGACCAGCAGCATGGAGGCGATTATTGTTTTCAGCGGACCATATTTTTTCCAGTTCCATTTCATAACGTGGATTCTACCAGAAACAATCTAAATTCCACACGCTGTCTAACCTTCAACGCCACCCATCCCCTGGGGCGGCAATCCGTATCATTTCTCTCCAAATTCCTGATATAATTTTGCGCATGAAGTACTACATCTGGACAGAAGGTTGTCAAATGAACGTCGCTGACTCCTATCACGTTTCCTCTTCATTGGAACAATTGGGTTATGAGGCAACGAGAAGAGCGGATGACGCCGATATTATTGTTTTAAACACCTGTGTTGTGAGACAAAGCGCTGAAGACAAAGCATACGGGCGATTAAATTCACTTCGCCCTCTCAAAAAAAAACGACCCGATCTTGTTATTAATGTGATGGGATGCCTGATTGGCGTGCGCGGCAATGAAGGATTCAAAAAGCGTTTTCCCTTTGTGGATGTCCTCTCTGCTCCCTCTAACCCGGAACCCCTTTTAAGATATTTGTTGGAAAGGGAAGGGAAACAACTGGAGCAGAACCAGACTGAGGAACGTTTCATCCGAATGGATGAAGAGCTTATTTTGCCTGTCAATGAACAGGGCAGCCTTATCTCCTCATATATTTCAATCGTTTTGGGATGCTCACACGCCTGTTCTTACTGCGTAATCCCTTACCGCCGCGGCGTTGAGAAAAGCCGGTCCCCTGAGGTAATCCTTTCGGAAGCCCGATCTTTAGCCCGTCAGGGGGTAAAAGAAATCACCTTGTTAGGTCAAATCGTGGACCGTTACGGAAAAGATAACCCGGAATATCCAAACCTTGCCAATCTATTGCGCAGCATCCATGAGATAGAAGGCATCGAAAGGCTCCGTTTCCTGACCTCACATCCCAATTATTTCACTGATGACTTGCTGGACGCGGTCGCCGAACTTCCCAAAGTCATGCCGCACATTGAAGTGCCTGCCCAGGCCGGAGACGATGAAGTGCTTGCCAATATGCGCAGAGGATACACGGGACAACAGTACCGCGACCTTGTGCAGCATATTCGCGACAAAATTCCTGGCGTTTCTATTGCCACCGATATCATTGTTGGTTTTCCCGGAGAAACCGAACAACAATTTGAAAACACCTATCAAATGCTTGCCGATTTAAAAATGGACGTTGCGCATCTCGCGCGCTATTCCCCACGCCCTCAAACCCTATCAGCGCGGAGCATGGAAGATAACGTTCCCGATGAGGAAAAGTGGCGCCGGTTCCGGATGCTGGAAGATTTGCAGGAGGGTATTGCGGCTGAAATCCACAGCACCTACCTCGGAGAGCGGGTTCCAATCCTGTTCGAAGCAAAACAAAAAGGGCGTTGGCGGGGCAGAACACCAACCAACAAACTGGTTTTTGTGGAATCGGATCAGGATCTGCTGGGCAAACTATTGTTGGTTGAAATAACCTGGACCGGCCCCTGGTCGATGCAGGGGAAACTGGCTTAACAGTTTCCGCTAACAACAAAAAACGTTGCCTCTAGATGATGTTTTTAGGACCCCACATAACCTATTCAAATTTAAAAATCTCCAGGTTTTATGGCAAGGGGCTCCACCAGAGATATAATCTAGCGTTATTTCTAACCTGCTGGTAAAGATAAAAAGTCCTCTGAAAAGTGATAATATCAATCAGCGTCAGAAAACGCCTTGACTAATGAAATGAAATTTCCAATCACTTTTGTCCAAAGCTTGTTTGTCGCTTTCTTTCTATGGTTTGGGCTATACATTATCAGCCGCAGAAAAAGTTACTTATCCCCTCTTATCGCCTGGTGGAATGATCCGTCCTTCTCTATCGGATTGCTAATGGCGCTGGCATCGTGGCAGCTTTTTGGGGTTGCCATGCGCAGTGAAGCTTTGACCCCCTCAAATTTCCTGTCCTGGGTAAAAGCAACCTGGTGGGTGTCTCCAATCGCTGTGTTCCTCTGGTTTTATTCAATTTTTCTTGTTTTCAAAGCAAACAGCACCAAATTGCACTGCATCCGTTATATTTGGTTTCTTATAATTCCACTCGGGATTCTGGGAGGCGCGCTGGCCGGTTTCGGCACCTTTACGGAATGGATTTTCATCTTTTCAAGAACCTACCCAAACCCCTCTAACCCGACAACCCCCTATATTATTCCTCCAGGAAGGGGGGCCATCATTTATGCATCTTATCAGGTCTTTCTCTCGTTTATTTCTTTGTTCCTGATCGCTTTAGCAAAAAAACAATCCCGGAAAGAACACGCTTTACAATCAGCGCTTCATCTGGTTTTAATTGGCAACTTCTTCGGGGCAATTGGCATCACAATGATTGTGGCGAGTGGACTCTTTTTCAACCTGCTTATTCCCGAGCAGTTTGGTGATCTTCTGCTGACCATTGGGTTTATCCTGATCGCGGTTGGTGTGGTCCAATACAACGCATCCATCCACAAAAGGATCCCTTATACCGATCTTTGGCGGTCTTTGGGTGGGGTCGGAATTGCCAACCTGTTCTACATATTTTTCATTGAATTATTCTTCTTGCGCTACAGCAAAGACCCTGTTGAGCGTGCCGCAATCCTTACTTTGCTGATTTATCTGACCACACTGATCCATACACCCCTTGAATGGGGCATAACCCTCTTAAACAGGATGATGCCATTCGCCCTGATTCCAGCCTGGGAAAAAGAATATCTCAAAAAAATAGATCAGTTCCAATTCGATATACTCACAACCCCTGACCCACAAATCACACTCCAAAACGTCGAAAAGGAATTGGGTGAAGTTGCCGTACAGGCGCAGCTCAAAGAATTAAGTGAATTAATTTCCAATGAAATCGAAGCGATTTTTCGCCACAATGGATTTGAAAACGATTTGTTTTTGGCGCAGAGTAAATTGTTAAAATTGCAAATCGTATCTACTGAAGCATTTAATTACACGCAAAATAAAAATACGGATGTTCATTCGCTAACCTTTTCCGACCAGGCTGAAATCTTGCGCGTTTTTCTAACCGAAATGGTGGCCCTGCTTTGCCCGCATCACCGGTCTTCACCAACGGTTCCGCTTCCAGCAAATTCAATCGAATGTCTGATCCTGCAAGAAAAATACATCAATCATAAAAGTCGCAAAGAGGTGGAAGCAATTATCAAGCAATATGGATACCTGCCCTCCAGTGGAGCTTACAGCAGGCACCTGCGAAATGCACGGCAGCTGCTCAGTGGATTGATCCTCCAAAAAGAATTAAATCTTCTCACTAAAAAGCAAGAAAAAACGTGATGGATAACTTCACTTATTACATTCAAACCATTTTCACCTGTTTCTTCCTTTGGACCAGCTTATACCTTCTCACCCGCGATTTCCAAACAAAGCGCTTCTCCAGTATATGGTGGCAAAAACCTTCAACTACAGCAGCGATCAGCTTTGGGTTGATCTCCTTCTTTTACTTTGGGGCAACAGTTCATCTTAATATATTGTCCATAGAAGATTATTTGTTTTGGGGAAGGTTAACCTGGTGGACAAGCCCAATCAGCATCACAACCTTGTTTATTACCACCTACAATATCACTTCCGGTGAATACCCTGCGTCAAATAAGGTGCGGCTGCTTAAAAAAACAATCCTTATCATCGCCCTTATTTACGCCATTATCGTCGCTGTTGTGGGGACTTTTACGAATCTTATTTTTAATTATCAGCAGATCGACTACCTGACAACAAACAATGGTGCTGCGCATCTTTATGTTCCTCCAGGGAGGTTTTCATTTCTACATTCTTTTCACGCACCAACACTGTCTTTGATATGCCTGGCTTTATCGCTTTACAGAATGATGGGCACAGATCGAGAAAGCCCAAAATACCGGATTTACAAAACCACCTTTCAGGGAGCGTTTTTTTTAGTAACCGGAAGCCTGGTTTCCGCTTTTGGATATTTCGGCAGCGGCTGGTACTACAATGAGCTGGTCAGCACATCTTTCTATTTAGCCGGTCTGATCATCTTTGTGAGAGGTGTATTCCTCTATGATCTTTTGATGAAAAACCGTGTCCTGAGAATTGATATGGTTCAATCACTCCGGGGGATTGTAATCATTTCGTTTATTTATTGGATTGGGTTAAGCTGGATCCGATTCACATCTTGGGCAGATACTTTTAACCATCCCGTAATTTTTACTGGTCTTCTCTATCTTACAACCTTATTACACACGCCAATTCGGATGAGTCAAACCATTATTGACAGCATTTTGCCCACCTCTTTGCTGCCGGCCTGGGAAAAGCACTATCTTGACCAGATTTCGCAAATCAGACAAAACATCATTACCGCAACAGATTCAAACATCGCTTTGAGCATCGCCAACACAACCATAAAAGAAGCCACTCGTGATGCCCAGGCAGCTGAATTATCTGAGATGATCGAAAATGAAATCAACCACATCTTCAAACATAAGACCATTGAAGATGATCAATCTCTCGCTAACAGCAGGTTGTTTGAGTTAAAAACTTTAGTGAAGAATGTAAAGCGCTTCAAAGAGGAAAACGACATAACCCAGGAAAGTCTGAGCAACTCCCAACTGGCAGAAGTACTGCGCGGTTTTCTAAAGGAAAAAATCTTAAATGGTTTTACGGATAACCAGGCCCAGCCCGCCCAAAAACCAACACAGATGTGGATAGAGTTCACAATACTTCACCATCGATATATTCTTAGAAAACCTCAGAACGAGGTGCAGGAATATCTGGAGCAATTGGGCGTTATCGCAGTAGGGGGGGCGTATGCTCGCCACCTGCAAAACGGCAGAAAAAGGCTTTCGGCACAAATTTTACAAAATGAGCTTCTTGCAAGACAGGAATATATTCAACCTGGTAATTTTGGTTAATTTTGGTTAACTTTTAGCGTTGAAACTTCTGGTGGGTAGTAGTAAACTATAGTTGGTTATTTTAATATAATTCTAAGACTGAGATACTCTTTATGGTCGTGGGTGCAGGGGAACACCCACGACCATGCAGCTTAAACGCGCGTGCGTTCGTGCTAAAACACTCTTAAGAACCTTGCATTTCACATTACAAATTGATGGTTGTATAATATTGACCATCATGAAAAATTCCACACGATTATTCCTGTCTTTGCTTATTGTCGCAGGTATCACCATTGCTTATTTTGTTTACCGCTATATCAGCCAGCCAGATAAATCAGGTAGAGACATCAAGGTCTTGCAATGGATCCGAAACCCAGAAGCCCATGCCGAGTGGGCCATCAAAACTGGCACCAGATGCCAGAATGCTCCTTTCATTATCCCAACGGATGGGTTTATCGGCTATCTTTGGGATGATTCCTTCCGGCCAGGGCACCATCATCAAGGTATTGACATTTTTGGAGGAGCTGAAGCCGGTATTGTTCCTGTCATCGCGGCTTATGATGGTTACTTAACCCGTCTGCCGGATTGGAAATCCACCGTGATAATTCGAATACCCAATGATCCTTTCAAACCAGGGCAACAGATCTGGACCTATTACACCCACATGGCTGATGAGGCTGGAGTCTCATTGATCTCAAAAGATTTCCCTGCCGGCACCCATGAACAGTTTGTCTCCGCGGGGACGTTTCTGGGTTATCAGGGGAATTATTCCGGCACACCCGGCAACCCAACCGGGATTCATCTGCATTTCTCAATCGTGAAAGATAATGGTAAAGGCAAATTCCTGAACGAATTGGAGATTTCCAACACCATTGATCCCTCTCCCTATTTCCAAATGAACTTAAATGCTCACACAAATCAAGGAGAAGTGCCTGCCTGCGCCAATCCATGAAAATCTCACTTTCCAAACATAACCCCATTATCGTATAATATTTTCATATAAAGATAAGTATCCGGGGGAATTGCGCACTCGGACCCTGTGGTTTCCCCACAAGAGAGTTCCTGTAATATTTAAGTTACAACACAAAAGGACTTTTGTCAAAATATGGAAACCTTTCGATCCATTCGAAACAGTCTGAAAAACCTGAAAATTGATCCCACTAAACCGATCATCTTTCACGCGAACCTATCTCCTTTAGGAGAAGTGCAGGGCGGGCCAGAAACAGTACTGGGGGCGTTATTAACTGTCTCCGATATTGTCATGTCACCGGCTTTCACTTTTGACACCATGTTAATTCCAGAAACCGGACCTGAAAATAATGGACTGGAATATGGTGAAAACAGTGATTCCAATCAAACGGCTGAATTTTTCAATATGGATATGCCGGTCGACAATACCATCGGCATCCTGGCGGAAACACTGAGACAGCATCCGAAATCAGATGGGCGTTCAACACACCCCATTCTATCCTTTACTGGTATCAACGTCTCACCAGCTCTTGAAAACCAGTCTGTCGGTGACCCTCTTGCGCCACTTGAGTGGCTTTACAAGCAAAACGGGTATGTTGTATTGATTGGGACAGATCACACAGCCAATACAAGTATTCATTATGCAGAAAAATTAGCCGGCCGGCAACAATTCACGCGCTGGGCATTAACCACCTCCGGTGTGATGGAATGTCCCGGTTTTCCTGGATGCTCAAAAGGCTTTGACCAGGCCGAACCTGTTTTACGGGACATGACCCAGGAAGTGCGGGTCGGGAATGCGCGAATCAGATCTCTCCCCATACAGCTTATGGTCGCAAAACTGGTGGATATTCTGCAAGAAAACCCTCTTGCGCTTTTGTGTGAAGATCACGGTTGCATGATTTGCAATGATGTGCGTAAAGCGATATCATCCCATTCCGTCCAGAACATCACAGATAAAAATTCGTAATGGGTCGTTTCATATTGTGCTATACTCAATAATTAACACAATAGTTCAAACTCATTACACATTGAAGAAATAAAAGAGATGGCAATGGTGCCGCAGAATTCAACAAGAGCATCCCTGGAACTTCTGTATAGTGTCAGCCGCGAACTGGCTAATTCTATTGATCTACATCAGGTTCTGAATCAAGTTTTGTTTCTATCCATCGATAACGTTGGAGCTGAACGAGGCAGCCTGATTGTACTGGATGATCGCCAAAAACCAGTTGATGCTGCTATTGTGTATAAAAAGCAATTGATTCCACATACCACGCAACAATTACAGGCCACGTTAGACCAGGGATTGGCTGGGTGGGTCGTCCGGCATCGAGAGCCAACCTTGATCCCCAACACCAGCCTCGATGATCGCTGGCTGCGCCGGCCAGATGATCGTTTGGATCAAACAGGCGCGAAGTCTGCAATCTGTATTCCCCTGATGTCGCGCGACAGGCTTGTCGGTGTTCTGACAATCGTTAATCCAAAGCCCAACAATCTGTCTCCTGAAGACCTGGCTTTATTGCAGGCTATCGCCGATCAAGCAGGTATCGCGGTCTACAACGCGCGTTTATACGACGCGCTTCAGGCTGCCCACCGACGTTACCGGGAACTCTTTGAAGATAGCATCGTGCCGATCATCATCACCACCCGGGACGGGCATATTCTTGAGGCCAACCGCCAGGCAACTCAAATCTCAAACTATACGCTCGCCGAATTGGTGCAGCACACCATTTTTGAACTTCATCAAGCCCAAATGGCTCTTCTGGGAGATCAACTTGAGAAGTTGGCACAGATGCAAACCATCTCGTACGAATCCGAGCTTAATACTCGAGACCTGAAGAATATCCCCATTGGGGTCTATGTTCGCAAAGTCATTATTGAAGAGGAAGAATTTATACAGTGGACTCTGCAGGACATTTCGGAGAGAAAAGAACTGGATGCGTTGCGGGAAAACCTGATTGCAATGATCTACCACGACTTACGGTCTCCACTTTCAAACATTATTTCCAGCATGGATATGATCACGGCAATGGCACCTGAAAAAGTAGCCCCAACTCTTCAGCCGATATTATCGATCATGAAACGATCCACTGATCGCATGCAGCGACTCATCAGCTCTTTGTTGGATATTCATCGTCTAGAAGCCGGGCAATCTATTATCGAAAAAGGAAAAATTAATCTTAAAGAATTAATCCCGGAATCTGTACAGGCGATACAACCTGTAATCGAACACAAAAACCAAGATTTGATAATCAATTTACCCCAGGATATTCCTGATTTGAATGGCGATCCCGACATGATCCGCCGTGTTATTATTAACCTGCTGGAAAACGCTGCGAAATTCACATCGAATGAAGGCCGGATAGAAGTTGGCGCAATGCAGTTGGATCAAAAGATTCAAATATGGGTAAAAGATAACGGACCTGGTATTCCTAAAGAAGCGCAGCAGGATATTTTCAACAAATTCACCCGACTTCGAAGAGCCGAAGTACCCAAAGGGTTGGGGTTGGGGTTGGCTTTTTGTAAATTGGCAGTACAGGCACATAACGGTAAAATTTGGGTTGAAAGTGAAATTGGACAGGGCAGCACATTCTTTATTCTATTTCCCACCAAATAGTCCACACTCAAGGTATTTCGTTATCTAAACAAAACAATTTTCTCAAAACAGTAATGAGGAGATATGATGCAAGAAATTGCACCACATGTATATATTGAAACTGGTTACACCGGGGTAACTTTAGGAGCCATAAACTGGCCGCACGGTTTGATCCTGATAGATTGCCCTTTTCGTCCTGAAGACGCGCGCTCCTGGCGCTCTGCTTTACTGAATCTAGGCGGTGGTGTGGACCGCATGATGGTAACCCTTGACGGTCACCACGACCGCACCATCGGTGGCCGGGCTATGGAATGCACGGTGGTTGCCCACCAGGATGTAACTAATTTATTCCGGGCCAGATCATCCACTTTTAAAACCAATCCATCCGGCACTGGCGGCGAATGGGAGCTATACAGCAGCCTGGGAACAATCCGCTGGGTATTGCCCGAAATCAGTTTTTCTGAAAAACTATTGATCTATTGGGATGACTCCCCCATGTCGCTGGAACACCATCCTGGTTCAGCCGAAGGTGCCATCTGGGCTGTTCTGCCTGAACAAAGCACCATTTTCCTGGGTGACGCGGTTATGCCCTCCCAACCCCCATTTCTGGAGACTGCCAACATTCCACTATGGATTGAATCGCTGCAGGAACTGCTCACAGAAAAATACCAGAATTATTTATTCGTCAGTGGAAGAGAAGGACTTGTTACCCACAATGATCTCCGCAGTCAAATCAGTCAACTGGCCAAGATCAACAGGTTATTAGAATCATTGGTTTCGGAAAACGCGCTGCCGGATGAAATAAACTCACTGGTCCCCAAATTGTTGGAGGATTATGAGTTTCCCATTGAACGGGAAATTATTTATCAACAAAGACTTTCTTATGGACTGAAATCCTATTATCTCCGAGTCTCTGGGCTGGCTGATGTTGAACCGGAAGAACTTTAATTCTATCCTCGCGCCTCCAGAATCACTTTACCTAAAACTACCTTTGAGCGAAGGATCTCAAAGGTAGTTTTAATGACATATTTCACAGTTATTCCTTTGGATAAAAACTTATCTACAAATTACATATAATTACAATAGTTATTAATCAATTGGTACAATTCCATGGTTTTAGAATTAATTCAACCAGGTATAAACTACAGCACAGAATTCCTTCAATTTATGGAAGAATTCCAGACTCATGGTGAGAGCCGCTTCAACCACGAACTGGTCCTCGCAAAAATAAATTTTGGTGAATACGTTAAGAATCTGATTAACGCTGCCAGTGGCGTCGATTTAGCACCCGGATACGTGCCGCAGACAACCTTTTGGACATTGTTGGACAATCGCACCATCATTGGCACAATCCGTATTCGACATTACCTCACTCCACGTCTGGAAATCGAGGGGGGACATATCGGCTATAATATTCGTCCCTCATTCCGGCGCAGAGGGCTGGGCACAGAGCAACTTGCTCTGGGTCTGGAAAAAGCAAAAAACCTGGGCCTGGAAGGTGTGCTGATAACCTGTGATACTGATAACACCGGCTCCGCAAAAATCATCATGAAGAATGGTGGAAAATTTATCAATGGAGTTATCTCCCCAACCACCCAAAAACCCATCTCCCGGTATTGGATATCGTTTGTAGATAACAACCGGGTTACGCCCCCTCTTGATGTCACACTGCGATAGAATATGGATCAAAACAGAAAGAAGGCGAAGGATGAAATGTAAACAACTGGGTAACAGCGGAATCCTGTTATCCGATCTTTGTCTTGGTACCATGATATTTGGAGAGAACAACAGCCGCGGAACACCTGAAAAAGATGCCATAAAGATCATTCACCGTTACCTTGACGCCGGTGGGAACCACATTGACACAGCGAATGTTTACGCAGGGGGTAGCTCCGAAGAGATTGTTGGAAAAGCCATCAAAAACCATCGTCATAAAATTATCTTGGCAACTAAGGTCCGGTTTTCCATGGGCGATGAACTCAACGACCAGGGACTGTCCCGGTACCACATTATGACGCAAGTGGAAGCCAGCCTCAAACGATTGCAAACCGATACCATTGACTTGTACTACATGCATTGCTGGGATCCTCTGAGCCCACTGGAAGAATCGTTAAGAGCATTTGATGACCTGGTAAGAGCAGGTAAAGTGCGCTATATTGGGGTTTCAAACTTTAAAGCCTGGCAGCTAATGAAAGCCCTGGCGACCAGCGACACGAAGGGCCTCGCCCGGTTCATCGCCGGTCAATACCAGTACAGCCTGGTAAAACGCGATATTGAGTATGAATTCATTGACCTGTGTATCACAGAAGGGATTGGCATCGTTCCCTGGGGACCTTTGGGCGGTGGTTTCCTTTCCGGAAAGTATCAGCCAGGCAAAAAGCCACAGGAGGCGGCTGGCAGGCTGGCAGTGATGGCCGAAGACACGGAAGAATACTGGGAGCGCCGCAATACACAGCGCAACTGGAAAATCATTGAGGCTGTCGGGAGTATTGCTCAGGAACGAGAAGCTTCGCCAGCACAAATCTCATTGGCCTGGCTTCGCGCTAAACCTTTTGTCAGCAGCATTGTGATCGGAGCGCGCACCATGCAACAATTGGAGGACAACCTGAAATCCGCGGAAATTGATCTTTCTCCCCAGGAGATGGAAATCCTGGACCAGGCCAGCAAAATGCCTGAGTTATATCCTTACCGTTTCATTGAGAACTATGGCAAACGAAAATGATCCCTTTATTGAAATCTAACTGTGTAAAACCTTGAAAGGAAACCTGATTGAAATGACCGGCACGCAATACCAACCTCTGGTTGAATTAACCCGCGGAAAAATCACCGAATCGGTTCATTATGGAGCGATTGCCGTGGTTGATTCAAACAATGATTTACTGGCAAGCTTTGGCGACCCTGAAATGGTGGCCTTCCTGCGCTCCAGCGCAAAACCCTTTCAGGCAATCCCGGTGTTTGAATATGGCGCGATCGATGAATACGGTTTCACCGACAAAGAAATTGCCTTGATCTGTTCTTCCCACTCTGGCACCGACGAACACCTGGCTACAATAACGGGACTTCAGGACAAAACAGGTCTTCTGGAAGAGAACCTGATGTGCGGCACCCACCCGCCTATGGATAAACAAACCGAAACCGCCATGCTCCTCCGTGGAGAAGAGCCTACCCAGCGCCGGCACAATTGCTCCGGCAAACACACCGGGATGCTGGCGCAGGCTAAAATCCGGAGAGTTCCCTTAGAGAACTATATTGATCTCCATCATCCTGTCCAGCAGGCCGACCTCAAAGTATTCTCCGAAATGTGCGATGTGGCGATGGACCAGATTGAGATTGGGATTGATGGCTGTTCAGTTCCTGTCTATGCCATTCCCCTGCGCAATGCCGCACTCGGGTTTGCCCGTCTGGCCGATCCAGTCGGCCTGCCGGTGAAACGGGCAGCGGCCTGCCAGCGAATCACCAAAGCGATGACGGCGTATCCTTTTATGGTAGCCGGTCCAGACCGGTTTGACACCGCCCTGATGGAAGCTTTTCAAGGAAAAATTGTCACCAAAACCGGCGCTGAAGGGTTTCAGGCCATTGGCATACTGCCAGGCGTGCTCAGCCCCGGCAGCCCCGGCGTGGGCATCGCCATCAAGATTTCTGATGGCGATTTAAAAGACCGCGCCCGGCCAACCGCGTCCCTCGAAGTTTTACGCCAGTTGGGGATAAATTTCACCGCCAGGCAAAAAGAGATCCTCGAAAAATTTGATTGCCCACCTGTCAAAAACTGGCGCAAGATCGTTGTGGGCGAAACACATCCTGTTTTCACCTTACAGAAAACTTCCTTGGGCTAGACGATGGCAAACACAAATTCCCCCATGCCGCCTGCGGAGCGGATCCAGCAGGCAAAAACAATCTACCAGAAGCTGCTGGACTTTTATGGCCTGCCGGAATGGCGCGAACCCCTATCTCCGCTGGATGAACTGGTTTCCACCATCCTATCCCAGAACACCAACGACACCAATCGAGATATTGCTTTCAACCGCCTGCGCGAGAAATTTTCCACATGGGAAGAAGTCCGCGACGCAGATCGGGAAGAAGTGATTGAAGCCATCCGTGTGGCCGGGTTGGCCAACCAGAAAGGCCCGCGCATGCAAAACGTGCTCCGGCAGATCACAAAAGAGCGCGGCGAGCTGGATATCAGTTTCCTGCGGGATTGGCCTGCCGAGGAGGCTTACAACTGGCTGGTCAGGTTCAAGGGTGTCGGCCCCAAAACCACCGCCATTGTGCTCCAGTTTGCCCTTGGCAAACCCGCCTTCCCGGTGGATACTCATGTACACCGAGTCACCGGCCGCCTTGGGCTGCGCCCGGCGAAAATGTCAGCCGAACAGGCTCACGATTACCTGGCCCGCATGTTCCCTCCTGAGACCTATGGCCCCGCTCACCTCAACATTATTCGGCTGGGCAGGGAAATCTGCCAGGCCAGGAAGCCAGACTGCGCCAACTGTCCTTTGAACGATATCTGCGATTTCGCCAAAGGCCAATCCAATGTCTGAAAAAGAACAATTTTTAGATTTAGCGCAGCGGGGTAAAAATGAATGGTGGAGGTACTTCATCTCCTGGAGCCTGATTGTTTCAGTGGTCGTGGGTGCCAATGTCTTGCTTGTTCTTCTCATCCTTATTCCGCAGTTCCTGCGATCCGGACAGGAATTCAATCTGGCAAACCTGGAACCGCTCACCGTGCTGGCTGCCTCTCTGATTCCCTTTGTTTTCCTGTTTGGATTGATGTGGGCAGTCGCCCGGTTAATCCACCAGCGTCCATTCCTTACTCTGGTCACACCCGCGCGGGGTTTCAATTGGAGGCGATTCGGGCAGGGAGGATTGATCTGGGGCATCCTGATCGCGATGACCTGTCTGGTGGAAGCACTGCTCTATCCGGGCCGCTACCAGCTCCAATTCAAGCTAATCCCCTTCCTCCAGTTCCTGCCGTTGATATTGGTGCTGATTCCTTTCCAAACCTCCGCGGAGGAGTTAGTGTTTCGGGGATATTTGCTCCAGGGTCTGAGCTTGCTGACCAAAAAAACTTTAATCCCGGTGGTACTTTCAAGCGCGTTCTTCATGCTGCTGCACCTCGCCAACCCGGAGGTCGCTTCCAGCCCGCTGCTGACCAGCGCTTATTACCTGGGCACCGGGCTTTTTCTGTCCATCCTCACCATCCGCGATAACCGCATGGAACTGGCTTTGGGGGTGCACCTGGCCACAAACCTGTTTGTAAGCCTTTTTGTCAACGCCAAAAATTCCGCACTGCAAACGCCCGCGGTCTTTATGGCCTCTAAAATTGACCCGCTTTATAACCTGGTCTCGTTTCTGGCCGCTGCCGGGCTGTTCTACCTGATCATTTTTAAGTTATTGCGCCAGGAAGAAAACACAACCGCCAAAGCACCCATTGAAAATGTGTAATCCACTTTCACTGCTTGAGCCTGATCATTGTGAAATTGCAGGCCGCTACGAAACCTGACCTATTCTATCAGCCAGCGGAACGCCAGGAATTTGCAGCAGCCTTTGGCTGCCATCCTCTAAAGTGATCAAGAAAAGCTGTCCCACGGCATCCCCACTGTGGACCAGAAGAAAGAGACTGTTGGGGCTGAAGGTTACACCCTCCAGATAATTGTCAAAAGCAACAAAGGACGTTGTAAAAAACATCAAGACCGCAAAATCACGATCTTGATGTTTTTTTTCAAACAATCCGGGAAACTGGGTGTCTGGTGGAAATTCTCAACCACCCAGAATCACCGGCTCTTATTTATGGTTCAATCCAGCCGCTTTACGAAGTGCCTCAGCTTTATTGGTGCGCTCCCAGGTCAGGTCAAGATCATCGCGGCCAAAATGCCCGTAGGCCGCTACCTGACGATATATCGGTTTGCGCAGGTCCAAATCGCGGATGATTGCGCCGGGGCGGAGATCAAAGTTCTCCTCAACCAGTCTGGCGATTTCATCATCATCGATTTTTCCAGTGCCAAAGGTTTCAACATTGATACTCAAAGGGTGAGCAACGCCGATAGCGTAAGCCACCTGAATCTCACAGCGGTCAGCCAGGCCAGCGGCAACAATATTTTTGGCAACCCAGCGGGCCGCGTACGCCGCGGAGCGGTCCACCTTCGTCGGGTCTTTTCCGCTGAAAGCGCCGCCGCCGTGCCGGCCCATGCCACCATAAGTATCTACAATGATCTTGCGCCCGGTGACGCCGGAATCGCCCTTTGGCCCACCGATATGGAACCGCCCAGTCGGGTTGACGTAAACCAGAATGT
>ENA-ORXD01000410-ORXD01000410.1-sediment-metagenome-genome-assembly--contig:-NODE-410-length-56443-cov-4.495742_pt1 | contig 56443 bp, 50 predicted proteins | sample MGYA00237862_ERZ511471 | MGnify/ENA metagenome assembly ERZ511471
TATTGGCTGCCCAGGAGAACCCTTTTCAGCCGGGCCTGTCTATAGAAGGGCCGCTGGCTTTCTGCGCTCCGCATAATATCTATGCTGATCCCAAATCTGCTTCTGGCGGAGAAAAAGTTTTGCCGTGTTGGTTTGAGGCATTGACTCTTGGATGGCAGCTTTTAGAAGCAGGGTACCAGCAAGGAGAACAATGGGAATGGGAGCGTTTCGAAGAAGCTATTAGCCAGTTGTACCAGAGGATAAGAGACGAGTTGTTCGCCAAGGAACCTTCGGACGTCAGAAATGTTTCCAGTCCTGCATCTGAGATTGACGTTCAGGACCTCAAGCAACAGCTGAAATCGATTCTGGTCAATATCCGCAGCAGTTGGGCTCAGGAAAGTGAAGTTGCAAATCAGGCGACGGAAAATCTCGATAAAACTTTGATCATGTCAGCACCCCCTGCTGAGCAACCCTTGACTCAGGATGACGAACTTCAACGCACTGTGATCTTGGGAGCTCAACCCTCGGTCGTACCCAGCGAACCTGTGAGAAACGAAACGGCTCCTAGGGAAGAATTGGACCGAACGGTCGTTCTTCAACCGAAGCAGCATGAGCAACCGGAGTTGACCAAACCTAGGCCTTTGGACGGTGGTGACCTGCAAAAGACAGTCGTTCTATCCGCCCCGCAAATCAGCACGCCGGAAGAAAGCGTTGTTAAAACCCAACCGCCAATATCCGAAGAAGCATCGTCTCCTCCTGAACCTGTGGGCAAACCCGCTGACAAAGAGGCTAACATTTTACCGGAGACCTTGATTCTAAGCCCCGAAGAATTGGCCAAACTGTTAGGAAAGAAAAAGCAATGACGGCGCAGGAGCAGATGGAAGATATCCTGCAAGGCATGCAGGCTTTGCTGAAAAGCAGTTCAAATCCACAACCGAAGGTCGAGGATTATCTGGCAGATGCGTTCAGGGGATTGCCACCTGAGCAGCGTTTGGCAGCATTGGATGAGCTGATCGATGCGTTGGATAAAGAGCCACTGGCAGCCCCTGCCAAGGAGGGGTTGGAGAACCATATTTTGGAAAAACTCGTCAGCCTTTTATTAGGGCATGACGAGGCGGCCGCTGGCTGCAGCTCAGAGGAATTGCTGGACCGACTGGTCAAAGCGCTAAATACCGTTTTTGATTCTCTCAACGAACTGATTCTCGGTATCAACAGCACATTTATGGGCCAGGGAGCCGCTGAACAAACGATTCGCCTGGTCATACGCTCCAATGTTGAAGGGGAGGGAGAACAGGTTCAACTGCAAAACTATCTCAGTCAAGTGAAGCAGGCGTTTTCTGTGATGTACGATGCCTTCAAACAGGCCGCCCACAAAAAGATGGCGGAAGTCCTTGAGGACATCGCGCCTGCTCATCTGGAAACTCAGGTTAATGGTGGTTTGAAGATGGGGCCTTTTCGCAAGGCTGAGCTTTTCGAAGTCTATGAACAAAAACATGAAACTCTGGAAAATTGGCTGAAAAAAGGCATGTTTATGGATTCATTCTTAAGGGAATTTGAAAAGATTTCGCAAACACTCTATTCGCAAAAGGTGCCGAAATGATGAAACGAGTCAACCTCTGGTGTCTTTTATTCTCGGTCGTGGTCCTCACTGCCTGCTCCGCGCCTCCTCTAACTCCTGCGCAGTTTAGCTACGGTGAGAAGGCCATCAATCTGAATCTGACCCCCGATGCCCAACTTAACCTTTATCAGGAGTCAGCGCATACCCTTTTGGTCTGTGTCTACCAATTGAGTGACCCGAACGCCTTCAATCAACGAACCTCCACTCAGCAGGGGCTTTACGAACTGTTGCAATGCGGGTCCTTTGATCCAAGTATCACCAATGCCGAGCGGATAATAGTCTATCCCGGCATGGATGTTGTCCGAAGTTTGGACCGGGCTGAAGGAACCCGTTACGTCGCTATCGCAGCCGGTTATTATAATCTCGGCAAGGATTCGGTAACGCGGATGTTTTCCATCCCGGTCAAAGAGGAAACGGTTGGGGTTCTGTCCAGACAACGAATTGCTAGCCCGGACCTTCTGAATATCATTTTGAAGCTCGGTCCGCAGGGGATTGAATAGACATTTCTGACTGAAGGAGAGACGGGTGGATATTCATAAACCACTTTTCTGGCACCAGGGGTTATTCCTCCAACCACAGCATTTCCAATACATGGATTTGCATACTCAATCACTGTTGCGACCACAACAGCGCTTTGTGCGGCCTCATTTCTGGGGACTGGGTGGGGTGGATATTTCCGCAAGTGCGCTGGGTAACCTCTCCTTTGAAGTCCTTAAAGGGGAATTCCTGTTTCAAGATGGAACTTATGCGGCTTTCCCGGGTAACGCGGTTCTTGAGGCCCGTTCCTTTGAAGATGCCTGGGAAAATCGTGATCAGCCGCTGACCATCTACCTGGGCCTGCGCAAGGTTGATCAAGCAGGCGCCAACGTAACCGTTCTGCCGGAGTTGGAAAAACTGTCCGGCGTTGCGACTCGTTATGTGACACGGACCGAACCGGAAGAAGCGCCTGACCTTCATCAAAGCGGACCTGTTGCTGAGCTTCAGCATCTAAATCTCTTGTTGAAAGTCTTCTGGGACGATGAAAAGGAACAGGCCGGTGATTATTTACTGTTGCCGATTGCCTGTCTGGAAAAGCAGGGCGACTCCATAGGGCTCATGCCGGGTTTTGTTCCGCCTTGTCTGACGATTCGCAGTTCAGAACCGTTATTCAAGATTATCAAGGATATTCGTGACCAGATCGCAAGCCGCAGCCGTCAGTTGGAGGAATATAAGCTTCAAAGATGCATCCATACTGCAGATTTTGGTTCCCGCGATATGGTTTTTCTTCTCGCGTTGCGGACCCTCAACCGTTATGTCCCGATGTTGTTCCATCTCACTGAAGGTCCCCAGGTCCATCCTTGGGAGGTCTACGGGCTGCTGCGCCAACTGATCGGTGAATTGTCGACCTTTTCCAGCAACATCAATGTGTTGGGAAAGAGCGGCGAATCCGGTGCCGCCCTTATGAGCTACAACCATCGACTGCTTGCTGACTGTTTCTCCGCTGCGCGACAACTTATCACCCAACTGCTGGATGAGATCACCGCCGGTCCGGACTATGTAATTCCACTGCTGTACGATGGCACCTATTACGCTGCCGATTTACCGCCGGCCGTATTCGAAGGGCGTAATCGCTTTTATCTGGTTGTGGAAACAGAAGACGACCCGGCACAGGTTATCGATTCTTTGCAAACCATTGCCAAACTCGGCAGTCGGGAAATCCTTCCTATCCTGATTGCCCGTGCATTGCCTGGTGTCGGCGTCGAATCACTGACGATCCCACCTCAAGAACTGCCACGCCGCAGTCACTGCCTTTATTTCCAACTGGATCATCACGGTGAGCAGTGGGCCAAGGTCCAGCAATCCAGAAATCTGGTTCTTTATTGGGATGCCGCCCCTGAAGACTTCAAGGCGGAATTGATGATTGTAGGAAAGGGTTAACTATGCGTTTGACCGATTGTTTTGCAGAAGTCACCGCTTATGTAAGCTATTTTCTGAAGGGGGCTGCCCAGCAGCAACAGGTTAGTTTCGACCAGTTTCGGGCCACTGTTAACAATTTGCTGACCGATAGCCAGAAACAGGCGCAGAAAGCCGCTTTGCCCTCCGACGATTACGATCTGGCACGGTTTGCCATCTGTGCCTGGATCGATGAGGCGATCCTGAGTTCATCGTGGGAAGGACGTTCGCGTTGGCAAAAGGAACAATTGCAGCGGCAGTACTATGGCACGACCGATGCCGGCCTGGAATTTTATGACCGCCTCAATGGTCTCGGGTTACAGCAGAGCGATGTGCGTGAAATTTATTACCTCTGCCTGGCTATGGGGTTCAAGGGTCGTTATTGCCATCCCGGTGATGAATTGCTGGTAGATCAGTTGAAAATTTCCAATCTGAAAGTGCTCACCGGTAGTTCCATGGGAATTCCGGCGCTGGACCGAGGTGAACTTTTCCCAGAGGCCTACCAGGTTGGCGAAGAACAAGCTGCAACCGACGGTGGGAAATGGCGGCTGACTCCAATGACTCTGGCTTTTCTGGTCGGCCCCGCAATCCTTTTCTGTCTCTTGTATCTGACCTACCGGTTCATTCTTGCCCACGTAGGTTCGGCATTCTTTGAGTAGCACTGGTTAGGGAGCATGCAATGTTGCTGAAGATTTTTAAAATAGTCCTGATGCTCTGCGGTGTTCTGCTGTTGGGTCTGCTTCTGGTCGGAGCAGTTCTAGTGTTGAATTGGCCCTGGTGGACGGCTTTGTTTCTGATCCTCGGACTCATCGGTTTGGTCGTCGGAGGACTCTTTATTCGTAAGATCTGGTTACGCAACCGGGAACAGCAGTTCCTTGACCAAGTCATCAAACAGGATGATCTGCGGATTCGCAGTTTGGCTGATAAGGAGCGGGAACAGTCACAAGAACTGCAAAACAAGTGGAAAGAAGCGATTGAGACGCTGAAGCGTTCTCATCTCAAGAAAAAAGGGAATCCCCTTTATGTCCTCCCCTGGTATCTGGTTCTTGGGGAAAGCGGTTCAGGTAAGACGACGTCAATCCAGAGTGCCGGATTAACCTCACCGTTCGCCGAATACAAGCGCGTCGGCGGGATATCTGGAACGCGCAACTGTGATTGGTGGTTTTTCGACAGCTCCATAATCCTCGATACTGCCGGGCGGTATGCAATGGCTGTTGATGAGGAACGGGATAAAGAGGAATGGCGGGAATTTCTGCCGTTGCTTGCTAAATATCGCAAGCGCGAACCGTTAAACGGTTTGATCGTGACCATTGCAGCGGACAAACTTCTATCCGCCGGAACCGCTGAACTTCAACAAGACGGCGTCGCTATCCGTAACCGCATCAACGAACTGATGCTGGCCCTGGGGATGAAGTTTCCCGTTTATCTGCTGGTGACTAAATGCGACCTGATCCAGGGGATGACCCAATTCTGCGATCATCTGCCGGAGGCGGCCCTGAACCAGGCCATGGGCTGCGTCAATGAGGACTTCCGCGGTCAGCCGAACGATTTTGTCTCCGCCGCCTTGCACAATATCGATGAACGGCTGCGCAACCTGCGGCTGTTGCTGCTCCATCAACCAAAGACCCGCGAGGTGGATCCGGCTCTTCTCCTTTTCCCCGATGAATTCGCCAAACTCAAAGGAGGCCTGCAGGCCTTTATCCAAGAAGCGTTTCAGGACAACCCGTACCAGGAAAAAGCTATTTTCCGGGGGGTCTTTTTCAGCAGCGGTCGGCAGGAAGGAACGCCTTATTCCCACTTCCTGAAAAACCTTGGGCTGTTGAGCGCCAAAGATGTTTTGCCCGGAACCAACCGTGGCCTTTTCCTGCACGATTTCTTTGCCAAGATTTTGCCCAAAGACCGTCGTCTCTTCGCGCCAACCATGCGGTCGCTTGAATGGAATCGGCTCACTCGTAATCTCGGTTTGACCTCCTGGGTGACTTTACTGCTGGCCTTGTGCGGGCTCCTGAGCTTTTCCTTTGTAAAAAATCTCGCTCCGCTGCGCCAGGTTCCAGTCGAATTCCTGCACATGCCACAAATGCAAGGGGAACTTTTGTCTGACCTGGGACTGTTGGAGCGTTACCGGAAGACTGTGGCTGATATCGAACGAGCCAATGAAAACTGGTGGATTCCTCGCTTCGGCTTGAATGAAAGCCTCGATGTGGAAGAGCAGTTCAAAACCCGTTTCAGTGAACAGTTCAAACACGATTTCCTGACCCCGCGCGATCAACTGCTGTCATCTCGAATCGATGGGTTCAACGTCAAGACCGACGATCAGGTTATCGCCGACCATGTGACCCTCTTGATCCGACGCATCGATTTACTGCAGGCACGACTTGACGGCGAGGAAGTCCTCCCCCTGGCTGAGAGCGATCCTGCTCCCTTCGCGGTGTTGCTCCCGGCTGGTGCTGGACAGTTGCCGGATGCTATTCCGCAGACTGCTTCCCTGTATGGGAGCTATCTGCTCTGGAACCAGAACGAAAACCAGCTACAGTTGGAAAAAAACGAACTGAAACAACTTTTGAAGAAAACCATTGCCGCCAAAGGGAACAGTCTGCAATGGCTGGTGGCTTGGGCCAATCAACAGCCTGACCTGGCAGCCGTGACCTTGGGCCAATTCTGGTTGGGGGAATTAACCTCTCAAGGGAAATCGGTGATGGTACCACCGGCTTACACTCAGGCAGGTAAGGAGCGGATTGACGCCTTCCTGAAAGAGATGGAAGAAGCCTTCGCCGATAGCGGAGTGTCTTTCAGCGGCGGACCCGCAGCCCAGTTCATCACCTGGTATCGTCAAACCTATTTTGAAGCCTGGCGCCAATTTGCCGGCGACTTCTCCAAGGGAGATGACCTTCTGCATGGTTTGACGAGTCGGCGCCAGATGGCGCAAATGATCAATTCCGAACAAGGCCCCTATTGGGCGTTTCTTGATCGCATGGCCGAAGAATTACTCCCCATGACTAGCGGTGAAAATACTCCCGTCTGGGTGAAACAGCTGTTCCGTATTCAGTTGGCCAAAAATCAGGCTGCGCTGGGAGCAGGGCAGGAACAGGGCTTTTTAGGAAAAGCCGGGCAAGAGGGAAGGAAGCTGCTTGACCGCATCAGTCAGGTCCTTGGGAAGACCAGCGAGGGGGGCACGCTGCAACAACAGGATCAAGCCGCCAAGAGCCTTCAATCTTATCGCGCAGCATTGGACGAAGTCTCTGCTCTCGGTGCCTCACGGCGCGCTGCATTCGATATGGCCTCCGCCGCCTTTACTGAAGATCCGGTCGCGAGCAAGGCTTCCTTCCATGTGGCATACCGTTCCTTGGCCAGTTTGCGGCGCCAGCTTGGCATCGATGATGGTCAGAAGGATGTCATCAGCAAATTGGTGCAAGGGCCGTTTGATTATCTATGGGGCTTTGTGGTGGGCGAAGCAGGTTGCATGCTTCAGAACCTTTGGGAAAGTGAAGTCCTGGCTGAAATTCGCGGTCTAAACGAACCCCGTGCCATCGAAGAAGTGCTGTTCGGTGCCGATGGATTTGCCAAGAACTTTGCCAAGGGGACTGCAGGTCCCTTCCTCGGCCGCAGCCGTTCGCGGGGGTACTACCCGAAACGGGTGCTGGGACGGGAGATTGCCTTCCAGGGGAATTTTCTATCTTTCCTTGGTAAAGGGAGTGTGGCTCGGCCAGCGGTGCTGTCCAATTATACGGTCCGCATCGAAGGATTACCCACGGAAGCCAACCGCGATGCCATTTATCAGCCCCATGCAACTCATTTGGAGCTTCAGTGCGGCGGGCAATCGACTCGTCTCGATAATTTTCAATTCCGTGTTGTCGAGAATTTCGTCTGGTCTCCGGACGACTGCAGCGATGTGTTGTTCCAAATCGAGGTTGGCAACCTGGTTTTGACCAAACGATATAGTGGGGATCAAGCCTTTCCTTCGTTCCTGAAAGACTTCTCTGGGGGAGAGAAAATTTTCCGGCCTGATGATTTTGCCGGACAAAGCTCTGCTCTCAAGAGTATGGGCATCAATATGATCAAGGTGAAGTATCAGTTCACCGGCGACAAAAAAGTCTTGGAACAGGTGCGGCCAACTCTTGGTTCTGTTCCGTCTTCCATTGTCCGTTGCGTGGAATAAACCGTGGCCGCCGGGGGATGGCAGTGGCTGGCGCATGGAAAACACCCTGTAGCCAGAGATTACTTCACCATTGGTAAAGAAACACCTATGGCTCGGGCGATCTTTGACTGGGTGCAACGGGGCTGCCAGAACCTCACCGATGAGGCGCAGTTAAAGGTCCCGTGCTCTTGGCGTTTTTGGGTAAGGAGTCCGCTGCGGAATAATTTGCTCTGCGGTATCGTGCGCAACAGTTGCGATGGACTCGGGCGGCCCTTTCCTCTGTTGCTTCTCGGTTCGGGGATAATTCAAGACTGGGAGGCACATTGGGCAGCATTACCGCAGACTTGTGAGGATGTCTGGCAACAAATGGAACACCTGTCCATCAAACGCATCAACGCTCTGGAGCAAATGCGCAACGGACTGCGGTTGATAAAGGCTCCCAACGGTCAGTGGAGGTCGTTAGGCGGTATGCAAACTGGCGCACCGCTTGGTTATGAAAAAGCTCATCAAGAACTCTGCCAGCAATTGCAGGACCAACGACATGCGGTAATGAGGCTTTCGGCACTAGGGCCGCAGGAACTGACCCTTGAAGTACAACGCTGGCACGAGACCTTGGCCGGTAAAGGAGTGCAACCTCCAACGGCGGTTTTTATGGGGGGCAGTTTGGTTCAAACTTATCTGGTTATTTTTGCTGACGCCTTGGGGACAGAAGACTTTAAGCTACTGTGGGCGATAGGCTGCGGAGCTGAACAGACTCATTAAGCGAAAGATATTTTTTTACCATAAAGATTAAAAAATAATGATTAGGTAAAATTATTAAAAGGTGGAATCTATGGATGTAAAGGATTTGCTTCAGGCAGGACAGCTTGCAGAAGCGCGCCAACAATTGGTGGAAGAGATAAAGGCCAGGCCGGCCGATATCGCCAAGCGAACCTTGCTAATCCAAACATTGGCTTACTGCGGCGAGTGGGACAAAGCCTTGCGCCATCTTGAGGTGCTTGTTGCGCAGGAGCCGGCGCGGGAAGTCGGTACCCAAGGGATCAAAAACTTGTTGCTGGCCGAAAAACAACGCCAGGAAGTACTGCAACTGCAACGTCGACCGGACCTTATCCCTAAATCTCCGCCATGGCTCGAAACCTACTTCTTGGCCAGGGAGAAATTGGCGGCGGGCAACGCTGCGGAAACAGCGGGATTACTCCAGGCTTTGGAAAACGAGGTGCCCACCGTTTCAGGGCTGGTTGATGGTACGCCTTTCAATCGCATCGCTGATGCTGATTCCAGTCTGACTTTCTTTTTGGAAGCGTTTGTTTATGAGCGTTACACCTGGATTCCATTTACGGCGTTGCGGGAATTAGTGATCGATCCGCCCAAGTCGTTCCTTGATCTCCTCTGGATCGGCGCTCGACTGACGACTTGGGAAGGATTGACGATGAACTGTGTTCTGCCTGTTTTATACCCAGGGTCGGCCAGCCATGCCGATGATCGGGTTCGTCTCGGCCGCATGACCGATTGGCAGTCTTTCGGCGAAGGGCTGTATCAAGGCTTCGGTCAACACGTCTTTCAAATTGACGAAAGTGATAAAGGAATCCTTGAACTACGTGAAGTTGTATTCAACGAGCCGGAGGTGACAACACCGTGAGTCCAAAGACTATCGATATTGAAACCCTGCTGAAACCTATTGCCGGTGACAATCCATCTGGAGAGAACCTGCGTTACGACCCTGTCTACGACCAGATCAAAGAAGCCCGCAGGGCAGATGATCAGTTGGAGAGAGGGGCTTGGCAACGGGACCTCAAGGTGGCTGACTGGGACCAGGTGATTGACCTTGCTTCTAATGTTTTGAGCAAACGTAGCAAGGATCTGCAGATCGCTGTATGGCTCTGTGAAGCTTTAATCAAAAAATTAGGTTTCAAAGGACTGCTTCAAGGCGTCGAAGTGCTCAATGGGCTGTTGACCGACTTTTGGGACACTTTTTATCCAGAAATTGACGATGGTGATCTGGAATATCGCATAGGCCCACTGGAATTCCTCAACGATAAAATTGGCATTGCCATCAAGGAGGTCGCTTTAACCGATGGCAAGGCGGCCACTCCTTATTCCTGGTTGCAATGGCAGGAGTCGCGTCAGGTTGGGTATGAGAAAGACACCCAAAATCAATACGGGGACGTCGATGAAAGCAAAAGGGCCAAACGCCAGGAAATGCTGGATGAGGGAAAGCTGGCTCCCGAAGATTTTGACCGCGCGGTCGCGTTTTCCTCAAAAGCATTTTACCGAGGCTTAGCCGAAGCCATCTCGGCCGGTCATCAGGCTTTTGAAACGCTCGACCGCCTGGTTGATGAGAAGTTTGGCAATGAGGCGCCTGGATTGGGCGGATTCAAAGAGTCTCTGGAAGAATGCCAACGTGTCGTGGGGCGCATCCTCAAGGAAAAAGAAGCGGCAGAACCGGATGCCCCTGTCGAACAAGCGCCTGAGACTAAGATTCAGGAGGAGGTTCCTGATGCATCGGCTGAAGTTCCACCGCAAAAGCCAGCCGCTCCTGTCTCAGTGCCTTCCTCTGGCGCGCAAGGGTCCGTAGACATGACCCGCGCCACGGTTGCCGTACCGGCAGTAAATCTGGCTCCCATGGCCCAACAGGAGGAATCCATGTGGGAAAGTGCCCTGCAAATTCTGCAGTCGAGCGGGATCAAGGAGGCCTTGGCTCATCTGTTTGCTGCTTCCTGCCAGGCACCATCGGTCCGTGAGAAAAATCGGTATCGTCTGCTCATGGCCAAGCTGTGTCTCAAGGCGGAGAGGCCTGATCTGGCCAAACCACTCCTTGATGAATTGTATGGCCTCATCGAGGAACTGCAGCTTGAACGCTGGGAATCTCCCACTTGGCTGGGTGAGGTGATCGAGGCGCTGTATCAGTGTCTGACCTGCGGCGACGAACGGCTGGACGATCAAGATCGGGCTTTAACTCTGTTGCGGAAATTGTGCACGACAGATGTCACCAAGGCAATGACCTACAAGAATTGAAACGGCTTCGCACGCCTGTCACGGAGAAGATAGAGGTAATTCACCCCTGCGCATAGAAAGGAGGTCAGCACATGGCCAAAGAAAGTCTGCAGCATAAGTTGGATCGGGTTCGTGCTCCGCGGGTTCATATCACTTATGACGTGGAGATTGGCGATGCCATCGAAATGAAGGAAATCCCATTTGTTGTCGGTGTGCTTGGCGATTATTCGGGGAAACCGGATGAACCGCTACCCAAACTCAAGGATCGCAAGTTCATCGAAATCGACCGGGACAATTTCAATACCGTTCTGGAAGGGATGAAGCCAAGGGTTGCCTTTAAGGTCGACAACAAACTGACCGGAGATGATACCCAGTTGCCGGTGGAGCTTCGTTTTAAATCCATTGACGATTTCCATCCCGAACAGGTCGCCAAACAGATCACCCCCCTTAAGAAACTAATGGAAGCCCGGCAGAAACTGTCCGATCTAGCCAGCAAGCTGGACGGCAACGACAAACTCGACGAGCTTTTGCAAGAGGTTATCTCCAGCACGGAGTCACTGCAGAAGTTGGGCGAGGAAGCTGGCGTCGAGGCAAAGAAAGATAAGGAATAGTCACCGATAAAGGAGGTGCCCTATGGCTGAACAAGAAGGACAAGTCCAGGCCGAGGCTGCCCAGGCCGGGGAAGTGAAAGAAGAAAAAAGTTTGCTGGATCAGATCATCGAAGACGGTCGCATGGCCCGGGAAGCAGGGCAGAAGGGGTGGGCCAAAGACATTATAGGTGAATTCGTCAGCCAGATCATGGAAGGGACCATTACGGTGTCCAAGAACACCGAGGCCATGATCAATGACCGAATCTCCCAGATCGACAAATTGATTTCCGCCCAACTGAATGAAGTCATGCATCATCCGGATATGCAGAAGCTTGAGGGGAGCTGGCGTGGTCTGCACTATCTAGTGCAACAATCGGAAACCGGTGAGCGGCTTAAAATCCGGGTTATGAACGTTTCCAAGAAGGACCTGCTCAAGGACCTGGAGAAAGCCAGCGAGTTCGACCAATCGACTCTGTTCAAGAAGGTTTATGAAGAAGAATTTGGCATGTTTGGCGGCTCTGCCTTCGGGGCCATGATTGGCGATTATGAATTCAGCAGTCATCCCCAGGATATCGCCCTGCTGGAGAAAGTCTCGGAAGTTGCAGCTGCGGCCCATGCACCGTTTATTTCCGCTGCCGCTCCGCAATTATTTAACTGGGAAAGCTATACAGAACTAGGTGGGCCGCGGGATTTGGCGAAAATATTCCAGAGCGTCGAATACGCCAAGTGGAAATCGTTCCGCGAGTCGGAAGATTCACGCTACGTGGCTCTGGCTCTGCCCCACATTCTGATGCGTTTGCCTTACGGCAGGGACAATGTCCCGGTGGAAGCATTCGATTATGAAGAGCAGGTGGACGGCAGCGACCATAGCAAGTATCTGTGGGGCAACGCGGCCTACGCCTTAGGCGCCAAATTGACCGACGCCTTTGCCAAATACCACTGGTGCGCGGCCATTCGCGGGGTCGAAGGTGGCGGACTGGTATCTGGTTTGCCGACCCATACCTTCAAAACCGATGACGGCGATGTGGCTCTTAAATGTCCCACTGAAATTGCCATCACCGATCGTCGTGAAAAAGAGTTTGCCGATCTTGGTTTTATTCCCCTTGTCCATTGCAAAGGGACCGATTACGCCGCCTTCTTCAGCACCCAGACCGCCAACAAGGCCAAAGTGTACGACACAGAGAGTGCCACGGCCAATGCTCGGCTGTCGTCTCAATTGCAGTACATCCTGGCAGTGTCGCGTTTTGCCCATTATCTCAAATCGATTATGCGCGATAAAGTCGGTAGTTTCATGACCCGTAAGAACGCCGAAGATTTCCTGAATCGCTGGATCACCAATTATGTCCTGCTCGACGATGATGCCGGACAGGAGATGAAAGCCAAATTCCCTCTGCGTGAGGCCCGCGTGGATGTTGTCGAAGTTCCTGGCAAACCAGGGGTCTACAAGGCCGTGGCTTTCCTTAAGCCTCATTACCAGTTGGACGAATTGACCGTATCCCTGCGGCTGGTAGCCGAATTACCGCCCCCAGCCAAGGGGTAGCAGCATGGGCTGCAACCTAACGAGAGTCAATCAATAGGAGGAGAACAAAGATGGCATTAGATACGTTTCTTAAGATCGATGGGATTGAAGGAGAAAGCTCAGACGATAAACACAAAGGCTGGATCGAGGTCCTTTCTTTCAGCTGGGGAGAATCGCAGTTGGTCTCACGTACCGCCAGTTCGTCTGGCGGCGGAACCACTGCCCGGGTCGACATGCAGGATGTCTCTGTTGTGAAAGAATTAGATAAGTCTTCCCCCTTGCTGGCCCTCGCTTGTGCCGAAGGGAAGCATATCAAGGAAGTCATCGTTGAGTTTTGCCGGGCCGGTGGCGATAAAATGCCCTACATGGAATACAAGATGAGCAACGTTGTCATCAGTTCCGTGGCCGTCGGCGGCGGTGGCGGCGGGGTCCCGACCGAAACATTGACCTTCAACTACGGGAAGATCCAATGGACCTACTCTCAGCAGAAACGTGCTGATGGCAGCCCTGGCGGTAAAGTGCCGGCCGGTTGGGATCTTGAAGCCAACAAGAAGATGTAGGATTGAATCGGTCCGATGAACGACAAACAGCCTAATCTGCAGGCTTCCATTTTGGATCGGCTCATCGATAACGATCCCCGCACACCGGGTGACGCCGTTTCCTACCGTTTGCTTAATATGGGGCAGATCAAGGCCGCCGTGATTCGTGACCTGGAAAATCTCTTGAATACCCGCCGGCAGATCATCGATCCGCCGGCGGAATGTTCAGAACTGCGCGATTCTCTGTACAGCTACGGATTGAGAGATTTCACGGCAGAGAATCCCAACAGCATCGTCATCTTGCAACAATTGCGGCAGGACATCGAACAAAGTGTGGCGCGCTTCGAACCACGGCTGAAAAACGTTCGCGTCCATTTGGAAAACAAGAATAAGGGTGATCGAAAATTGCGTTTTCGCATCACGGGCCTGTTGGTGGTCGAACCGATTTCCGAGCCAGTGACTTTTGATTCTTTTTTCGATTTCAATCGTGGTGAATGCTCGATTAAGGGCTGATTCTCTGGTCAAACAACGATTGGCATGGAACGAGGTTTTTGATGGATGACAGTCTGCTGAACTACTACGAGCGTGAACTCACCTTTATCCGCGAGATGGGGGCTGAGTACGCGCGAAAATACCCCAAGATAGCAGGCCGACTGGTGCTCGAGGCTGATAAGTGCGAGGACCCCCATACTGAAAGATTGATCGAAGCCTTTGCCTTCTTGTGCGGGCGGATTCATAAAAAGATCGACGATGATTTCCCGGAAATTACTGAATCTTTGCTCAATATCCTCTATCCCCACTACGTCAATCCGATTCCTTCCATGACTGTGGTTCGTTTTGAGCCTGTTAAACAGAACATAAGCGAAACCGGCTTCAGCCTCCCCCGCGAAACCAAAATTTATTCCAAACCGGTTGGGGGAATCCCCTGTCAGTTCAGCACCTGTTATCCGGTCACCTTATGGCCTGTTGAGGTCACGGGTGCCAGGTTGAATGATGTCAATGGCGGGCCGGCTTGTGCACAACAGGCCATTGAAATCAATCTGCAAACATTCAATAAACTGACCTTTAATCAACTCGGCTGGGAAAATCTGCGGTTTTTTCTGAATGGCCCGGCTCAGCATGTCTACCACCTTTATGAATTGCTGTTTAACAATGTCTGCCATGTGGAATGCATCGCCATTTCCGCCAATGGCGCCAAAGAGACGATTCCCCTGTCCTCTACAGATATCCACCCGGTTGGATTTACCGCCGATGAGCACCTGTTGCCTTACAACAAACGGTCTTTTCCTGGGTATCTGTTGCTGTTTGAATATTTCTGTTTCCCAGAGAAGTTCCTTTACTTCGACCTGAAAGGTTTAACGCAGTTAAAAGAGCGCAACCTTGGCGAGTCCCTGACCTTGCGTATCCTCCTTGATCGGCCGGCAAAATCGAACTTGGTGGTCAACAAGGATACTTTTTGCCTCAACTCCGTTCCGGCGATCAATCTGTTTCGGCGCAGCGCCGAACCGATTCGAGTCGAACAGCGCCGTACTGAATATCGTGTCGTTCCCGATGTTCGGCGCCAGGAAGGGATTGAGGTCTACAGCATCGACAGCGTCACAGCTTCTCGGGCCAATCAGCCGGGGGCAGTGTTCGAATATAAGCCGTTTTACTCCGTACGCCATTACCTTGAAGACGAAGGGTCATCAAAACGGCGGGTCTTCTGGCATGCCCAGCGCCGACCTTCCGGTAAAAAAGGGGATGACGGTACGGAAATGTACCTGTCTTTCAGCGATCTCGATTTCGACCCGGCCGACCCTGGGGCAGAAGTCCTTACCGTCCATACCACCTGCACCAACCGTGATTTGCCTGGACGGCTTCCTTTCGGTGATCTGCGGGGCGATTTTGATCTGGAAACGGCCGCTCCCGTCTCTCGGATCAATAGCCTGATTAAACCGAGCGTGACCCGCCGACCTGCCATGGGCGGTGGACTGCAATGGCGGCTGATCTCCCATCTTTCCCTGAATTACATGAGTCTGGTTGAAGGAGGGGAGGGCGTCCTGAAAGAAATTCTCCGGCTTTATGATTTTGACAACAGCCCAGTGACTCGCCAGCAAATCGACGGTGTTGTGGCGTTGCAGGCTCAGTATGTCACCCGACGTATCGGCCGTTCCTTCTGCCGCGGGGTACAGATCAACCTGACCCTGGACGAGGATAAATTTATCGGTTCAGGCCTGTTTCTGTTCGCCAGTGTTTTGGAGCGCTTCATCGGTCAGTACGTGTCAGTCAATTCGTTTTCGCAATTGGTAGCGAAAACAATGCAAAGAAAAGAGGCATTGAAACATTGGCCACCCCGCAACGGAAACCAGATCCTTCTCTGATTGAGCAGCTGTTTCAGGATCCGTACGGCTTTTCGTTTTTTCAGGCCGTCAATCTGCTCGAAAAGGCAAACCCAGGGAAATTCCCTCTGGGCAAGGCTTTATCGCCAGAAGAGGAACCTGTGCGCTTTTCGGCTAAGGGCGGTTTGTCCTTTCCTGCCAGTGAAATCAGCGCATTGGAACAAGGTGAGGAAAATGGCGTTGCGGCAATGGAAGTCGCGTTTTTAGGGCTGATCGGTCCATCAGGGGTCTTACCCCATTGGTACACGGAATTGGTCGAAGAGCGGTTGCGTAAAAAGGATTCCGCCCTAAAAGACTTTTTGGATCTGTTCCATCATCGCTTGGTGAGTTTGTTTTACCTGGCCTGGAAAAAATACCGTTTCCCGGTTCAATTTCAGGCCGGGGCTAAGGATCGTCTGTCCCGTGATCTGTTAAGCCTGTCCGGTTTGGGCACGGCAGGATTAACAGACCGGATCGGCTTGCCTGGAGAAAGTCTGAACTATTTTGGCGGTTACTTTTCCCGGCCGGTGGCATCCGCTGTGGCTATCCAATCAGCGGTGGAATATTTTGCCGATGTTCGAGCCGAGGTCGAACAGTTTATTGAACGGACCCTGCCACTGGAACCTGAAGATCGATCCCGCTTGGGTATGGCAAATGCCAACCTTGGCGAAAACACAGTTGTCGGCTCGCAGGTTTGGGAATGCCAGAGCAAATTCAGAGTAGTTCTTGGACCTTTGACCTATAAAGAGTTTCAGACTTTTTTACCTTGTGGCCGGATGCTGCGCCCCATCTTTGCCTTGGTGAAATATATGGTCGGCATGGAGTTCGAATTTGAAATTCGTCTGGTCTTGAAGCGCCAGGAGATGCCTCTTTGTACTCTCGGCGGCCGCAAGAGTGACGCACCGCGGCTCGGCTGGTCGACCTGGGTGAGACACGCTGATTTTTACCCCGATGCTGACCCGTTCATCACATTTCGAGAGTCGGATTTGACTTAAATCGGTTCAGGCCGAGGATCGGGTTGACTGATTATTGGTACAACCCATTTATGCCAATGCCCATGAAAAAGGAGATGTTCCATGCCTCTGCTCGACTTGAAATCCCTGATCGGCAAACTTAATCCAACCTGTCGCAAAGCTTTGGAATCAGCCGCAGGGTTATGCCTTTCTCACACCCATTACGAAGTCGATATTGAACATCTGCTCCTTAAACTCCTGGAAATTCCCGATACCGATCTGCAGAAGATCCTGCGCCATTTTGAAATCAACGAAGCTCATCTGGTTGGAGACCTGACCCGGGCTTTGGAGGAATTCAAAACCGGCAATTCCAGAACACCGGCCTTGTCTCCGCATATCCCTCGGATGATTCGCGAAGCTTGGCTGCTGGCATCGGTTCAATATCAATCGCCGGTGGTTCGCTCCGGTCATTTGTTGATGGGACTCCTGACTGACGAAGAGCTTTCCCGTTTGCTCAAGGCGAGCTCCAATCAGTTCAAAGAGATCTCCCTGGAGGTTTTAAGCGAAAAACTCGGCAAGATTACAGGTGGGTCGATCGAAGAAAAAGAAGCCGGGGCCATGGCAGGACCTGGGCAGGCCGGTGGAGCTGTCGGCAAAGGAGGTATGCCTGTCTCAACCAAGGCGTTGGATCAGTTCACCATCAATCTGACTGAACGCGCCCGGCGAGGCGAGGTCGATCCGGTTTTGGGCAGAGACGATGAAATCCGCCAGATGGTCGATATCCTGATTCGTCGTCGCCAGAACAACCCGATCCTCACCGGCGAAGCCGGGGTAGGAAAGACAGCCGTTGTGGAAGGGTTTGCACTGCGCATCGTCGAAGGAGATGTGCCCCCGCCGTTGAAAAACGTCGCAATCCACACCCTTGACTTGGGACTGCTGCAAGCTGGCGCCGGGGTCAAAGGGGAATTCGAAAACCGTCTCAAGTCGGTCATCAATGAAGTCAAGGCCTCCCCCGTTCCGATCATCCTGTTCATCGATGAAGCCCACACTTTGATCGGTGCAGGTGGCGCGGCCGGCAGTGGTGATGCTGCCAACCTGCTCAAGCCAGCACTGGCGCGCGGTGAACTGCGCACCATCGCTGCTACCACATGGTCCGAGTATAAAAAATACTTTGAGAAAGATGCCGCCTTGGCAAGGCGTTTCCAGGTGGTTAAGGTCGATGAACCGGATGAAGGAAAAGCCATCATGATGATGCGCGCCATGGCTCCATTTCTGGAAAAGCATCATCAAGTCATGGTGACCGATGAGGCGTTGGTCGATGCGGTGCGCCTGTCTCATCGCTATCTCCCTTCCCGGCAGTTGCCGGATAAGTCAGTGAGTGTCCTCGACACTGCCTGCGCTCGTGTCGCTATCGGCCTCAATACCATCCCCCCTGCAGTTGAGGAGACAACGCGGCGGATTGGTGAAATTGACCGTGAAGCCAAGATCCTGCAACGCGAAGAATTGCTGGGCCGTAATATGTCTGAACGGTTGCAAGTTCTCGATCAACAGAAACAGGAATGCCAGACAAAGCTTGAAGAGCTCCAGAAAAAGTGGGCTCAGGAGCAGGAGCTGGTCAACAAAATCCTCGAGTTACGTACTGCATTGCAGGAAGCCGCCGAACAAAAGGCCACCGATCTGCCTGCTCGACAAGAAGTTCTGCGTGGACTTGAACAGGAGCTGGCGACCCTGCAAGGGGACACCCCGATGATGCAGCTTGAGGTCGACCCTTTGACCATCTCGGAGGTCATTTCGGGCTGGACCGGCATACCAACGGGACGAATGCTGGTCGACGAGATTGATACGGTCTTGAAACTCGAAAACCTGTTGGGAGAGCGGATCATCGGCCAGGAACATGCCTTGACTGCTATCGCCCAAGTGGTGCAGATCGCCCATGCCGGGATTGAAGATCCTTCCAAACCGACCGGCGTCTTCTTGTTTGCCGGTCCGAGTGGCGTCGGCAAGACAGAAACAGCTTTGGCTATCTCTGAACTTCTTTATGGCGGCGAAGACAATGTTATTTCCATCAACATGTCTGAATACCAGGAAGCCCATACTGTTTCTGGACTCAAGGGTTCTCCTCCAGGGTATGTCGGTTACGGTGAAGGGGGCGTTCTCACTGAAGCGGTCCGTAAACGGCCTTACAGTGTGGTCCTTCTTGACGAGGTGGAAAAAGCACATCCGGACGTCATGGAACTGTTCTTCCAGGTCTTCGATAAAGGGGTGCTTGAAGATGGGGAAGGTCGTCGTATCGACTTCAAGAATACTCTAATTATCCTTACCTCCAATCTGGGGACTGACGCCATCATGAGTGTGTGCGCTGATGATGAAACCAGACCGGACGCAGCTGGACTTACGGAAATCTTGCGGCCGGAACTTCTCAAACATTTTAAACCTGCCTTTCTCGGGCGATTGAAGATTGTCCCTTACTTCCCTTTGTCGGATCAGGTGGTGCGCAACATCGTTCGCCTCAAGCTCAACAAGGTGGCCAAGCGGATGCTGGAAAACCGCAAAGTGGCGTTCCGTTACGATGACAAGTTGGTCGATGCCATTGCCAGCCGTTGCACCGAAGTGGAAAGCGGTGCGCGTAATATTGACCACATCATGACCAACAGCCTTCTGCCGCAGATGTCCCAGGAACTGCTGGCACGCATGGCCTCAGGTGAAAAGATTCAAGACGTCACCGTTTCGCTGGATGGGGAAGGTTTCACGTTTTCGGTGAACTAACCCATGTTTCCGGGGAGGGATATTCAATGGCTATCAATATGACCTACAAGACCTGGATGGATGAAACCAAACGGGGGCTATTCACGCCGCGCAGTAAACAGCTGGTTGCCATCGACAAGGCATTTGCAGCATACGAAAAACAAAAGACACCGCTCACTGAGAACGCACTTCGGCAGGCCCTGGATGCCTGGATTACCTGGAAAGGGGCCAATTGGCGCTCAAGTACCCGCAACACGGCAGGGACCGTGGAACAGCTTGACAGTGAACTGAATCCTATCCCCTTTGATCCCGATCTTGCACCGGATATACGTACCGGCATCCGTAAAAATATTTACATGCGCCGTATCGTCGATGAAATGAAAAAAGTCGAGAATGAGTGGGGCTCCCTCACACCTTTTCAACGTGTTAATCGCATTGCCGCTGTCGTTACCCGGGCGTTGACTCAAAACAATGTCCCTGCACCAACTCTACAAATTTTGGATTTAGGGGGCGGGTTGAATGGACAATTCGATTTTGGTCCATGGGCTCTCCAGATCAACACAACCCTGGCAGCGACAGTTCACGGTGAAACTGCTAATGCCTTAAAAAGACGGGTGGCTCAGTTGGGGGATACGATTACCCATGAAGCAAGGCATTGTGAGCAATGGTGGAGGATGGCCAGGGTTAAGGCAACTGCCAAACTCAAACAGGGACTGACCCCGGATGCCCGCGTCATGAGCCAGGACCTGGGTATGCCACTGATTGTTATGCAACAGGCGATTCAAAGCGGGCAGATGGATGAACGGGAATATGCACAGGCCAGGGCCTGGTATGAGTCGGTTTATGGTAAAGGTGCCACCTACCGTAACATAAATTTGAATGGCCGAGGGTTGCGACCTACCGGTGGTCGTTTCGGCGGAATTGGCGAGCAATTTCAGCGCACTGAGTTCGCCCGTTATGAACGTGGCCTGGCAGAGGAAAATGATGCTCATCAGACTGGCCAGGAAATTCAGGTGCTGTTTTTAACCGGTAGCGGTGTGCAGCCAGCGCCCTTGATCGGCCACAACCCTGCTGCAAGGTTCGGTCGATATTGACCGAATATTATTACAGGTCGTCGTGTTTTTATCTGCAACCTCTACCGAGGTGAACTGTTGGCCAAATTGCTGGTAATACTGGCATCCGGTGAAAAAAAACTGGTCACCAGCCAGAAGGAGATACTGCGCATCGGCCGCCGTACGGATAACGAGATCGTTCTTGACGATCCCTCTGTGTCGCGTCGGCATGCGGAAATTTTTCAAAAAGAAGGAACGTTTTACATCATCGATACCGGGAGTACCAATGGCACGTTGGTGAATGGTTTGCGGATCGTTGAGCCGGTGGCGTTGACTCCTGCTGACTCCATTGAGATCGGTACGGCCGAGATCGTTTTTGAACCAGAGGCTGAACCTGATTTGCATGAAGAGCAAGGCGCTGCCCTACCGGCTTTGAAAGTCAGCATGGCTTCCGCTGCTCAGGACGCGCAAACGCTGGTGCCCCTTGTTTATCTGCAGGCCGTTGCTGAAGTCGCCGTGCAACTGACTCAGGAAAAACCCCTGGAAGGATTGCTGAGTGACATCCTGCAACTTTGTATCAAACGAACAGGTGCTGAACGGGCCGCCATCCTGCTGAGCGATGCTCATGGCGAACTGCAACCGCGTATCTGCCTTTCGCAGCAGGACGCGCTATCGGCATTTGCGGTGAGCCGTTCTATAGCGAAACAGGCCATGACAGCACAAGAAGCGGTTTTGATTCGGGATGTTGCAAACGATTCGACCCTCAAGTTGACTGACAGCGTTCTCAAGTTGCGCATCCGATCAGCTGTGTGCGTTCCGCTTATCCATGGAGCAAGAACCGTCGGAGTTCTTTATGCGGATACGACCCGGCCTGGTGAGTTGTTTGACGATGCCGCGCTCCTTTTTTATTCGACCTTGGCTGGTATGGTCGCTGAAAAACTGGAAAAAGTGTTCCTCATCGACATTGCCCGGCAAAAGCGCCGACTTGATGCGGAACTCGACGTTGCAGCGGAAATCCAAGCGCGTTTTTTCCCTTTGGAAATGCCCCACATTGACGGTTATGACTTGGCCGCCTGCAGTTTCTCCAGTCGTGAAGTCGGTGGCGATTATTTTGATATCTTCCCTCTGGTCGATGGGTATGCCATCGCCATCGCCGATGTCACAGGGAAAGGGATCGGCGCCGCACTGCTGATGGCAAACCTGCAGGCAGCTTTGCGGGTGCGAGCAGCGGAAATACGCGAGCCATCGGCGCTGCTCCAGCGGGTGAATGCTGACCTCAATCGACGGGTGGGGGACGATCGCTTCATTACTTTCTGTTATTTGGCCTTGGACCCGGCAACGGGTCGGGTCCTTTATGCCAATGCCGGCCATAATCGTCCCCTTTTATATCGATCCTCAGGTGAGATGGTGGTCTTGCAGGTAAGTGGCATCCCGCTGGGAATATTTGCGGACAGTCGTTACGAACCTTTTGAATTCGACATTCGGGAGGGTGATGTTTTGTTGTTGTACAGTGACGGCATCACCGAATGCGCCAACCCACAAGGGGATCTTTTTGGTGAGGAACGGCTGCAACAGTTACTCAGCAGGAGTGTTTTGGATAGTGCTGAACAGATCAAAGAGAACGTTTTTGCCGCCCTGGAAGGCTTTCGTCAGGGGGGGGAAGAACTGGATGATATGACCCTGGTCGTTATGAAACGGTTGGGGAATCAGCTTCATGCAGCTTGATTGAGCCCAACAACAGACTCCTTTTCGCAGGGATCAAAACATGACCAAACCGATTAATCTAAGCTCCGCAGAATTTCACTTGAGCTCGTCTTTTGCTGAGAAGGAAGGGCGGCCTGATTCCCATTCAGCATTCCGGATTCTCGTGTTGGGTGATTTCAGCGCCAGGGAGCGATCTGCAGTTTCAACGCCGTTGTCCCAACGCAAACTGCATGCGATTGATCGAGATGATTTTGACAAAGTCTTGGCCGTCCTTTCTCCTGTTGCAAAACTGGCGGGGCTAGGACCGAAAGAGGAACCCCTGACTTTAGAATTCAAGGAGCTTGACGACTTCCACCCTGATCGGTTGGTGGAACGACTGGAAATTTTTTCGGCGTTTCGCGCTACCCGGGCAGCATTGAAGAATCCGGCGACTTTTGCTGCGACTGCGGATAAATTGCAGAAAAGAACGTCAGGATCAGAAACCCCCAGATCAAGGGTGCCAAAAGGTGAAATCCCTGAATCCGTTGTTCTGGAAACAGAGGCCAATCTTCTCGATCAAATCCTGGCTCAGAGTCAACCAGTTGAATCCGCAAAAGATAAGCCGCGGCCCTCTTCGGATTGGGATGACTACTTGAATGAATTGGTCGCACCCTATCTTTTACCCAAGCCCGACCCGATTCAGGAAGAATTGCTGGCCGCTGTCGATGACGCTGCCGCTGAAATGTTGCGGGTGATTTTGCATCATCCTGTCTTTAAAATCGTGGAAGCAATCTGGCGAGGTCTCCATCTGCTTGTCTCTCGGTCGGAAACGGAAGAAACGCTGCAAATCTATCTGCTTGACGTTAATAAGGATGAGCTGGCTGCGGATCTGGCCGGTGATGATTTAAGTCAAAGTGGTTTGTATCGTCTGCTGAGTCAAAGACGAGAAGGAGCTGCACTCGAAGAAAGAGGTGTGCTGGTCGGTCATTATGAATTTGCAGCTGCATCAGCCGATCTCGACCTGTTGGCCAGATTGTCGATTATTGCTCGGACCGTAGGATGTCCGTTTGTTGGAGCTGCCGATGAGAGTCTCATCGGCTGTAAACAGCTGGCTCGAACGCCCGATCCTGATGACTGGACGCATAGGAGTGAAGCACTTGTTGCCGCCTGGGATGATCTGCGCCAGATGCCTAGCAGTGTTTATCTTGGACTGGTTTTACCGCGAGTTCTATTGCGCTTGCCTTATGGGGAAGAAACCGACCCCCTTGAGAGTTTTGCGTTCCATGAGATGGCGCCTGCTCCGCTTCATGAAAATTATCTGTGGGGGAATTCCGCCTTGGTTTGTGCTCTGTTGCTCGGACAATCGTACAGCCTCGCCGGATGGGATATGCGCTCCAACCTGACCCGCGAATTGGAACGGCTGCCCTTGCATGTGTACAAGGAAAGCGGGGAGACAAAGAGCAAGTCATGCTCCGAGGTTTATCTTTCAGAACGTGCAGCAGAAAAAATTCTTGAACTGGGGATCATGCCTCTGATCAGTCCTCTCCATCAGGATTCTGTCCGTTTGCCGTGGTTTAAATCGCTGTCCGCCGACCCTTGCTTTCTGGCAGGACTTGGAGGAGATGAATGATATCTCAAGACAATCGTTTGATTCGGATCGATACTCCCCTCGGGAAGGATGTCCTCCTTCTGACCGGGTTTGAGGGGAACGAATGCATCTCGACTCCATTTAATTACAAGTTGAATCTCATCTCTGAGGACCACTCCCTCAATTTTCAGGACATTATCGGCCAGCCGGCTGTCGTCACGATTCTGCTTGCTGATGGCAAAAAGCGTTTCTTTCACGGCATAGTTTCGGCGTTTTCCCAAGGCAAGGGAGGAGGAGAGTCACGGTATGCCTTTTATACTGCGGCATTAGTCCCCTGGTTCTGGATTCTGAGCCGCATCGCTGATTCGCGCATATTTCAAGAGATGTCGGTTCCGGATATTGTCGAAAAGGTTTTTCGCGATCGTGGTTTCAGTGATTTCAACCTGCGACTGCATGGCAATTATGACAAACGCACCTATTGCGTGCAGTACCGCGAGACCGACTTTAATTTCGTCTCCAGGTTGCTGGAAGAAGAGGGCATTTATTACTTCTTCGAACATGACGAAAACAAGCACACCATGGTACTTGCTGATTCCCCGGAAGAACACAAACCCTGCCCGGATCAGAGTAAGGTTCGTTATCAACTCTCGTCAGGGGGCTGGCTTGACGAGGATGTCATTACCGAATTGGATCTGTATCAGGAGATCCGGCCTGGCAAATTGACTCTCAATGATTTCAATTTTGAAATTCCCAATACCGACCTGAAAGTATCGGTCAGCACCCGAAACAATCTCGGCCCTGGAGACCGGGAGGTTTACGACTATCCTGGCGAATTTGACAATCGTGGTCTAGGCGAACAATTGGTCAATGTGCGCATGGAAGAGGAAGAAGCGCGAATCACCTCACTGCCGGGCAAAAGTGATTGTCGAACCTTTGTCAGTGGTTACCGCTTCACTTTGGCGGACTATTACCGGCCGGAAATGAACGAGAGTGATTTCGTGCTGCTCTCGGTTCGCCATAAAGCCTTCGGCGGCGGGGATTATCCCGGAGCTCCCCGTGATGCGGACAAGGGGCCTTACTACGTCAACCAATTCAAGTGTATGCCCCATGATGTTCCGTTTCGACCGGTTCGTAAGACCCGTCGACCAGTGGTTGAGGGGGTGCAGACAGCCATAGTCGTCGGGCCGAGTGGCGAGGAGATCTACACTGACGAGCATGGGCGGGTCAAGGTTCAGTTCCATTGGGATCGTGAAGGGATGCGCGATGAAAATAGCTCCTGCTGGATCCGTGTCAGCCAGGTTTGCGCCGGGGCCGGATGGGGGGCTATCGATATACCGCGGATCGGCCATGAAGTGATCGTAGACTTCATCGAAGGAGACCCTGATCGTCCTATCATTACGGGGCGGGTTTATCACGGCAATAACCGCCCTCCATTCGGGCTGCCGGGTGCCGGCATGGTCAGCGGTATGAAATCGAACAGCACTCCTGGCGGCGGTGGATACAACGAATTCACTTTGGATGACACCAAAGGCAAAGAAAAGATCGTTGTCCATGGTCAGTACGACATGCAATCGACTATTGAGCACGATCAGACTCTGACCGTCAAAAACAACCGAACGGACAGCATTCTTGTCGATGATTCGGAAACTGTCGGCAATAACCAGACTTTGAATGTGGGAGTAAACCAAACCGTCACCATCGGCAGCAATCAGTCCACCACTATTGGGGCTAATCATACTGTTTCCGTGGGAGCCGCAGAATCCGTTGCCGTTGGCGCTTCGCAAACTGTTTCGGTTGGCGCGAGCAAGAGTGAAACGATCGCAGTCGCCAAGGCGTTGAGCATTGGCGGTATTTACCAGGTGAGTGTCGGCGGCGCAATGAATGAAACGATTGGTGCTGCCAAGGCGGAAGAGATCGGCGGGGCTAAGGTAGTGGCCATCGGTGGCGTCAGCACAGAGACCATTGGGGCCAGCAAAACGGTCAGCGCCGGCTCCAATATTACTGAAAACGCAGGCGGTGGAATGTCTTTGTCTTCTGGGGCGGGGATGAACCTTTTAGCCGGAGGGAATTTCACCGCGAAGAGTAAGGGGAAGGTCTTGATTGATGCCGCCTCCGAGATCGTTCTAAAATGTGGCGGGGCGTCAATAACCCTTAAAAGTGGTGGGGAAATTGTTATCAAAGGGACCGACATCACCATTAAAGGGTCTGGTGGAATCACGGCCAAGGCCAGCGGCACCATGACCCTCAAGGGGAGCTCTATCAAGGAAAATTAGCCAGGCCAGGATGAAATATGAAAAAAAACGTTGTGAAAAAGATGATTCAAAGCGATGTCAATTTGCAGATTGTCCCGGACCCGCCATCCACTATCGATGGGGTGGTCATCGGCCTGTTGAGTGGGTTTAAGGACCGTAATCAGCCTCTCGTGACCTTTGGCGAGAATCCTTTTCCCAATCCATTGTTGGCTCGGACAGCAATCCCTTTGAATTTGCTGGATGTAGGCAAAGACGTGGTACTGCAGTTTGAGAAGGGACAACCCAACAAACCTATCATTATTGGTGTTTTACAAAAGCAGGAGAGGTCGTTGGACGATGACCCGAACAACGCAACTCCTCTGGTTGAGATCGATGGCGAAAAAATCATTTTTAACGCCAACTCTGAGATTGTACTACGTTGTGGTGAAGCCAGCATCACCCTGACCCGTGCCGGAAAAGTGCTGATCAAAGGGGATTATGTCGTGAGCCGTTCTACCGGGGTGAACCGGATCAAGGGCGGGTCGGTCCAGATCAATTGAGTCGGATCATTCCTGTTATCTCGAGATTTACGGAACGGGTTAAATCATGTGGTCATTGCGCAATCTGACGCCTTATGCCGCCGAGCGCAACTGGGTGCTGGATAAAAATGCCAGCAAGAGCTGGTTGGTGGTCGTAAAGGCCACTTATGACATACTGCCCGGCGGTGAGGTGAAACTTTCAGAGCAGCAGGAACCGGCTTTGTTAGCGGCTGAGTACAACGGTGAGCCAGGTCAGGCAAGCCTACGCTACGAAGGGGATTGCAGCGGACCCAAGCGGGGAACGGACATCCTGCTCAACGGGCATGCTTATGCGCCACATGGAAAACCGTCCCCCAAGGTGCAGGTTTCTCTCAGGGTTGAAAACTTTACCAAACAATTAATTGTTTTTGGCGATCGACATTGGCGGCGCGGGTTGCTTGCCGGAGTGTCCATGTCCTCGCCAAAACCGTTTGTTTCCATGCCCATTCTGTATGAACGCGCGTATGGAGGCTGGGACAGAAAATCAAAAGATCAATCCAAGCATCGGCTTTATACCCCAAATCCGGTAGGTACCGGGTTTGCCACAAAAGCCGAGCATCTGCTCGGGGTGCCGCTACCCAATATCGAATATCCTGGAAAATTGATTTCGAGCTGGAAGGATCGGCAACTTCCGGCCGGGTTCGGCGCGGTGGCCAGTTATTGGTCCCCGCGACTGGAACTTGCCGGTACTTATGACGAACAGTGGCAAGAAACCCGCGCTCCACTTCTGGCTGTGGATTTTGATGAGCGATATTACCAGTGCGCTCCGTTCGATCAACAGGCACCGGTTTTTCTGCGTGGCGGTGAAAAGGTGGAACTGCTCAACCTGACTCCCAATGGCGGACTTTCTTTTCACCTGCCTAAGGTGCGGTTGAACTTCGTGACCTGGTTTGGCCGGGATAGGGTCGAACACCGCGCGGACCTCTGTACGATTATTATCGAACCGGATGTGCCGCGCCTGATCATGGTATGGCAGTCATTGCTCCCTTGCCATCACAAAGTCGACAAATTGGATCAGACTGTTATCCGAGAGAAGGAATATCGCAGCTAACTCTGGTTAGCCGCTATTCTTTTTGTAACGCTGCCCTGAAAGGGGAAGGGTGTGGCTAGACATTCGGTTTGCATCATTGGTATCGGCGGACGCACTCCGCTCGGTTTGAACGCACCGGCATCGGCCGCTGGGATTCGCTGCGCCATATCGAGCATCGGGGAACACCCTTATATGCTCGATAAAGCAGGGGAGCCGATCTGTGTCGCCCGGGACGCCCAACTGGAAGTCTCTTTGCCTTTGATGGACCGACTTTATCACCTCGCCAGCTCCGCTCTCCTTGAAGCTCTAGCACCCTTGCAGAACAGTCAATTCGAACAGTCGGCGCCGCCAACTTTGATCGGATTACCGCATCCGCGTCCGGGCTTGACAGCCGATTTCAGTGCCTTGTTGCGTATGCGGCTGCAGCTGGGCGAAGAATTTTCTCCTGCTTTGGGAAATATCGAAACCAATTGCGGCGGGCATTCAGCGGGCTTGATCGCCTTGGAGCAGGCCGTTGCACGTATCAACAGCGGGCAGGCCGAGTTTTGTCTCGCTGGCGGAGTCGACTCTTATCTGGATGCAGACAGCCTGGAATGGCTTGATCAGGAAGAACAGTTACTGTCCGCTTCGAACAGGGCAGGGTTTCCACCTGGAGAAGGGGCTGGATTCTGTCTCCTCACTTCGGTTGCGATCGCTCGTCGGTATAAATTGCCGATCCTCGCTCAGATCGTTGCGGTGGCGACGGCCCAAGAGAAAAACCTCATCAAGACAGAAACGATCTGTATCGGCGAAGGTTTGACCAAAGTCTTTCGCCAGCTGACGGCAGGGCTCAAATTGCCTGAAGAAAAGATCAATACCATCTATTGCGACATGAATGGTGAGCGATATCGCAACGAAGAATTCGTTTTTACGGCGTTGCGTACGCAGAAAGCCTTTGTCGATGTACATGACTTTGTCCACCCTGCTGATGGTTGGGGCGATGTCGGCGCGGCCTCCGGTCCTTTGTTTGCTATCCTGGCGGTTTCTGCTGCCCAACGAGGTTATGCCAAAGGACCGCAGGTGTTATTGTGGACCAGTTCTGAACAGGGGCAACGGTGTGGATTGGTCCTTGAGCTGAACATGTCTGGGGAAAGGAACTGAGTATGCCGTCAGTCGCTGTCAACCCTCCGAAAACTCCGGTCACTGAAGGGAGCAACGATATCGCCGCGGCAACCTTGCCCAACATCTGCAAAATGCCCGGCCCCCCGGCCCCTTTTGTGCCGACTCCGCTGCCCAATATCGGCAAGTCCGGCGATAATCTTTCCCAGGCGTCCAAGAAGGTAAAGATCGAAGGGAAAAAGATCGCTATCAAGGGCACCTACTATATGAGCAAGCTCTCCGGGGACATGGCGAGCAAGGGGACCGGTGGAGGGATTATTTCTTCGACAACAGAGGGGAAAACCAAATTTGTGGCCCCTGGGTCGATGAACGTAAAAGTCGAGGGGAAGAATGTCCAACTCCTCGGTGATGCAATGACCAACAATGGCCTAAACCCAGACAACGCCGGGACTGTTCCAGGGAATATCCAACCAGCGGCGAGTTTGGTTTCGGCATTGGGCGAAGCTGATGCCAATACCCTTTGCCAGGCGATCTGCGATGCTAAAAACGATCCGAATATCCAGGACAAACAGAAGGCTGTTGCCAAGGCCCTGAGCGGCAAGGGCCCTCTCTATACGGCTAAACCGGGAAGCAACCTTTTGCCGGAGGTCAGTTATCGCATCCCTTCCGCAGCTGGAAAAGGTTTTTTGCGTTTGATCAAATCCGGTACCGGGCGTTTTTTGGATGCAGCGAAAAAACATTTGGCTCCTGCATCCATGATTCGTGCACTAAATGTGGCGAGTCAGCTGGGGAGTGGTAATGTGGTCAGATGGGACTTCGTTCAGGTCAGGAACAATACGCGTTCGCCAATTCCCTCAAATGTCAAAAACTACGTCGAATGCAAATTTCCACCGGACGACTATACGAAAAACCAAAAGAAGGCCATGCGTAAAATGAAGGACAGAAATAAAGTCGTCACAGTGACCCCGGCCGACTGTGGTTGCTGATCAAGGGAGTGTACTTGAATGAATCTTTCGGATTTCAAATATATCAAGGATGGCCATTGCATTATCACGGCATGTTTAGAGCTGGTGGCTTTTTCCAAGGCGGATGTCGTCACGGCTCGGCAGGGTTTCCTGAATTTTTACGAGGTGTTCCGGTCTCGGTTTCATGGGGAATTGAAACTTTACAATACTGCCGCAATGAAACGCATGAAAAAGGTCGACCAGGATGCCTTGGACCTTGTCCCGCATTGGCTGCAAAAACCCGAACAGATTCCACCTGGCGATTTTGGGCTTGATATGCACTCCGGAGCCGCATCCCAAGATGCCGTTCCGCCGGCTTTTGAAATGTTCTGCGATCAAACATCCGACCAGCCAAACTCTTATTTTCGGATGGTCCTTCCCTTTGATTGGATGGAAGGGGACAGCCAGGAACTCCTGGTTCTCACTCAGTCCGCGTTAAAAGAATTCCCCCTTTTGTCAGGTTACGCGGGTTACTCCTTTTTTTGGCAGACGCGGGACATTGAGGTGATGAGGATGGCGGCTCAATACTACAAACCGTGGCTGAAAAGGTATCCTGGATTTGTGCATGGCGAAACGATGGAATTCCCGGAAACAGCTCTGTTTGGGATTGTCACTCCCGACTGGCTGACGCTGCTCGGTCAAGAGTATGTAAAACAGCTCGGGGGGGCGGAGCATATCGCCCTTTCTTTGGGGGAGGATATTCAGATTCACAAGCTCGATCAGGGGCTTATCCTACAGGCAGGGCCACAACCTCTAATTGGCGATGTCAATCGAAACGACCGGCTTCCACTTTATCAAAAGGTTGCTGAATTTCTGAAAGAGGTTCGTGCTCCGGCGGATGAAGCATGGATCGAAGGGTTTTCTGAGGATGAAACGGAGGCATGGTTTGCCAGATTCGACTGAACATTCTTTTACTGGTCGCTTTAGGATCGAAGGAGGAACAACAGCACCTTTGACCCCCAACAAAGCGGCTCGATTCAATCGCTTGGTCGGATCGTTTATCGGCGCTATCGGGAGCGGATTGTTCGGCCCAGCTGTCTTGCGCATGGGTAGCATGAGTGATGTGTTAGGTGACGATCAACGTACGATCGTGGCCCAACCCTTTACCGTGGAGCACCTGCCCTTGGGCGCCTTTCGTATTCTCAGTGGCATGTTGTTCTGGTTCAACAATCAGGTTGCCCCTTTCGAATGGTATGCCGTTAGGAATGTCGATGACGGCCAGGATTTGCTTAAAACGACTGCCGCGTACCCAGCACCAATACACAAGTTGCCTTTTGCTGTCGAACAGGTCCGCCAAGGAGGCGTGGCCCCTGCTGTATTGATACGGATCATTTTTCAGCAACCCCCTGCAGCGGAAACCCGCGAGCAATTTTTGCAGGCGCTAAAATACTGGGACGACCTGCTTTGCGGTGGATTTCCTGTCGATGATGGTCCTCCTGGTGAGTCTGGGGTCGGGAGATCAACTACACATTTTGTCTCGCCAACAATTCTTGAGCATTCGATCGATGCCCTGTTTGCAGACAGTCGGTGTTTTGATCTCATCCTGAATATGGCTGGACAATGGTCTTCAAAAACAAAAATTCAACAGATTGAGATAGATGCTTGAATGGATGGCCAGTTTGAGATGCCTTGGAATTTTTAAAAAAAGGTGGATGCGGTGATCATTCCGTATATCGTCAATCAGCATGCCGAGGAAGCAGCTTTCCTGTGGATGATGCGAGATGCAGCGATCAGCCAGCATCGTTATGATCTCAATGATCTTGCCGCGCTGGATGACCGTGTTGAAGCCCATCTGGACGGATTGAGAATCGCTGGTCAGGAAGGGGCGGAGTTCTACCAGGAACCGGGCGACAGCGGAGAATTTTTCACCGCAGCGGTGATGGCCGTCGAAATGGGGAAGAGCGATTTTTTAGAGATGCTTCTAGCCGCAGCGACTGCTGATGTTACCTTAAGTCGAGCCGTCGTTTCAGCCTTTGGTTGGCTTCCGTGGGCCAAGGTTGAACCGTATGTCTCGCCTTTGCTCGAGGCTGAATCATTGCCATTGAGGTGTGTAGGGATTGCCGCCAGCGCCGTGCACCGCAGTGATCCTGGTCTGGCCCTAGCCAGGGCATTTGAAGCAAATGACTCCAAACTGAGAGCACGAGCATTGAGGGCAGCCGGTGAACTTGGGCGCAGCGACTTGCTGTCGATGACCCAGCAATTTCTCGAAGATCCCGATGCCGAAGTGCGCTTGTCCGCCAATTGGTCATCAGCCCTGTTTGGCCATTCCGCTGCGATTGAAGGCCTGGAAAACTTTGTCGGAAAGCCGCAGGTAACGCGTGCTCTTAATCTGGCTCTGCGCCTTATGGACTTGGATCGGGCCGGGCAATGGGTGAAAAAATTAGCCGCGGAAGTGGATGGTTTGAGGGTGGCTATCTGGGCCGCGGGTGTTGTGGGCGATTCTGCGCAAATTCCGTTTTTGCTCGAAATGATGAAGGTGACTGAACACGCTCGTCTGGCTGGAGAATCTTTTTTTCAGATTACTGGGTGCAACATCGAAAAAGAGGGGCTCTCTGGCGCAGCACCCGAAGGCTTTTCAGCCGGGCCGACAGATGAGGCAGAAGACGAAAATGTCGCCATGGATCCTGACGAGGATTTGCCATGGCCCGATCCGGCCTTAATCGCTGCCTGGTGGGACAAACAACAAACTGGAATGCGGCCAGGAACGCGTCTTTTCCTTGGCAAGGCCGTGAGGCGTGACCATCTGCAGCAGGTTTTACGCTCCGGGTTTCAGCAGCAACGTAAAGCTGCGGCATTGGAATTGGCCTGCCTTGACCGGGGGAAATCGTTCTTTGAGGTTCGAGCGCCGGGAATTCGTCAAAAAGGTCTATTGGGATTGATCTGATGGACTGATGGTCTTTGCAAAACCGTTCGGGTTTTTTTCATTGACGTATAGATCGCTACCATTAACCCCGGGAAATGATGAGCAAAGTTCGGCATATCATCCTTTATTTGTGTAGCTGGTCGATCCTTGCTGCTTCGTTGGGTTTTGCAGAATCGGGCGGAGAAGAGCGTTTGTATCCGTTGCCGATCAGTGAGATCGCCACTGCAGTGAGTAACTGGTGGTCCAAAGCTGGTTATGAGATTCGCCGGGTCAGTGGACAGCCCGGAGAAGCTCAATTATGGGCGACTAAAAACGATGAAATTTGCCAAGTGGAATTGCAGTCCCACTCGGTTCTGGCGACGCGGGTGGCAGTCGCTTGCAACCGGTCCGGCCAGCCTGATGAGATCGCTGGAGAGAAACTTCACACCTTTTTAGACAATTATCAAAAAGGGCTGAGTTGGCAAACGCCTCCACCGACAACGAAGACCCCGCCGGCAGTGTTGAAACAAATCGAATCAGTGGTCTGCATTCGGGGGAAAGTCGAAGGAAAGAATCTTCAGTTCACAGGGTTTGTCATTGATACCAATGGGTTGATCATCTCCACGGCTCATGATGTTGTTGCCCAACCGCATCTTCAGGTCATGCTGAATAGTGGCGAGGAATTGAATGGGCATGTGTTGAAGCTTGACCACCATCGTGACCTGGCGTTGATTTCAGTCGATGGTCGCCTCCCTGCAGTTGTCGATCTGCGGCGCAATCGAATCAAACCCAATGAAGGCGAAGAGCTGTATTCCGTAGGTTGTCCTTTGAATGTCATGGGTGTGGTCAATCCAGGGCGTTTGACCGGATTACCGCGCTTGCTGAACGGTATCCCTTTATGGCAGGTCGATATGCTGATTCAGCATGGCAGCAGCGGTAGCCCGGTCTTTGATGAGAATGGCAACCTGGTTGCTGTGATCAAGGGCCGCTATCGAGGAACCAGTTCCTTAGGGTTTCTGATCCCTTTTGAAATTGTCGCTGATTTTTTAAGTGAGGAATGATTGGTATGAGTTTTGGCCGATTTGAGGAAATTACCCAACTGGGGGAAGGATCGAGCGGGATCCTTTACAAGGCATTCGATCCGCCGTTGGAGCGGATGGTGGCCCTAAAAGTATTGCGTGAGGAGCATCTGAAAAACGAGGAATTCGTCAGGCGTTTCCTCAAGGAAGGAAAGGTCATAGCACGGCTGAGTCATCCCAACATCGTGACGGTTTATGAAGTGCAGTTGGAGCAAGAGCCGATCTATATCGTCATGGAACTGCTGGAAGGCCGGTCGTTGGATAAGGTGATCCGCGAAGAGACCCTCTCTCTCCGTCAGATCGTCGGTATCGGTATCGATGTCGCCAAGGCTCTGGGATATGCTCACAGCAAAGGGATCGTGCACCGTGATATCAAACCCTCCAACATTATCCTTTCTCCCCATGGGGAAGTGAAATTGACCGACTTCGGCATTGCCCAGGTGGCAGACACCAGCGCCGCCGAAAAGACCCAGTTGGGAGTGGTCATGGGGACCCCTCTTTACATGTCGCCGGAACAGATTTCCAGCCAGCCGCTGGACGGACGCTCTGATCTTTATTCCCTTGGCGCGGTTTTGTATGAACTGACCACCGGACATTGTCCCTTCAAAGCGGACAATTTGGCGACGCTGTTTCGTTCCATTGCTGAGGAAACCCCAATTGTTCCAGACCGTAGCGATGATTCCCTGAAACCTGAAAATATTGCCGCATTCCAGCAGATCATCATGCGCTGCATGAACAAGAATCCTGCCGAACGTTTCCAGGATGGCAAAGAGCTGGCTGATGCCCTGATCGGTTGTGTCCGAGAAACGGAAACCATCGAAACCACAATTGTTCAGAAAAGCAAACCGGTTGGACTCTGGCTGACCTTGGCGACTTTGCTGGTGGGAATCGCCCTGGTCTGTCTCTATGTCTTCTGGCCGGTGCCCAAGCAGGTGATCAATATCGGCAGCGAGCCTGGCGGGGCCAGGGTATTCATAGATGGCAATTTCGAGGGTGAGACGCCATTGCAGTTGAAATTGCCCATTGGCAAGCACGAAGTCCGTCTCAACTTGGCGAATCATTATGAGTGGGAAGCGCAAATCGATCTGGGCAAAAGCAATCCAGAAGACCTTGCCGTACCGCTGCTTCCCATGGAAGACAACCTTCAATAAACGAAAGGGGTATCCAGGCCATGAAATGCGATGTTAGGAAATTCATCGGTTTGGTCTTGTGCACTTCTCTCCTGCTGTTTCCAGTAGCGTCTTTTGCGCAAGCCAAAGCCGGGGAGAAAGCGCCTGAATTTTCTCTAAAGGACACCAAAGGGAAAGAGTTTGCTCTAGCCCAGGTCAAAGATCGTCCCATGACCATCCTGTACTTCTTTGATGTGGCTTCAAAATCCAGTCAGGATGGATTGTTTACCCTGGGGGGACTGCTGGAAAAGTATGCCGGATGGGACACCGTCGTGTGGGGTATCACCACGGCTAAACCTCAGGCTGCTGCTGATTTCGTCAGCAAGGCTGCACCCCCTTTCCCGGTTCTGCTCGATACCACAGGGGTAAGCGATACCTACCAGGCACGCTCGATTTTGCCGACCGTTTGTATTTTGGGGCCTGATCAGCAAGTTCTGGATGTGTTTCGTGGCGGTGGCAAAACCACCGAGATAATGTTGGTCCGGTTGGCAGAACGTTCCCTACAGCGTAAGGAAACCGCTGTTGCCAAAGCTTTGAGCGAAGAAGTGGAAAAGAAAGATCCTGCCAACGTCCAGGCCAAACTCGTCAAAGGGTATGCTTCGCTTAAGGAAGGGAAGGTTGACGACGCTGAGCAGACGTTCAAATCCCTGGCAAAAGTATCCCCCAAGGCAGACATCCTGGCCAAGGAAGGTCTCAGCACCCTTTATGCTCAGAAAGGGGATGAGCAAAAAGCTTTAGCCTTCGCTGAAGAAGTGGAACAGAAAGCGCCAGAGCGTGGCTTCGTGCATGTCGTGAAAGGGAACGCTCTGTACCGACAGAACAAACCGGAGGAAGCTGCCAAAGAATTCAACAAGGCGATTGCCAAAAAAGAAATGGAGCCATTTCAGCAGGCCGTAGCTTACAACCAACTGGGCCGGGTTTTGTCCAATAAGGGTGAACTTGAAGAGGCGCGCAAGCTTTATACCCAGGCTGAAGTGATTGACCCCTATTATGTCGAAGCGACGTCCAACAAAGGGGTGACCTATGAAAAAGAAGGGCGCTGGGACATGGCCCTGGAGTCCTACCGCAAGGCCTTGGCTGTCGACCAGAACCAGGATATCGCCGCGATTTTGGCCAAGAAGGCGGAGAGAATGTTGGCCTTGCAAAAAGACACGGCCAGCAAGGAGCGGATGGATAAGCTGGTCAAGGATCTGGCAGAACGTTTCCGCAGTCAGAAAGCCTTGCCGGTCGAAGACACCGATCTTTGGACCTCCCGCCCCATGGTGTTATCTTTTGTTGATATCAATGAAGTCGCTGGGCTGTCGGAACAGGATGGAATGTCTCTGGCCCTGGTTTCACAATTGACCGATCAACTCAATGCGTCAGGACGGGTGCGGGTGGTTGAACGCGCCCTTATGGAACAACTGCTGCAGGAACTCAATCTGGGTACCTCTGAGCTGGCCGATCCGGCTACGGCTCTCCGGCTGGGGCGGATTTTGGCGGCGAAACTGATCGGCACCGGGTCTTTGTTGTTCATGCCGGACGGGACCTTGCTGAATATGCGGCTGATCGATACCGAAACATCGGGGATTGCAAAGATCATCAGCCAGCCTCTTGGGCAGGCAAGCTCTTTCGATCAGGATCTCAATCGATTGAACCGTGACATTCTTAGCGCTATTATCGATACTTATCCGCTGCAAGGCTATGTGGTTAATGTTGATGGCGAACAAATTATGGCTAACCTCGGATCAAATCAGGGGGTGGTCATGGGGACGTCTTTTGAAGTCGTGGAAGAAAAGGCACCAATTGAATATAAGGGGCGTATGCTGGTCCAGGCTCCCAAATCGGTAGCTGTCGTTGAAGTTGTCAAAGTGGAGCCTGATCTTTGCTATGCCCGGGTCGTCAGCCAGGAGCGGTCGTTGCAGCGGGATGATAAACTTCGGGAGAAAAAGGTTGCTTTGCCATTATCTGGAGAAAGCCTTGAGCAACGTTAGACTGCTGTCATTGATATGTTTGGCCTGCTTGGTGCTGGTGACGGCCTGTGCCGCACCAGCACCAGAGTGGACTGATAAACGTCATCATGTCGCCGTGTGGGATCTGGAAGATGTCAGCCCCATGGGGGGCGGTCGAGCGGAACTCGCTTCTGCGTTGTCCAGTAAAGTTATGGAAGCTCTGGCAGAAAACCCTGATGTTGTGCTGGTGGAACGGCAGAAGCTGCTGCTGGCCTTGGAAGAACTTCAGCTCGGGGCCTCCTCGCTTGCTGATGATAACACACGACTGCGAATCGGGCGCCTTGCCGGGGCACGGGAAATGGTCTTCGGCGCCTACCAGGTCATCGCCGGGCAGCTGAGAATTGATTTAAGGATGGTGGACGTGGAAACAGGTCGGATTGTTGCGACCGCCCTAGCGACAGAAACTTCCTCTGGGCTTGATGCTTGGTTAGACGCAGCAGGACGTGCTGGAAGGGCGCTGCTGGAATCGCCGGCAGCGCCCTGAAAAGCAAGAGTTGAAACTTCTGAGGAATGACTGAAAAAACTTAGCAAAAAAAACGTCCAGGAACTCACCTGGACGTTTTTGTTTGCCTGACCCTTAGAAGGTGGCGCTCAACATCCCACCAATTGTAAAACCGGTATAAGTGCGATTTTCATCTGGGTGATACCAGTTGCGATCGATATCGACCAAGAACCCTTTGACAAAAACTTCCCCAGCCAAGCCGTCGTTGAAAGTATGCTGACCGCCCAACCCCAGCTCCACCTTTCGTTTTTGCCCGACATAGAATGGGGAATCTGCCGGCTCCTCATTCTTTTCCACCAGCAATAATTCCAAGTTTGTTTTCAACGTCGTCGCGTCATCGAGGAAGTACCGCCAGTTCAAGTCTCCAATCCATTCATCACCCCGGCTGTTGTTATCTTCGGTCTTCAGTCCACCGCTATAATCTTGAAACTCGCTCTTCTGCCGGAAGATTGTCCGTATTGTAGCTGCCGCATCCCATTTTTCCTGAGTGTGCTGGAGGCTAAGTCCCAGCAGATAAAAATCTCCTTCTTGCGCGTAATCATCACCTTCGATTTGATCTTCCGTGAAATGGGCATATTCCACAAAGGCTTTTCCAAGCCAATTGACAGCGAGATCATAATCAACTTCACCGGTCAGGCTGAGGATGTCGCCTGGATCGAATTCTTCAACATCCTGGCTGTAATCATATTCGCCACGCCATAGATAACCGATCCCTATGCCCGCAGCCCATTCATCCCACCCTTTGGCTAAAGTAATGGTGGGGTTGACGTTAAAACCTTCGCCGAAATTGTTGATGGAAACCAGGTCCGGATCCATGATCAAAGCCAGGTCGTCCCTTTTCAATTTGGTACGTCCGGTGGGGAGGTTGAAATCGAGTCCGAGGAGGATGTCAAACGGCAGCCTGTCGAGTATTTGGTAGGACAGATTCAGTTTCGTGTCGATCAGGTCGTTCATGGACTGGGATTCGCCATCCTGAGGATTTCGGTAGGTGTAGACATAGGCTGTAACAACTGCGACCGTCAGATTATCCAAACTCGAACGGATCGCCACAGGAACATAGAATTGCTGGCCACGGTCGTCGGTGTTGCTTTGAAACCAGTCATAATTGAAACCGGTGGTCGCCACGATGTCTGCGGCGAAGCTGCTGCTTATGGGGAACAGCAACATGAGGATTACGATCAGGACTATCCGTTTCATGGTTTATTACTCCTCCAGAAAAACAGCAGATCATGTTCAGTATGCAAAGCTGCAGAAGAACGACCTGGCCTGAAGGCAGCGGAACAGCCTGGGATCGTCAGGGGCAGCTAAGGTTTGGCCGCAATGCATTTGAAGCCTGGAAGTTACTCCAGATTAGGTTTCGCGCTAATCGACCAGTGGAACTATCTGCGCCGTAGCACGGGTCAACGTACTGTCAACGGCAATAAGGAAAATCGTTTCCCCCCAATAGGTCAGTGTATGGGTTACCGAGCTGCCCGTGCCAAGATAGCCGTACCAGGAGGACATCCAAATGAGATGAGTCCCGGAAAGCTCGCCGTCTTCAGGGTCGGTGGCAGTCCCGGTGAAGGTCACAGTATCTCCCATGGCGAAAACAGTGCTTGGATCCGGTGAGGTGATTTCGGCAGAGGGTGGACTGTTCCCCGGCACGAAAACCATACGAAAGCCGACTTCAGGATTTCCTGCCAGGGGAAACGCTGCTTCCCAGCTGAAATCACCATCCTGACGATTGGCCGACCGGCACTCACTGGCGGTTGAGAGATATGATCCTCCCCGTACGACCCCCCTCCAGAGTTCTCCGGGATTGATCGGACCGGTCGGATCGGTCACTGGCGAAGTTGGATAGTAGTAGTAAAGGTCGGAAACGAGTTCCCAGACATTCCCCTGCATATCGTAGAGGCCGTAGGCATTTGGCGATTTCTGGGCTACGGGTTGGGTTGTTTCGATGGCGTCTCCGCCATACCAGCCGATCTGGTCCAGAAGTGGATCCGAATAATCCGTATTAGTAATTTCTCCATTAGGGAAAGCAGTCGAACTTCCAGCCCGATTCGCATTTTCCCATTCAGCCTCTGTAGGCAGGCGATAAGTACCGAGGAGACCAAGGTCGCCGTCTTGGTTCAAATTTTCAATGAACCACTGAACTTGGTTGAAATCTGATGAAATATCCAGGTTTTCAACCGGGCAAGTGGGACAGCCCGAGTTTGAGGACGGATTTCCTTCCCCCGTCCCAAACGGCTCCTGGGTCACTTCCGTGGTTTGGATATAGTAGGTGTTACTGAGTGTCACCTGGTGTTGAGTTTCATCATCCTCCCTGCCGAGTTCGCTAACCGGACTCCCCATCTGGAACGTCCCGGCAGGCACTCGAGCGAAGACCATGCCCAGATTGTTGGTGTAGTTGGTGTGAAAGGTACGAGAATCAGAACCTGGGCTTTCAGCCCCATCGCTATCGCTGGCAAAGACCTGCCAGTAATAGGTTGTTCCTTCAACAAGGCCTTCGGGAGTGTAGGTGGTTGCCTCAGTGGAGCTATTGATCGTAGGGCTGGTAAGGTCGGCATTCGTCGAGATGACAACACGGTACTGGGTTGCTTCGCTGACTGCGCTCCATTGCAGAATCAATGAGCTGAGAGTGACGTTCCCGTCGTCGTTGGGAAGAGTCAAGGACGGTGGAGAAACAGTCGGCTGCAGTTCGATTTCTCCAGCTTCGGTGGTTTTGCCGGCTTCAATGAGAAGTCCGGTGCGTTGTCCCTGATAAATTACATTGCCAGAGGAATCTCGTGCCAGCACCACGGCGCGGCGATTTTCTCCCGCTGGCACCCCGCCGATGGTCCCTTCCCCGGCCAGGCAGTTCCAGGGACCCCCGTTCTGGAGCAGGTTTCCCAGGGCGTCGTAAACTTCGCCTTCCAGGCTGTCGATGTTGGTCTCTTCGCAGCTGATGGCCAGAGTTGACACGCTGGCCGGGCTGGTTTGATCCTGAATGCTGATCGCGAAAGAGATATTTCCGGTGCCGCTGGAAACTGAGGTTGAACTCGACCCGGAATCTCCTCCGCATGAGGCGAGGAGTAGGAGAGGGGAGGCCAGGGCCAATAGGACAAGCCATGGAAGCCTGGAACTCTTGTTAATCATTGAAGAGAACATGATCTTGCCTCCCTTTTTGAACAACGTTTGTCATTTGAGTTTAATTAATGTCGTCCGTTCGTAAATTATAGGATCGCCATCACCATTGCATGCGGACATCGCCAGTGCTGCGATCTTCAATTTCATCTGGGGTTGGTTCTCGTTTTATCGGGTCTTCTGGGAGAATATCATCGCTTAATGAGGTTCTATCTCTAAGCGATTCCAAAAGCCCCGTGTTGCTTTTACGGTAAGGGATGAGTCCAAGTTGTTGAAGTTCCGCCAGTGCCGATTGGGCAGCACCAAGCTGAGGATCTTTGGTGAGTGCCCGGCGATAAGACCGGCCTGCCTTTTTGTATTCACCTTTATCGCTGTAATCGAGGCCGCGGAACAGGTCGAGTAGCGCTTGGCTATCGGTTGATAAGGGCTTTGCCAGTTCCTTGCGCTGTTCTTCTGTCACTGTGACCCCTTTAAGGAGGTCGACGATGGCAAAGAGCAGATCTTTTTCAAGTCGGAATAGTTCGTTGAGTTCGCCTTCCGTTTCTGGCTGACCCACTAAATCCGTTGATGGAACATTAAGTAAAGGGGAGTCTATGCGTAGTGACGGTTGAGGTTGTGAGGAAATACTGCCGCCGAGAATGAATTGAACCTGCAATAAACGGCCGACCCTTGGCGCACTTGTCGGATCGACAAGCCCCGTTTCCCCCAAACCGAGTTCATCGACCAAAGCCTGCATCCGAATTCGTTCCATGACTGTCAGATCCGGAATTTTGGAAAGGTCGGTGATCAGCATGAACGCCAAACCTTTTTCCAGGGGGGTCAGTTCAGATTGACCGGTCTTGTTTTTAAAGTTATAGACCGCAATCGAATTCGGAGCATATTTGCCAGCTAAGGATGTTTCTGCCGCCGTTGTGTTCTTTGCCCAAACCTTGACATCCTCTGTAATGACTTGACCGGCAAATGCTGTTACAGCCATAGAACAACAGAATAAACACACACCAAACAGAATCAAAGTCCTGGTGATCATGCCAAACCTCGCAGAAGCTATGAGTTGGAATTACTTTAAGGAAAGAAGATCACGCCAAATCTCCTGGGTCCGAACGGTTCACAGGAACAGTCGTTTCAGGAGAAAATACATATTATTGAATAATAAATAAAAAATATTAATAATGATGCTACAAATTAACATTTTTAAGGGGAATTGCAAGTTCTTTCCGGGCTCTAAAAGATCTTGTCGTGACGAAATGCATAAGCATTAAAATTAAATGAAAGAAAAAAATAAAAGCCCTCTCCAAAGAGGGCTTTTATTGAAAGAACATTATTGAAAGGGTCTTGCAGATGGGGTTCAGTCATCTTTGCTGCGACGCCAAAATCGTTGCAGCAGATTATGCGCTTTTGATTCTTCCATGGCGGGAGTGGTTTTGGGGGCGGGTTGAGACGGCTGGCTTGCCGCAGGAGAGGGGGGCTCGCTCTCTGCCAGTCTTCCGCCGCTTAAAAATTTAAAATAAGGGCCTGTCGGGCTTAAACACAGTTCGTCTTCGGGTTGCAGAATTGAGCCGGATTCTACCGGACGACCGTTGACGCACACTTGGTTTTTCCCAGACAAGTCTTTCACCCAGTATTGACCACCAACAAAGAAAATCATTGCCTGCTGGTCAGCGATGCCGGGCAAAGGCAAAGGAAACTCGCATTGTCCGGATTGACCGATTCGAATGGGTAATTCATTGAATGTCCGAAGGGTTGGCCCGAACTGGATGATAAAAGGGGCTTTGCTGCGCTGTTCTGCCGGCGGAGGCGGCGGTGCGACAGGTGTTGCAGGTTGAACAGGCCGTGGCGGCGGAGTGGCGGTTACTGGTGCTGGCGTCACTGGTGCTGGGGGTTGCGGTTCCGGCTCTCTGGTGGCAGCGGGCAGAGGACGTTCGTCAGCTGTTTTAGGAGGGGCAGGGGCCATGACCTGGTTGGTCATTTTACTCAAGAAACTGATCTTGGGGCCTCCTTGGGCAATGGTGAGAACATCGCCATCTTTCAGGAACGCCTCTTTGACAGGCTTGCCGTTCAACAGTGTCCCATTGCTGCTGCTGTCGACCACTTTGAACCGATTCCCATCACGTATAATGCGAGCGTGCTGCCGGGAAACAATATTCAACGTCGCTGGAAAACGAACGTCACAGGACGGATTACGTCCAATGGAAATTTCCATGGCTGAAAATTCCTGAATTTGGCCTTTAAGAGGACCTTCGATATGAATGATCTGCATCAGGATCACTGGAATGTGTTGCATTGGCGTTCCTTTTTCATACGCATTGGTTCGGTATTCAATCCTATCGTGGAGAAGAGGTATATGCAATCCACAAGGAGCCGAGTCATTCAATGTGAATCAGTACCACAGTGATGTTATCTTTCCCTCCGGCCATATTGGCCTGTTCGACCAGAGTGCTGCCGATATCATGTACTGTCGGGTGGGTAGAAACGATGCTGGACAGTTCGGAATCCTCCAGCATGGTGGTTAATCCATCAGAACATAACAACAGTAGGTCGTCACGGAGAGGAGAAAACCGTAATATGGTTGGGGCGATCCTCGTTTGCGGCCCCAGCGCCTGGGTGATCACATTGCGCTGCGGATGGGTTCGCATATCCTCTTTGGAAATTTGTCCCTGGCGATATAGTTCATAAACCAAGGAATGATCTTCGGTGATCTGCTGTAATTTTCGGTCGCGCCAAAGGTAGGCTCGGCTGTCTCCAACATGAATGACTTGGATGGCCTGCTCGACAGCGAATGCTGCTACCAATGTTGAGCCCATGGTTTTATTGCCAGCTGCCTGGTTAACCCGCAGATTGGCGTAATGAACTGCTCCTTCGAGAAGCGGTGTATTCACAAGGTCATCGGGAAGCAGGGCAGGGCGCGGGATTTCCTCCGGATGATGACGGAAGGCAAAATAATCCCCGATCCCCTCGAGGCTTAAGCGACTCGCGACATCCCCCGCCGCATGCCCGCCCATGCCATCGGCCACACAGAAGAGATGGTATTCCGGCATGATCAGGAAATCGTCTTCGTTCAACGTACGAACCTGGCCCCGGTCAGAGATCCCGAAGTAGTTCAGCCGAAAATCCTGCCAAACGGTCGTCCCTTCCATTCGTTTCATCTTCACCTCTTTGGTCCGCCGTAGTTCTTTCTCAAAAGCGACTTAATTCAGCATGCCGTATCGTGCAGCCGAACTATATCCTACCTTATGATGAGAAAGTTTTTAATAAAAATAATAACCTGCGGTAAATCTTTGCAAGGTGATGCGAAAATTTATGAAGAACCTTTTTCGTTCCTAAACTATGGGGGTTGGAATTGTCTTTGAAAAAGGGGGCAACATGGTTCGGCAAGGCATATTTCGGCACTACTATTGCTAATTGAATTGGGAGATAATTCCTATAAGTTAAGCAGTTACGCTGCCATCTCGGCTAAATTCCATGACGCTGGCGGTTTTGTTTGCCTGTAAAGGACCCTTATGAAGGCAATATGTTTGTCATCGCGTGCGACCCCCCTCCTTCGCAACATGTTCAAGGGCGTATTTTTGACGTTGTGTTTCGTCATTTTGGCAAGCACTGCCTTTTGCTTCTGTGTCGATTATGACGGTGATGGGAATTGCGATGCCACTGGGTCTATTGGGAATGTTCCTTCGGTTCCAACGCCCCAACCGGTATATGAACCACGCTCCTCGGGGGATGAATCAGGTGGCGAGGAGGTCGATAGCGGTTCAGCGCGCACTCCTCAAAGCGTTCCTCGATCCAGCGGGCCCGACATGGATAAGATGATCAAAACTACGATTGTTGGCGGGGTCGTCGAAGGAATGCTTAATCAACTTTTAGCCCCCCCGAATCAGGGAGCCTCGATTCAACTAGAGCCAGTCGGCCCATCTCCGGAGGAAATCAAAATTCAGCACGAGCTTGATGAACAGCAACGACTTGAGTTTCTGCGTTCCAACGCCCAGCTTTCAAAACATCTCAAAGGTCCGGGGGCGACATCATATCTCCCCGATGAAAACATTGGTCAAGCTTACGGGCTTCATCTTAAGCAAGCGCCGCCTCCAGTCACCTCTCCCTCTGATAAGCACATTGATTTCTTCGGGTCACCGGGCTCTTCGGAGGAGACGACGGTTGCCTTGCTTCGTGATCCAGGTTTGTTTGCTGACGGAATTGACGACCCGGTGGTCTGGAAACGAATGATTCAGCAACCTGGCTTGACTCAGGAAGAGCGGGAGCGATTGTTCCTGCGGCAAAAAGTCGGAGTGACCGTGCTTGATGACCATCCGATGATTGATGCCCGCGCCTTCGCCGAAAAAGAGAAATGGACAGACCCTTTCCTTGATGTTGCTCTCGCCGCTGCCGAAGGGGGCGCAACAAGTGTCAGTGTCTCTCTGTTCGAAGAGGGTGGAAAGAGAACGGTGAAGGCCTTTGGTCAAGATTTAACCAAGGGGAGTGGCAAGAAGCTCTTGGCAATCATTGACGCCAAAGAAGCCGGAGGTTTCGATGAATTGCTCATGGCTGGCAAGCTAGGTGCTGACCGACCTCAAAACACAGCCGAGGGCATTATCGCATTAGGGGATTATGCCATGACCAAGGCACCGTCCTGGGCCATTATTGCTGACGGGGCCGTTAATGCAGTCGGTTCAGGAACGCGCCAGGCGATTGTTCGCTACTGGGCTGATCATGATAGCCAGCAAGAGTATGACCCGACGCCGGTGGCCACCGCCAAAACCAAATGGAATGGCTGGCTGGATGAACAGGGCCATTTCACCCAAGCGGTCCTGAACCGTATTGGCGCGGGTCAATACAAATGAAGAAACAACTGGTTATCGTCTGCGTTCTGGTCACGATTTTAGGGGCGGCTTTTAGTCAGGCACAGGAAGAATTCAGTCTGCCTGCTGGGTTTTCTTTGAGCCTGCCGAAAGACGGTTCTGTCCACGCGGAATGGATCGCCCCGCCGCTTGCAAAGGGGGTGACGGCCGGATCCTTTAAAGAGTTGCCGGTTTTTCGTATTGACCCACAGGGTGCGGTGTGGATGTCATTTGACAGGAGTTCCTTAGCCAATCTTGCCTCGGGCGCCACGTTCACTCTCCCCTGGCCGATCAAAGATTTCCTCATCCTAGAGGATAATGCGCTGTTTATTGCCAGCGATAAATTTCTCGGTTTCATCCCCCCTTTGGATAAAGGGTTGATCCAGGGCGACGTCCCACAACTGCCGTTTCAGCCGATCTGCAGGTTGCCGGCACAAGACTGCGCAATGACCAGCGCCGGAAATACCATCGTTGCTTTCGGCTACGAACCGGTCGAAAAGCTCTATGCGGTTTTTGAACTTGATCAGGGTTATTCTGTCTGGCGTAAGTTGTTTGTGGCCGAAGAGCGAATATCAGCGGTGAATGTGTGTAAGGGTGATTTTTATATCGCCTGCGGAAGAAAGGTATTTAAGCTGTCGTCGGCTGACCAACGATGTCACGTGGTGTTCGATCATCCTCTCGAGGCGGTGACTGATGTTGTATATCGGCCCGGCACTGGGTTGTTTTATGCAACGAAAAGCGGGATAGGCCTGGTTGGCAAACTGGCTATTGAATTCATGAAATGTCCCAACCCGCAAATTGATATCCGGGACGATGCGTTGTATGTGTATTTACCGGAAAGCATTGCAGTAATGCGCTTACGCGGTATCGATCAACTGCTCAGCGACCAGGCCATGGCAACTGACTGACGGTGATTTACATTTAACCATCCGGCTTTATTCTTCTAAGAAATCAATGGCTCAGCTTCCTTCAATCGTGAACAGTCCAAGGTGATTTATACGGAGGCATATATGCGTTTTGTCCTTATGGCATGTCTTTCGATCTTCCTGGTTGTTTCGGGGTGTGCGGTAACACCACCTGCGCCGCAAACAGTTACGGCAACACCGACGGCGTCCACACCACAGGCGGGAATCCCTGGGGGGCAATCCTCTGCGGTACAGTCGACCCGGCCGCAAAGACCAGTGGCAACCGGGACCCTGGACGATGCTCGTCGCCACATGCTGCGTGGTATGGCCGCCATCGAGATGTCTCAATCGGAAGCTGAGTTGGCTATGGCCGAGGATGAGTTCCGGATGGCGACCGAAATCGCTCCACAGATGGCCAATGCATGGTACAACCTCGGTTCGGTTCAAGGTCGGCTTGGCAACTACCAGGAGGCTATTCACAGTTATCAGCAATATCTCGCCATAGTGCCTGATGCCCAGGATGCTCAACGTGTGCGTGACGATATTGTTAAATTGGAATTTCGTCAGGAAATGGCCGCAAAGACTCAGGCACGTGTTGGCCTTTGGGTCGCCGATGATGGAACGCCCTATGACTTGACTCTCGATGGTAACCGTATAACCCTTAAGACTAATCGCAGGCCAGTCCCTGAAGACGAAGTCCGATCAACCTATTCTCTGGTCGGCAATGTCCCAATATCTTCTGTGATTCCAGCCGAATACCAACTGACTTTCAAAGGCGACACTCTCTCCGGCACCTGGAGTCGGGGGCCTGTCATTGCGGATAAATGCACCGTTCCTGCTGAAACTGCTCAAGTCAACGGTGAGTTGCTTGATCAGGAAGGGCGAATGATTCTTAAATATTCGAAAACAAGCTTTCTCGCAGCGACCCAAATGTCGATTCTCACCAATGATTTTTGTAGGGAAGTCAAAGCCATTGAAAAGAAAGATGTTGTGGTTTCAATTTATGGTCCTCTTGGGCGTGGTGGACTGGGCGTGGTTTTAGATGGACTGACTTCCTGGTGGGATGGCGGGTTTTCTTTGGTTCATTTCGGCTGGCAGGGGCGATTAGCCGTGACTGTTCCTGTGGGGTCTTTGAGCTATGAGGCAGGTTTGCGTGACCGAGATGAAATCTTAGCGATTGATGGGGTGGCCGTTAAAAGTCTCTCTGCCGGGGAAGTTGTCGCCAAATTGAGGGGCGAGCCAGGCACTGAAGTGACTGTTGAAGTCTGGAGGGAGGATGTTAAAGATCCGTTTCCATTGACTATTCGCCGCGTTGAAGTTCCTACCGTAGTCCCTGAAATGGGCAAAGCTTGGGTCAACTGAATCTCCTAACTTTTAGTCGCTTTTCAAGGCCCCATCCGTTATCGGGATGGGGCCTTTTTTTACATTTCGAATCCCAGTGGCTCCTTTTAGCGACAGATTGGCTTTTTGCCTGAACTGTTGACGGAGTTTGTCTCATTTCCGTTAAGCCAATAATATCGGTTAGATAAGACACTGCTGTTGCCCCGGAGATGTAATTCCTTGGATCCAGGCTTTTGTTATTCAACGAGTTTCGTCCTTTCAGAAACATATTCTTCAATTCTCATTTGAAAATTTAATTCAAGGTTCAATGTGTTCCAAATATATGTAAAAGCAAATGCTTAGGTATTTATCTTTATCAAACCTTATTAAAAGGATGGGAAAAGAGGTGTATCTGTCTTTAGTTCGGCGTGGAAATTGCTGAAAAGCCATAAACTCTATGAAAAAACGAATATTTTTAAATTTTTAATGATTGTGATCAGCTCCTGGAGGGCGGAATAACCGTCTTCGGCTAGGGTGGAAAGGAAACTTTCCTGTCGCAAATGATTAACCTTCAGAGTGAGTGACCGAATGAGAAATTTTCTGCGCTGGATCCTTGGTTTATGGCTTTTGCTGACACTGTCCGCCTGTGGCGGTGGAGGTGGTGGATCCTCCGATGGGAACAGTTCCACCGACAACGGCGGGACCACAAGCAATCCCCCCCCAGCGGCCCAGGTTCATTCAACCAACTGGGTTGTATCCCATGGGGGTGAGGCTGTCGCTCATTTGGAAGAATGCAGCGCCTGTCACCAAATACAGACATTAGCCGCCAGTAGCGCTAATTTCTGCGATTCCTGCCATTTCGGTCCAACCGGGAGCAAAGTCCCAGGAGGCTCCACTTGGGTTCATCAACTTGATAAACATGGCCGCCAATCCAGCCAAGCAGCTGTCTGTAATGAATGCCACACGATTACACGGCAACATGGGGGGGGGCCTGACAACTGCCATGATTGTCATATCGATCCTCTGCATAACTTTGGTCAGGGTTGGCTTGATAAAAAAGTAACTGGTTATCATGGGGATGCCGCAAAAGAGGACCTGACCTCCTGTGTCGTTTGCCATGGTGGGGATCTTCAGGGATCTACGACAGGCGTAGGCTGCTTTGATTGCCATTTTGATGCAAATGGCAGCCGGATTCCCGCCGGCAGTAACTGGAGTCATGGTTTGGATCAACATGGATCTTCTACGGTTGATCCCTCTGTTTGCAATGCCTGTCACGATCAGAACCGGCTTTACGGCAACGGTCCTGCCGTCTGCCACGACTGCCACGGTACTGCCACTCACGCGACAGGCCAGGCTTGGCTCGATAAAGCCAGTGAAACTTTCCATGGGGTTGCCGCTGCTGCCGATGTCCAGCAATGTGCAACTTGCCACGGCAGTGATTTCCTCGGCGGAGGCTCAGGCGTCAGCTGTTACTCCTGCCACTTCGGGCCGGATGGAGAAAAGGCTTCGCTGAGTTCAGGCTGGACTCATGGTCTTTCCGGACACCCTGGCCAGATCGCGGATATGGCGGTCTGCAACACCTGTCATGAACAGAATCGGCTTTACGGTCATGCACCGCAAACCTGTCACGATTGCCATACCGAAAATCAACATCCTGTCGGACAGGCCTGGCTCGATAAATCCAGTTCGACCTTCCACGGGTTACAGGCTCCCGGAAATATTGAAAGCTGTGCCTCCTGTCATGGCAGCGATTATCGAGGCGGCAGCAGTGGGGTCAGTTGCTTCAGCTGCCATTTCGGACCGAACGGCAGCAAGATCCCCGACGGGGTAACCTGGCAGCACGGGGTGACGGGTCACGCGACCTATACCGACCGCGTTACCACCTGTAATGCCTGCCACAACGAAAATCGCCTTTACGGCCAGGCACCGCAGAGTTGTCATGACTGTCACCTCAATGCCAATCACACAACGGGCCAGCCCTGGGTAAGCCCGGCGGTCGCTGGAAATCATGGTGAAGCCGCTCTGCAGGATATCGATTCCTGTCAGCAATGTCATGGCAGTGATTATCTGGGGGGAAGCAGTGGTGTGAGTTGCAGCGCTTGCCATTTTGGTCCAACCGGAAGCAAAGTCCCGTCAGCTGTCAGCTGGCAGCATGGCAGCAACCCCCACGGGCAGTTAGCTGATCAGAGTGCAACCTGCAACGCCTGCCATGAAAAGGAACGGCTTTACGGTACAGGTCCGGCATCCTGTCACGATTGTCATTTGGATGCCAGCCACTCCAGTGGTGCCTCCTGGCTGGACAGAAATCAGCCTGGTTATCATGGTGCTGCAGCAATCCAGGATGTTGACTCCTGCCAGCAGTGCCACGGCAGTGATTACCGCGGCGGCAGCATTGGGGTGAGTTGTTACAGCTGCCATTTCGGGCCGACCGGGAATGCTGTCCCTTCGGGTTCGAGTTGGGTCCATGGCAGTACTCCTCACGGAAGCATGAGCCCTCAAGTCAGCACTTGCAATGCCTGCCATACCACCAGTCGAACTTACGGCAATGGCCCGGCCTCCTGCCATGATTGCCATCTTACGGTGAATCATGCCACCGGAGCGGCCTGGTTGAGCAGCAGCAACTCTGGATATCATGGGGCAGCTGCACAGCAAGATGTTGATTCCTGCCAACAATGTCATGGCAGTGATTATCGCGGCGGCAGCAGTGGAGTGAGTTGCTACAGCTGCCACTTCGGACCGACCGGAAGTCAGGTCCCTTCTGGTTCCAGCTGGGTTCACGGCAGTACCCCGCACGGCAGTCTGAGCGACGAAATCGCTACCTGTAATGCTTGTCACACCAGTAGCCGTAGCTCCGGCAATGGTCCGGCTTCCTGCCATGATTGCCATCTCACCGTGAATCACGCCACTGGAGCGGCCTGGCTGAACAGCAGCAATAGTGGTAACCATGGCGTGGCCGCAACCCAGAATATCGATTCCTGTGCCGCCTGTCATGGCAGTGATTACCGCGGTGGCAGCAGCGGAGTCAGTTGCTACACTTGTCACTTCGGCCCCACCGGAAGCAAGATTCCCTCTGGCACCAGCTGGACCCACGCCAGCACGCCACACGGCACCATGAGCGGCAGTGCCACGACCTGCAACAACTGTCATGAGCTGAATCGCAGCTACGGGAATCCCCCTGCAACCTGCCACGATTGTCATACCGCTGTGAATCATGCCACCGGCGCAAGCTGGCTGTCGGCCACCGCCAGCGGCAATCATGGCCAGGCCGCTGCCTCGGATTTGGCTTCCTGTGCCGCTTGTCATGGCAGCGATTACCGCGGCGGCAGTAGCGGAGTCAGTTGCTATAGCTGTCATTTCGGCCCGAACGGCGATCGCTCGCCTTCAGCCGGAAGTTGGACTCATGCCTCTGGCAGCCACACCGGGCTCGGCGACTCCGCAGCAACCTGTAATAGCTGCCACGATCAGACTCGGAGCTTTGGTTATGGCCCAGGTACCTGTCACGATTGCCACAGCGGCGCCAGCCATGCCACCGGCCAAGCCTGGCTTTCATCGACCGGCAGTGACTTCCATGGGCTGCAGGCCAATGTCGATTTGAGTGTCTGCGCCTCCTGCCATGGCAATGATTACCAAGGGGGGAGCAGTGGGGTGAGTTGCTATTCCTGCCACTTCGGCCCTTCGGGTAGCCGGACCCCGGCCGCGGGCAGCTGGACTCACGCCTCCGGTGATCACACCTCGTTGAGCAGTTCCCAAACGGTGTGCAATAGCTGCCATACCCAGACCCGATCCTATGGCAACGGTCCCGCTCTTTGTCATGATTGTCATGCCGGCGCGAGTCATCCTACCGGGCAGGTCTGGCTGGATAAAAACAGTGTCGGTTACCACGGGGCCGAAGCCCTGCTTGATCCGGATGCCTGCAGCGCCTGTCATGGGGCCGATTCCCAGGGCGGCAGCAGCGGTGTTTCCTGCTACAGTTGCCACTTTGGTCCCGAAGGGAACAAGATTCCCGACGGCGTCGCCTGGAACCATGGCGCGGTACCGCACGATTCGTTGACTGGCCAGAACAGTGTCTGTGCTGCCTGTCACGTGTTGAATCGCCAGTATGGCAATGGCCCGACAGCTTGTCATGATTGCCATGTCGGCGCCAGCCATGCCACCGGCTCAGCCTGGCTCGACAAGGACAACAGCAGCTATCATGGCGCTGTTGCAACTGCTGATGTGACGGGTTGCGCCTCCTGCCACGGCAACGATTATCGAGGAGGAAGCAGCGGCGTCTCTTGTTACACCTGTCATTTCGGACCAAGCGGCAGCAAAGGGCCGGATGGGTCGGGCTGGACTCACGGCCAGAGCGGACATGTCGCCTGGACCGCCAATCTGGACGTTTGTAACAGTTGCCATACCACCAGCCGCATCTACGGCAACGGACCGACAGCCTGTCACGATTGCCATGTCGGCACCAATCATGCCACTGGCCAGGACTGGCTCGATGCCAGCAGCGCCGACTTCCATGGTACGGCTTACCAGGCCGCTGCCGGTGCCTGCGCCGCCTGTCATGGTTCCGATTATCAGGGTGGTAGTAGCGGGGTCGGCTGTTATTCCTGCCATTTCGGGCCGGACGGCAACCAGGTTCCGCAAGGGAGCAGTTGGACTCATGGCACAACGCCGCACGACACGCTATCCAGTTCTTTGGCCGTGTGCAACTCCTGTCATGATCAATCCCGCACTTTCGGCACCGGACCTGCTTCCTGCCACGACTGCCACGTCGGCGCCGATCATGCCACCGGCCAAACCTGGCTTGATCCCAACAGCAGCAGCTTCCACGGTGACCAGGCTCCTCTGGATATCGACCACTGTGCCTCCTGTCACGGCAGCGATTTCCTAGGCGGGAGCGCCGGAGTGAGTTGTTACGCCTGTCACTTCGGGCCAAGCGGCAGCAAAGTCCCTGCAGCCACCTCCTGGAGTCATGGTTCAACGCCCCATGACACATTGACCGATTCGGCAGCAACCTGTGCAGCCTGTCATGATTTGAACCGTCAATACGGCAATGGACCGGCAAGTTGTCACGACTGTCATGTCGGTGCGGACCATGTGACCGGTCAGGACTGGCTTGACCCCAACAGTGCCAATTTCCATGGGGACTTGGTTCCTGCAGACCTTGATGGCTGTGCCAGCTGCCATGGCAGCGATTTCCTTGGCGGCAGCAGCGGCATCAGCTGCTACAGTTGTCACTTCGGGCCGGATGGCAGTCGCAGCCCAACAGGCAGCGGTTGGTCCCACGGAGGATCTGATCATGCCGGCTTAACCGCCGCCGAGGCGGTCTGTAATTCCTGCCATGGCTACCAGCGGACCTATGGCAATGGACCCGATGCCTGTCATGACTGCCATGGCAGCCCGGCACCGCATGAATTGACAGAAGCCTGGCGGCAACTCGATCATCCTGACTGGGTCGATGCCAGTTGCCTCGACTGTCACGACAGCGGCAGCAGCATGGGAAGTTGTACTGACTGCCATGGCGAATCACCCTACAGTGTCAGCGGGTGTGTCTCCTGTCACGATGCTCCTCCGTCAGGGACGGTCGCCCCTGACCGTGCCGCATCTCATGCTGTGCACGTGGCTTTGGTTAGTGATTGTGCGACTTGCCACGATGGGGCCGGGAGTGGCACCTTGGCTCACTTCGACACAACCGGCAGTGCGGATGTGGCTCTTGCCGGCACTTATAATGCGAAGACCGGGGCGGCATCCTTCAATGGCAGCACCTGCAGCAATGTCAGCTGCCACGGCGGAAAAACCACCCCGAGTTGGCAGAGCGGGCAATTGACTGTTGATACCAACTGTACGTCTTGTCATGCCTCAGGTACCGGTCAGTACAACGGTTACACATCGGGGGACCACAGTGATCACCGCGGTTATTCATGTACGGTTTGTCACAACCCGACGACTTTGGCGGTTGAACACTTCAACAATCTCGATACAACAACCATGGAGGGGAATTCTGCTGCCACCATCGGTGGTGGAAGCACGAGAGTGAACAGCTATAACGCGACAACTCGGAGTTGCAGTCCCAGTTGCCATGGTTCTGAAACGTGGTAGTTGTTCGTCTTAAGACGTCAGCGTTACGTTTCTGGAAGTGATGCAAAACCAAACAGAAAGGGCGCCGTCAGGCGCCCTTTCTGTAAAATTATCCGAATGCACAAAGTCAATTTTTATTCGTCGTCCTGATCAATTTCCCAAGGTTTGGTCGCCAACCAGCGCAACAGCAGGGTGATTAGCCAATACAGCACTCCACCTGCCAGGCAACAGATCAAAAGATTCGCCAGCAGGGTAAACATGCGACTCCCTTCGGTCAGAATCAATTCAGCGCCCAGTGGATCCATGCCACCTCCACGTTCTCTTCTTAAGAGAAAATCCATTGATTGCACAAGACGTTAGCATGTTTTGCCGTGCCTGCCAACTCTCACGATAAAACCCAGAACATTTGAAAATTAATAATCGCTGGGCGTTAATCTTGCATTAATTCTGTGGCGAGGGGATGCTCCGCTTAGGCGGGGCAGTGGCTTTCGAAATGCCGGTTGCGGCGTGGTCCTAGGGCCTTTTTGTTGAAATCATTACTATCCTTTTGGAAAGCTTGATGGAAATCACCGAAAAACGGACTTTAATTCATCATAGCGATGAAGGGAGCTGGCTCCCTATCGGCCTTGATGCCGTACGGGACAATGATGTGGCCCCCTGTGATCTGTTCCGGCCCGCCGGTAACAGCCGCTTTGTCCTGATGGCGCAAAAGGATCTTGCGTTACCAGCCAATTTCAAGCAGCGCTTGCTTGACATTGGCTTAACGGACCTGTTCATCCGTAGCGACGAAGTCGAATACTACATGCATTACCTGCAGAGGAATCTGCAGGAGACGCTGCGTGATCCCTTCACCCCTCCAGAGCGCAAGGCTGCAGTGGTTTATGGGTCTTGCCGAGAGATTTTCCGCAAGGTGTTCGAAGACCCCCGCGCAACTTTTATTAATTCTTCAATGGGTGTCATCGAACCGACAGTCGATTTCATCATTTCAAATGACACGGCGGTGAAGTGCCTTTTTCAGCTCACCAGTTATGACGAATCGACCTATACCCATTGCACCAACGTCGGAATTTTTGGTGTTGCTTTGGCGCGGCGCTATTTCGGAGCCAATTCTGAAGATGTTTTACGCAGTCTTGGTGCCGGCTTTTTTCTCCATGACATTGGGAAATGTCGCATTCCGATCGAGATTCTCAATAAACCCGGTCCGTTGACCGACGAGGAACGGCGGATCGTCAACCTTCATCCTCAGGATGGTTTTGATATCCTTCAGGATGCCGGAGTCATGACCGAGGAAATAAAAATCCTCACCATGCAACATCACGAGCGTGATGATGGTGGCGGTTATCCTTTAGGTCTAGCCAAAAATGAGATTCATCCATTTGCCCGGATTTGCCGCCTTGTTGATGTCTATGAGGCGCTCACTGCCAAGCGCCCTTATCATCAACCACGGCGTTCTTTTGAGGCCCTGAAACTGATGAAGGAAAAGGTCGTGACCGACATGGATCAAGAACTTTTTGATTATTTTATTCGGCTATTTATCTGATATGGTACGAAACGAGGCTAGTCCTCATTAACAAAATATATTTAATCATAATGGGCCTTGACCATTGCAAATCGGTTCGTTAATCTAATAATCAAAATGATGAATTAAAATAAAAAAAGAACAAGAAAAAGGCACTCTGCCGATAAGAGCAAAGTCAGAGTAATCTGGCGACGCAAAGTCACGGATCCATGGACATGGATGGCCGGTCTACCGAAGAGAGTGACAGATTCTCGCAGTTCATGCGTATTTGTTGCGTCCATCTTCGGTCCGAAGTTGGGCGTTTTTTGTTTTTTGGCAGCGAGCCTCCAGGATCATTCATCCGCTTGGTTTTACGATGATTCATCTTTTCCTGATACAACAGGACTGGCACAGGGGGCAGCATTATGACAGCTGAAATCGCAGATTCCAGACCTCTGGTGATGGTGGTTGACGATGACCGCATTATCCGGATGCTGGTGCGCGAGTCACTCGAGGAATATGATTTTGAGCTGATCGAGGCTCAGGATGGAGTTGAAGCCGTCGAGGTATTCAGTCAGCAGCACCCAGATCTCATCCTTATGGATGTGATCATGCCGAGGATGGATGGATTTACTGCCTGTTCTGCAATCCGTCAGATGCCTGGTGGAAAAAATACGCCGATCCTCATGGTCACCGGGAGTTATGATCTCGATTCAATTCATCGTGCCTATGATGCCGGTGCTACAGATTTCGTCACCAAGCCACTGAATCGCGAAGTTCTTGGTCACCGTTTAAAATATCTGTTGCGTGGGGCAAAGGCGGTTAATGATCTGCGCAAGAGTGAATTGAAAAACCAGGCCATTCTCGATGCCATTCCAGATACGATCTTCACCCTTGACCAGAATGGTTTGATCCTTGAATTCAAAGGGGCACGCGATTGCGCTCTTGAGTCCGAAGGAAAATCACCGATCGGGCGTAATATTACGCAGGTCTTTCCTGAAGAGGTCGCACTGCAGGCCCGACGTTTCCTCAAGTTGACGCTGGCGGCAGGCGAAAAACACCTGTTCGAATTTCATCTTAATCAAGGGGATCGGATTCGTTATTACGAAGCCCAGACCAGCTATTTTTCCAACGCTGAAGTGATGGTTCTAGTGCGAGACATCACGGTTCGCAAAAGGACGGAAGAGGCTTTGCGAAAAAGCGAGGAATTGTTCCGGCGCAGTTTTGATGCAGCTGGAATCGGCATGGCCCTGGTGCGCATCGACACGTCTTGTTTCCGCGTCAATCCAGCTTTCTGCCGGATGCTCGGCTACTCAACCGAGGAAGTCGCTGCCCAGGGCAAGGACTTCAAGCTGAACGAGCATCGGCTGTTCACCCTTGTCCCTTTCCTGCAAAGCCCCCGGAGGGATGCGTCGGCTTACCTCAACCTCCGGGCCCAGGACGTGGGGACGGCCGCAATCCTGCCCGACACCCGGGAACCCTTTCCCGATGCGCTCTGGGATATCCGCCTGGGAG
>ENA-ORXD01000412-ORXD01000412.1-sediment-metagenome-genome-assembly--contig:-NODE-412-length-56226-cov-125.737466_pt1 | contig 56226 bp, 55 predicted proteins | sample MGYA00237862_ERZ511471 | MGnify/ENA metagenome assembly ERZ511471
TGGTGGTAGCACCTGGTTGTGGCCCAGGAGGTCGTGGGTTCAAGTCCCATCTCTCACCCCATTGACAAGTCCGGCACCGTCCGATGAGATACAGAAAACCCGCTTCCAGCAATGGATAGCGGGTTTTTTGTTGTCCAGGGAGGGGTGAAGAAATCCGTTGCAATCTGGGGGTAACTGGGGGTAACATTGGGGGTAACAGGTGAACACGGGGCAGGAGTTACCCCCAAATCGGTGCAAACCGGCCCAGCATGGGAGGAAGACATGCACTCATTACTTTCAGACGCAGCAATCCGCAAGGCCAAACCCAAGGAAAAGCCCTACAAGATGTTCGACGGTGGTGGCCTTTTTCTGCTGGTTACCCCCGCTAAAAATGAAAAGTTACCCCCAGCCGCGGGGGGTAAGTGGTGGCGTTTCAAGTACCGTTTCCAGGGGAAAGAAAAACTTCTTTCTTTTGGCACCTACCCCGAGGTTTCTCTCGCCATGGCCAGGGGGCGGCGTGACGAAGCCCGCAAACAGGTAGCGGCGGGCATCGATCCAGGAGCTTCACGACGGGAAGAGAAAGAGCAGTGGTCCGGGGCTGGCACCTTTGAGGCAGTTGCCCGCGAGTGGATTGATCTGAAAAGTCCCGGCTGGTCACCCTCCCACATCGAAAAAACAACCTCCATTCTTGAAAAAGATGTCTTTCCGTACATCGGTGCCCGGCCCATAGGGGAAATTACCCCACCGGAGATGCTGGCAGTTCTGAAGCGCATAGACGTACGAACGCCTGTCACCGCAAGAAAAGCATACAGCACCTGCCGGCAGATTTTTTTCAACGCCATCGCTTCGGGGAAGGCGACGACAAATCCGGTTGACGGACTGACAATCCTTCTTTCGCCCCGGCGGGTCAAGCACATGGCGGCCCCCACCGATCCGGCAGAAGTCGGGAGACTGCTGCGGGCCATGGCCTCATACACCGGTTCCTTTCCTGTCCGGTGTGCCCTGATGCTTTCTCCGATATTCTTCATAAGGCCAGGGACATTGCGGGGTATGGAGTGGCAGGACGTAGACCTGGAACGGGCAGAGTGGCGAATACCGATTGAGCAGTTGAAGAGAAAACAGACAGAGAAGGATTACCGGCGGGGTCAGATAGCGCATATTATACCCCTCCCCCATCAGGCGGTCGAGATACTGCGGGATCTGTATCAACTCACCGGCAGCGGACGTTTCGTCTTCCCCGGCGCCAGGGACAGAAACAAATGCATAAGCGATAATACCGTCCGCTCTGCCTTGCGGAGTATGGGATTCAGCGGTGATGAAATTACCCCGCATGGGTTCCGGCACATGGCGTCAACACTGCTGCATGAATTGGGGTATCCTTCCCACCTGGTCGAAAAGCAAATGGCCCATGCTGACAAAAACAAGATCAGGGCGGTGTACAATCACGCCGAGTATCTTCCTGAACGTCGGAGGATGATGCAGGCTTGGGCGGATTATTTGGGCCAACTGGCAGCGGGCGAAGAAAGCAAGGTTATTCCAATTCGGGGGGTGAGGTGAAACATGGGTGGATTGAAAAAAAAAGCTGATGACTTTATCCTTGAAATGTACAGGTCTCATTATGAAAAGTCTCATAATCCTCTGTATGTTTGGGAGTGTATATATGAGATTGAAAGTGATTCGTTGTTTAAAAATAAGGAATATCCTGTATGGATAAAAAACTATCTGTCGCAAATCGCAGAGTATTTTATAACATTTTCCGACCAGCCAAAAACTGATACTGACATTACTGCTACACTGGGATTCAAAGATTTGCGTCAACTATATAAGCCTGATGGTAAAAAAGTGTTTCTTGCTTTACTGCTAATGGATGAAGAAATTAATGATGGCATGAGCAGAGAAGATGCAGCATTAGAGGCAGAAAATTATTTACTCGAATTAGGATTACAGAGCGAATCTGAGGTGGGAAAGCGAGGATATCTTGGGAGCAATAAACTTGAAAAATTGTACAGAGAATATGTGCAAGTAAAAAAAGACTTTAGCCAGGAAAATCAGATTGAAGGAGAGAGAGAGTAATCGTCAAAATCCCGCCGGATAAAACACTACCAGTTCTATCCGGGTAATCAGAGAATATATGACATAGGCTATCTCCAAACGCCGGCGATCTCCGTTGGCCGATATTATCCTTAATAAGGAGATAGTCATGAAAAACGAAAATTTCTTACCCGAAGCCGGATACCTCCGGCTTCACCAAATCGTAGGCAATCCAAAGGCTGGAATCCCGGCAATTTTTCCCGTCTCAAAATCAACATGGTGGGCTGGCGTTAAAGCGGGTCGTTATCCGCAACCAGTTAAGCTGTCCGAACGTTGCACGGCTTGGCGGGTGCAGGACATCCGCGCCCTGATCGAGCAGACGGGGGGGCAGCGTCATGACTGATCTTGACACGTTAGCCGATGCCCTTGGTGGCCGGCCAAAACCGGGGGGAGGGTATATGGCTCCCTGTCCGGCCCATGAAGACGATACACCGTCCCTCTCCATTGACCAGGGAGACAACGGGAAAATACTCCTCCATTGTTTCGCAGGTTGCACGCAGGAGGACGTAATCGAGTCCCTGAAATCCAGGGGAATCTGGAAAAACGATACAGGAGAATCGGTTACGAACCAAGACAGCCTGGAACAGCAGAGGTACAGTAAAAGCCGGCGCCAAGGCCGACAAGATGCTGCGGCAGCGGTGGCCAAAAAAATTTGGACGGCGTCGACGCCGGCACGTGATGACCACCCCTATCTCGCCAGGAAAAAGGTAAAGGCGGTCGATACCATCAGGGAGATCAGCCTCGACAGACTGGTCGAACTCATAGGATATCATCCCCAGTCCAATGGAGAAAAGATGTCTGGCGACCGGATTCTAGTTATTCCGGTCAAGGTTGAAGACCAGCTATCGACTTGTGAATTTATCGACGAAAACGGATTGAAGTCCGCCCTTGCCGGTGGCCGGAAATCAGGAGGGTTCTGGGCAGCGCAACCTCTCCCCGCCGGTGACGGGCAAGGACAGTGCTTGCTGGTAGGTGAAGGGGTGGCGACGGTTCTTTCCGCACGGGAAGCGACAGGGGACCCTGCGGTGGCCGTCCTGACCTGTGGCAATTTTATGCCGGTGGCGCGGATGCTGCGTGAACGATATCCAACTGCCGACCTGGTTATCCTGGGTGATCTGGGGAATGGCCAGGCTAAGGCCGAGGAAGCTGCTGGCGCGGTGGCCGGCAACCTGACCTTGCCTGCGTTTGAAGCTGAACATACCGAGTGGGCAACGGATTTCAATGACATGGCCGTACTGTACGGTATGGCGGCGGTCAAGGACTGCATCAACGGTGAGAATCATCAAAAAAATCAGGATACAGACCGGCAGGTCCCAAGCGAACAGGAGGTCAACGAAGCTATACAGCGCCTGGCCGCGCTTTCTCCTGTCCAGTATGATCTTGTCCGCAAAGAACAGGCAGACGCCCTCGGCATAAGGCAGTCAACGCTGGACAGGGCTGTTAAGGAGGCTCGCAAAGGGGAGGATGTTGACGGCCTGCCGTTTATCGAGGTCGATCCGTGGCCGGAGCCTGTTGATCCGGCTCAACTGTTATCCGATATTGCCGCTGTTGTCCGACGTTTCATTGTCTGCGGCAGAGAAACTGCCCTTACCGTTGCATTGTGGGCGGCCATGACCTGGTTTATCGACGTCGTTCAGGTAGCGCCCCTGGCGGTCATTACGGCGCCGGAAAAGCGATGCGGCAAATCGCAACTCCTTTCCTTGCTCGGCAAATTGTGCGCCCGGGCCATTGTCGCCAGCAATATTTCGCCCTCGGCGGTATTCCGGACCATTGATGCCTGGAAACCCACCCTGCTCATTGATGAAGCTGACACCTTCTTCAAGGACAACGAAGAATTGCGCGGCATTATTAATAGCGGCCATACCAGAGATTTGGCCTATGTTATACGTAACGTGGGAGACAATTTTACTCCTACAAAGTTCAGCACCTGGGGGGCCAAGGCCATTGCCGGCATCGGGCGTGTTGCCGATACGCTGATGGACAGGGCCGTGGTCCTCGAATTGCGGCGTAAATTACCCCATGAGCAGGTGGAGCGTATCCGCCATGCCGAACCGGCCCTGTTCGATGATCTTCAGGCTAAACTGGCGCGGTTCGGCGATGATTATCGGGAACAGGTGCGGCGGGCCAAGCCGGAATTGCCCCCGAGCCTAAATGACAGGGCGCAGGACAACTGGGAGCCTCTTCTTGCCATTGCCATGGTTGCCGGAGAGGACTGGTTGCAGATCGCCACCAAGGCGGCGCTGAAACTGTCTGGTGGGGAGAGCCTGACAGAGACCATAGGATCCGAACTGTTAGCCGATGTACAGGAGATATTCGAGAGCAGGCGAGTGGATCGGATCAGCACGGTGGACTTGATCAAAACCTTGTGCGAAGATGATGAAAAGCCCTGGTCGACCTACAACCGGGGGCAACAAATCAGGCCGCGGCAGATTGCCAATCAGCTGAAAAAATATGGCGTGGTCAGCAAAACGATCAGGTTCAGGTCTGGTGGCACCGCAAAAGGCTATGAGCGGTCGCAATTTGAAGAAGCCTTTTCACGTTATATCGTTTCCCCTTCTGAATCCGTCACAAGGTCACATCTGAGCAATGACGGCCAATTCCCTGTTACGGATAGTGCGTCACGTGACGGCAATGTGACGGATGGAAAAATTATCAACTATGCGAAATCATTAGATAGTGACGTTGTGACGGATATTGCATCCGGAATGACAGATAAAATAGTTGAGGAGGAATTATGAACCCGGCGGCAATTATTGAACGGGCGGCGGTGGAGGGAGTGGATCTTGTCCTCTCTCCTGCCGGCACAATAAAAGTACGGGGGGAGCAATCCTCTGTCAGCCGTTGGCTGCCAAGACTCCGCCAACATAAGGCCGATATCCTGGCGGTTCTCTTAGCCGATTCCGTGGCGCAACCCACCCCGGAAAATCGATCGGATAGTGTTGTGGACTCTATGCGACCATGGAAACCAGGAAATCCATACACCTGTCCCTGTGGAAGAACAACAGGTTTTCAGACATCGGGGAAGCCACTTTGTCCGGCATGCGTACCGCCTGATGACCCGGAGCAATATCGCAAAGAGATGCTTGCCTGGGCAGACGAACTGGAAGAGGTGGCTTCGACCACGACTGACCCTGAGGTGCGGGATGTCCGCATGTCCGTGGTAACTGCCATACGGGCTGAATGTTCATTTTCTCAAGGGGGCGAGTAATGGCGATCGAATCCAGGAAGAAATCGGAAAAGATTGAAGGGGAAGATTATCCCAGGAAGAAAGTTAATTGCACCATTGGGGCAACTGAGGCTGAGACCGGCAAAAACTATGCTGAATTGCTTGTTTCGCCTGCCCTCGCTGCACTTCGTGTATTACGAGCTGCTGATAACAAAACTGTAATGGGGGAGAATATTGATTTACCCTCACTTGTAGAAATTTTGAAAGATCAGGCTACTGCAATACACCGCAACGATATGAAAAATGTAGAGGCAATGCTGATAAATCAATCTGTTGCATTGCAGAATTTATTTGCAAGATTATCGGAAAAGGCATTATTTGCTGATTATGTAACAACATTTGAAACCATGATGAAACTGGCTCTACGGGCGCAGAACCAATGTCGTGCTACTCTTCAGACGCTGGCGGAGATCAAGAACCCTCCGGTGGTTATCGCGCGACAAGCGAATGTGACATCCGGACCCCAGCAAATCAATAACAGCACAGAAGTCCCCTCGCGCGCGGGGAAAAACAGAGCTGGCGGGAGCGCGCCGCCCTGGCCGCCGCGAAGTCCCCTCGCGCGCGGGGAAAAACATCTTCAGTAGATTGCAAACCAAAATAATAATAAGAAGTCCCCTCGCGCGCGGGGAAAAACAGCCTTCCATCGAAAGAACCCGGTCTTGTATTCTGAAGTCCCCTCGCGCGCGGGGAAAAACAGTTGCCAGTTCCCGGCCGATTTTTTTCGCGACGAAGTCCCCTCGCGCGCGGGGAAAAACAGCCTATTGACCCGGCAGCCGAATACCCTGCAACGAAGTCCCCTCGCGCGCGGGGAAAAACAAAAAGGCGCAAAGCAAACTATCAGGAGGAGAACATGAGCTACCACCGAACGCCGGAGCACCGTGCATTGCGAGCCAAGCTCATCCGACGCTGGAACCCGTGGGAAAAGTCCACCGGACCAAAGTCCGCAGGGGGAAAGGCTAAGGTCTCGCGCAACGGTTACAAGGGGGGTCATAGGGCGGTGATGCGGGAACTGGCCAGGCTGCTGAGGGAACAAAAACAGGCATTAAAGAGATTAAATCCTAAATGATTTCGCCGTGGAGACGACATCTCGAGGACACCAGATTGCTGCTGTTTCATCGCCGAGGGGTACAGTATTCACTTCCAAGTGTTCCACTCCAACCCAGGTGCAGACGAGGGCATCAAGGGCGTCCTCGTAGCGTTTAAAGTTGAGACAGGTGCGTGACATTCTCAGGTTCTGGCAGCGTCCATGCAGCATCGATGGCCAAAATGTTAAGCATATATACTATGATCGTTACCAGGTTATTCTCGTCGATTCGGTGAAACATCTGGCACCCTGGCTGTATAATTCTGCCTTGCTGTGATACACAGCCACCCCCATCCCCTTCAAATCCCTGTTCTTCAGGCCGCTGAAGCCGTACATCAAAGCATGTGCTTCCTGGAACGATGCTCGGGCCGGGAGGGGGTAGCTCCACTCGTTCTTGCCTGATATCAAAGCGATGGGGGCAAGCAGCGGCAGACTCTCGAAGGCCAGCCAGTTTGCGGCAACAACAGTGCGCTGCCGGAGTTCCTTCGGTTCTCTTTTACCGGGCAGGCTGGCTCCTTCTTTCTTGTCAGCCGGATTCCAGTTGAATGTTGCAATATTATCATTCTGCAACCACGGCCCAAAGATTGCCTCCCTGATATTCTCTGCAGGTTGCTTGCTCCTTGTCGAGTTCTTAAGGATTTCGGTTCTCGCCTTCCTCGCCAGGTTCAGAATATTGTCCGAGCCGGCTACCCGGTTGAAAACAGTCTTACCGATCTTGATGGCGCCCTTGACCCAATTTTCGCAGTAGAGTGCCGGACCGAACTCTGACCTCAGGATATCTTCGCCGTTCACAGGCACCGCAAATCCTGGGGCGCAGTCCACCCGGACGATATATTCCCTGATTACCTCTATCAGGCCTTGATCATCAAGAGCAGCATCGATAGATACTTGGGTGGTCTCAGGATCGAACAGCAGACGGGCATCAATGCCCTGAATGTGCAGAACCCGCAGTAAACCATATGCCGCCATTGCCCCGATGGGGCTGCTCCCTTTTAATGCGGTCAGGGTAATCATCTTTGCTCCTCCTCGCTGACCAGCCAGTCGGACAGACGGATGATAGACTCCAGATATGCCAGGCCCCATGGGCCGTACTGTTCGTTCAGCCCGAAAAACAGTTCTCCCCAGCCCAGTCCCCTGAGCCTCCGCCACAACTCGCTGTCCGGAGAAGCAGGGAACATTCCCCTGCCGTGACCATGATGTGTCCCGATTAGATAGCGGACAAGCCGTGAGTCGTTCGCCCGGGCGGCAGACAGCATTTCATGCCGCCAGCCCTTGGGGAGATAGCTGTCATCTCCACCCGGTCCCTTGGCGAGTACACGCCCAGGAGTCCCGCCCAGCATCAGCTGAAAGGCGGGCTCATCCTTGCCGAAATCATGTCCCGCCGCAGCCTGACATACTTCATTGACCAGCGTTTCGGGCAGACCGGCCTGCAGGGCAAGTGTTCTTGCCTTCTCGCCCACGGCCAGCTGATGCGCGCCGAGTTCGATGGCCCGGGATGTTGTCGACGGCTGTATCGTCCAAAGACCATGTTCAATGATGTACCCGCCGGGATATTTTTTTATCAACCCTCGTTCATGCAAACGGCCATCGTTCCCCAGGAGTTTTGCTGTACCCCGTATAGAATCGGCGTTCTCGTTCCATCCGGCCAGTGCTGCCAATTCAGGATGGAGCAATGGGTTAAGTCTCAGCCGCAGCCGCTTTTCGGTCGGTCGGTCAGCGAGGTCGGTCACCTCTTCCCTGGTGCCGGGATTCCAGCCGTACGCATCGCAGCCCCCGTACCCGGCAGGGACAAAAAGAACATCGCCGACCTGCGGTCTCTCCCGGGTCAGGTGCCCTGTCCTCCTGTTGCAGTACGTGCGCCCGTTCAACCACCTGAACGCCTCATAGACCGGCACGGGCAGGAGTTCTCCGATTACCGGGGGTACAGCTTCGCAGATATCGGCCCATTCTTCCCGATTACTGTTGGTGAGGTCCGCCCGCCAGACGATGGACAGGTAACGGTTGTCTTCCCAACCGTGCAGGAAAGGATGGATGTCCACGTGGGGCGGGGGGCTGGTGTGCGCCAGCGCCCTGACATGCACGGGGGTCAGGGTTGGGCAGACAACCCGCTCGGGGACCGGCTGATCGCGATCCATCAGGGCAGAGATCCCGAAATCGATGACCTTGTCCTTACCTTCCCTGTGGGCGGCCTTGCCCAGCCATTTCCAGGTTTCCTCGACCTCTTTCCGGTAGCCGAGATCATTGCTTTTCAACCCCCGGTGCAATATGATTCCCGGGGCGCTTTCCAAATCACCCAGCCGGTTCAGCCGGCCAAACCGCTGCTTGAGTCCGGACAGGTCTGTCGATTCCGTAACCAAAGCATCAAAATCAAGATCGGCACCAACCTCGATGGTCTGGGTCGCAACGACATAAAGAGGTTCACGGCCTTCGGCCCTGCTGCCTGATATCATCCTTGCCAGAAACCGGTCAAGGATCGCCTGCCGGTCATAGTCCCTGATCCGGCCAGTGAGCAGCACGGCATCGCCATCCCTGTGCAGCTTCTCGTGGAGTGCCCTGGCGTCGGTAACCCGGTTGACCACCACCCCTACAACCTCCTGTCCTTCAGAGCGCAGAAAAAGGGCCTGTTTTGCCGTTTCGGCCACAAATGTATCGGGGGTGGCCTTGATCAGCCGGGCAGGCTTGGCGCAGGTCAGGCGGGCCTTGAGGAGGGGATTGGCAAAGTCCTTCCTGTCGAGCATGAATGCCGCGGATTTTTTTGCCGGGGTTGCGGTCATTTCCAGGATGCGCAGGTCCGCATGATAATCCCTGCGGATGGTGGATAGGGTATGGATGAACTCCGGCGAAAGGTGCGCCTCATCAATCACCAGCAGGGAATCATTGGCGACCAGGGCGGCATGGATGGGCGCTACCCTGCTGCTGATTCCGTACCCCCGGAACAGAAGCCTTGACCCTGCCTGATCGATGGTGGAGACTATGATCGCCGGGCGGGTGGGGTCCTTCACCCAGGTATCGTCCAGGAGCATGCCGCCCCGCATCTTGGCCGAGACGATGTCGAGATGCCGGGCAAGCCGATCGGCCTGATCCGCCACGCTATCCACGACCAGCCGGCGGTCGATGATGTAGAAAAGCCGGGTCGGAACCCGCAGCCTCGCTGTCCATGCCCAGGCCCAGACATCAAGGATGGAGGTCTTTCCTACCCCGGTGGGCAGGGACAAGGCCTCGGGCCATTCGCCCCTGGCGACTGCGTCGGCCAGGCGCTGCTGCCAGGGGAAGGGGGGATAGCCGTGGAGTTCCTGAAAGAACTGTTCAAACGATGCTAACGGAGGGCCGGAACCTGAGGCCGCCCCGCTGGATTCGAGAAACTGCAGAAGAGGTAAATCCGATGATCTTTTCATTTCTCTACTCCTTTGAAACGCAGCCTCCCCGGAGGGAGGAAGTGCAACCATGGACGGCGAGATCGACGCCACCAAGATAGCCCTACAACGCAGCCTCCCCGAAGGGAGGAAGTGAAACGTGTTCGCCGCCGGGCTGGCCTGGGTAACCTATACCCTACAACGCAGCCTCCCCGTAGGGAGGAAGTGCAACCCGTCAAGTTTGCCGTTTTCCTCCTTGCTTTCTACCTACAACGCAGCCTCCCCGAAGGGAGGAAGTGAAACACAAAGGACGTTACCTGTGTGCAGGACATTATGACGCTGCAACGCAGCCTCCCCGAAGGGAGGAAACGAAACTTTTAAGGGGCATTACGAGCCAACCGACACGACCCTACAACGCAGCCTCCCTGGAGTGAGGAATGCAACGAGGTAACCATTACTGCATGGTCGGATACTTACGACCTACAACGCAGCCTCCCCGAAGGGAGGAAGTGCAACTGAAATGGTGGTTGGGTTTCACACCAAGACCACTGACCTACAACGCAGCCTCCCCGAAGGGAGGAAGTGCAACTATGGTCAGGCTCCCGGTAACGTGGCAGAGTCGCCCTACAACGCAGCCTCCCCGAAGGGAGGAAGTGCAACCCCTATGAAAGTCCAAATAATATTATAGCGATACCTATCTCAACCTCTCCATTTATTTCGCAAAAGGTCGAACTGTCAGAATATAGCCGCTTTTTGCGAAATACCTCTTATATCGGCTTGAACATCCCCAGGCCGTAAAACCGTTCCCGTCCTACCAGCACAGGCCCCCAGACCGGCTGGGCAAACTCCAGCTCCGCATGGAAATATTGGCTCCCCTGCCTCCGCAGGCGAAATTCTCGGCTCGAAGGCACGCCTCCTACCCCGGACTCTTTTGCAACCTGTACACCAACAGGTTCAGGCAATCCGGCATGGACGCAGCTCTCGGTAATGATTTGTTCCGCTGTCAATTTTCCCTTCTTTGGGTGCCTGTCCAGCACCACCGGGGTCACGGAGGCCCATGTCCGGGACAGGCGGGTCCAGGTCTCGGGCCGGGTGGCGAACTGATCCATTTTCTGCATCGATACCGGGAACTCCATGCCGCAGGCCTGAATCCTGCTGATGTCGGCAATCCGGTACGCCATTTCCGCCCGCTGTCTCCTCTTAAGGTCGCCGGGCAGCCAGATCCCGATACCGGTCATCATTCCGTCCGCATGGGCATGTCCGACATTCGGCAGGGGGGTAATCGCCATGTGGCTGTTGCCGGACCCGTGGCCGTGCACCCATGCCGGGGCATCATCGCCCAGCACGCTCAATATCGCCGAACGAACCGCCTCCGCCACTTGGGCCGCCCGGCTGATATACAGCCTTCTGCCCGGCTTGAGCACCAGCAGGTCACGCCAGTAGGATGAGGGGTATTTTTTTTGCCGCATTCGGTAGGGGGTCATCGGCGCCTGCTGTGCCCTCTGTCCGGCATTGTAGGCGCGGTCAAGATCAAGCAGCCTCCCGGGGTAAGGAGTGCTGAAGAATATCTCGCCGGATTCGTCGGGCCTCCAGAGCGGCTCCGGGGCTTCGTCATCATGCAGGGCGTCAGCCAGGACAAATCCCTGGCTGCGTCCGATATGGGTCAGGTTGCTGGCGGCCTGCCGCAACCACTCTGCGGCGGGAGGCGACAGGTCGGGGTAGTGGTAGTAGAGGGTGGCCGCATCCCTGGTTCGCATGTACGGCCTGCACACCGCCGCATTCTTTTGTGCCGGTGTCTGATTGGAGGGGACAAAGACCTTGGCGGAGGAAATCGGCAGGGCCTCAGGATAGGTCATGGCCGGGCGGATCCGCTCGATTTCCTGCAATGGTTGCCGGTCCATGTCGAGTTCGCAGGCGGTGGCGACCAAGGCCTGGAATATCCGGTCCGGAGAAGGCGGCCATTCGGGAGAGTACCGGTCTGAAGCGTTTGCCAGACAGGGGGTGCAAAGGTACTGAATCGCCAGGGTAGTCATGGTGTTCACCTGCTGATGATGGATTCGAGGGCCGGGGTCGCCTGCAGATGAACGGACTGCCCGAACGCGAGGCCGAGTTTATCCGCCTGGGCGACAGATTCCTTCAGCAGGTTCATGGCGCTGGCGGAATCCACCTCAACGGGGGTCTTGCCGTGCAGACCGCTGCGCAGCAGCCAACTGCATTCAACCATCTCGAGATCGCAGCCGGAGCGGAGGTCAAGGCCGGTCTCCAGGTGCCGGGTCAGCATGTAGAGACCGGCAGCAGCGAGGACGTTCCGGGCGGCCCGGTCCACCTCGGGGTTGTGGGTGCCGTTGATCGGGAACCGGTAGCGGTTGAGCCTGGTCAGGGATATGGCACCGGTCAGCCTTATGGAATCGGCATCGACAATGACGCCCTTGGCTTCCGCCTGAGAGGGCACTGTCCCAAGGCCGATTTCCGAGGGTTTGGCCTGGTCTGCCTTCTGCGGAGCCTCGCCCACCTGGAGTTGATGCCTGTCGTTCAGATACACCTGCTCGTCCTTGCTTACGACAACAGGGCTGCCCTTGGTCGCCAGCCGTTTCATTACCTCGCCGTTCGAGGCCCAGATTTCCGCCGAGATGCTGCGGGCAATCCGAAAGGGGTTCGACTTGCCCGTATGGCTGTCCCAGCCGCCGAACAGGAGGATTGCCGGAGCGGAGCGGTACAGAGCCGTGGCATTCTTGATGTCTGAACTGGCCAGTTCGCGGCACAGGTCGGTTTCGGTCCAGGGCGTGCCGTCCCAAGTCGAGTCCCTGACCAGAGCATCAAAGGCCCGGTGGGACAGATCAGCGGTGGCACTGAACTCCACGCCGCTGATCCTGGTAAAGATGTCGGGCATGAAGCCGATGTTCTGGTAATACTTGCTCATCCTCCGAGCCTCGGACTGCACCGAGTCGATCAGGACATGGCTGGAGATGCCGTTTTCGTCGGGCCTGCTGATCACATGCTTCGACCCGTGCGTCCCCTCCATATAAGTCGGCGGGTAAAGCAGGACCCGCTTCTGTCCTGTGCTGTTGATCAGCTCCAGCCTGGCGGTCACGGTGATTGCGTTTGTCTTGTCGACTGTTCAGTGGTCAATCTGGCCATACTCAACCCCCTGTCGTAAAAATTATACTTTTGCCATATATGAAACAGATGTTATCGGTAGGACATTTTACTTTTTAAACCATCACAACATGATAAATACAAGTTCAAATCAATAATTTCATCAGAGAGGTGTCCCCAAAATTCGGACAGTGTAGTAAGGTGGGCAGCCCCCCCCACCGACGAAAGAGTAACACCCATGACCAAAGATAAACGTTACTCAGTCTGACCTGGCCAGTAGTATTTCGGACCCTGCATTTTTACCGAGAAGTTAGGTAGATTTCATGCCATTGTTTTGACAGCATCAAGCCGGAGATGTTAATTGTATCATACCGGAGACGGAAGGGTTCGCCGCCATGTCGCCATCGTGGAAATGTCACTTCAAGCAAAAGCGAACTCGGTACGCTGCATTCTAAAAGGAATCAATATGCCACTCTACGAAATGACCACCGATACGTTCCGCCCGCTGACAGAGGCGTCGTTTGCCGGCCTGAAGGTACGCGAACGCGACGACCTCCAACGGTTGCTCCGTACCCAGATCGAGGTGCTGGGAGACGACCTCTACGTGCTGACCGAGGAGTTCGGAGAATGGGAGGACAGCCGACGCCGGATTGACCTGCTCGCCATCGACCGGCAGGCGAATCTCGTCGTGATTGAATTAAAACGGACCACTGACGGTGGTCACATGGAGTTGCAGGCCATCCGCTACGCGAGCATGGTGTCCGCAATGACCTTTGATCGGGCAGAGCAGATCCATGGGGAGTTTCTGACAAGATCAGGGACACCGGCAGAGAAGGCCCGGGAGCACATACTATCTTTTCTTGGATGGGATGAGCCTGACGAAGAGAACTTCGCCCCCGATGTGCGCATTATCCTGGTTTCTGAAAACTTTGGCAAGGAACTCACTACCGCGGTGCTGTGGCTCCGCGACCGCGACATTGACATCCGGTGCGTGCGCCTCCGCCCCTATCTGGACGGTGAAAAACGCTTGATTGACGTCCAGCAGATTATTCCCCTGCCCGAAGCCAATGACTATCAAATTCAGATCAGGGAAAAGGAAAACATTGGGCGCAAGAAGCGGGCGGAACGCTACGACGTTCGTCTGCGGTTCTGGGAAGGGTTAGTGGCTGTCGCCCGAAAACGGCAGACCCGTCACGCCAACATCAAGCCCGGTATCTACCATTGGGTTGGTGCCAGCTCAGGTATCCGTGGTCTCGGCTTCAATTATGTTATCGTGCAAGAATACGGTATCGCGGAGCTATATATTGATCGTGGCGAGACTGGGGAAAACAAACGTATCTTTGATGAACTTTATGCCCAGGAAGAGCAAATCGAAGCGCGGTTTGGAGGGGCTCTTTCCTGGGAAAGGCTCGACACCAAGCGTGCCTGCCGCATCAAGAGCGTCATAGAACGTGGAGGCTACCGGAGCCCTGAGTCACAGTGGCCGGAGATTCAAACAGAGATGGTGGAAACAATGATCAGGCTGGAGTCAGCACTCAAGCCAGCCTTGGATGCGCTTGAGGTGTAACAGGCACGAGCAAATTATACTGCACCTTTGGCATGAGGAGAATGGATGCACACAGTATTCAGCTATATCATTCAAAAGCGATTCTCACAGGTAAACGAGGATGTTGCAACAGAAGCTCTTGCCTACGTACTGGAGTCGAGTGACGCCGCGCGCCATGGCATGACAAAATTTCTTCGCGGCATCATTTCCAATCTGCCGGAACTCCATTTCAAGACTCAACAGACCGAGGGCTCAATCCGGCCAGACATGTGGGGCTTCACTGACGAAGAACCCCGTGTTTTTGTGGAGAACAAATTTTGGGCAGGCCTGACTGACAAACAACCGGTTTCGTACCTGAAGCAGCTCGCTGCCTATTCTCAGCCTTCAATTTTGCTTGTAGTTGCACCAGCCGCCCGTGAGCAAACACTGTGGCGGGAGTTATGCCGGCGACTTCTCAACGCAGGGATTTCTACCATAGAGCATGATGCCTCAGCAGGCGTTGCGCGATTAGCCACAACCGAGCTTGGCCCAATCCTTGTGCTCACTTCATGGTCAAATATATTGTCGGTTATGGAGCACGAGGCGATTGATGATCCTGCTGCCAGGGGCGACCTCCTTCAACTTCGTGCCCTGTGCGACGCCGCGGACAATGACGCTTTTGCCCCTTTCTCCAGGGTGGAGCTCTCGGATCAACGCGCACCGGCATTTATACTTCAGCTCAATGCCATTGTACAGGCGGCTGTTGACCTTGCCGTCACAGAAAACGTTTTAAGCATTAACAAACTCTTGCCCCAAGCATCATGGGAGAGAATAGGTCGATATGCCAGGTTCTCGGGAGATCAAGGGGCAGGCCTATGGTTCGGGATTCATTTCGGACTCTGGAAGTCACATGGAGCCACGCCGTTATGGCTTCTTTTCTCGGAAGGGGATTTTGGTCGGGGACAGGATGTTCGCCGATTAATCGAGCCTTGGGCTGCCAAGAACAACATATTGACCGTGAACGATATTAAAGATCGGGACTTCGCGGTTGCCCTCGAAATTCCAGTCGGCGAGGAAAAGGCCGGTGTCGTCCACTCCTTAGTTGATAACCTCAAGGCGATAGCCTTTGTACTTGATGCGCTGCCGGAGACGCGAAAAAACAATCGAATTTAGTTTAATCTCGGAGGCTGGAATGGGAAAACGACAAACCTTTTTCTTAGCCACAATATGGTTATTGGCTACCATTGCTATACTATGTGCTTGTGAGCCGCAAAAGCCTGCACCGAAACCAAGACCTGAATTTCGGGCGGGAACTGAAGTCATCTTGAAAAATGGATCGCCTAATACTGATTTGGGCCTCTGGTTATTCTATGAAGATAGTTGTAGCATCGACATTGTTTATTATTCTGTTCCTCATGGCACTACGGCCACTCTTACTGGAAAAGTCTGTATTTATGCAGGAGAAATATACTACAAAGTTAGGTTTCCACCAGAAATAATGGCAAAATACCAGATACTTAGTGACAATACGTGGATCGAAGAAAGTTATCTGCAAGTTGCTAAGTAGCAAAATAGAATGAATAGAACCAATCCACTTAACGAAGAATCTTTAACAGGCCATTAGCTCTTTTTATGTATTATGTGCATAATATTTTTTGGGGGTAACTTTGGGGGTAACCGATAAAAATTGAATCTAATATATTGAATGAAAACAGTATTTTCAAAGATTTGTTCAAGTCCCATCTCTCCATTGACAAGTCCGGCACCGTCCGATGAGATACAGAAAACCCGCTTCCAGCAATGGACAGCGGGTTTTTTGTTGTCCGGGGTCAGGATCATCCATTCAGGCTACTTCGTCCTTTGCACCGGCAGGTCGACGATGAACACGGTTCCGGGACCATGATGTTCGGATTTGGTGAAGTTTCGGGGCAAATATTCTTCCGGCGGCGGGCTCAGAGCGGAGATATTGCCGCCGAGATCCTTGATGATGCCGAAGGAAACGGAAAGGCCGAGACCGGTTCCCATGCCGACCTGCTTGGTGGTGAAGAACGGCTCGAATATTTTGCCCAGATGCTCCCTGTCCACGCCCTGGCCGGTGTCGGTCACGCTTATCTCGATTCCATGCCGCCGGATGTTGCGCCCGGACTGGACAAATATCACTCCGTCCTGACCAATGGCATCGGCGGCGTTGTTGAGCAGGTTCAGCCAGACCTGCTGCAACTGCTCCTTGTCGCCCGTCAGCGGGGCAATGGTTGCATCGAGTGCCTGAATGATTGTAATCCGGTTCAGGGAGAAGGCATGTTCAACCAGGGCGATGACCTCCCGGATGGACGCATTGATGTCCACCGCTTCCCTGACGGAGTGGGAATGCCGCGAAAAACCGAGCAGATCAGAGACGATCTTCCGGCAAGCCTTGGCCTGTTTTTCAATGATCTTCAGGTTTTCCAGAAGTTCTTCGTCCTTGACATCATCCAGCATCAGCTGGCTGTAGCCGAGGATGACGCCTAAGGGGGTGTTGATTTCGTGGGCCACGCCCCCGGCGAGCCGCCCCAGGCCCTCCATCTTCTGCGACTGGACAAGCTGCTCCTGGAATTGTTTGAGCATGGTAATGTCCCTGGCGGTCAAAAGAAGGCCGATGATGCTGTTGTCCTGATCATAGACGGGAACCTTGACCACGTGGAACCATTTCCGGCCGCCCTTCCGTTCGAAGGTGATTTCCTTGACCAGGGGCCGCCCGGTGATGAGTATCTGCTTGTCTTCATGAAAAGTCAGATCAGCCTGATGCCCCGGAAATAAATCAAAATCAGTCCTGCCGATGACATCCTTCTCCTGGAAGCCGAAATATTCGCAGAAAGCCTTGCCGGCAAAGGTATAGGTCAGATCCCTGTCCTGCAGGGTGATGAAGTCCGGCGTCACATCCATGATGGTTTTAAGCAGGCGCTGCTGCTTGCCGATGGTTTTCTCCCGCTCGGTCAGTTCCTCGATGTGATTTTTCACCGTAACGGCCATGACATCAAACGCTTCAGCCAGGTCCTGCAGTTCATCCCCGAAATTCTGCCTGAAAACAGGACAGTTCCGGCAACTCGCGATTTTTAGTGGGTATTCCTTGTCGAGACAATCGGGGCACAGTGTCCCGGGCAGATACCAGCAGCGACGCCGGGTATCGCCGTAAGCCGGGCATTCTTCCTTTCCGCACCCGGTGATTTCCCAGCAGTTTTTTTCCAGAGAAAAACCTGCCTGCACATCGAGATTGCCCTTGACGATTTCTTCCGCCGATTTCCGCAGCCGGTTGAGGCGGAACGTGACCGTGCGGGAAAACCAGAGAGCCAGAATTATTCCCAGGCTTACGACGCCGAGCGTAGTGATGAGGCTTATTGCCTGCTGCTTGTGTATCTGGGCGTCCAGGTCGCTTCGTGACAGCCCCAGCCGAACCCTGCCCAGGTTCTTCTCCCCGAGGACTATCCTGGCATTGAAGTCATATATGCGCCCCATTTCGGTTGCCAGCAGCAACGGCTGGGGCCTCCCCCCGTCCGCATTGACATGCAGCAGATCAATGGGAAAGCCGCCGGAAAAGGTATGGGCCAGGATGTTGTTGCTGGCGTCAAGCAGGAAAATATACATGACGTCGTCATACTGACTGTGGACATTGTCGATGAGGTTTTTCATCTGGAGAAGATCCATGGCCAGCAGAGGCTCACTGAGGCGAAAGGACAGACCCGAAGTCAAGGCCATCCCCCTTTTTTTCCCCTCCTGGAGCAGGGCCTTTGAGGACATGGCGGAGAGAATGAGGCCGATGCTCAGGCCGCAAACGACCAGCATCAGGGTTACCCCCAGAGTGATCTTGGTCCTGAACCGCAGGCTGTGGTGAATTTTCCGGAGATACCTAGTCAAGGTCCAGGCCCACCTTTCCGCTCAATTCACGCACGGGGTCAAAATCACGATCATCGGAAGGCACAAACCCGATGAATCTGGCCGCCTCGAGAATGGCGCGGTGCTCGGGATTGTGCGCATAATCAAGCTTGAGCATGGCATCCCTGATTTTGTCGACCACCTCCCGAGAGACTGTCGGGCTGTAGGCATAGACCCAGCCCGGGTACCATCTGGAGCTGGCCACCACCTTGATCTGGTTGATGTCGATTTTGTCTTCCACCACCCGCAGGGCCCCTTCGCGGATCGATCCGATGTCGTGAAGGCCGGCGTAGACACCGAGAATGACATTTTCCTGCCTGCCGCCTGAAAAGGCGACTTCCTTGAAGTCGCGAAGGGTGAGGCCGTGATCGACAAAGTGGCCGAGGGGAAACAGATACCCTCCGGCGGAGGACGGGTCAACGGCCACCCACGATTTTCCCCGGCAATCCTCGACGGACCGGATTGCCTCGTTGTCCCTGCGGGCAATGATCTGCCCCCGGAACTCGGCACGCCCGTCTTCCTCGATAATACGGGTCATGGCCCTGGCGCCGTATTGATTGGCGAGTTTGACGTAGACGAATGGATTTGAGAACGAGATATCGATCTTTCCTTCACCAAACATGCTGATGTGATGCGCAAAAGTATCCGGGAATACCTGCCGGATCGGGAGACCGGTCTGCTCGGCGAGGTATTCCACCAGCCGCTGGTGGCGCTTGAAGGACTCTGTATGCGAGTATTGGGGAAGGTAGGCGTAGGTTATCGCCGGCGATTGCGGCCTGAAGGCAATCTCCTGGCGTTTCTCCAGGGATACCTTGATGACCTCCTCATCTCCTCCACAGGCCAGGAGGAGAAAAGCAGACAGGAGCATGAGAAGGGCGCGGGCTTTGTCAGGCATGGAGCAATTCGGCTGTTGTCAAGAGATTCCTCAATTTTTATTCCGATGCCGGCGGCGACCGGGGTTTTGCACTTCCGGATGAAGCGTCTCGTTTTGCGAGAATGTGGAGTCCTTTTCCGTGCTGAAGATGGGGGACAATCATCCCGGAAAGGAGAATCCGGCATCTTTGAAAAGAGTATATCATGGTTTTGACCTTTGTGGCTATCACCATAAAACGTTTTCGCCCTGACCGAGGGCAACCTGATGATTTTTCATGGCAAACGGCTGTCTCAGCGGACCGTTCCCTGATATGGATCGCCGTTTGCTGGAGTTGCTGCTTCCCGGTTTTCCCTGGTATTTCGAATTGTTGCTCCGATGAGGTTGAATAAATTTGCCCATCTCGTCCTTTGGCAAAGATTGAAGGTGCCGATTCCCCTTTACGGCGCCATTTGATTTCATTTATCTTGTGGTGATACAATGAGGAAGGTGATTGCCATCAATCCCGGCAAAACCATGGCCAGTAGGCAAGAAATGGTATCCGCCCGAAAGGATGGGCAATATATCCCTGCGGTCGATATGACAAATACAGCCGAAATCAGTCCGTTGCGAACCCTGATAATTTCACGGCTGGGGACTTTTGGGAATCGGAAATTGCCAGACAGGAATTACCCGCTGTTGCATGACGGCATAGCCATCCCGGCGGAAAAACAGAGTTTTCCCGTTTACCGGCCATGAACCTGCTGCTCATCATCCTGCTCCCCCTCTTTGGAGCTGTGCTGCCGCCGCTGGCCATGCGGCTGGGGCGCCTCGCCACTGCCCGGACCGCGGCGGGCGTGACCTCGGCGGCACTGCTGCTGACGGCTGTCCCCTTGCTGCGGGCGTTCAGCGGCACCCCGGTGGAGGCACGCTGGGTCTGGCTGGAGCAGGCCGGCTTCGACATCTGCCTCCGCCTGGACGGACTGGCCGCCATGTTTGTGCTGCTGATCCTGGGCATGGGCCTGTTGATCATCCTCTACGCCCACTACTATCTCTCCGCCCGGGAACCGGCCGGCCGCTTCTACGGTCTGCTGCTGCTGTTCATGGGCGCCATGCTCGGCATTGTCCTCTCCGACCACCTGCTGCTGCTGCTGGTTTTCTGGGAAATGACCTCGCTCAGTTCCTTCCTGCTCATCAGCTTCTGGCACCATCGTCCCGAAGCCCGCAGCGGTGCGCGGATGGCGCTGGCAATCACCGGCACCGGCGGTCTGGCCATGCTGGCCGGCTTTCTGCTGCTGGCCCATATCGCCGGCAGCTACCAGGTATCCGTGATCCTCGGAGCCGGCGACATCATCCGCGGCCATCCCCTCTACGCCCCGACCCTGCTGCTGATCCTGCTCGGCGCCTTCACCAAGTCGGCGCAGTTTCCGTTCCACTTCTGGCTGCCGCAAGCCATGGCGGCGCCCACCCCGGTCAGCGCCTACCTGCACTCGGCCACCATGGTCAAGGCCGGCGTCTTCCTGCTGGCCCGGCTCTTTCCCGCCCTGGCCGGCACGGATATGTGGTTCTTCGTAGTGGGCGGCACCGGGCTCGCCACCCTCCTGTTCGGGGCCTATGCCGCCATGTTCCAGAACGATCTCAAGGGACTGCTGGCCTATTCCACCATCAGCCACCTGGGCCTCATCGTCCTGCTGTTCGGCATCGACACGCCGCTGGCCGCCGTGGCCGGGCTGTTCCACACCATCAACCACGCCACCTTCAAGGCTTCGCTGTTCATGGCCGCCGGCATCATCGACCACGAAACGGGCACCCGCGACATGCGCCTCATCAACGGCCTGCGGCAATACATGCCCTACACCGCCGCCCTGGCCATGGTTGCCGCCGCGGCAATGGCTGGAGTGCCGCTGCTCAACGGCTTTCTCTCCAAGGAAATGTTTTTTGCCGAAACCCTGCATCTCAATGCCATGGGTTCATTCAGCCGGCTGCTGCCGGTGGCGGCCACCCTGGCCGGCATCTTTGCCGTCGCCTACTCCTGGCGCTTCATTCACGACGTCTTCTTCAACGGCGAACCGGTGAACCTGCCGGTGTATCCGCCGCACGAACCGCCCCGCTACATGATGATCCCCTCGACGGTCCTCGTCGGCGTGTGCCTGCTGGTGGGCATTTTTCCCGTCTACACGGTTGAACCGGTACTGACCATGGCCGCGGGCAGCATGCTGGGCGAACCGCCGCCGGTATACAGCCTGGCCGTCTGGCACGGCTTCACCACTCCGTTCAGGATGAGCCTGGTCGCCCTGTTCGGTGGGATCGTCCTGTACACCCAGCTCCGGAAACTGTCGGCGATCCACGATCGCGTCGTGACCATGCCCGATGCCCTGACCAATTTCCTGGCCTTCAGCGAACGGGTGGTCGAAGCGGCCCGGGCCGGCACGGTTTTCCTGGAGAACGGTTCGCTCCAGCGCTACGCCGCTCTGCTCCTGCTCGCCGGGACGAGCGCGGTGGCGGTGCCCTTCCTCTTCGGCGACGCCCCGCTCACCGGCCCGCTGCCGCTCACCTCCCTTGACGGTCCGACCCTGTTCGGCGCCGCGGTGATGATGAGCGCCGCGCTGGTCACCGTGCTCTGGCAGCGCCAGCGCTTCCGCGCCCTGATCGCCTTCAGCGTTGTCGGGCTGGTGACGGCCATGGCCTTTGTCCGCTTTTCCGCCCCGGACCTTGCGCTGACCCAGCTTTCCGTCGAGGTGGTCACCATCATGCTGCTGCTCCTCGCCCTGTTTTTCCTGCCGCAGCAGGATCGGGCCGAGTCTTCGCCCCTGCGCCGGGGCCGCGATCTGCTCCTGGCGCTGGGCCTCGGCACCGGCGCCGGCCTGCTCACCTGGGGAGTGCTCACCCGGCCCCATGAAACCATCTCCGGTTTTTTCACGGCCAACAGCCTGCCGGGCGGGGGCGGCGCCAACGTGGTCAACGTCATTCTCGTCGACTTCCGCGGCTTCGATACCCTGGGCGAGATTACCGTGCTGACCTGCGCCGCCATCGGCATCTTCGCCCTGCTGGACAACCTGTGCCTGCCGCCCGGCCAGGATGAGAGCGGCGAGCGCTCCTGGGCGGACGAGCGCCACCCGCTGGTACTGGCCCAGACCACCCGCTTTCTGCTGCCGCTGGCCCTGCTGGTGTCGGCCTACCTGTTCCTGCGCGGACACAACGCGCCGGGGGGCGGCTTCATCGCCGGCCTGGTTACCGCCATCGCCCTGATTCTGCAGTACATGGCCAGCGGCATAGCCTGGACCCGGCAGCAGTGGCGCATGCAATACCATCCGGTGATCGCCTGGGGCGTGCTGCTCGCCCTTGCCACGGGTATGGGCAGCTTTGTGTTCAACCGCCCCTTCCTGACCTCGGCCTTCGGCCACTTTCATCTGCCGCTGGTCGGCGATTTTGAGCTGGCCACCGCCATGCTGTTCGATCTGGGCGTCTATCTCAGCGTGGTCGGAGTGGTGATGCTGATCCTCGCCACCCTGGGCAAGCTCACCGGCCGCTGCGCTGAAGCCAGGGGAGAGAACTGGTGGAAGCGGTAGCCGCCTTCACCGTCGGCGTCCTGGTCGCCTGCGGGGTGTACATGGTCCTGCGGGCCCGCACCTTTCCGGTCGTCCTCGGCCTGTCGCTGCTGTCCTATGCGGTCAACCTGTTTCTGTTCTTCACCGGCCGCCTGGTCACCGGGGCGCCGCCGCTGGCCGGCGGCGCGGCGCCGACCGCCGATCCTCTGCCCCAGGCCCTGGTACTCACCGCCATCGTCATCAATTTCGGCATGACCGCTTTCGTGGTCATCCTCTCCCTGCGCGCCCTCGGCGAACTGGGCAATGATCACGTGGACGGCGGAGGAGAGAAGCAATGAACCACCTGCTGACCATCCCTCTCCTCCTGCCGGCGGCCGCGGCCATGCTCAACCTGCTCCTGGCTGACCGCGGTCACGGTCTGCAGCGTCTCATTTCCCTCAGTGCCGCCGCCGCCCTGCTGCCCGTGGCGATCCTGCTGCTCGATCTTGCCGGCAGCGGCGCTTTCCAGGTCTACCAGTTGGGCAACTGGCCGGCGCCCTTCGGCATCGTCCTGGTGCTCGATCGGCTCAGCGCCCTGCTGCTGCTGATCACCGCCGTCGTGGCGCTGTTCGCCCTGCTGTATGCCTGCAATGACGACGACCTGCGCGGGCGCGACTTCCATGTGCTGTTTCAATTGCTGCTGCTCGGGGTCAACGGGGCCTTCCTCACCGGCGACCTGTTCAACCTGTTCGTCTTCTTCGAAATCCTGCTCATCGCCTCCTACTGCCTGTCCCTGCACGGGTCCGGTCCGAAGCGCACCCGGGCCGGCCTGCATTATGTGGTCCTGAACCTGATCGGCTCCAGCATGTTTCTCATCGCCGTCGGCATCCTGTATGCGGTCGCCGGGACGCTCAACATGGCCGACCTGGCGGTGAAAGTGGCGGCCGGCGCCCCGGAGCAGGCCACCCTTGTGCGGGTCAGCGCTCTGCTGCTGTTGGTGGTGTTCGGCCTCAAGGCGGCGATTCTGCCCCTGCACCTGTGGCTGCCGTCCCTGTACGCCAATGGAGTTGCTCCCGTGGCGGCGCTGTTCGCCATTCTGACCAAGGTGGGCCTCTACGCGATCCTGCGGACCGCGACCCTGATTTTCGGCGCCAACGGCCCGGAGTCGATTCTGGCCGGGACCTGGCTGCCGGCCCTGGCGCTGCTCACCCTGGCTGCCGGCGCTGTCGGGATGATCGGAAGCGATCGTCTGTGCAGGCTCATCGCCTATCTGGTCGTGGTCTCCTCGGGGACCCTGCTGGCCGGCATCGCCCAGTTCAGCGTGGCGGGCATCACCGCCGCCCTGTACTATCTGCCGCACACCACTCTGGTCACCGCCGGCCTATTTCTGCTGGCCGATCTCATCGCCCGCCAGCGGGGCCGCACCGGCGATCATCTGTCTCCGGGCCCGCCCCTCGAACAGCCGACCCGGCTCGGGGTGCTGTTCTTTCTCGGCGCGGTGGCCGCCGCCGGTCTGCCTCCGCTTTCCGGTTTTATCGGCAAGGTGCTGTTGCTGCAGGCGGTGGCGCCGGCGGACGCAGTCTGGTTGTGGATTGTCGTGCTTGCCGGCAGCTGGGCCGGGCTCATAACCCTCAGCCGCGCCGGCAGCCGCCTTTTCTGGAAAACCGAGGGCGCGCGCTCCGCGGGGTTCCCGGCCGGTCTGCCGCGTCTGGCCCCCGCCGCCGTCCTGCTGGGGCTGAGCGTGGTCATGACCGTGTTCGCCGCCCCGATCACCCGTTATGCCGAGGCCACGGCGATCCAGCTCCTGCAGCCCCAGGGCTATATCGCCGCCGTACTGGACCGGGGGAAACAGCCATGAAGCGCTTGCTGCCGCAGCCGCTGTTCAGTGTGTTCCTGTGGCTGGTCTGGCTGCTGCTGAACAACTCCGCGGCCCCGGGTCACCTGCTGCTGGGCGCCCTGCTGGCCCTGGCTCTGCCGCTGTTCACCGTCCGCTTCCGGCCCGATCGCCCCCGGCTGCGCAAGCCGCTGAAGCTGCTGGGCTACATAGCGGTGCTGCTCTGGGACATCGTCCTTGCCAACCTGACCGTGGCAAGGCTGATCCTCGGCCCCACCGGGCGGCTGCGGCCGGCCTTTATCCGCCTGCCGCTGGAACTGCGCAACGAGTTTGCCGTCGTCGTGCTGGCCAACACCCTGTCCCTCTCCCCGGGCACCGTTTCCGCGGACCTGAGTCCGGACCGGCGCACCCTGCTGATCCACTTCCTGGACGTGGATGATCCGAAACAGGCCATCGCCCACATCAAGCAGCGCTATGAAAAGCCGCTGCAGGAGATTTTCGAATGCTGAACACCGCCATTGCCATTGCCTTCACCTGCATCTCCGCCGCCCTGGTCCTCAACTTCTGGCGGCTGCTCCGCGGCCCGGACCTGCCCGACCGCATCCTGGCCCTGGACACCATGTACATCAACACCATCGCCTTTCTGGTGCTCTTCGGCATCCACCAGGATCTCACCGTCTTTTTCGAGGCGGCTCTGCTGATCGCCCTGATGGGCTTTATCGGAACCGTCGCCCTGTGCAAGTACCTCCTGCGAGGCGACATCATCGAATAAGGAGCAACCAGTGCTGGAAATTTTCATCTCCCTTTTTCTGCTCATCGGCGCCGCCTTCGCCCTGATCGGCTCCATCGGCCTGGCCCGCCTGCCGGACCTGTTCATGCGCCTGCACGGGCCCACCAAGGCCACCACCCTTGGGGTCGGCGGGATCCTGGTGGCCTCCTCCCTGTACTTCAGTAATCGCGGCGGCGGCCTCAGCCTGCACGAACTGCTGGTCACCCTGTTCCTGTTCAGCACCGCCCCGATCAGCGCCTTTCTCGTCGCCCGGACCATGCTGCACCTGCGGGGGGAAGGAGCACAGCGGCGGGAAAAAACGGATTCCTGCGCCTGCTCCGGCAGGGGCATTCCCGGGGGGCCCAACACGGAGAGTTGACGGAAGCCCCCGGTGGGGCAATAATAGAACGGTACGGGAGAAGAGGCGGGAGTCAGCTCCGAGGGGAGAAGCTGCCGGGGGGAGAGTATTCTGAATAAACAGCCACAAGGAGTGAAAGATGCCGGATTGTGAACTCATCCACCAATGTATTTTTTTCAACAACAAGATGCGGAATTATCCCGCCATTGCCGAACTGCTGAAAAGAAAATTCTGCAAAGGCACGTTCACCACCTGCGCCCGGTACATGGTCTACAAGGTCAAGGGGAGGGCGAGTGTTCCGACCGACCTGTTTCCCCAGGAAATTGAAAAGGTCGAGAAAATAATCAGGGGTGGATAGGGGGGGCGGGCAGGGCGGGGGCCCAACCCGGCGGCCGGGGCGGCCCGTTTCCTCGAGCAATGGACGAGCGCAGGGATAATCAATGACCTTTGGACGCAGGGTGTTTTTGCTGGTGCTGGCGGCCGTCGCCGGCGCGTATGGAATATTCAGAAGCCGCCATCCCATCAAGGTTTTCCTGACCGGGGCCGACACGGTGGCTGAACCGCCGGGGGGCCGGGATGTTCCCCGGCCGTCCGGGAAATTCCCGGTCGCGGCAGTGGGCGGCAGGGACGTGAAGGAGATGACCCGCCGGGCGGTTGCTTTGATCGGGGGATTCGGGCCCCTGGCCGTCGATTCAAGAACCGTGCTGGTCAAGCCGAACGTGGTGGGGGAGAAAAGCAATCCCTCGACCACCAGTCCCGTGGTGGTCCGGGCGGTGGTGGAACTGCTGTACGAGGCGGGCGCAGCAAAGGTTTATGTTGGTGACATGTCGGCCCTGATCAGGGGTTCGACAGCCAGGAACATGGAGCTGACGGGCATCGCCGCCGCGGCCCGGGAGGCCGGCGCCGAAACGGTCTATTTCGAGGATCACGGCTGGGTCAGGGTCAGGGTTGGCGGCCGCTACCTGCAGGAGGTGGACGTCACCGAATGGTTTTTCAACGTCGACCGGGTCGTCAATGTGCCGGTCATCAAGACCCACCGCTACGCCGGGTATTCCATCTGCCTGAAGAATTTTGTCGGGGCCACCCATTTCAGCCAGCGTCCGTACCTGGTGGACAGCAACCATTGGGAGGAGGTGGTGGCGGAACTCAATCTCGCCTTCAGGCCGGATCTCAACATTATCGACGGCACGAAAACCATGGTTGCCGGCGGGCCGTGGGAAGGCCGGGCGGTTGCGACGAACCTGGTCCTGGCCGGCGTCGACCGGCTTGCCTGTGACGCGGTCGGCTTGGGAATCATCCAGTCCTTCGGGCAATGGAAGCCCCTCGAGGGCATATCCCCATGGCAGATGCGCCAGCTCAAAAGAGCGGTGGAACTGGATCTCGGCGCGGCGGGCGGGGAAGAGGTGGACCTGCTGATCGAATCCCTGGACCGCGATCCGGAGTTTATCGCGCTCATGGAGCAGGCGGCGTCCCGTATCGGGTCGGCCGGGGGGAAATCGGGAGGGGGCCCAGTGACGGCAAAAGGGCAGGGGCAGGCAAAAATTTGATCCCTTTGCATTTGGTGCTATACCGGGGGAAAAGCAGGGGTGAACCGCGAGTACAAGGAGCAGGGGAGGCGGATGGCGAAAAAAGTTATCATCATGGGCGCGGCCGGGCGCGATTTTCATAATTTCCTGACCTGTTTCAAGGACAATCCCCGGTACGAGGTGGTGGGTTTTACCGCCGCCCAGATCCCCTCCATCGAAAACAGGTACCTGCCGCCCCAGCTGGCCGGCGGGATGTACCCGGAGGGCATTCCGATTTTCCCGGAGACCGAGCTGATTGACCTCATCCGCCGGCACGGCGTCGATCTGGTCGCTTTCTCCTACAGCGACGTGGCCCATATCGAGGTCATGCACCGGGCCGCCGAGGTCCAGGCCGCAGGGGCCGACTTTCTCCTCATCGGCGCCGGCCGCACCATGCTGCCCACCGCCCGACCGGTGGTGTCGGTCTGCGGGGTCCGGACCGGCTGCGGCAAATCGCCGACCACCCGCAAGATCTGCCGGATCCTGCAGGACCAGGGAAAGAAGGTGGTTGTGGCCCGGCATCCCATGCCGTACGGCGACCTGCGGGACCAGATCGTTCAGCGTTTTGGTGACCGGGCGGATTTTGTCCGGTGCAAGTGCACCATTGAGGAGTTGGAAGAATACGAACCGCTGGTCGAGCAGGGGATCGTGGTGTACGCCGGCATCGATTACGCCGAGATTCTGCGCAGGGCGGAGCAGGAGGCCGAAGTCATCGTCTGGGACGGCGGCAACAACGACACCCCGTTCTTCCGGCCCGATGTGCACGTGGTGCTGTTCGATTCCCTGCGGCCCGGCCACGAGCGGCGCTACCACCCAGGCGAGACCAACATGCTCATGGCCGATATCGCGGTGATCAACAAGGTCAACTCCGCGCCGCCGGGCAACGTTGAGGAGGTGGAGTACAACATCCGCCGCTTTGCCCCCGGGGCGGACATCGTCCTGGCCGATTCGACAATCCTGGTCAGTGAACCCGAGCGGATCAGGGGCAGGCGGGTCCTGGTGGTGGAGGACGGTCCCACCCTCACCCACGGGGAAATGTCCTTTGGCGCCGGCTATCTGGCCGCCCGGAAGTTCGGCGCCGCCGAGATCGTCGCCGCGCGGCCCTGCGCCGTCCGCTCCATTGCCGCCGCCCTGGCGAAATACCCCCATATCGGGGAGGTCCTGCCGGCAATGGGCTACGGCGCCGAGCAGATGCAGGACCTTGCCGCCACCATTAACGGCTGCGACTGCGACCTGGTCGTCCTGGCCACCCCCATCCATCTGACCCGCCTCATCACCATCGATCACCCGACGGTCCGGGTGCGCTACGAATACCAGGATCACGGCAAACCCGGCCTGGCGGAGGTGCTCACCAGACGCCTGGCGGCCGCGGCCGCCACCGCGGAACAACCGTAAACGACAGGGACCTGTTGTGGACAGACCGCCGGCCGCCAAGGAAATCCTGCTGATCGCTCTGGGGGGCAACGCCCTTATCCGCAAGGGAGAGGCCGGCACCATCGAGGAGCAGTTTGCCAATCTCCGGCTGCCGGTCCGGCAGATCGCCGAGCTCCTTGACGACTACCGCGTCATCATCACCTACGGCAACGGGCCGCAGGTCGGCAACCTTCTGCTGCAGCAGGATTGCTGCGACGCGGTTCCCAAGCTCCCCCTGGAAATCCTGGTGGCCCAAACCCAGGGTCAGATCGGCTACATGATCGAATCCACCCTGGACAGTGAGTTGATGCTCCGGGGCAGGCGCCGGGATATCGTCAGCCTGCTCAGCTACGTGGTGGTCGACCGGGACGACCCGGCTTTTGCCCGGCCCGGCAAGCCCATCGGCCCGGCCTACTCCGGGGAGAAGGCGGCAACGCTTCCTTTCCCGACCATTGCCACCCCCAAGGGGCATCGCCGGGTGGTGGCGTCTCCCCGCCCGCAGACCATCGTCGAGAAAAGGGAGATCCGCAAACTGATCGACCAGGACTTTGTCGTCATCTGCTGCGGCGGGGGCGGCATACCGGTGACCCGGGAAGGCAGGACGTTCCACGGCATTGACGCGGTGGTGGACAAGGACCTGGCCAGTGCCAGGCTGGGGGAGGAGATCGGGGTGGACCTCTTTCTGATCGCCACCGACGTTGACGGCGCCTATCTCAATTTCGGCAGGGACGATGCGGAGCTGCTGCGTACGCTGAGCGTGGCGGAGGCGCGGGAGTACCTGCGGGCGGGCCATTTCGGGGAAGGGTCGATGGGACCCAAGATCGAAGCCGCCACGGAGTTTGCCGGGCGCGGGGGGAGAAAAACCATCATCACCTCCATCGCCGCTATCAGCCGGGCCGTCAAGGGCGAGGCGGGGACGGTCGTTTCCTCAGAGCCGCTGTAAGCCGGAATTGAGAATCACCACGAAATCCTGGGCGTTGGTCAGGATCGGCCGGGCGGTCAGGGAGCCGCGGTTGGCCAGCTTGGTCACCACGAATTCGGACATGTCGATGGTGTAGAAATAGACGGGCCGGACCGTTCCCGCCCCGCTCACCCGGTACGAGGGAACCATGTTGCCAACGGCGATGGCGTGGAGCTGGGTGGCAAGGGCGATGACCGTGGTTGCCCGGCAGGCCAGGTCCCGCATCCTGTCCTGGGCCAGGGCAATGTCGCTCTCCACCTCCGGCAGGGGACCGTCATCCCGGATGGAGCCGGCCAGGACAAAGGGAACGTCCCGGCGGATCAACTCGTGCATGACCCCGTCCCTGATCAGGCCCGAGGCGACCGCCTCCCTTATGGAGCCGGCCCGGCGCACAGCATTGATGGTGTCCAGGTGATGGTAATGGCCGCCCGGGGCCTGCTGCTTGGTGTAAATGTCCTGTCCCAGGGCCGTGCCGTAGAGGGCTCCTTCCAGATCATGCACGGCGAAGCCGTTGCCCGCTGTCACCCCGTGAACATAGCCTTCCCGGATCAGGGAAATGAGGGCCTGGCGGGAGTCCCGGTCAAAGACCACGGCGGGGCCCAGCACCCAGAGAACGAAGCCGTGCCGCCGCTCGTACTGCAGCAGTTCGTACAACTGGTCATAATCGATGGAAAAGGGGCTCTCCCAGGTCGGCCGGCTGCGGAAGGCAAACTTTTCGGCACTTCGCCCGGCCGGGGCAAAGCCTTCGGTATGGACCAGGATGCCCTCTTCGCCGTTTTCTCCCCGACCGCAGGCCACCATGTCACCGCCTCTCACGCACCTGGGCTCCCTGACCAGCAGGGCGCCCTCCACTTCCCGCACCACGACGCAGTCCATTCTGGAATCGGCCAGGATCCGCCACCCCCCGTGTTCGAGATGCAGGTATTCCGGGAACACCGAGGTGGCGTGGTATCCTTCGGGCAGCGCCCCGTCCCCGGGCGCCTGCCTGAAGGTGGCAAAGGGGGCGTCGGCAAGGTGCGGCAGGGAGAAATCTGGGGATGTGTACGGCGGCGGTTGAAACGGCATGACAGCTCCTCCGGACAGATTTATCGGCACGTGCTGTCTGTCATTATAACATTTGTTTACCGCGAATGGTGTGAAAATGGGAGCCGGATAATCTTTGTTGAGGAAAAGGGACTGATCCGGGGGACAAGGGTAATCGGTCGGCAATTGGATTTTGCAGAGCAGGACGGAACGCGTTTTCCGGAGAATGGGAACAACGGGTAGCATTTACAGCCAACCGGAAGAGAGAAGATTCGCGGGCTTTTCCCATGCCCTGCTACGGGCCGGGAGACAACACGCGGTTGAAAAATTCAAGCTGCTCATCGGATGCCTGCTCGAAGAGTTCGCCAAGGTAGATGTCGAAGTGCCCGCAATCGTATTGCTTCAACTCGGCCCTGGCGCCGATCTTTCTTGCCGTTTCCAGGGCCGAATGCGGAGGGGCCAGACTGTCTTTCAGACACACCTGGATCAACGCGGGGCATGAGAGCCTTTTGGCGTAATTTATGGGACGGTAGGCGGCAATGCTCAAAACATACCGCGGACAGATCCGGTTTTGCCAACCTGGCGGGACGAGGGCCCGGTATCCCGAAGCTGAATCGTGGCTGGACATTGCCGCCAGTTCGCCGGGCGGCGCGATGAGAGGTATATACAGGGGCGGCATCCCGAGCAGGGCCCGGACCCGGTCAATCATACCCATCGCCCCCAGTTTCAGAAATGAAGTCGGCCCGGCATACCGTCCGGCATTCATTGCCGCAGCGAGGGCATCCATCATCGGACACTGGGCTGATACGGCTGCGATGCGTCCGCTCTTCACAGCGGCGACGATGACATGACCCCCTGAAAACGATGTCCCCCAAAGGGCTATGCGCCGGGGATCGACATCGCCGAGGCCGCGCGCGAACCAGATAGCCTTTTCCCAGTCCTGCAGTTGCCGCCTGATGGAAAACAACTGACGGGGCTCACCGCCGCTGGCGCCGAAATGGCGGTAATCAAACAGGAGCACCAGGTAGCCCGCGCGGGAGAATTTCTCCGCGTACGGCTCCAGTCCCGCATCCCGGGTTCCACCCAGGCCGTGGGCCATGACAATGCACGGCCTCGGGCCCCGGATGCCAACAGGCGGCCGGTACAGCCAGGCACGGCAAACGTCCTTGCCGCTGACGAATTCAACATCAACTCGTTTTGACATCGTTCATCCCTCCAGAAAAAATACCTGAACAAGCTCGTGAGCAGAGCATCCCGCAAGAACTTTACATTGTAAAGATACGCAAGGGACTTTACATTGTCAAGATCAGGAGGTATCTTTTTTCCATGTCAGGTGTTTCTCCCATTCACCCATTGACCAAACGCTACCACCATGGCGATCTGCGCCAGGCGCTGCTGGATGTCGGGCTGCAGATTGTTCAGGAAGGCGGCATTGACGCTGTCACCCTGCGCGAGGTCGGTCGTCGGGCCGGGGTCAGCCATGCCGCTCCGTACCACCACTTTCCGGACAAGGCAGCCCTCATCGAGGCCTTGGCGGCGGAGGCTTTCCGCCGTTTCACACGGGCACTCAGCGCCGTATGGGAGCAAAGCATCGATGCCCCGCTTGAAGGTCTGGCGGCCCTGGGTGAAACATATGTCAACTTTGCCCTTGACCACCCGGAGGAATTCCGCCTCATGCACATGCCGGGGCTGCGGCGGACCGAACCTGGCAGCCTCTCCCCGGTCACCGCGGCTGCGGCGGAAGCGTACGGAGTCCTGCGCGATGCGGTGTCGGTATGTCAGGAACGGGGCCTCATACCCGGAAGCGATCCCGGTTCGCATGCCCTTGCCGCATGGTCCTGTGTGCATGGCCTTGCCGTGCTGGTGCTGGACGGCCTGCTGGTTGGTGATTTCAATCCCGGAGAGAAGGGAAGGGATGCGGTACGGTCGGTCATCCGCATTCTGGCCGAGGGGTTGAAGCCGCGTGATCAGGCACAGCAATCGGAGTGAGAAAACGGCCTTGCCGGCGGCTGCCCATCCTGCCGTTTGATCCAGGCCCGCTGATCCGGCGGCAATTTCATAAGATTCACATTGTCCAGGAAATCAGGCGGGGCAATCCGCCGGCCGGCAAGCCTGTCCGCACCAGGGTCATGACCGTGTGGGGTACGTTTCCCGCGGAAGCGACCTGTTGCGTCAGGGCGACAGGATCATGCACGCTTCTGCACCCGGGGGTGTGCCGGCCAGGGCTCGCCCGGCACTGGCCGGACCAGGCTGTTTCGCGGAGAGCGGTGAGGCGTGATATGGCCGATGCGGCTGACGGCGCCGCGGGATTCTGGAACGGATTATGCAAAGGAGGCAGAAAAAGAACCAGAAAATAAACAGCCGGGAACAAATGGGAGAGAGAATGACCAAGGAAAACATGTCTGCGGCGGCAGGGCCGGAATCGGCACTGCCGACCCGTATCCGGGAGGAAGGGGAAAGCGTGGCGCGGCAGACGGAGCGGATGCGCCTGGTGGAACGGATAGTCCTTGAAATGGCGGAGTGTTTCAGAGGGCGGCTGGCCATGAGCCGCCGTTCGTTTCTGCACTCGAGCTGCGGACTGGCGGCCGGCTTCCTGGCCATGAATTCGGTGTTCGGTCCGCTGTTCGACGTGGATCCCGCCGAAGCGGCGGACCCGGAGATCGGCGCGGAGCGGGCCCGGGAATTTGCCGGGCAGCTCATTTTCGATCTCCAGACCCATTTCGTCTATCCCCAATATCCCTCCACCAGCATACTCGGCCTTCGCGAGCTGGCCAGGCAGTGGAATCCGGCCATGGAAGGGGAGCAGACCCCGGCCAAGATCCATTTCGACAATTTTTTCCGGGAAGTCTTCCTGGAGAGCGAAACCGGGCTGGCGGTCCTGAGCAGCGCCCCCAACGATGACCCGGCCCATTATTTTCTCCACAATGAGGATCTGGCCCGGGCCCGTGCGCTGGTGCGGGAAAAAACCGGCTCCAAACGGCTCTACGTCCATGCCCTTTTCACCCCGGGACGGCCCGGCTGGCTGGAGGAGCTTGAGCAGGCCATTGCCTTGCGGCCGGATGCCTGGAAAGGCTACACGGTCGGCCAGCCCATGGGCGAATCCCAATGGCCCTGGCGCCTCGACGATGAAAAGCTCGTCTACCCGGCGTATGAAAGGATGGTCAAGGCGGGCATCACCACGATTTGCATCCACAAGGGGCTGCTGCCGGCCAATTACCGGCAGAGAATGCCTTCCACCTGGCGGTACGGCAACGTGGATGATGTCCCCCGGGCCGCGAAGGACTGGCCGGAGCTTCGGTTTCTCATTTATCATTCCGGCCTTGAGACCGGCGGAATTCCCGCCGAGGAGGATGTGCGGCGGTTCGAGGAGACCGGGGAGATCCCGTGGGTGAGCGATCTGGCCCGGATCCCGGAAAAATACGGCGTCAGCAATGTCTATGCCGAACTGGGCTCCGTTTTCGCCGTAACGGCTGTCAGCGCGCCGCGCTACTGCGCCGGGATTCTCGGGACCCTTATCAAGGGCATGGGCGAGGACCGGGTCCTCTGGGGAACGGATTCCGTCTGGTACGGGTCGCCCCAGTGGCAGATCGAGGCCCTGCGCCGCCTGGAAATTCCCGAGGACCTGCGGACGAAGTTCGGCTTCACGCCGCTCGGCCCGGCCAACGGACCGCTGAAGAACAGGATTTTTTCCGGCAACGCCATGGAGGTCCATCCGGTGGCGCTGGACAGTTTGCGGGGCGACAACCTGGCCGCCCTGAGAAAGTCGGCCGGCGGAGGAGCAGCATAGTGATCCCCTGAAAGGAAGGGGCCGTCCGATCTCTGGGGCCTGCTTTGCGGAGAAGGCGGCGGAGCGGAGATGATCCCCGTCCCTTTCGGTTATGGTTGGCATGATTTTTGTAGCGTTGAGACAAAGGCTCCCCCATTGACAGCTCTTGTCGGGCGAAGCCGCGCCCGTTCAGGAAGCTCCAGGTCCGTTCCTGCGGTCCGCGCCGCCGTCCGGCGCACAGGCATGGACCCGTCCGGTTCGGCCGGACAGGAGGGGCCTCGTTGCGGCGGCATGTATCGGATTTTCCGATTTGGCAGGACCTGTCCGATCGCATTCCAGCATGGACTGGTCCAAACGGCATAACGCCGTATCAACTGAATGGAGGTGAAACATGAAAAAAAATGTGAGCAAGGACGTTCTCGCAAGGGAGGCGGAATACTGGACCAGGGTCCGCCGAGCCGCCAAAAAGAACAACGGCAGAATCTGCCATAAATGAAAAGGCTGAAAGAGCGCATAAGTTGCCGGTCGGCAACGACATCAGCCGGGCAGATGCCTTCCGGACGGCCGCATGACCGGCGGAGGCGTCTGCCCTTTTTCTCCCGGGCCATCCACCTTGCCTGAACCGCTGCAATCAACCGGAACAACAGGACCATGCCCATCAGCACCAACCAGGAATTTTTTGTCCAGCTGCATCTCACCGAGCGCTGCAATCTCCACTGTTCGCACTGCTACCAGACCGGCCGCGGAAAAGAGGAGCTGAGTCTGGGTGAAATCAGGGAGCTGCTGGAGGAGTTCACCGACATGCTGGAGGCCTGGACGGCCGCCTACCAGCTCGAGTTCGCGACCAGCCTGAACGTCACCGGCGGTGAGCCCTTTCTGCGGCCGGACCTTTTTGCCATCCTCGATGAAATGCGGTCCCGCGGCTTTACCGTCTATCTCCTCACCAACGGCACCCTGATCGATGCGGAGGGGGCGGCCCGGCTTGCCGCCCTGGACGTGAAAGGGGTGCAGGTCAGTATCGAGGGGCCCGAGGAGATCCATGACGCGATCCGGGGGAAAGGGAGCTTCGCCGCGTCCCGCCGGGGGATAGGCCATCTTGTCGCCGCGGGCCTGCCGGTGACCCTCAACGCCACCCTGTCGGAGATCAACGGCGACAGGTTCCGGGAAATGATCGCCATCTGCACCTCGTTCGGCGCGCAGCGGTTGGGCTTCTCCCGACTGGTTCCGTCGGGCAGGGGGGCGCACCTGGCAGATCGGATGATGGCGCCGGAAAAAGTGCGGGCGATCTACGAGGATATATTTTCCCTTCCGGCGGAGGGCATCGAAATCGTCACCGGCGATCCCGTCGCCTCGCAGATGCGCGGCGGCGGGCCGGACGGGGACTGCGGCCCGGTTGCCACCGGCGGCTGCGCCGCGGGCATCTCCGGGCTGACGATCCTTCCAGACGGCACCGTGGTCCCGTGCCGGCGGCTGCCTGTGCCGCTGGGCAATGTTCGGACCGATTCCCTCCGGCAGATCTGGGCGGAATCGGCAATACTGGAAAGTCTACGGGACCGCGGCAGATACACAGGTCGTTGCGGGACCTGCCGGAGATGGGCGCATTGCCGGGGCTGCAGGGCGATCGCCTATGCCGCTTCTCTTGCACAAGGAGAAGGGGACCTGCTTGGGGACGACCCCCAGTGTTTTATCAGCAATTGAACGGTGCCCGGACAGGTCCGATCCCGTAAGAATATGAGCGTACCATTCCCCTGCTGAACAAAGGAGGCTGTTCATGGGAAAATGGATAATTGATCCCGATCATTCGGTGGCGGCATTCAGTGTCCGGCACCTGACCATTGCCGATGTCCGGGGCCAGTTCAACCGGATCAGCGGCACGGTGTCCTTCGATCCCGCGGATCCGGCCGGCTTGTCCCTGGAGGCGCTGATTGACGCCGCCGGGATCTATACGGGCATCGCCAAGCGGGACGAGCATCTGCGCAGCCCGGATTTCCTCGACGTGGCGCAATATCCGGCCATAACCTTTCGCAGCACGGGTTTTGAAGCCCTGGGGGACGGAAAGGGGCGGCTGGTGGGAGAGCTGACGATCCACGGCGTCACCCGCCCGGTCCTGCTTGACGTTGCCATCGCCGGGCCGGTGCAATGCCCGGAGGAGATCGGCGGGGAGACAACCATGGGCATTTCGGCGGGGATCACGCTCAACCGCGAGGATTTCGGCATGATCTGGAATATTCCCATGCCGGGCGGCCCCGGGGCGGTCGGCCTGGAAGTAACAATCCGTCTGGATCTTGAAGCGGACCTGGAGGAGTAGGCTGCCGGCGAACGCGGCCAGGGGGCAGCAGCGGTTTTCCGTCGGGGGCGCCGGGAGAGGGGTGGCCTGTTTGGACAGGGGCCCCGGTGGTCCGCCTTAATCGACGATTTTTTCCATCAGTTCGAAGGTAATGGAGTGGGCCAGAAAAACCGGGTGTTCCGGGGCCTGGCCCGGCGCGGTTTGAAAGCCGAGCCGGCGGAAAAAACCGGCGGATGTGCTGCGGGCGATGGTGTGGATGCGCCGGCCTTTCTTCGCGGCAACGATGCCGGATAACGCGGCGGCCAGGCTCCGGCCGATGCCTTTGCCTTGAGCTTCGGGAGCGACCGCCAGGTGCCGCAGTTCGATTTCGGTCCGGCTCGTCCAGACGGCAACCAGTCCACCTACCAGTTTTCCCCGTTCCCTGGCCGCCAGCACGATCTCCTTGCCGTCGATGCCGAACCGCCCCCGCGCGTCCGGCGGCAGGCCAAGGGGCTGCCACAGGACGCGCCAGAGCAGTTCATCCACCTCGGCCAGGGCGGCGGTTGCGGTCACGGTCTCGATGACGGCCATATCATATTCCGGGCAGCGGCGAATTGTTGTCTGTCTGCCGGACTCGGGCGGCGGTCCAGTCCAGCCGCATGTGTACCAGCGCGACACGGTTTCCTCTGCGGTCCAGGCGCTCTTCGACACCAAAGGGCCGGAATCCGAGTTGGGTGTACAGCAGCAGCCCGGCGGCATTGGTGTTGAAGCAGGAAACGTTTACCTCCGAGGCCCCATGCCTGGACACGGCCAGTCCGATCATCGTTTCGATGAGATACCGGCCCACGCCGCTGCGGCGGGCAGCCGGCGAGACAATGACGTTGCCGATGGAACAGCAGCCGTGCCTTTCCCAGCGATGGAAGTTGGCAAAGCCCGCGACCTCGCCGTCACGCTCGACGACCGTTGAATCGGCGCGGTGTTCGATCGCCCTGAGCAGCTGCCGGGGGGTCAGCGGGTATGACGCCCTGGGAAAGAGGTGGAACAATTCCTCCTCATCGCGGGGAAACCCGCAGATCAGGGGGATATCCTTTTCTGCAACCGGTCGATGACTGAGTCCCATATTCCCACAATCCCAAGCAACCGCGGATTACCGACGGACAATCCTTGGCATAATGAAGCATCCTGATTGATTTTGAATTTCAAGGAATACAACGCACAAGGCAATTCATGCCCGCGGCCGCCGCATCCGATTTTTTGTTTCTGGCGGTTTACTTCCCGGAGCGCAGTGTTTCGCTGATTCCCGTGCGGTACGGTGTAGCCTGTAAACCAAAGGCGGACCCAATCCTGCTGCTGTCGAAGCGGTAGTCGTATTCAAACTGGTACATCATTTCCTCGTTTTCACGAAGCACCGGCATGAAGATGCCCATGATCCTCAGCAGCCACCGGGGTGCAACCTGTATTCTGAAGGGTCGCCCGGCCAATTCGCAGGCCAGGCGGACAAAGCCTGTTCCCGAGAGCGGTTCCCTGGTGGTCGGCAGGTGCCACGTTTGGCCGAACGCGTCCGGCGATCTCCCCAGCACGGCCAAGGCGCGGCCGGCGTCCGGGGTAAATGTGAAGGTATGCACGGCATCGGGGTTGCCTATCCATTGCGGCGTTTTCCCGGCTTTGAGACGTTTGAACACGGTGGCATGCGGAAAGCTGTTTTCCGCGCCGGGACCGTAAAAGTCGGCCGCCCGCACGATCATCGCCTGGAGATTGCCGCTGTGCATTTCCTCCAGCAGCATGGTTGCGATTCTCGCCCTGACCTCACCCTTCCTGCTGACCGGGTTGAACGGGGTTTCCTCCGTCATCGGGCCGTCCACGCGCCCGTAGGCATAAACGTTGTCGAAGAATACGAGGCGGCTGCCGTGACGCCTGCAGGCGTCGATGACGTTGCGCATCACTCTGGGCCATTGCTCCTGCCAGACGGTGGCGTCGTACTTCAGGCCGGCCACCAGGTAGGCAACCTCACTGCCGGAAACAGCCCTGGCGGTTGCCCGGGCATCCAGCAGATCGGCCGCAACGGCCTCATCGGTCGGATTCACTCTCCGGGGATTCCGGCTCACCTGCCGGATGGCCGGAGAGGATGCAAAAAGGGCCCCGGACAACTCCCGGGCAATGACGCCGTTGGCGCCGAGTATGGTATGCATGGTTTCTACCCTGTTTGTTTCTGAGTGAGTTTGTTTTCGGCCTTCACAAATTGTTTCATGCAATAAAATAACTGCTGGCAGCCTTTTGTATTGCCGCCACGGCCGGGTGCTTGATGACCCGTTCAATGGAAATCGCGAAAAACTGTTCCCGGACGGCACGGGTGCGCCCGATAACCACAACATCGTGCTGCCTTTGCACCTCCTCTTCGATAACCGTAGGCGCCGCAAAAATACCGTCCCCGGCCTGGCCGAAGGTCTTGAGCAGCGCCTGGTCGTCAAATTCACCAACCACCGCCGGGCGGATGGGGAGGGAGTCAAACCATCGGTCCAGTGAACCACGCAGGGCTGACATCGGACTTGGCAGCAGCATGGGAGTTCCATCCAGTGAAAGGGGGAAGTTGTCCGGCAGTCCATCGGCAAGCCGCCGGGTGCCGAAAAAACTTATGCCGCACTCCCCCAGGAGATGGCTGTAGGCCTTGACGCTTAACCCGGGCTTGACCGGGGTATCGGTCAGGACAATGTCAAGACCGTGAACGGAGAGCTCGGCAAGGAGTTGTTCCTCCCTGCCCTCATGACAGATCATGCGAACCTGTTGGGGCAGCCTGATGGCCGGCTCCAGGAGTTTTCGCACAACCAGCTTGGGCAGCGCGGCCACTGTTCCGACAACAAGGCGCAGCGGCCCGGACACAGGTCTTCCCCGAACCGTGTCCAGCATTTCATGGCCCAGGGAGAATATTTTGTCGGCGTAGCGGAACACTATCCGTCCCATTTCGGTCGGTTCCAGATTACGGCCAACCCGGCGGAACAGTTTGCCTTCCAGGACGCCTTCGAGCTTGGTGATCTGGGCGCTGATCGTGGAGGGGGCAAGCCGCAGATGTTCACCGGCCCTGCTAATGCTCCCTTCCCGGGCGGTAATCCAGAAATAATACAGGTGATGATAGTTGAGCCATTCCATGGTTCATCTTTCGATTTTTTCGAATATTTATACGATTCTTTTCTATTTGTCGCAATGATTTGTTGAACTTATATTTTGCATTACAGGAAAAATGCGAAAAGAGTGTTGCCCCTCGATGATCAGCTGTTCCAATCAGTGCGGGGCCCCGGGGTTCTTTCGCGTCAGCGTTTAAGGAGGATGAAATGGGTCGTGAAACTGTGCTGTTCAAAAGCGAAGAAAAAAAGACAAGAAGTGAGATCGCCGAAGTTCTCCGCCTGATGGCGGACAGGGTTGAACAGGGCCGGATAAGTTTGGGCAACGAGGCCGGACACGTCGACCTTGACTTTCCGGAAAACTTGACATTGGAAATAAAGGCCGAAGAAGAAACCGGGCGCAAGACAAAGCGCTCCCTGGAAATCGAACTGGAATGGCCCGTCGGCGGAGAGGAACAGGGCGGGGCGGTCATCCGATGACAGGAGTATTCCCATGCTTCTTCCCTCCCTGTCCACCAAGTGTTCTTGCCCGGCAGGGAGGGTCTATCTGTCCCACAGGATCAGCATAACAGGTGTACACCATGGATAGCTCACAACTTCTCGGCATTACAACATTCGCTTACTTATTCTCCGCTGCCGCCTACATAGCGCTTCTGGTGTTCCGGGCCCCCAGACTGGGCCTTGTTGCAACAGCGGCAACGGCGGCGGCTTTGGCGGTCAATACCGCCGGCATCGGTCTCAGGTGGATCGAGTCGCACCAGATGGGGATCGGCTATGCCCCCCTTTCGAACATGTACGAATCGCTGGTCTTTTTTGCCTGGTCCATTGCCGTGGTCTACCTGTGGCTGGAATTTACCTATAAAAACCGCTTTCTGGGCGCGTTTGCCATGCCCTTTGCCGCCATCGCCATGGGCCTTGCGGAAATGAAAAACCCGGAAATAAGGCCGCTTGTCCCGGCCCTGCAGAGCAACTGGCTCATCGCCCACGTGGTGACCTGCTTTATCGGCTACGCCGCGTTCGCGGTGGCATGCGGCTTCGGCCTTCTCTACCTGCTCAAAAACAGCAGCAGAATGCACAAGGCGGCCAAACGCTTCCTGGAGCAGTTTCCCTCCATGAAAATCATTGACGCCATCATTCACAAAATTCTCCTCTTCGGTTTTCTCTGGCTGACAGCCGGCATAATCACCGGAGCGATCTGGGCCAACTCCGCCTGGGGCACCTATTGGAGCTGGGACCCCAAGGAAACCTGGTCGATCATCACCTGGTTCATCTACGCCGCCGCCCTGCATTTCCGGTTCACAAAAGGATGGGGCGGACAGAAAATCGCCTGGTTCTCCATCATCGGCTTCGCTTCGGTAATGTTCACCTATTACGGAGTGAATTTCCTTCTCTCCGGGCTGCACAGCTACGGATAATTGACTGGCTGCCTCTGACCTGCCCGCTTGACCGGCAAGAGGAAGGGAACAGAGGGAGGGACACAATCAAAGGCCGGTCCTGCCGGTCCCGGCCCGACGGATTCACCCGAGGCGAATCTCTCCTCTTGTGCCACTGTCGCACAAATAGTTTGCCTTGGTCAGGACTTTTTCCTAACCTGAGCAGGAGTAAGGAGAAAACGAGATACCTGTCCTGGCCAAGAGCAAAAGATATCTCCTAACCGTAAGGAGGGGGCATGCTGAGGAGATACGGATGGGGAACGTGTTCCGCTCTTTTCATCATTTCAGCCATTTTGACAGGAGCATTGCCAGGATTCGGATGGGCGGCCGACCTCCCAGGCTCCAGTGATCATCCGCTGATCAAGCGTTGCGGCGGGTCAGAGATTGTGGCCTGCGATTCCAAACGCTTCGAAGTCTATGAACTTCAGACCTCCACCTTCAAGCGCTATGACCTGGAGGCAAAGCGGCGGGAGTTCGTTGAGCCGCCCTTGAAGCTCGAAGGCGGCTTGACGCCGATCTGGTATGAATCGCCCGGCGAGGCAAGTCCCACCGAACTGCTGCGCAACTACCAGAACGAACTCTATGACTCGAACCTTGGGCTTTCCAAACGCCGGGCCGAGGCCGTGGTGTCAGTCCTCTCCGAGGAGTTCGGAATTGCAGCGGGTCGGCTCACCGCAAACGGGGTTGCCTGTCTTGCCCCGGTGGCGGTCAACACCACGGAAGAGGGTCGAGCCAGGAACCGTCGGGTGGAACTGGTACCCCAGTAATGTCCGGACCTTTAAGAATCATCATCCTTGTTGTCGGCGGGTTCATTACACTCCTTGTCCTGGTTTCTTCTGCCCTGTTTCTTTTTGTGGATGAGGAGGCCTGCAAGTCCCGCATTGAAACTGCCGCCTCGGAAGGCCTGGGAATGGAAGTCGGTGTCGACGGCAGGCTGAGGGAAGACTCGATTTCGTCAATGACCGCTTCGATGAGGTGATCGTGGGGCTGATCGATGCCAGGGGCTGCGTGAAGGTAAAGCAAACAATGAACGGCGCCTTCCAGGATCCGGTGGTGGAGAGGCCTACTATACTCGAATCCCTGACCGGGCCTGCGATCGATTTGTTCATGAAGGGAAAGGACCTTATCGCCGGCGGAGTGTGCGAAGTGTTCTACGACGGTTCAGTGGCGGCGCCATAAGATAAGGAGGCAAAAAGGAGACAGGTTTATTTTCCTGGATTCTTTGACAAAAAAATAAATTTGTCCCCCCTTTTCCTTTTTCAATGAGAGGTTATCGCGCCTCGGCCATGGCGCCGGCATCGGCGTCCGTCTCGCTTCTGATGGCAATCGCTGGGTTCATGAACGTCTCATTTATCCTCCCGGCCCAAGTTTGAGCTCACCCCATGCAGGAAGCCATTGTCCGGCAGTGCTTTGATGGTGAAGTCTTGGAGAGGAACCCCGCTTTCCCATTGCGGCAGTCTGGCCGCCGGACCATCGATCCTCACCAGCGGCGGTTCACGGTCCGCCAGGGCGTTGATCTTGCCCCAGAGAGTTGTGTCTCCCCAGAACTGCGGAGGCGTGTCAGCGGCCGCCGCGGCTTGGAAGATTTTGTCCGGCGTCTCAAACCCTGCCCGAACCGCGGTCAAGGCAAGATATTCAAGCCGTCCCAGTCCCGTGACAGGGTCGGGGCGCTCCTGCAGCCATCGGGCAACGGCCGCGGGAACCCAGGGCAGCGGAGCGTCGGTGAGCTGGGACAGCTCGGTCAACCCGCCATTGTCCTGGGCCGCAAAAGCCCGGTCCACTCGAACAGCGAACCGGAACTGGGCATCGGTGACGGGCCGCCGATTGCCATACAGGGAGGCCAGGTGATCGGGCTGCATCTGCCCGAGCCCATGGAACGGCTCGATTCCCGGGAATGCGTCAACACAGAGCAGCTCTACATTTCGCGCACCCTGGCGGAGCAGGCAGGTGAGGATATGGGTGAGCATGGACTGGTCAAACAGGCAGGCGTCAAACCACAGGACAATATGTCTGTCGGCCGCCGCCTCCGCCAGCCTGCGGTACTGATTGCGCAGCGTCTCTAAAACAAACCCTTTGTCCAGTCCGCCCCCGGTTACTTCTTCCAGGAAAACCGCCCGGGCGTTGAGGGTTTCTTCGTCGGGCCAACCGGGACGCCGGGGACCGTCATACAGAATGTCGTGCCAGACAAACACTTCCCCGGGCAGCCCGGATTCTTCCAGATTTCTTCCCGCAAGGTCGCCGCTCGTTATGTGGAGCATTGAGTCCATCCTCCGTGTCTCCCGCCGTCAGGCGCGCATCGATTCAGATGTCAATGCAGATCTTGCCGAAATGGGCGCCGCTCTCCTCGTAACGAAAGGCCTCGATCAGATCCTGGAGGGGAAAGGTCCTGTCGATGACCGGCTTCACATTATTGACATCGAGAGCGCGGATCATCTCGATCTGCTGCCTGCGGTTGCCGACCGTCAGCCCCTGGAGCCTTACTTGCCGGGCCAGCAGCACCGCAGTCGGCACCGGGCCGGAAAAGCCTGTCAAGACGCCGATGAGCGCGATGTGTCCGCCGACGCGGCAGGCGCTGATCGACTGCGGCAGGGTTTCCGGACCGCCCACTTCGATGACGTGATCAACCCCGCGTCCGCCGGTCCGGTCCAGAACCTGCTCCGCCCAGTTCGGATGCTGCCTGTAGTTGATCGTATGGTCGGCGCCCAGGGCGCGGGCACGGGCCAGCTTTTCATCCGACGAGGAAGTGACGATGGTCATTGCCCCCATCATTTTGGCGAACTGCAGGGCGAAGATCGACACTCCGCCCGTCCCCAGGGTCAATACCGTCTCACCGGCCTTCAAGGGACCATCGCCGACTAGCGCGCGCCAGGCCGTAAGACCGGCGGTGGTCAAAGTCGCCGCTTCGGCATGGCTGTAACTCCCGGGCGCGAGCGTGAACCAGTTCGCCGGCCGCACCACCCACTCCCGCGCATAGCCGTCCACGCCGTCGCCGGGGGTCCTGGCGAATCCGGATGATACGGGTTCGCCGTTCTCCCACTCAGGAAAAAAACAGGAGACAACATGATCGCCGACAGCAAACTCGCTGACGCCTTCCCCGATCCTTTCGACGATTCCCGCTCCATCGGACAGCGGGATCAGTCCGTCGGCGGTGGGAATCTTCCCCAGGGCGACCAGGTAATCATGATAGTTCAGTGAGCTGGCGTGCAGCCGCACCAGGATTTCGCCCCCCCGGGGCGCACCCGGCCCGTCCATGTCGACCATTATCAGGCGGTCGAGCCCGCCGGTTCCCTTACGTTGCATTGCTTTCATGACGTGCCTCTTTCAAGGAAATGGTCCAGTCGGCTCCGGTTACTGTCCGGCCCGTTCCAGGCGCCATATTTCGCCTGCGTCGGTGGCGACATACAACGCCCCGTCCGGTCCCGGAACGAGCGAGCGCATGCGCTCTGCCGGCAGGTCGGCGACAATGGCTGTTTCGGCCGTCATGCCGTCCGCATCAATCCGCAAAAGCTCTATGCGCGCGCCCCGCAGGAATCCGACCGCCAGCCAGCCTTCCCAGGCCTTCCACCGGGGTCCGCTCAGAAAGACGCAAGGGCTCATCCCTTCGGATATGCCGCGGTTGTTCCATGATGGCTTGAGTGCGTCGGGAAACCGGTCCAGATCCGTCATGGGCGTGGGGGTGCCGTCGGGCTTATTGGACGTATATCCGCAATAATCGCTGGCGCACGATACCCCTTTTGTGGGTGCCGGGTCCCAGCCGCAGTTGCCTCCCGCTGCAAGCGGCGTTACTTCATCGTTATGACCGGGGCCGTGTTCACAGGCAAACGGCCGGCCCGTGCCGGGGTGGAAGGCAATGCCCTGCACATTGCGATGCCCATAGGTGTAGATGCGCGGATCGCCTCCGGGTGGGGTATTATTGCCGGCTGCGGCCTTGCCGTCTTGGTCGATCCGCAATACCTTGCCGCCCAGGCGGGAAAGGTCCTGCGGCAGCGGCCCGTTGTGATTGTCTCCGGTGGTGACGTACAGGTAGCCGTCAAACGGGCTGAAGCGAATGCGGCCTCCGCTGTGTGCTCCCGAGCGGCCCCACCGGTTGAATGATCGTTTGAACGGGATGTCGTCGATAATGTCCTGACGATCGGCGACACCGGTGTAGGCGTCATCAACGGTGAGGCGCACGACGCGATTGGTTTTGCCCTCGCCGGCATCCGAGGCCATGTAGACGTAGACGCGGCGGTTTTCGGCAAAAGCCGGATCAAGTGCGACGCCCAGCATGCCGCTTTGCCCCTGGCAGAAAAAATCGCCCGCCTTCAAGGCTGCGCCGGCCGTTCCGAACAGGAGCCGAACCGTCCCATCGACGGTGCGCACGGACAGTCCGCGGCATTTTTCCGTGAACAGCATGGCTCCGTCCGGAGCAAAGGCCAGGTCCCACGGATTGTCAAGTCCCGACATCACCACCGTGCGGCGTACCTCAAGTTCGCCGTCGTCCGCCAACGTCGGCCGGACGCAGCCGCAATGAACCAGAGCGGCCACGAACATGGCCGCGCATATCATGGACAGTACCCTTGCTCTTTTGCGCTTCATTTCTTCTCCTCCTGAGAATCATGACGGTCCCCTGATTCCTGAAGAGCGGGGCGCTCGCCGTCGGGGGGCTACCCTTCCATGATGGCCTCAAACCCCGACATAATGTCAAACAGTTCGGATGTGATCAGGTTCTGCCGTACTTCCCGGTACGACCCCTGCAGGCGTTCCTTCATTTCCAGGATATTTTTTTCCGCCGACTGCATCGCCGCCAGCCGGGCCGAATTCTCACTGGCCATGGACTGGGCGAAGGCCCTGAAAAAAGAGGCAAAGAGGTACTGGCGGAGAAGATGATCAAACAGCCTCATTTCCGGCAGACCGAGCATGGGGATGCACCTGCTGGGCCAGGGTGTTTCCTTTTTTTCGGCAAGCCATTCCCGGTCCAGGGGAAGAACTCTGTTCAGGGAAGGGCGGTATCCCATCACCTTCTGCTCCTGCCGGTTATGGATGATATAGAGGACAGCGGTGTTTTTTTCCTGCTGCCACTGTCCGAAGGTTTCCACAATCCGGTGCATCTGCTCGCTGATGCCGTTGATGCTGCTCGGCAGCGAAAAGAACTCTTCTGCTCCCGGCCCTTCCTCCAGACCGGAAAGAACTCTTTCCCCGGCAGCCCAGAAAGAGCAGGTCCGGCCCTGTGATTTCAGGTTGTCAGCATGGGCCAGGGCCATATCCAGCACAACATCGTTGAATTGGCCGCACATCCCCTGGTCGGACCCCAGAACCAGGCACACGGCTCCCTTATCGGTCCGGCTATGGGGCAGATGAACCCGGTCGCGAAAGAGCGCCTGCCATCCCTTTTCGACAATCACATAATACTGATCCAGGGCTGCGGCCGCCGATTCGTACTGTCTGATATTCACCGCGGCGAGGCTTTTCATGGTTTTGACCACGGAAAGCAGGTCCTGGGAGGTTTGAATCTTTCGCTGCAGGTTTTCCAGGGTTTGCATATCTTACCGGTTCATATCAGTCGTTTCTTCTGGCCGGATACAATAATAGCACCGTAAAACACTATGATGCCATTATTTGTTTTCCTGCGGCCGGGTCCGGCTGTTTACTGTGGATTTTTTCGTTTCTTTCCGGGTTCCCCGCCGCTGCCGGCGGCCTCCAAAGCCTTTTTTTCCTTCCGCAGGCTGCTCATTTTCTCTTCCAGTATTTTCCTGAGCAGGTCCCACACCTCATCGTCCTTGCCGGCCTGCTCGACCGCAGCCGCCAGGCCGGTATCCGAACCCAGCAGCTCGACGATCTCTTCTTCCACCCTGCCTGACGCCTCAAGGGGAAGGTCATCGAACAGTCCGAGGTTAACACCATAGAGAATTGCGATCTGCTCTGCCGCCGTAAGGGACCGAAACTGGTTCTGTTTGAGAAATTCCCGCACTTTCCTGCCGTGGGCCAGCTTGCCGCGCGTTTCCTCATCAAGCCTGGTGCCGAACCTGGAAAACGATTCCAGCTCCTGGAACTGGGAATAGGACAGCCGCAGGTCACCCGCCACTTTACGATAGGCAGACAACTGGGCCTTGCCGCCCACCCGAGAAACGGATTTTCCGACCTCGATTGCCGGCAGCTGCCCCTTCTGGAAAAGATCGGGCGACAGGTAAATCTGGCCGTCGGTGATGGAAATGAGGTTGGTGGGAATATACGCGGAAATATTCTGGGCCTCGGTTTCAATGATCGGCAGGGCAGTCAGGGAGCCGCCTCCCTGTTCCGGTCGGAGATGGGTGGAGCGCTCCAGCAGCCTTGAATGGATGTAAAAAATGTCGCCGGGGAATGCTTCGCGTCCGGGCGGCCGCCGCAGGAGCAGGGAAATTTGCCGGTATGCCCGGGCATGACGGGTAATGTCGTCGTAAACAATCAGAACATCACGGCCCTGTTCCATAAAGAATTCCGCAATGGATGTTGCGGCATAGGGGGCAATATACTGCAGGCCCGGGGGATCATTTCCTTCGGCAACCACAACAACGCTGTACGCCAAGGCATTGTGACGCCGCAGGTCGTCAATCACCTTGGCAACGCCGGAACTCCGCTGGCCGATGGCGCAGTACACACAGATGATGTTCTTGTCGTGCTGGTTAATGATGGTGTCGATGGCAACTGCTGTTTTTCCGGTCTGGCGGTCACCCAGGATAAGTTCACGCTGGCCCCGGCCGATGGGGATAAGCGCATCCACCACCTTGATGCCCGTCTGCAGAGGTTTTTCCACCGGGGCCCGATCCATGATCTCCGGCGCCTCCCGCTGTACCGGCATCCGCAGTTCATCCGGCAGCGGTTCTCCGTCGTCCAGCGGGTTGCCCATGGGGTCTACGATTCTGCCCAGCAGTTTCTCGTGCACCGGGACTTCGAGAATCCGGCCTGTCCTGGAAACCTCATCACCCGCGCCCAGGTTTTCGTCGGAGTCCAGCAGGACGATTCCTATCCTGTCCGGAAGGATATCGATCACCATCCCGGTCTTATCCTTTCCCAGGAGCACCAGTTCCTCGGACTGCACCCTGTTCAGCCCTTCGGCCCAGACGATGCCCTGGCTTATCCTGCTGATTCGCCCGACTTCCTCGGCGGTCATGGACGGGGCAAACCCCTCCAGACGGGCATCTATTCCCGATGCCACCTTTTCAAGGATATTGTCGAGTTCATGCGGACTCATCTGCGTCCCATGTGGCAAGATGCATACTGCTCAGAATTTTTTCCTCCATCTCCGCCATGTACCGTGTCAGGCTCCATTCAACCTTTCGGTTGTTTCCCGTCAGCATGATGCCGTAGCCGACCTCCGGAACCACATCAAGGACCACCTCTGCATCGGGAAAGAGCTCCGCCGCCGCAGCCTTGATTTCGTTCTGCATCTGTTCGCTTAATACAAAGCCGGATATGACCTGCAGCCGGTCTCCCATATCGGCATTCCCCTCATTTTTTCGCACCGCTTCGCCAAGTGTATGTCTGAATTTGTCCACAAGACGGGTCTCAAGCTTTTCATCCGCAAGGTCCTGCAGCGCCTTGGCCGCCGCCCGGAATACCTGGCGGCTCAGGGTAGTTTTCATTTTGCGGATGAAATCATCCTTCTCGCGTTCAAGATTTTCCTGCCAGACATTTCGTGCCTTCTCCACTTCCTGCCTTGCTTTTTCCATGGCTTCGTCACGCCATTGTTTTATTTCCGCCCTGGCCTCCGCCTGCATCTTTTTCCTGTTGTCTTCCAGCTCACGATGCTTCTCTGCCAGAACCCGAGCCTCCGCTTCGGCTTTTTTTCGGGCCTCAGCCGCTTCCTGCAGCCGCCCGGCGATTTTCTGCTCCCGTTCATCCATGGCCCGGAGAATGGGTTTGTACAGAAAACGTTTCAGCAGATAAATGAGGAGGAGAAAGTTGACGATCTGGGCGCCAACGGTAAACCAGTCAATGAGCACGGCTCAACCTCCTGCCCGGGACAGAAAATAATTCCAGAAGGGGTTGGCGAAAATAAGGATCATCGAGACAACAAAACAATATATAGCGGTCGATTCGACCATTGCCAGTCCGACAAACAGCGTCCGGGTGATGGTATTTGTTTCGTCCGGCTGCTGGGCTATTGAGCTCAGGGCCTGCGCCAGGGCGCGGCCTTCACCGAGTGCCGGCCCGATGGCGCCGATACCGATGGTTATCCCCGCGGTAAATATGGAAGCCACTGCCACCAAGGTCAGATTATCCATGGTCGTCTCCTTTGCATCTTTTTCCTCATCTCTTCCCTGCGGGAAGTTTTTTCCTGTTTCTTGATTTACGGCTCTCAGGATCTTGTCAAATCACTGACGCAACCCTTGCCGAGCACCGAACACATACCGTTCATGCCTCACTCTTCCTTTGATTTATGCCCTTTGACCTGGACCTCAAGGCCGGCGCCGATGTACACGGCGGCCAGAATGACAAAAATATAGGCCTGGACCATGCCGGTAAGCAGCCCGAGAAGATTCATGACCACCGGAAAAATGAGCGGCGAGATGGCGAGAAGAATGGCCACGATCATGGTGCCGCTCATGACATTGCCGAAAAGCCGCACAGCCAGGGCCAGGGTCCGGCTGATTTCCCCCGTTATGTTGAACGGCAGCATCAGCGGCGTCGGCCGGATATAATTTTTCAGGTAGCCGAGTATGCCGTTGTCCGCGATGCCGTATGCAGGCACCGCGATAAAAACACAGATTGCCAGTCCCGTTGTGGTGGACAGCGATCCTGTGGGCGGCTGAAAACCGGGAACAACGCTGAGCAGGTTTGAAACACCGATGAACAGGAAAAGGGTGCCGAGAAAAGGCAGGAATCGGTTCGGCGGCTGGCGCGTGACATCGCGGATCTGACCGTTGATCAGCACCACTATTGATTCAAGGAGATTCTGCCACCGCGGCAGTTGTTCTCCGGTGTGGAGCTTTCTGGTGACCAGGCGGCTGCCGAACACCAGCAGGATCATGACCAGCCAGGTAAAGAGAATGGTGGCGTTCAGCTTGATCGATTCCGTCTGCCAGATGATGATGGAATCCGGACTAATTCGCATGCATCCTCCCGCGCTCCGGCCTGCCGAACAGCCCCGTGATCAGAAAACGGAACAGGAAAAAGAAGAGCAGCATGACGCCGAACATGACCGGCCCCTGCCTTAGAATCAGCAGGAAGCAGAAAAGTACCGCCGTAGACCTGCAGACAAAGCTCAGCAGAAGGAGACGGCCGGGATGGGCAGCCTTGTGCACCCGGCGGACGGTAAGCCACAGACCGCCGAAATAAAACAACCCCAAAACCATACCCCATACCGCCCCCAGGGCAAAAGCCTGACTACTCATGATTATTCTCCCTTTCCCGGGTGATGGCATTGCGCTCCTTCTGCACCCAGTACCAGGCGTTCAAACAGCCAAGTATCAGGCCGATGAAGAGCAGCATCAGTGTCCAGGAATACTTTGACGGCCAGCGGAGATCGATCCACACGCCGATAAAGGCGGCGACCACTGTGGGAATGGCAACCGCCCAGCCCACCATGCCGAACATGCCCAGCCCGAACCAGACGGTTTTGTCACCTTCCCTGCGGGAGCGGACCTTGCGCTTCTCGCGCTTGCTTACCTCATCGGTAAATTTTTTATCTCCGTTTTTGTTTTCCACCGTTCCCGGGTCCTGTTTTACCTGCCGCTGATCTCAAGAAACCGCTTGTAAAAACCTATTTCCAACCGTGCCGATGCCGACCTGCCCGCCTTTTCCCGTTCAATGAAATCCTCCTGCATTTTCCGCACCACCTCCTCAAGCTCGCCAAGCTCTCCCGGAACGGCATGCCGGGCAGCCACCCCCACTTCATCCTGTTGTTTGATGAGTATGCCTCCGTCAACAGCCAGAAAATGCTCGGAGTCATCCATGTCAACATACATCAGGACTCCGGGAATCAGGGCGGTTACAAAGTCAATGTGGCGGGGCTTCAGGCAGAACTCCCCGTCAGGGCTTTCAGCCGTGACCTGCCGGATCTCTTCGTCCAGCAGGACACCTGTGGGAAGAAGTATTTTAAGGCGCATTGGAAGTCATACCGATCAACGCAAAGCTGTTAGGACAATTGTGGTCCGCCAGGGTTTCAGGTGCGAGGGGTTCGGCTGGACAGTTCCTGTTTGGACAATCGAATCTCGTACCTCGTGCCGTACATCATGTACTGTACCGTCACGGTATCCGCCTTGCCGGGAGTCTTCCGCCGGAAAGATTTCCGCCTTATGCACCATCAACCTCATCAATGGAACCGATCATATAGAGCTTGCTTTCCGATGTTTCATAGAACTCGTCGTTCAGTATCCTTTCGCAGCCGGCAATCGTCTCCTCCAGTTCCACCTGGCGGCCCTCCAGGCCGGTGAACTGTTCGGTTGTGAAAAAAGGCTGGGTGAAAAACCGTTCGAGCCGGCGGGCGCGGTTCACGGTCCGTCGATCCTCGCGCGACAGTTCTTCCAGGCCCAGCATGGCAATGATATCCTTGAGGTCATCATAATCCGCCAGGGTTTTGCGGACTTCCCGGGCCACCGCGTAATGCCTGGTCCCGACTATACGCGGGTTGAGCATCATGGAGCGTGACTGCAGCGGATCAATGGCGGGATACAGGCCTTCGCTGGCCATCTTTCGGTCCAGGACAATGGACGCGGACAAGTGCGAAAAGGTATGCACCGCGGCCGGGTCGGTCAAATCGTCCGCCGGGACATAAACCGCCTGGATCGAGGTAATAGCGGCCTTGCGGGTACTTGCTATTCTCTCCTGAAGGTCGGCCAGTTCCGTGCCCATGGTCGGCTGATATCCGAGGCGCGACGGCAGCCTCCCCAGGAGGCCGGAAAGTTCCATCCCCGCCTGGATAAAGCGGAAAATGTTGTCTATCAGCAGCAGGACATCCTGCCCCTCGGTGTCCCGGAAATATTCGGACATGGTCAGTGCCGTCATGCCCACCCTGAACCTGGAGCCGGGCGATTCGTTCATCTGACCGAAAACCATGACCGTGTTTTTCAGGACATCCGCTTCCTCCATCTCCCGGTGCAGTTCCTCGCCTTCCCGGCAGCGTTCTCCTATTCCGCAGAAGATGCTCACTCCCTTGTGTCTGGATACCATGTTGTGGATCAATTCGGTGATGATGACCGTCTTGCCGACGCCGGCGCCTCCGAACAGGCCGGTCTTGCCGCCTCGTTCGATGGGAACCAGGAGATCGATGCTCTTGATGCCGGTGAGAAAAATCTCGTCGCTGACCACCCTGTCGGCAAGTTCAATGGACTCCTGATGGATGGATCGGAATTGTTTGAAATCCGGAGGCTCTTTCCTGTCGATCACCTCGCCGAAAACATTGAACATGCGGCCCAGCAATTCCCTGCCGATGGGCACCTCGATGGTCCTGCCGTCGCCGGCCGCCCTGTCACCCTTGGCCAGTCCCGCGGTCGGGGTCAGGGCAATCCCCCGTGCCACATGTTCGCCGACATGATCGATGACCTCCACCACGGTTTTCATTTTCGGACCGGTCCGCATGATTGAATACAGCGGCGGCAGGTCACCGGGGCAGTCGATGTCAACCACCGTTGAGCGGACGGCGCGTAAGGTACCGGTATATCGAGCTGCATCTGAATCGTTTCGGGTCGCCATACGCTAGCACTTTTCATCTGGTTGTCGACGGCCAGGCTGCCGATGCCTGCCGGCGGGACACACTCTTTGATTGCGTGCCCGCGGAAATGTGATTTTCTGTTATTGTCGAATGAACCGGAAATATTGTCAAGAGCAACTGGAGGGAAAGGAAGCTCCCGACAACCATTATACAAATATTGATCGTTGCTGAAGTCAAAGGAGGCCGGCATTCCTTTGTTAAAAACATCGGCAAAAAAACACATGGTAGAAGTTGGGTGGGCATCGAGAAATTCGCGCCGAGGATTGCGGGGAAGGTAAAAATTTTTTGGGCGAGAAATGTAACCAATGGGGAAAATATCCGTTTAATATAATTAAGGTTTTGTGTAATAAGTTATCGTTACTACGTATGTTTTGCAACGTTGTCGCGAAAAGGATACTTGAGTCGCCATCTGCTTCCCTGTCCGGTGGATGATTCACTTCCCGAAAATGTGCCTCTTCTGAAACTGCTCAATTTTATTATAGGAAAACAGAAAGTCGACCCATCTGGATATTCGATGGCATTTTTCGTCCGCGTGACTTTCTTTCGCCTTGACTGCCACAGTGTTGTGTTTTAACAAAAAGAACTATTTTTCACTGTCGCAAAACCAGTCTATCGAAATTCCCATCTATACCCCGTACCTCAGGCAGTTTTCTTCACCCCTGTTGCCGTAAACCGACAAGTTGCTGTTGTTGCGGCTGTTGTTTCAAGGAGCAATGATCGAATTCCCCCGGTTGGAGCAAGGGCGTCTGAGTCTTGGGCTACGATTTTAACATATTGGAACAACATTGTTTTTTTCCTCATTAAGCGATTCGTCCGGTTCAAAGGGGAGGGCAGTATCAGGCTCGGGATGATGAACTGGCATCCTTTTCGCTTTAAGAGGGCAAGTGGCTGGCGCACATAGAACGCAATCCGGATTGCCAGAAAATTTTCCTGAAGGAGGAATTGACAATGAAAAAAATGTACGCAACCGGTTTGTTTGCACTGATGTTGACTTTAACCGTTCCAGGTCTGGGCCTGGCGCAAAACGGCCATGGCGCGGGAGACGGCACCGGCCCCTACGACGAATGCAGCGGGCCGTGGGGTTCCGGGATCGGTGACGGCACCTGCCAGGATGGAGTGATCGAGAGCAGTGCGGTGCTTCTGTCAATCAACGGCCATGGCGCGGGAGACGGCACCGGCCCCTATGATGAATGCAGCGGGCCGTGGGGCTCCGGGGATGGGGACGGCACCTGCCAGGGGTGATTGGGGCTGTTCCATCTGGCAAGCCTGATCCGCCGAGGACAATTGGCGTGACCGGAGATCCGGCGCAACGATCTTCTGGATCTGTTGGATCGGCCGGAAGCAGCGGCTCGGCTGGATAAGGCAAATCGCAAGGGGAGGGCTGGTGTCGGCACCTCCCCTTGTTTATGTGTGAACCCGGGCATGAGTGTGCGATTGGGCCGGTTCACCCTCCTGGGGTACGGGCAGGGCCTGAACCGCCGGCCGGAGAGCATTGCCCCGGGGTCAACTCCTTGAAGTAAATGCAGTGTCTGCTCCCGGCTTCCAGGCATCCTGCCGCAAGGCGGTCCGGCAGAGTCCTTTTGCCTCTTCGATCCAGGCAAGCCGCTGTTCCATGGTGCTGGTAACGACTACGGAAAACATCCGGCGATAAAACCTCCTGACCCCGCACAGATCAAAGATGCATTGCCGCCAGAGGGCGTCCAGGGGATCGCCGAAGGCTGCCTGTTCCCTGGCGGCGGGCGTGTTCGACGTGTTGATGACCACTGCCGCGGAGGCCCTGAGCAGGCCCGCCGGGATTCCTTCGCCGCCATCGCCCTCTTCGAACCGGTAGGCGACGCCGGGACGGAATACCCTGTCGACCCAGCCCTTGAGGATGGCCGGCGGCTGCCCCCACCAGTTGGGATGGACGATGATGATGCCGTCCGCCCGGGAGATCTCCCGGCAATGGGACGCAATCGTCTGACTGATTGTACCGGATTTGGGGATTTCCCCGGCAGTCAGCAGCGGATCAAAGCCTTCCCCGTAGAGATCATGGAAAATGATGTCGTGGCCGGCGGCCGCGAGGTCGTCCCTGACCGAGTGGGCAATGGCATGATTGAGGCTGCCGGGGTCAGGGTGTCCGAGAATGATCAGTATGTTCATGGTTTCGCTCCAGTGACCAACAGGCATAATCCCCTCGATTCTGCCGCGGGAGTTCATTCGACCAGCGGAATAATGTCCGCATAGGCAAACCCGTTCCGTTCGACGACCTCGCCGACTTCGACCGGTATGCCCCTGGCGAACATGGGGCCGTTGACAACGATGGTGTGGATCTCGCCGTTCTCGCCGGTGGGATCAATTTCCGCCGGCAGTTCCTGCAGCAGTTCGCGTGTCCACTGCCGGCCCGCAAGGCCGACTGGCAGCTTCTTGAGGTCAACGCTGCTGATATATGCTTCCAGGCCCATGGAGAGCATCATTTCGATCAGCTCCATGGCGGGAAGCCGCCACAGCGGAAAGAGCGGCTCGATTTCCGTGTCCTGCATCTGCTTTTCACGGTAACGGCGTACCTCCTCAAGAAACAGGTCGCCAAAGGCGATGCACTGGATTCCCCGGGCCGCGGCATCTGCGGCAAACCTGCCCATGATTGCATCGCACTGCTCGTTGGTGCAGGGGTCGGGCAGGCTGATCGTCTCCAGCGGCAGGCCTGCCGCCTCGGCCTGGAGGTACAGCAGCTCCACCCTGGTGGCATGCATGGAGACGCGGTTGTACCGCTCGTTCAATACGGTGAACAGCCCGGCTATTTCGATCCGGGGATCCCGGCGCAGAACATGCAGGGTCCAGGCACTGTCCTTGCCGGTGCTCCAGCTCAAGAGCGTTTTCCTTTTCATTGCATACCTGTCGGAAGCGTCCGGCGAACCCAGACGGGGGGCACGGGACCAGCGGATCGTGTGCGTTGCCAATGGTTGCGCGCTGATGGGGCTCCCCTCGGCCCCAGCCATTTTCAGGCCTGAATATATACCAAGCGGCCCGGGCAAGGCAATCACCTTTATCCAACCGGCCGATAATTCTGTCTCCAAGGGAGGTAAGCGGCCGCCGCAAGGCTCCGGGAGGCGCCAAAAACCAACAAAACTGTAACCCGCAGACTGCCGACTCATGAATAACATAACGGTAGATCAGGCAGATAGGATGCAGAAATCACGGCACCCAAAAGACCCCTTGCCATTACTGCAATCAGCATTCGATCCCGATCCCGGTAGATGCAAATTTTCCTCAACCCAGCGCAGGAAATATCTCATCGAAATCGAAATCGGTATCGAGAGCGCCAAGCAAGCTTGGCGTTTCTTGTGAGGTGAGGGTCCTCCCCGGGTAAGGTTTAGCCAACCGCCCGTACTGAGTGCTGGCGTTGTGAAGGCAATTTGAATGGAGGTGACA